>Ga0209591_10008471_pt1 | contig 11196 bp, 5 predicted proteins | sample MAT01_FD_187207 | JGI IMG/M metagenome (GOLD analysis project Ga0209591, IMG submission 187207) | Freshwater microbial communities from Lake Fryxell liftoff mats and glacier meltwater in Antarctica - MAT-01 (SPAdes) (version 2) | ecosystem: Environmental > Aquatic > Freshwater > Ice > Liftoff...
GGGAACCAGTAAAACCACCAATGTCATTGCTTCGGATATAGCCGGGGCGCCATTGGCTGCTTAGGCCGTAATCGCTTACCAATTCAAGTGCAGCAGGGCCAAACCCACCTTTGTTGCCTATTACCAGGGCAACCGGTATAGCGCTGGGGCCACCCACTACATCAAGTTGCTTTTGAGGAGCTGTGGTGCCAATACCTATATTCCCATTGTTTAAAACTGTTACCGCATTACTCCTTGCATTGTTGGCAGTGCCATTACCAATTTCAAAAATGCGGTTGGTATTGGTCGTATCATTAAACTTGCCTGCGACAAATGAAAAATCTGATTTTGCAATGGTATTAAAACCCATGCTAAAAGAAGCCAAAGCCCTGGAAGCGGATTCGTAACCCATACTGGTTGCAGAGAAACCGCTTGCAGTAACGCTACTGCCTATTGCAATTGCACCGGAACCACTGGCCACTGACGAATTACCAAGGCTTACTGAATACAATCCGCTTGCTGTATTGAGAAAGCCTAATGCCACAGTGTTGCTGGCGCTGGCAACAGAACTTCTCCCCGCTGCAAATGAGTGATCTCCGGTATTAACGTTGTCCCATTGTGTACCATCAGCATAGCCCGCCCTAAAAGCTGCTTTATCTGCATACCACATCATTCTTCTACCTGACCCGCTTATTGGTGGATTAGCTGGCGAACCTGGCATGAAGCCATTATTGGAAAACAAAGCCGAACCTTCCGATACCTGAAATAGCGCAGTGGGCGCTACGGTTCCTATTCCAGTGTTTCCGTTGCGGAGAATAGTGACGGCATTATTTCTTGCATTATTGGCCGTTCCGTTCCCAACTTGAAAAATGCGGTCGCTGGGACCTGGGTTAAAGGCTATGGCCGTTTCAGTGGTGTCGTTAAAGCTGCCCAAAACCGTTGAATAATCAGCCGTTGCTTTTGTATTAAAACCTGCAGCCAAACCTACATTACCAACTGAAAGAGTACTTCTGCCCAAAGCAATCGAATTAGGGCCTGGTGCCCGAACATCCTGCCCAAGGGCGATGGAAGAAAAACCAGGAGCTTTTGCATTAATACCCATTGCTATGGCCGTGTTGGAAGTAGCAGATGAAGCCTGCCCAAAAGAAAAAGAAGAAAATCCTGTCGAGGCACCTGATGTACCTCCTGCAAAAGAATAATCTCCTGAAGCCAATGTTTGAGTACCTGTTGAGAACGATCCATAACCCGAGGCGCTGGTAAAGTCGCCCGTTGCTGTGGAGCGAATTCCGCTTGCGTTGGTACCTGCACCTGTAGCAAAAGATGATTCACCTTTTGCTTTTGTACTGTTACCTAATGCGATGGATAAAATACCGATGCTGTCTTTATCCCACTGGTTGCCAAATGCAAGCCCCGCACGGAATGCCGCTTTTTGCGGATACCACATTACCCGTGCGCCAGGCCCTTCTATGGGCGGGTTGTAAGGCGTATTTGCTAATACATTATTTGGGCCGCTAAACAAAACGTTGCTGTCTTTTACATGCAGCATGGCTTGCGGGGCGGCGGTATTGATGCCTACATTTTGGGCCTTTACAATCATTGCTCCAAAAATAGCAAGCACTAGAAAGAAAATTTTTTTCATGGTTATTTTTTTGCTTTTAATATTTCAATTTCCTTTTTTAATTCTTTTATGCTTTCAATCAGCAGCGGTACCAGCTTTGCATAATCTACCCCTTTGTAACCGTCTTTTTCACTCACAGCTTCCGGCACTACCGTTTCTACATTTTGAGCCAATAAACCCATCTGTCTGCCAGGTACGAAATTATTTTTGGGAAATGCGCCCAACTTCATTTCATATTCCACCCCATTGATCTGCATTAGTTTTTGTAGAGGCGTTTCAATGGGTGTGATGTTTTGTTTGAACCGTTCATCGCTTGCATATACACTTCCGTTTGCCCAAATACTTCCATTTACGAACAAGCCAAAACCACCACTTAGCTGAAACCTGCCTGCCTGTGTAAATGTTCCGCCATTATCTTGTGTGCCAAAAGATACTGCCGCACCAGGGTTATCTGCATGCAGCCTTAATTCATTTCCGTAAACACCAATGCCTACTTCGCCGGCAGCACCGGGGAAGAGTAATATTTTTTCACCAAGAGATGGAGGAAAGGAAAGGGGTTTTACGGGATTGTTTGTGCCAATACCAACATTGCCATTGCCTTTTATGCGCATTCTTTCTGTAAAACTGCTGCTACCTCCATGGCCGAAAGCAATATCAGAAGCGGCTGCATCGGAATAAATTTGCAACAATGCACCCTGGATACCAAAGCCATATTGTGCATTTACTCCAGATGAAAACAGCGCAATTTTATTTCCAATTGTATTTGTAAATGATAATGGAACATCGGGTACTAAATTTCCAATACCTACATTTCCATTGCGTAAAACAGTGAGGGCATTTTTACGTGTTGCGTTATCGTTTCCATTTCCTATTTGAAAAATTCTATCTGATACAGCTTCCGTAGAAAAGTTGGGATTGTCCCCAAAATCATTGAAAGCACCAAAGCTTGCAGATGATTTTGCTTTTGCAAAAACACTGTTGCCGATTGCGGTTGAAATATTACCGGTGGCAAAAGCAAAATTGCCCATCGCAAAAGAAGTAATGCCCGATGCCTGCGTATTGCTGCCTGCTGCAAATGATATATTGCCGATCTTATCTCTGTCCCAACTGTCATTGATAATGTTGCCTGCACGAAAAGCTGCCTTATCTGCATACCACATCATACGGTTGCCGGGTCCGCTTACGGGTGTATTGCCAGGTGTTGCGGGCAGGATTGGGGGAGCAGTAAATAAAACGTTACTATCTGCTACATGTAATCTTGCAGCAGGGGTACTGATACCAATACCAGTATTGCCGTTTTTTAAAACAACCATTGCATCCGACCGGTTATCCATACTTACACCATTGCCAATCACAAATAACCTGTCTGCTGTATTCCAGCTTGATGTTGTTACTGGTGTATAATCTGTATTACAACTTCCCAAAACGATCTCCCTGCCAGATCTGGCCAACGTATTATATCCCAATGCCATGGAAATATTTCCGCTTGCTCTGGAATCATAACCTATTGCTGTCGAAATATAACCCGATGCAGTTGCTCCAATGCCTAATGCTGTAGCACTAATTCCTGATGCGGTTGCACCAAATCCTATGGCCGTACTATAATCCTGCAGTGCTTTAGTTTGATAACCTATTGATGTGGACCAATCTCCATCTGCAATGGAAAAGTACCCCGCGGAAAAAGAAGAATGTCCTTTTGCAATTGAACTAAATCCGCTTGCGAAAGAATAATTGCCAATGCTGTCTTTGTCCCATTGAAGAGCAGTTACATAGCCGGATCTGAAAGCAGCTTTATCAGGATACCACATCATTCTTCTTCCCGGTCCCCGGAGAGGCGGCAAACCTGGTGTACCCGGTATATTACCTGCAGCAGAGAATAATACTGCGCTGTCAGTTACATGCAGCCTCGATAACGGCGCATTGGTACCAATGCCGGTGTTCCCATTTTTTAAAACAGTCATTGCATTGGACCTGGATATATTATTATTTCCATTACCAACAATAAATAAAGGGGTAGTAGAAGAAATTGAATTTTCATTTGATGTGAGTATGGAATCATTAAAAACACCCAGGACTGTAGACCTAAAACCTTTTGCAATTGTACTTCCACCCATTGCAATTGATCCATTTCCACTGGCACTTGTAAGTACTCCTATAGCAGTCGAAAACTCCCCGCCCGCAGTTGTGCCGTACCCTAAAGCCGTGGAAAAATCTCCTGAAGCTATTGTAGTCCATCCTAATGCCGTAGAGTTGACGCCGCTGGCGGTAGTTTGAATCCCCATTGCAGTTGATCCATTTCCGATAGCTTTTGTCGACCCTCCCAATGCAGTTGAAGAAAATCCTGAAGCAATTGCATTAAAACCTACTGCAGTGGAAAAGTCCCCTGTGCTGGAAGATTGATAGCCTAAAGCATTTGAACCTTCGCCTTTTGCTTTTGAGTCAAATCCACCGGCGAAAGAATAATTGCCAATGCTGTCTTTGTCCCATTGAAATCCGGAGACAAAGCCTACTCTAAATGCTGCTTTATCGGGATACCACATCATTCTTCTTCCATATCCCTGATGAGGTGGCAAACCCGGCGTCAAGGGCATATCAGCTAACGCAGAAAATAATACAGCGCTGTCAGTAACGTGCAACCTTGCTTGCGGACTGCTCGTACCAATGCCTACATTTTGTGCATCTGTAGTAAAAGCAATGATTAAAAGTAAAATGGTGATTAAGTATTTCATATTTTTTTTTACTTTTTTAGAAGAACTAATAATTCCTGAACCTGTTTTTCCAGTTGAGTAATTCTCTGGTCATCTTTATTGCGCTGTACTTGTTGTTCTTTAATGGCCTCAAGTAGTACCGGCACCATGCCGCTGTAGTTTACGCTGAGTGTGCCATTGCTATCTTCTTTAACCAGTTGCGGATATATTTTTTGCACATCCTGCGCCAGCAGCCCTACCTGCTCATCATTGTCTTTCGTTTCATCAATCCAGTTATAGGTATAACCTCCCAGCTTTTCTACATTCTGTAAACTGTTAACGAGCGGACGAATATTTTTTTTGAGCCTGCTATCACTCAACTGACTCAGTATGCCTGAGAGAACAGCATTGCCATTGCCTTGTATGTAAAATGCTTCACTTAACGTTCCACTCTCTCTTCTGGTATAAAAAGTTAACTTAGTGGAGTTAGCAGTTTCAAAAATAGTTCCTATGAATGCCAATCTTTTTTCTGGGAGAAAAGTATTGTTGGATGCCCATGTAAGTCCACCCGCAGAGCCGCTGGTACCATTAGTAGACAAAATAAGATGAGACTGAATATTACTTCCGATATTAAAATTAAAAATTTCCATTATTCTGTTATTACCTCCATGCCCAAAGGCAGACGGATTGCTAACACCTACACCAATATCTCCATTACCTTTAATTCTAAACAATTCGTTTGACCCTGTTGGAGATGCTGCGGCAAAAAAAGCATGACTGGCTGCAACTGCATCCACCTGGTATCTTAATGTACCCCCATTTATGCCAAAGCCATAATACTGGTGATCATTGTTATTTACATCATACAACACCATCTTCCGGTTGACTATACTGTTTGCAAATTGAAGTGGTGCGTTGGGGGAACTTAATCCAAAACCAATGTTTCCGTTGGATAAAACAGTCATCGCATTTTTCCTATCATTGTCAGCCGTTCCGTTTCCAATTTCAAAAACCCGGTTAGTGCCTGATGTATCATTGTATGCACCTACTACAAAAGAATTTGCCGATTTGGCTTTGGTATAAAAGCCAATAGTAGAGGAGTGATCGGCACCAGCATATGACCGGAACCCCGCAGCCAATGACCAGTTGCCCTCGGCTATAGAACCATATCCTATGGCAGTGGAAGCACTGCCCCGGGCCTCACTAAAATTTCCAAGTGCGGTAGAAATAGACCCTGAAGCAACGCTTCCGCTGCCCATTGCAGTTGATGTTTGACCAGATGCTATTGTTTGCAAGCCAGTTGCAGTTGATACTTTACCAGAGGCTGTTGTTGAAAATCCAGTGGCTGTAGCAAAATCATCAGTAGCTTTAGTTTGTGCTCCCATTGCTGTTGAGATAAAGCCAGATGCATTTGTAAATTCACCTGTTGCTGTTGAAGAAAAACCAGAGGCTGAAGTTTGATTTCCCGTGGCAAACCCGCTTTCTCCCTTTGCCTTGGTATTGTTACCTGTTGCAAATGAAAACCTGCCAATGGAGTCTTTATTCCATTGTGTTCCATTAACTGTTCCGGCTCTAAAAGCTGCTTTTTGCGGGTACCACATCATCCTGGTTCCGGCACCTTGTACGGGGGGATTAAAAGTAGTGGCGGCTGGTACAACGGTGGGGCCGGTAAAAACTACATTGCTGTCTGCAACATGTAGGCGGGCAAGGGGTGTAACTGTTCCAATGCCTGCATTGCCATTGGCTATTACAGTCATCGCATTTTTCCTATTATTGTTAGAAATTCCGTTTCCAATTTCAAATATCCGGTTAGTCATTGATGTATCATTGTATATACCTATTACAAAAGAATTTGCCGATTTGGCTTTGGTATAAAACCCAATAGTAGAGGAGAAATCAGCAACAGCATGCGAACTGAAACCAGCAGCTAATGAATAGTTGCCTCCGGCTATGGAACCATATCCCATGGCAGTAGAAGCAGTGCCCGAAGCAATGCTTTCGCTGCCCAGTGCGGTTGCTGCATAGCCGGAGGCTATTGTTCTCTGACCCATTGCTGTAGATGAATTACCAGCGGCTGTTGTTGCAAATCCAGTGGCTGTAGCAAAATCATCAGTAGCTTTAGTTTGTGCTCCCATTGCAGTAGAAATAAAGCCCGATGCATTTGTAAATTCACCCGTTGCTGTTGAAGAAAAACCAGCGGCTGAAGTTTGATTTCCCGTAGCAAATCCGCCTTCTCCACGTGCCTTGGTATTGTTACCTGTTGCAAATGAATACCTGCCAATGGAGTCTTTATTCCATTGGGTTTCATTAACAACTCCCGCTCTAAAAGCTGCTTTTTGCGGATACCACATCATCCTGCTTCCTGCACCTTGTACCGGGGGATTGAAGGTAGTGGTGCCCGGTACCACTGAAGGACCGGTAAAAACTACATTGCTATCCATAACATGCAACCTTGCTTGCGGAGTGGTAATACCAATGCCTACATTTTGTGCGATGCCAACACTGGAGCAGCAAAAAGCTACAATGCCGGATAATAATTTTTTCATATCAACTATTTATTTCGACATAAATATGAGAAGGAATCTGTTATAAATTCATCCCTTAAAAACGGGATATTTTTTATAAATGAAAAAAATATTGGGAAAAGGAGAGAAACTGAAGCCTTCAGATTGTTGTTTATTTGCATTATGCTGGTAAATGTTTATTTTACTGTATGAGAAAAAAAATACTAGTTGCTATCATCTTACTGATGCACACCGTATTGTTACCGGCACAGCAGCTAAATAAAGACAGTCTGTTGAAGAAATTAACGGTTGCAACCGAAGATTCTAATAAGGTGCACCTGTTATTTTCTTTATCTGATCAATTTGAAAACTCAGCGCCTGAGAAGGCAAAATATTACGCTGGTTTGGCAGGAGACTTAAGCAAGAAACTAAACTTTGAATCGGGGATATTCAAGTTTTACAAGCAACTCTCTTACATATATGCCTACCAATCTAAGTATGATTCTGTTTTGTATTATAATAAGATGACGCTTGAAATAGCTAAGCAAAAAAATGATACGTTTAATATCGGTGTGTCTCTTTTTAACATAGGCGAATCGTATAAATTTTTGTCCGATTACGAAAACGGTTTGCAATACACACTAGAGGGGGTTAAAATGCTCGAAGGAAAAGGGTACGCAAATGTAGAGGCAAATTTATATGGCGGGCTGCAAGGGACTTACCTGATGTTAAAACAATATGATAAGGCAATAGAATTTGGCTTGAAGGCAATAGCACTTGGACGAAAGCAAATCAATAAAGCTTCATTGGTTTCTTCTCTAACCAATCTTGCCAATTGCTATGGTGAGTTGAAAAATTTTCCCGAAGCAAAAAAATTATATAAAGAATCAATTGAATGGTGTGAAAAAACCAACAACGTAATTATTGAGGCCATGTGCTATCAAGGATTGGCAGATGTAGCTTTAAAAGAAAACCAGGTAGAACTTATAAAACAATATGCTGAAAAGGCATTGGTGCTGCATACAGAAGTACAAAATAGCTACGGGATCATGGCTTCTAAACAGGCACTGGCTATTTATTATTTAAATCGCAAAGATTTTGTTACTTCTAAACAATATGCAGAAGCCGCTTTTAAGATTACAAAGGAGGAAAATTTTATTGAAGGAAAAGCAGAAGTATTGAGCACGTTATCGGCTATTTCGTTTGCAATGAATGATTTTAAGAATGCATTTAGCTATGCCGACGAAAGTAAAAAACTAAACGAAAAAATTTTTACTGAATCTGTTGCCGCTAAAGATGCCAACCTAAAGGTAAAATATGAAACAGAAAAAAAAGATGACCAGATAAAACTGCAGCAAGCAGCACTCCAAAGGAAAAGTACATTTAATTATTTCCTGATGGCGGGCGCAGTTACTTTGCTTATGATCTCCTTGCTTTCGTACCGTACTTACCAGCAAAAACAAAAAATTCAACAGCAACGCATATCAGAATTAGAAACTGAAAAACAACTTACCGCTACCGAAGCGGTACTCAAAGGTGAAGAACAAGAAAGAACAAGACTGGCTAAAGATTTGCACGATGGTTTAGGCGGAATGCTCAGTGGTATAAAATATTCAATGACGACTATGAAAGGAAATCTAATTATGACGCCCGACAATGCCCGGGCCTTTGAACGGAGTATGGATATGCTCGACAGTTCTATCCAGGAAATGCGCCGGGTGGCTCATAACATGATGCCCGAAGCGCTGGTAAAGTTTGGCCTCGATACTGCATTGAAAGATTTTTGCAATGACATGAATCAAAGCGGCGTATTAAATGTTGCCTACAGCTCTATTGGTTTAGAAAATGAAGGGATAGATCAAACAACGGCCATTACCATTTACCGTATTGTTCAGGAACTGATCAACAATACCATCAAACATGCTGCTGCTACAAAAGCCATTGTTCAATTAAGCAAAATTGATGAACAACTTTCTATAACCGTGGAGGATGATGGTAAAGGATTTGATCCGGTAATTTTACAGAGAGTAAAGGGTATTGGCTGGACAAACATTCAAAGTCGGGTGGCTTTTTTGAAAGGAACATTAGATGTGGAGTCTCAACCAGGTAAAGGCACTTCGGTTTATATTGAAATAAATACATAATGACAATTAAACCTTTTTATCAGATGATCGATTGTGTATGTTACAAACAACGCGTTCTTTGTCATAAAACGAAAAAGGAATGGCCTGTATAAATGAATCTTTTAAACCTCCTCCGCCCCGCTGGCATTGCTTTTGAATGCTCGCTAACCATACATACAGCCGTTGGCATTGCTGCAAAAAGTGTATGAACACTGTTCTTGCCTCTGTCACCAGCGGAAATATAAGCGGCGTCGCACCAGGTGCAATGGGTGATACTTTACTTTGGATACCCAATTCGTTCTACGCCCCGTCAGATTTACCTTCTCCTTTTTTAATCTTTTATAAAACGGAACGATTTGCTGTCGTTTTTATAATTGACTTTGATGATATAGCTGCCAGCGGCTAATTTGATTACAGGGATACTGAAGACCTGCACATCTGTCTGAATATTTTTACGGATCAGTAATGCTCCATCGGTACTATATATTTCTGCAGACTGAACAAACTTTAATTCTGGCTCAGCAATATGCAATAGCTCTTTCACCGGGTTGGGCGCAATCACCGTTTGCTGCTGCGTATTTGATTTCAATACGGTGACGATGATTGAATATTTAAACTGTCCGTCATTGTCAATTTGTTTGATGCGGTAAAAATTAAAACCGCTGGCCGGGTTGGCGTGGGTATAACTGTAATGCTTTGTAGTGTTACTGTTGCCGGCTGCTGTCAATTCTCCCAGCTTTGTAAAATTGCTACCGTTGGTGCTGTGTTCAATGTTGAAATGGCTGCTGTTGCTTTCCCGAAGGGTAGCCCAACTTACCAATGTGTTGTTATTCAACAATTGTGCTTTTATAAACGCCCAGGTTACTGGTACCGTACCCAATGCATCGAAAGGCACTACATTGGTGAGCGACCATGGGTTTTGTTTGCTCCGGATGTAGAGGTAGTGGGTTCCGGCACTCAAGCTGCCAGACAATGCGATGTTGACGGCATAGTTGTTGACATCGCCGGTGTTAATTGGAACCGTGATGGGCGTAGCATTTCCAAAACCCGGGTCAACATCAACAAAGTACTCCATATTGCCGATGGCGGGTGCAGCGGCCGGCGCAGATGGGTAAGGCGTAGTAGCGGAATTATCGAATACGCTAAAATTGGTGAGGCTCCATTTTCCGTTGGCATCTTTACCGCGGAAGTACGCAATATGAAAGCCGGTTGGTAACCCGCTGATATTTATGTTTGTGTTGAGGTTAGTAATGTTGGTCCCCGCCGTAAATGGAATTTGGGTGCAGTTGCCAAAACCCAAATCGTTGTTGTCAATAAAATATTCTAGTTGTACTAAATTGGTAGCAGGTGATGGAGCCGAAGGATAAGGTATGGCAGAAGCATTGTCAAAAACATCAACATTGGTGAGGCTCCAGTTTCCATTGGCATCGCGGCCACGAATATATACCCTATGAACACCTGCAGGTAATCCAGTAATATTAATATTGGCATTGAGGTTAAAAATATTAGTGCCTGGTGTAAATGAAATGGGTGTGCAGTTGCCAAAGCCCAGGTCATTGTTGTCAATAAAATATTCTAGTTGTACAATGTTGGTAACAGGCGCCGCGGCTGCCGGGTAAGGTAAGGAGATGGAATTATCAAACACCCCTAAATTGGTGAGGCTCCATTGTTGATTGGCATTTTTGCTGCGTACGTAAATATTGTGGTAACCAGGTGTAACGCCGGTTAAATTAATGGAAGCAGCAAAACCGTTTATATCTATAGACGGGGTAAAACCAGTGATGGCTATACCGCTTCCAAATGCAGGATTTGCGTCAATAAAATATTCTATATTGTTGATGTTGGTGGGCGCAGGCTGTGCTGTTGGATAAACCGGCACGGTATAATTATCGAAAAAAGAGTTTGAGGTAAGGCTCCAAATACCATTCGAGTTTCTCGCCCTGAAGTAGATGCGGTGAAAACCTGGGGTTAGTCCGGCAATATTAACCGTGCCTGCAAATGCGTTCACGTCAGTGGCAGCCGCAAATCCAGTTAAAGGAGTGCCGGCACCAAATGCAGGGATAGCATCTACAAAATATTCAATGCCAGTAATATTTCCTGCTGCAGCAGGAGCAGCTGGGTAGGGCTGTTGCGCGGCTGCAAAAATATACAGTAAGCTGATGGCAATGCTGGTACCTATTTTTTTCATGTAAAAATCTTTATTGTTTTGTCACTTTCATTTTGACTGGAATTCCAATGTTTCATCATAAGAATCTTTGCTTGTTTGAAGTGACCCATTTATCTAC
>Ga0209591_10008477_pt1 | contig 11195 bp, 7 predicted proteins | sample MAT01_FD_187207 | JGI IMG/M metagenome (GOLD analysis project Ga0209591, IMG submission 187207) | Freshwater microbial communities from Lake Fryxell liftoff mats and glacier meltwater in Antarctica - MAT-01 (SPAdes) (version 2) | ecosystem: Environmental > Aquatic > Freshwater > Ice > Liftoff...
AGTCTTCCCAGCGGCATGCGCGCACCCGCCCTCGATCGCTATGGCCGAGACCTACGCTCGCGGCGCCGACTACAGCTACAGCCGCTTCTGGCCGCTCTACAACATCACCGGCGGCATGCACGATTGGGCCGGCAGCCTTGGCATCGCCGCGATCACGCCCGAGCTGGTGAGCGGCGACGACCCCGAGCTGCCGCAGAACCTCGCCGGCCTCCAGGCGGTGCTCGCCGAGGCCGAGGCGCTGCTGCCGCTGCCCGCCGACGGGCTCGTTGCCGACCTCAGCGTGCCCGCGCCGATCTACCGCTACTGGCGCGCGCTCGGCGGCGAGGAGCGCTTCGGCCCGCCGCTAGAACCTGCCCGCGTAACTACCTCCGGGATCACACAGAGCTTCCGCAACGCCCGCATCACCCTGCGCCACGCCCAGCGCGACACCCCGTACTACGTGCAGACGGAGGCCCTCGGCGTTGGCGCAATCCAGGCGCTGGCCTACGGCGGGGCTACGACGCTTGCCCCTGCGCTTAAAGAGGCATTTCTGGATTTCTGGGAGCGCGGCGGGGGGGCGGATGTCTACGGCCTGCCGCTCTCGCAGGAGTTCGAGGCCCGCGCCGCCGACGGACGGCGCCGGATCGTGCAGTACCTGGAGCGGGCGGTGCTCGCCTACTACCCGGAAGATGGCGGCGTGCGCCTGGAGCCGCTTGGGGCGCGGGAGCTAGCCGTAGAGGCGCTGACAAGGCCAGAGACTCAGTTCACCATACGGTAAATAGGACGTCTGGACCACGAAGGGCGCGAACACCCGGCTTCGTGGCTTTCGCACGGGTTCGCGTTCTTCGTGGTCCAGACGGGTTCGCGTTCTTCGTGGTCCAGACGGTTTGCATTGCCGCAACTACACGCGCTCGATGTAGGTTCCGGTGCGGGTGTCGATCTTCAGGGTGTCGCCCTCGTTCACGAAGCCGGGCACCTGGATCACGGCGCCGGTCTCCAGTGTGGCGGCCTTGTTCACGCTGGTGGCGGTGTCGCCGCGCACCGCGATCGTCGTCTCCGTGACTGTCAGAGCCACAAAGATCGGCAGCTCCACCGACAGCAGGATCTCGCGGTCGGAGTCGTAGATCAGCTCGGCATTCTCGTTCTCCTTGAGGAAGCGGGCCGCATCGCCGACCATAGCCTCGGCCACCTGGATCTGGTCGAAGGTCTCGGGGTCCATGAAGATAAAGTCGTTGCCCTCGCGGTAGAGGAAGTTCATGCTGCGGCGCTCGATGCGTACAATGTCGATGTCGGCGCCGGCGCGCATGCGATCCTCGAATACCTTCTCGCTGCGCAGGTTCTTCAGCTTCACACGCACAAAGGCACGCCAGTTGCCCGGCGCCACGTGCTGAAACTCAACCACCTGATACAGATCATTGTTGTAGCGGATCACCATGCCGTTGCGCAGATCAGTGGTAGAACCAGCTGCCATTTTCGTAGCTCCTTTTGGCGCTAATACTTTTTTAGGCGCCCGCTGGGGCGCTTAGAACGCGGTCAGACAGACAGGCCGCGCCTCGCTGAGGAACAGCCGCTGAACTGTACCACTATAGCCGGGCTCATCGATCTCGGCAAGTCCGTAGCGCTGGAGCGCCGCAAAGTCGGCTGAGCCCATCACCAGCGCCGACAGATCCTCCACGCTCAGGCTGATCCGCGCATCTGGTCGCGCCTCGTGGTCGAGCCTACGCCGCCCACTGGCAGCATGATGCCGTGGAACGACATCATAAAGTCGAAGTAGCGCATCACGCCCAGCAGCTCGCCGTTGCGGAAGCCGCCGTAGGCGGCTCTGGCGATACGCACAAACTGGGCGAGCTCGTCGTCGCGGAGCTGGCGGATCTCTGTTGTCATCGCAGCTCACCAAGTACTTCCACGCCGTTCTGGGCCATGTGGTGCAGGAAGAGCACATGGTGCAGGTCGCCATCGTGGGCGTAGATGCCGAGCTCGCGGGCGACGGACAGAGGCGTGTCGAAGGTGTCCACGGCGGAGGCAGGCACGATCACGCGGCGGCGCAGGTTGAGCGCGTTGGCCTCCAGGCGCAGATGCATGGCGGCACTGTAGACGCAGAGGTCGGTGCAGTCGCCCACGATGACGAAGGTATCGAGCTCGGGGCGCTCGCGCAGCCAGGCGTCGAGGCGGGTGCCGAGGTGCGAACTGAGCGAGTTCTTCTCGATCGTGGTGAGCTCGTTGGCGAAGGGCAGCTCGGACAGCTCCACAACCGCCTGGCTCTCCGGGGTGCCAGCGAGGCAATGCGGCGGGTAGGCGCCGAACTCCGGGGTGGCGGGGCTGTGCGTATCCTGGGTAAGCAGCAGGCTGCGCACGCCCAGGCTGTGGGCACGCGTAAAGAGCGCCACCACGGGCGGGATGAGCGCGCCGACGCGGGGGCCGCTGAGCGGGCCTTGCTTGCAGAAGCCGTTGATCATGTCGATCGAGAGCATTGCGACGCGCTCGGGGTGCTCGCCCACAAGCGCCTCCAGCGCCAGGGCGGGCAGGGCGGCGTACCAGGCGTCGAGGTAGCTAAGGAAGGGCGCGGCGGCGCTGAGGTTCATGGCAGGACGCATAAGAGTCTCCTCTCTAAGCGGGATTAGTGTTACTCTGACACTATTATACCCGATGAGCCGGTGCATGTCAAGTGCGTATACGGTCTGTCAGCCATCGTGGTATACTGGCAAACGAATCGATTCTCGACCCGTCCCCTGGCGCCTGCCCGAGCGCCCCGGCGCGATGCCGTGGCGATGGCTGGTGCATACCATCGAGGCCCAAAGCGGCCGTGAGGAAGGAACTAGTGAGCGCAGAACGTCTTCAGAAAGTCCTCGCCAGCGCCGGGATCGCATCCCGCCGCGATTCAGAGGCAATTATCGCGGCCGGCCGCGTCACGGTGAATGGCCGTGTCGTGCAAGAGCCTGGGCTGCGTGTCGACCCCGAGCAGGATGTGGTGCTGCTCGATGGACAGCCGGTGCGCCAGCCCAACGAGCGCACTTACCTGATGCTGCATAAGCCCGTGGGTTTTGTCTCCACCGCCGATGACCCCCACGGCCGCCCGACTGTGGTTGACCTGGTTGATGTGCCCGGTCGCGTCTTTCCGGTTGGCCGCCTTGATGTGGATAGCGAGGGTCTAATCCTGCTCACCGACGACGGCGAGCTGACCCACCAGCTGACGCACCCATCCTATGAGGTCGAGAAGGAGTACCGCGTACTGCTCGACCGCGTCCTCGACGCCGATGCCCTGCGCCAGTGGCGCAACGGCGTAACCCTGAACGGCGAGCAGACTGCGCCCGCCACAGTCTCCTTCCTCGAGACAACCGACGAGGGCCACTGGCATAAGGTGGTGCTGCGCGAGGGGCGTAAGCGCCAGATCCGTGAGGTGGCGAAGCTGCTCGGCTACAACGCGCTCCGCCTGATCCGCGTCCGCGAGGGCGACCTGACGCTCGGCGAGCTGCCGCTGCGCGAGTGGCGCAAGCTTACCTCCGAGGAGGTCGCGTCGCTGCGGGCCCATGTCCCGGCGCGCCAGCCTGAGTCCGAGGCCGACGCTGGGCGCCGCGCTGCCCGCGCCGCTGGCGCCGCAACCGCAGGCGCTGCGGGCGCCGCCTACGCCGCCCGTGGCCGCCAGGACGAGCGCCCCGCCGAGGGCCGCGATCAGCGCGGCTATGGTGCGGACTCGCGTGGCCGCGAAGGCTATGCGCCCCGCAGAGACGAGCGGGGCGGCCCCGAGCGCTCCTCACGCCCCGGCGACGAGCGCGGCCCCCGCGCTGGCAGCGACTTCCGCCGCGACGAGCGCCCCGCCCGCCCTTACGGCGACGAGCGCCCGCCTGAGCGGAGCGACTTCCGCCGTGATGAGCGCCCGTCACGTCCGTACGGCGACCGCCCCGCCCGCCCCTATGGCGACCGTCCGTCGCGTCCGTACGGCGACGAGCGCCCACCTGAGCGCGAGCGCAGCGACTTCCGCCGCGACGAGCGCCCCGCCCGCCCCTACGGCGACCGTCCGTCGCGCCCCGCTGGCGACGACCGTGGCCCCCGTGCGGGCAACGACTTCCGCCGCGACGAGCGCCCCGCTCGCCCCTACGGCGACCGCCCGTCGCGCCCCTCCGGCGACGACCGTGGCCCCCGTGCGGGCAACGACTTCCGCCGCGACGAGCGCCCCGCCCGCCCCTACGGCGACCGCCCGTCACGCCCCTCCGGCGACGACCGTGGCCCCCGTGCGGGCAACGACTTCCGCCGCGACGAGCGCCCCGCCCGCCCCTACGGCGACCGCCCGTCGCGCCCCTCCGGCGACGACCGTGGCCCCCGTGCGGGGAACGACTTTCGCCGCGACGAGCGCCCCGCCCGCCCCTACGGCGACCGCCCGCCGCGTCCGTATGGCGACCGTCCGCCGCGCCGCGATGATGACCGCCCACCACCGCGTTACAGTGACGAGCGCCCCCCGGAGCGGAGCGACTTCCGCCGCGACGAGCGCCCCGCTCGCCCCTACGGCGACCGCCCGTCGCGCCCCGCTGGCGACGACCGTGGCCCTGGTAGCGGTGGCGACTTCCGCCGCGACGAGCGCCCCGCCCGCCCCTACGGCGACCGTCCGTCGCGCCCCTCCGGCGACGACCGTGGCCCGCGTAGCGGTGGCGACTTCCGCCGCGACGAGCGCCCCGCCCGCCCCTACGGCGACCGCCCGTCGCGCCCTTCCGGCGACGACCGTGGCCCTCGTAGCGGCAGCGACTTCCGCCGCGACGAGCGCCCCGCCCGCCCCTACGGCGACCGCCCGTCGCGCCCCTCCGGCGACGACCGTGGCCCTCGTAGCGGCAGTGACTTCCGCCGCGACGAGCGCCCCGCCCGCCCCTACGGCGACCGTCCGCCGCGTCAGGAGCGCCCCGAGCGCGATGCGGCGCCTGCGCGTAGCGAGCCGCGCCCCGAGCGCGATGCGGCGCCTGCGCGTAGCGAGCCGCGCCCCGAGCGCGATGCGGCGCCTGCGCGTAGCGAGCCGCGCCCCGAGCGCGACGAGTCGCGTGGTGCGCCACGCCCCGTGAACGGCGCGCCTCGCGGGCGCAGCAGCTTCCGCTCGCGTCCCGGTGGTCGGCCCAACTTCAACGTGCGGCCCAAGTCCTCCGAGGACGAGCAGGCCTAGCGCGTCGGCTCCGAGCGGGGAGGGCTTTGCTCTCCCCGCTCCTCTCAGACTACCTCAGACGACCCTAACTCCACCTGTCCCCAACGTAGCCCGGCGCCATCACGCGCTAGTGGGTGCGTGATCACCACGGTGTCTACCGTGAGCGGATCGACTTGCGCTGCCGCGAGCTGGGTGAGCAGGCTCGGCATCGGTGTTGCCCCTGGCACCAACTCGCCAGAATGAGCCAGCAGCTCGGGGTGGCATGGGTCCACCAACAGCGAGCGGCCGGGCAGTGCGATGTGGGCGCACTGCACTGGCACCGCGATTGGCGCCGCGAAGAGCGAAGTAAGCGCAGGCGGCCAGTCGCCCTCGGCGAGGCCCAGCCACTCCGCCAGACGCACCTGGAGTGCGCCAAGCTGGAACAGGCTGATCGTCGCGGCGCCAAGGGTAAACTGTGATGGGGTGTGCATCATACTACATTATCACCCTGAGCCCTTCGGCTACGCTCAGGGTAAACTCCGCGAAGGGTCTTACCGCATCACGATGCCAAGCTTCCTCGCTGCACTCGGAATGACATGGCTGCGGTTGCACGTCAGGTCGGTGCCTCCAGCTTCAACTGCGTAAGTCCTATTAGTATAGGCTGTCGGTCGTCCGTCGTCCGTCGTCGGTCGTCAGCGGGCCTGCTCGCCGCGCATGTTGGCGCTCATGCCTCGGCTCGCCAGGCAGAAGCCCAATGTGGCGATGTCGGCCTGGCCTTCGGCCAGAGCGACCGCGCGCTCAAGCAGCGGCTCGGCCGCCTCGGCGCGGTTGAGCAGCAGCAGCCGGGCGCGCCACGCCAGCACGCGCCCAAGCAGCCGCGCCGCCCCTGCCTCGGTGGACGGGTTGGCGCTGAACACGGCCTCGGCCTCGGCAAGCGCGGCGTCGCCCGCCTGGCGCGAGCCCCGCAGATCGTTGTAGCACGCCAGACAGTCGAGCATCAAGCCCATGGCCGCTAGGTCGCGCGCGCCAAGCACCCACGCCCAGGCGGCGCGCAGGTTCGCGGCCTCCTCGGCGATCACGGCGAGGGCCGCAGGTTGCCCCGTTCCCCGCATGGCGTCCGCAAGCTTAGCGGCCAGCCCCGCGTAGTAGCGGGCGTGGCGCACACCGCTCGGCCTGCTCAGCCGGCTCGGCGGCGAGGCGCTCGGTCGCGTACTGCTGGAACAGCAGGTGGAAGCTGTAACGCACCTGCGCCCCCCACCGTAGCAGCGACTTGTCCTCTAGGGCAGCCAGCACGTCCACCCATAGCGCCTCGTGGCGCAGCACCAGGGTGCGGCGATCAGCCGCGAGCGCACCGCGTGGGAGCTGGGACGTCAGGTTGGGGAGCGTGCTGCGCAGCGCCGCCCTAGCCCGCTCCTGGTTGAGCTCGGGCCAAAGCAGCGCGGCCAGTTCGTCACGGGGGCGCGGGCGCTCGGCCAGGGCCAGGTAGGCGGCCAGGGCCAGGGCTTTGCGCCGCTCCAGATTCACGACCGTGCCGCCGGGCTCCACACGGGGTAGTCCGAAGAGGTAGAGTCGTGTCTCCACGTATAATCTCTGTTGCGCTGCTGTTGCGAATCTGTGATGGCTCGCTCGTATAATAGAGCAAACAACCGCAGTGGGTACATGTGTGTGTCAAGACTGTTATCGATCTTGACGATCAACGCGGGCGATTTTCCCGCATAATATGGGCACGTTCCGCGAGTCACAGATCAGCGTGAGTCAAGCGCACGGCGCCCACCGAGGCCGTTGCGGCGTGGGGCAGCCGCGTTAGGGAGCGTGTGATCGCTACTACGTAGCTGCATACTGTAGATCGCCCGATGCGCCTCGGTACCGGGCCTGTTAGGCTAGTGTAAGCGCATCAGGCCCGCCGGTTAGAGTCGTCGGCAGAGCGAAGAAACTCTTGGGGGAGCAATGCTAACACAATCTCAGCACGCCCGTGGATTTGTCGTCCGCCTGCTCGTAGCCCTGTTCGCCGTTGCCGCCGCGCTCGTCAGCCTGATCGCCGCGCCTTCGCAACCCGTCTACGCGGCGAACTTCGTCGTTACCAGCACGGCCGACACCGGCCTCGGCACGCTGCGCCAGGCGATCCTCGACGCCAACGCCAGCGCCGGCCCCGACACGATTAGCTTCAACATCGCTGGCGGCGGTGTCCAGCGCGTCAGCCTGCTCTCGCCCCTGCCGGCCATCACCCAGCAGCTCACCATCGACGGCTACACCCAGCCCGGCTCCTCCCCAAACAGCCTGGCGGTCGGCAACAATGCCGTGCTGCTGATCGAGCTGAATGGCGCGGGCGCGGGCGCCGGCACCGACGGTATGATCATCACTGCGGCGGACAGCGTTGTACGCGGGCTGGTGATCAACCGCTTTGCCTTGGACGGCATCGAGGCGACCGCCACGGTCACAATTAGCGGGAACTTCATCGGCACCACCGCCGACGGCAGTGTCGATTTTGGCAACGGCAACAGCGGCGTCTACATCAACGGCGGCACCGGCTCCGTGGTAGGCGGCCCGCTCCCCGCCGACCGCAACGTTATCTCAGGCAACGAGCTCAGCGGCGTCTTCATCGGCGACCCCATCGGCAGCAACGCCCTTGGCACGGTCGTGCGCGGCAACTACATCGGCACGAACGCGGCCGGCACGGCTGCGCTCGGCAACACCGAGAACGGGGTGGCGATCTGGAACGGCACCTCCAGCCTTGTGGGCGGCACAGCTGCAGGCCAGGGCAATCTGATCTCCGGCAACGGTCTGCATGGTGTGCTGCTCAACCTCGCTAGCACCAGCTTTACCACGGTGGCCGGTAACTTCATCGGCACCAACGCCGCAGGCAGCGCCGGCCTCGGCAACGCGAACGCTGGCGTGTTCGTGGTTAATGGCTCCGCCAACAACACCATCGGCGGATTGAGCGCTGCCGAGCGCAACGTTATCTCAGGCAATGGCGTCCATGGGATCAATATTAGCGGAGGTGCCTCTGCGGGCACGCTGATCCGCGGCAACTACATCGGCACCGACGCTGCAGGCACAGCGGCCATCCCCAACGGCGGCCCCATCCCACTGTCTGCCGGCATCTACATCGACAACGGCGGCGGGGCGGTGACAGGCACGGTGATCGGTGGCAGCGCCGCTGGCGCCAGGAATGTGATCGCCGGCAACATCGGCGACGGCATCGGCCTCTGGGGCGCTGGTGTCGCCGACACCACCATTCAGGGCAACTACATCGGTGTGGGCGCCGATGGCACCACGCCGCTCGGCAACAACCTGGTGAGCAACGGCGGCGTGGGCGGCGGCGTCGCCTTCCGCAACGGCGTGAGCAACACGGTGATCGGCGGCGCCGCAGCGGGGCAGGGCAACCTGATCGGCAACAACGGCGTGGCCGGCGTGATTATCTACTCTGGCAGCGGCAACAGCGTTCGTGGCAATACCATTTTCGCGAACGTGGGCAATGGGCTGTTCCTCAATGGCTCGGCCAGCATTGTGGCCGGCAACTTCATCGGCACCAACGCGGCTGGCGCCGCTGGCGTTGGCAACACGCTGAATGGCGTGTTCGTGCAGAGCGGCGGCAACAGCTTGGGTGGCCTCACCGCAGCCGACCGCAACGTGATCTCTGGCAACCTCGGCAGCGGCGTGCTACTGACTGGCGCCAGCGCCACCGGCAACTCCGTGCTGGGTAACTACATCGGCACCAACGCAGCTGGCAGCGGGTCGCTGGCCAATGGCGCCGACGGCCTTGTGATCAGCAGCGGGGCCAGCGGCAATACCGTAGGTGGCGCCAGCGCGGGCGCGCGCAACATCATCTCCGGCAACAACGTGGCGGGCCTTTCCATCGGTCGATCAAGCACACTCTGCGACCCGGTTGGCCCCAACAATCTCGTTCTCGGCAACTACATCGGCACCAACGCCGCCGGCACCGCCGCCGTGCCCAACGCCTTCGAGGGCGTGATCGTCCAACAGTGCGCCACGGGCAACCGCGTGGGCGGCCCCGGCGCCGGTCAGGGCAATCTGATCAGCGGCAACAGCGGCGACGGTGTGCAGGTTGGCAACGCCACCAATAACCAGGTGCAAGGCAACCGGATCGGCATTGCCACTGATGGAACCACCGCGCTGCCCAACGGGGGCGACGGCGTGCGGATCTTCGCCAGCGGCGTGCTCGCCACCACCGGCAACACTGTGGGCGGCACCAACCCTGGCGAGGGCAACCTGATCACCAACAATGCGCGGAACGGCGTGAATGTGCAGAGCACGGGGAGTGGCGCCATCAGCGCCAGTGCGATCCGCGGCAACAGTATCTTCAACAACGGCGGCCTCGCAATCGACCTTGGCGGCGACGGTGTGACCGACAACGATCTCTCCGAGCTCGACACCGGGCCGAATAATCTCCAGAATACCCCCGTCTTCTTCGGCCTCGTCGGCTCCAGCAGCACGGTCACCGTGACCGCCGCCATCGGCACGCTCCCCGGCACGTACAGCATCGATGTGTACGCCGACGACGTGTGCGACCCCACGGGCTCGGGCGAGGCCCGCCGCTACCTCGGCGCGCTTGCCGCCACCACCAACGCCAGCGGCAACGCCATCGCCACCGGCAGCTTCACGCTGGCCTCGGCGATCGGCCAGCGCATCAGCCTTACCGCCACCGACGCGGCCGGCAACACCTCCGAGCTCTCGCGCTGCCAGATTGTGCAGCCCAACAACACCACCTGGCTGAGCGCGCAGACGGTGGCAGCAAGCGGTACGGACGGCGTAAACAGCGAGCAGGTTAGCCAGTACCTCGGCGCGCTCGGCCAGTCGCGCTGGTACAAGGTGCCCGTGCTGCCCGGCGCCGAGCTGACGGTGCGGCTCTTCGGCCTGCCCGCCGACTACGACCTCGCCGTGTTCCGCGACATCAACAGCGCCTACCAGTCGCTCGCCTCCACCAAGGATCTGGTGATCCAGAATATCGAGCAGAGCGCGGGCGCCTTCGCCAACAGCGAGACCGCGCCCTACAGCCCTGTGGCGGGCCGCGCGTTTGTGAACCGCGATATCTTCCAGAACCCCGACATCTTCCAGAACCCCGACATCTTCCAGAACCCCGACATCTTCCAGAATCGCGATATCTTCCAGAACCCCGACATCTTCCAGAATCGCGATATCTTCCAGAACCCCGACATCTTCCAGAATCGCGATATCTTCCAGAACCCCGACATCTTCCAGAATCGCGATATCTTCCAGAACCCCGACATCTTCCAGAATCGCGATATCTTCCAGAACCCCGACATCTTCCAGAACTTCCAGCGCTACACCGACGCGCAGGCGCGCGCGATCCGCGCTGTCTCCAACCTCTCCGGCACGGCCCAGGAGCTGCTCACGCTGCCCACCTACGGCGACGGCGGCTTCTACTACATCCGCGTGCTCGGGAAGAACGGCGGCTTCAGCCTGAACAGCCCCTTCCAGCTGGAGGTAACGACCCGCAGCGAGATCTGCGTGGGCGTGGTGAATGTGCTGCTGCCGCTTCCCGCCACATTGCCCGCCCTGCCCGCCGGCAAGGACACGCTGATCATCTACGACGCTCAGCGCATCCCCGACTTCGCCACTGCCAGCGTCGACGGGCGGACTATGGGCACGGCCCTCGCCGCGCTCGCCGCCCACCCCCAGGTGAACGGCGCCCTGGTGAACATCGGCGGCACCACGCCCTACCCAGCGCTCAACCAGGCGCGCACCCAGTCCGTCAGCAGCCCCGGTTGCCCCTATGCCAAGAACCAGTTTGCCGCCCACATCAAGCAGATCGTGGACACCTACCGCGCTGCCAACCCTGGCCTAAAGTACGTGGTCCTCGCCGGCGGCGACCTGGTGATCCCCTTCTTCCGCTACCCCGACGGCTCCACCGTTGGCCCCGAGAAGGAGTACGTCGTGCCGGTGACGGCGGGCACCACCTCCGAGGCCAGCCTCAGCTCGAATCTCATCCTGAGCGACGACGCCTATGGCTCGCTCACCCAGATCGACCTGGCCACCGGCCGGGTGCCCTTCCCCGAGCTGGGTGTGGGCCGGTTGGTGGAGCGCGCCGGTGATATGCTGCGCCAGCTCGACGCCTTTCTGGGCTTGCCCGCCT
>Ga0209591_10008481_pt1 | contig 11192 bp, 4 predicted proteins | sample MAT01_FD_187207 | JGI IMG/M metagenome (GOLD analysis project Ga0209591, IMG submission 187207) | Freshwater microbial communities from Lake Fryxell liftoff mats and glacier meltwater in Antarctica - MAT-01 (SPAdes) (version 2) | ecosystem: Environmental > Aquatic > Freshwater > Ice > Liftoff...
CCGATCACCGGGCAAATCATGGCCCGTTTATATCCGGAACAGGGCACAGGCTATGCGCCCGTTGCCTTGACTGGCGATAATGGTGTCTACAGCGGCGTTTTCGATCTGCCCGAAGCAGTGCCGCCGGTCTATGCCCAACTGTGGGTCGAGGAGACGCCACCCGGCCTGATCACTCGCCGCGAGGTGATGATGGATCGTGGGACTGGCGGCAGCGGCGCATTTGGGCCGGCCAGACATCTCGGTGGCGTTCTCGTTCTTTCCTCCGATGGTAAGGCGAGCTTTGAGAGCGATGAGCCGTTGGAATTGGGAGCGGGTGAATCAATCGCCTGGCAGAGTATGCCCGGCACACCGCCGTTGCCGTTCAGCAAATCGATACTTGGTCAGTCCTACCGCTTGGATGCGTTTCCACCTTCGTTGGTCGCGGCGGGCCGAGTGTCGATTGAATACGAAGCGCCTGCTGTGTTGCAAGCCGCCAGTCTACAGGGTATGCAAGTGGGCGAGCCGGCACTGTACTTCTGGAATGGAAGTAGTTGGCAAGCACTGCCGACCACACTGACAACCTCGGTCAATGCGCCAGATGGGGTGCGGGTTGCTTCGGCAGCAAGCCAAGGTGTGGGTGTCTATGCAGTCTTGGTAGATCTAGGAGAAAATCAACTGTTTCTGCCGTTGATTCAGCAGTAACAGGCTGTTGTCTATAGCCCACCTACCGTTCGTTATACGACAAGTATTTTGGTGTTGACTGCTTGGAGAATGTTGCGATTAAACGTAACATTCTCCAGGTAGGAGTGGCGCATTGCTGCATCGTTGATGCGTTCGGCTTGCCGCATAAGCAGGCGATGGGCGGCGGACAAAGCCTGGGTCGCCAATGTTGTTTCCCCAAGCGTTTGCAGAACTTCGTAACACATCCAATAGTCACGCTGGGGAAAATCTGGTCCTTCGCCATCACAGGCATCGAGAATTTGCAAGGCTTTGTGTACAGTTGTCAGGGCTTCTGAGCGGTTGTTCAATGCCGCTTGGGCTGCCGCGATAATAGCCAGATTACAAGTGATAGATAGTTCAAGTTGTAAGTTTTCAAACTTTTCTAACGATGTCTGTGCTTGTTTATTTGCTTCGGTAAAATTTCGGTTGTATAAACTGACTAATGCCAGATCGTTTAAGTAAATTGCTTCTAGATGTATATCACCCTGAGTCTGCGCTAGATGCCATCCTTTGCGAAGCACTTCTTCCGCGCTTCTTAACTCATTCATATCGCGCAGAACTTGGCCAAGATTACAGAGCAGATACGATTGAATTCCTTCCTGATCCAGAGCTAAACCTTGCTCTAAACTGCGGCGTGACTCGACCAAGTTGCCAATCGTAAATTGCAGAATTCCTAGTTCGTTGAAGGTAATTGCTTGCCACCACTGATTGTTTAGTGCCTTTTGGATTTGTAGGGCCTCACGTAGCATCGGCTCTGCTTCATGATAATTACCTAGCGCACTGAAATTTTGTGCGATATTTAGTAGACTGGCTCCTACCCCAGCGCGATCCCCAATTTGCTCGCGAATAACCAATGCTTGCTGATAATAGCGGATTGCCTCATGAAAGTTTTTTTGCAGATGTTCAATCCCACCTAACGCATTGCGCGCTCTGGCTTCGAACTGAAGATTGTCCAATTGTTGGTTGAGAACTAGATCGCGTTCAAATGCAGACCACGCCTCATGAAACTTGCCTTGTTGGCGATAGACTAAGCCTAATCCATAGCGTACCTCTGCCTCAACACTGCGATAGTTTGCGATATCTTCTACCATTGCCAGCCCAGCCCGATACAACTGTTCTGCTTCTTCATTGATTCCTTGTCGCCATGCCAGCATGCCCAACCGCGCTAAGCAGCGTGCTTGTCCTTCCTGATCTGCTGATCGTTTTGCCAGATCGAGTGCCTGCTGGATCGCCGTTGCTGCCTGTGTATAGTCACTCATTTCTGCATAATATTTACCCCACAGCAACGCCAGATCAAACTGTGACGTGGTTTGCTGCTGGGCTAAGCTGTGCAGCGTTACTGCTTCTTCATCGCGCCGCCCCAAAATGTGTAGCACTTCAACTTTGGCCTGCAACCAACTGGGGCGCTCTTCAACGGCTAGGGCGCGATTGAAGTAGCTCAATGCAGTCTCATTCGCGTAGTCATGTTTGGCGCGCAGTCCAGCTGCATCTAAATAATGCAATGCTTTGCTGCGCACCGTGTGCTGGTGCAGATCGCTATTGTAGAAATGGAGGGCTAGATCCTCCACATTGTCTGGCTGCAATCCTTCTAGCGTTTTGGCCACCGCGAGATGCAATTCCTGACGTTGATCTGTCAGCAGCGTCTGGTAAACCACTTCCTGCGTGATGTTATGCTTGAAGAGATAGGTGCGGCGCGGTTTCGGACTTTCCAAACGAGCAAAATCGCGTTGGAGCAGGGTTTCCAATTGTTGGACCAGCAGAACATCGGCCTTCGCTACAGGATGGGCGCGCACCAGCAGGTCGTGTTCAAAGACGCGTCCGATCACACTCGCCACTTTTAACGTTAATTTGACTGGTTCCGGCAGGCGATCCAGGCGCGCAAGAATCACCCCCTGTATGGTACTGGGCATTCCCAGCTCCACTGTGCTCAATGGCGCGCCGGTGGCGACTACCTCTTGACCATCAAGCCGCGTGAGGCAACCGCTGTTGCGCAACCGCTGGGTGATGGACGGCGCTAAGTGCCAACGATTATCCTGCTGTTGGAGATGCGCGCTGTCGAGCATGGCATCGATCAACTCTTCGGCGAAAAAAGGATTTCCCTGGGTTTGCGCCTGGATTAGGGAAAGTGCCAAGGGGGAAATCGGGGTTGCGCTCGCAACGCGATCAAGTCGTTGCTGGACCAACGCGGCGATTCCCGTGGGTGTCAACTCCTCCAAATGTAGATGGAGCTGTGGTGCAAGCGTCGCGATCTCATATAGAAAAGGCTCATGCTCGCGCACGGGTGGCCGCTGGACCAGCAGCAGGAGCAGGGGCACTGTATGCAACATCCGTGCCAATGCCAGTGTCACCCCCTGGGAGGCTTCGTCCATCCAATGAATGTCTTCGAAGAGTAACAGCAATGCCTGCCGCTGGGCATAGCTCTGTACCAGATCGACCACCAAGCTGATTAGCGCTTCGTAGCGCAGTCGCGCATCAAAAGCTGCCGTGGTCGCATTGTCTGGGATCGGGAGAGTTAGCAGATCGCGCAATAGCGGCAAACGCAGCGCCCATGCTGGATTGATTGCGGTGATCGTTGCTGTGACATGGGCAATTTGCGCGTCCACAGAAAGGGCCTCAATCGTATCCAGCCCTACCAGGGCGCGCATGGCTAAACGAATGGCTGCATAGGCTGTGTCTTGATTCGTACTTTGGCACGCGCCAATGATCACGCCAAAGCCCTGGTCCAGGGCCTGTTGTGCGACTGCCGCCACCAGGTGACTCTTGCCGACACCAGCACTGCCCTCAATGCGCACAAGGCGACCCTGTCCTTGCTGGACAATATTCAGCTCCGCGGTCACCGTTGCCAATTCTGTCGTGCGGCCTACAAGCGGGGTGGAATAGAGATCGAGCAACTGACGAGCGCGCGCCATGGGTTGGATCAACGCGTAGAGGGGTTGTGGGGCGGGCTTGCCCTTGAGTTGAAACTCACCCAACGTTTGGTATTGAAATTCGTGTTCAAGCGCGTCGGCCACGATCTGGCTAACCACTACCTGGCCCGGCGCGGCATGGCTCATCAGCCGTGCGGCGACGACTGTTTCATCACCTAGAACGCCATAGGTGCGTCGCGTGTTGCTGCCATAGGCACCCACACGCATGGCACCTTGACTGATCCCAATCTGGATGCTGGTAATAAATGGACAGTGCGTGGGTGGTGTGCGCAGCTCCAGCGCGGCCATGGCGGCGCGGCGCAGGTCATCGTCATGGGCAATCGGCGCGCCAAAGGCGGCGTAGAGATAGCTGCCTTTGTCACCCGTGGTCAACTGGATCAGCGCGCCTTCGTAGCGGTTGATCACCCCCTGTACCCAGCCTATATATTGACGTAGTTTTTCCGCCGCTGCCAGATCACGGTCGTAATCTAGCCCGGTAAATTTGAGAAAGAGCGCAACTGCCGGACGTAACTCGGCTAGGAAGCGGCCCCCTTCATTTTGTAAGCGTGCATAGACCGGAGGCAGCACCCAGGCACTGACTTCACTTTCGGGTAGCATTGTGGCTGGCACCTGCTCGACTGGAGCATATATATGTTGGAGCGCCGTTACTACGGCAAATCGTTCAGCGGTGGATGGATTGGTGCGCCATTCTGTAATGGTGGCGGTGTCGGCAATGCTGGCGGCGGTGGGGGCATCGAGCAACAATTCGCCCTGTTGTGCCATCTGCTCCGTCGCTGCCATGCGATCAAGCGTCGCCCCCGCCAGGACATCGATCAGTTGAATGGTTGGATCGCCTACGGCAAAGCGACGTACTGGACCAGCTGTAACCGCGATTTTGATGGCAAGCGTGACAGTTGTCCCATCTTGCAGACGAATGATCTGCAGGGCTTTCATCACCTGCTGCATTGCCAGCGCGGCTGTACAGGCGTATAGAACGGCGCTAGCAACCGTAGATGGATTGACCGGTAGATTGCCTGCCTCTGGGGATGATGACGCAGTTGTCGATGCCGGGGCAGTAAACCAACAAGTAATGGCATCGCCGCTAAAGCCAAGCACGCTGCCCCCATAGCGCTCGACCTCGCTGATGAGGGCGGTATAGACCACGTTCAACTGGCGCGTTAACTCTTCGGCACCACGCCGTGGACCATAAGCACGCACCAGCGCACTGGTGAGCTGCGTGAAGCCGGAAATATCGGCAAAGAGCGTTGCGCCGATGGTTTCTTGGGGCACTGTCTGACCAGTCGCCATCAATTGGCGGCGGTCACTAGCAATATAGGCGGCAGCAGGTTGCATACTGCCTATTATACGTTTATCCAGGGTCAGGAGCAAACGTTTCCCTGTGCTCGCTAGGAAATCTAGGTAAGGGACAGCTCAGACATTTGCTTTAGGTATTCTGTCCACAAAATAAGCCGAAAATCCGGGTTTGTAACCATTTTGTAACTTAATATGCAATAATGTGTTTTTCTACTTGACAACTGTAATTAGATATGGTAGAATTGTTTTTACAAGATGGTGCAAGTTCTATCACGAGTAATGCAATTCAGTCACTCGGGTTAGTTTTCGAGTGATTTTGTGTTTGTTGGGAACGCCTCCGTTTTGTAGCAAAATAAAGTGTATAGCAAATTGTAATAAGGAGTTTTCCAACATGGCTACTAGCCGCGCTAAAGGTACCGTCAAATGGTTCAATGATCAAAAGGGTTTTGGTTTCATTACCCCTGAAGCCGGTGGCAAAGATCTGTTTGTCCACCAATCCGCCATTGTCAGCAATGGTTTCCGCAGCCTAGCAGAAGGCGATCGCGTTGAATTCAGCGTCGAGCAGGGCCCCAAGGGTCCATCCGCTGCCAACGTGCAAAAAATCTAACTGCTCTCATTTGAGCCTTGTTTGAAAAGTCTACTGATAGTTTAGGTGTAGCGTACCACGTGATATACGCGAAACCGTTACCATAAAGTACTTTACGAACACGCGAAAAGAGGATTCGACGATCAGTCGAATCCTCTTTTTTTTATTGGTTTTTCTTTTGGTACACTGATTGCCTACAAAGTGTAAATCATTATTACCCCTCAGGAGACGATCATGGAATATCGCCGTATGGGCCGCAGTGGCCTGAAAGTATCGGAGATCTGTTTGGGCACGATGACATTTGGGCATGGTACAGACGAAGCTGCCACCAAACAAATTGTCGATCTGGCTTTTGACGCTGGTGTAAACTTTTTTGATACCGCCAATGGCTATGCCGGTGGCGAATCCGAAGTGCTTTTGGGCAGAGCACTCAAAGGGCGGCGGCGCGAAGCAATTGTTGCCAGCAAATTCTTCAATCCGATGGGAACGGGTCCGAATGACTCGGGCATGTCGCGTGTCCATATTATACAGGCGCTAGAAGACAGTTTGCGCCGCCTACAGATGGATTATGTGGATATTTACTACATTCATCATGTGGATGTGCAAACACCGCTGGAAGAAATGTTGCACGCCCTAGACGACATGGTGCATCAAGGAAAGGTGCGCTATATTGCGTGTAGTAATTATGAGGCCTGGCGACTGATGGAAGCACTCTGGATCAGCGAGACGAAGAATCTGGCGCGCTTTGAATGTTATCAACCCCAATACAGTCTGGTGGTACGCGATATTGAAGAAGAAATTATTCCGGTATGCCAGCTAAAGGGCTTGGGTGTTGTGGTGTGGAGTCCGCTTGGCGGCGGCTTTCTGACCGGCAAATACAAACCTGGCGAACGTACGGCAACCGGCACGCGTTCGGAAGAAGGGTGGGCGTATCCACAACGCTACTTTGCACCCAATGCCGATGATACGCTGGCCGAGCTACTTGGCGTCGCCACAGAATTGGGGCGCACGCCAGCGCAGGTGGCCAATCGCTGGGTCTTGGAACAACCAGCCATCACCAGTGCGATCATCGGCGCACGCACTGTGGAACAGGCACGCGACAATTTGTTGGCAGGGGGCTGGAAAATGCCTGCTGATGCGTTGGCGCGCTTGAATAATGTCTCGCAACTGCCCCGTCGCTATCCGCGGTCGATGGAAGATCCGATGGATGTACGGCGCAATAGTGCGGTGAAGATGCCGACGTTGGGTGCGTGATTATAAGACCTGGGAACGCTGCCATCCTGGCGGCAAACGCATTGTTGCCGCCAGGATGGCAGCGTTCCCAAGGAGCGTTCCCGGCTGAATCGTTACCCTTTACTTGCTGATCACGGGTAAGTAAAGTAGGTTGAGCGCAAGTGCTCTTTCGGATGCCGGGCGATAGTAATTGCCTTTGTTGCTCGCGGTATAGATGTTACCCGCATTGTCGACTGCCTGGATGTAGAAGCGCGAGTTACTGTCGCCGGTAAAACTGCCGCGCCATTTTTGGGAGCTGGCGTCAAAAGTGAGCTTGATCGATTTGAGAGTGGTGGAACTTTCGCTCTCGACGTAAGAGACAATCACCTCTTTCATGCCGGACGCATCAACCGCGCCAACTTTTACATTCACTTTTTGTGTGGCCGCGTTATACAGTCCATCCACAACTGTGATCTCGGGGGCAGTTTGGTCTGTACTGGTGCTGTAGTAAACTTCGGTCTCAATCGAACTGAACAGCCGTTGTTCTTGGCTATTGGCATTAAATTGGCCGAGTTGTGTGAGTATGGTGGATTCACCGTTGTTACTCGTCACTTGGACGGGCGATGGTGGATACCAGCCAAACGATGTGTCTAGTGTGGCTTCCCCTGCACTAGAGCGGTCCACAAATTCATTGACCGGCGTGCCAACCAGCGGATCAAAATTTTGAGTGGTTGAGGCGATGGTGGCCCCCAATAATACAACAGAACGCGCCTCGGATTGGGCAACCGAAATATCGCCAAAGTGCAGCGGCTGTACCGGTTCGTTGGCATCGGCACTGGTAGACCCATAGAGTGACAAATATTGGCCGCTATCGGTGCTACGTGTATCGATCTGGCCATTATCCGGATTTCCATCCAGCACCTTCTGGAAGTTGATATTGACAGGTTTGGTAATCACCTCGCTGCCATCCAGTGAACCGGTCGGGTCAAATGACAGATCAACGCCGGGAAATTCATCGCCCAGTGACGAACTGCCATTCGAGCGGATGGCAAACATCGGCAGGCCATAGAAGATAAGTTGTTGCATCACTTTTTCGTCATAGGCCGAGAAATTTTGATCTTGCTCGAAGTAAAGATTTTTGGCATTGGCCAGCGCCTTGCCCATCGACACGGTTTCCGCTTTCAGTAATTCTTTGGTGAAGAGCCGAATCACCTTTTCGGATAGCCCAATATTGTTGAGCAGTCCCCACCCATAGCCGGTATTGCCAATATAATTGGACCGTTTTTTCAGAAATGCCTCGGGTAGATCGAGCGGACTGATACTATTGGTCTCAGGCACATTCAACCCAGCATGGCAGCCAAGTGTATAGATAAGACCCCCGCTTAGATCTATGTTGGCGGCAAGCACTTCATCGGCCCCAATGTTGCCCCCGGCTGCGACACCCTCGGCATGGTGATTGGCATGGCCATTGATCGACTGAACTTTGAAAACAGAGCTGGTCTGGAGCTGTAAATTGCTAAATTCTTGCTTCGACCAGTTTGTGCCGATCAGGCAGGCAACTTTGCTTGGATCGCTGGCGAAAACCTGTTTCCAATCTGTACAATCCCCTTGCGCCGTATCTTGGACGAAATCATAACCAGTCACCAGCACTTGTTCGACGGTGGTTGTGGGCTGCGCCAGGAAGGCATCGATCAATGCGATCATGTCGTTGGGTGTTTCGATCAAGCGGCCAATCGCAACATCTGGAATGTAGAGCTCGCCACTATTTTGGGGTGTTGGTTCGCGATCGGCATAGAAGTCATCGGTTAAGAAGTAGTTGGCGCGCAGGGCGGCCCCCGTTGGATGATTGGCGTCAACTTCAGTATACGTTTTTTCCGATTGGCGTGGTGTATTGTCTGCCACACGGCGAAAGGGCAACGCACGATCATCGCCCACCAGCACGACATATTCAATCCCGCCACGCTCTGCCATATACTGCATAATCACGCGACGAATTTCGGTAGCGAGCTGGTTGGCTTTAGCGACGTTTGTAATATCTGCTATCCAGGTGCCATAGGCCGCACTCACCGCCGTGTTATTATCCAGCCGGATCACTTCGCCGCGTACTTCCTCACGATTGGCGAGTTCAGTCAACTTATTGAGAAGCTGGGTTGCGGCGTCGGCGCTATATAGCTGCGTCAACCGCGTATGATTGACCAAGATCAAGGTGCGTACGCTGCCACCTGGTGGGGTTGGGGTTGGGGTTGGGGTTGGGGTTGGTGCAACCGTTGGCGTTGGCGTCGGTGTCGGCCCGGTACGCACGCTCAATCCATACTCTGTGCCGCTGCCATAGCGTTGCTGGTTATATAATTGTACTTTGATGGCATAGGTGCCGGCTGTCGAGATATTGTAGCCAATCTGTGATTGGATACCCGGCGTATGATCATCATTGCGCGCCAACAAATTGCCATTCGGATCGTAGATTTCAATTTCTGTATCGGCTTCCGCCCCCAATGCCGTGGTCGAGATGACATAAGACGTATTGGCCGTGGCGTTGAACGTCACCCAGTCTACATCGTTCTCGTCACAGGCGTTATGACTTTGCAACGTACCATCGGCTGCGATTGATTTTGCGCTGGCAAGCGCATTATCCGGCTCTAGACCATCGCCTTTACACTTGCCCGTGATCACCTGAATGTCATAGGCTGTGCGTTCGCCGGCAGCATCTGGATTTGCATTTTTTACCCTAAAAAAATAATCACCAGCGGTGGTATTTTCGAGACTCAAGCGCGAACCATCACCGGAGCCGCTGTCATCATCGCAGCGTAACTGTTCGCCATTGGCGGCATAGAGACACAGCACTGTATCCGCTTGATTCGCCAGATTCAGGGTTTCTATCGTGTAGAATTGCCCTTGTTGGGCCGTGAACTTGACCCAATCAACGTCACTGGCAGGGCAGGTATTCCGCTGGGTGGGTACGCCATCAATCGTCAGTGTTTTGGCATCGAGCTGCGTGTCATCCTGTTCCGCGCTATCCTCGTCACAGCTCCCCGAATTGAGAACCTCTACTTCCATTTTGTAATCGGTGTCGGCCCCATACACTTTTGGATCCAGATTGTATGTCTTTAGATAGACCGTGCCGGCCGCGGCTGCCGTAAATTCGATCTGTTGCCCACTATTCGCGCTCGCCCCTTCACAGCTTGTGAAAAGGCTCATCTGCACATCGGCCTTGGTGCCGCTGTTTTGGGTCTTGACGCGATATTTCCCACCGGCTTTGACCTCGAAGCGTGACCAGTCGATATCATTTTCCGTACAAAAGGATTGCGTTTGCGCTGCGCCACCGGCTGTCAGCTCGACCGGTATGCTACACATATCGTTTGGCTCGAACGAGGCACTACACGCGTTCTGCGCCGTCACTTTGAATTGGTAGGCATTGTTGGGACCGTAATCAGGTTGGTTATGGCCTATCTTCAGATAAACGTTGCCACTGCTGGGCGCAGTGAAGGTAATAATGGCACCACTGCCAAAACTGGGCGGGTCATCACAACTGGCGCGCAACTCCATATAAAGGTCAGCGTCGGCCCCCGTCCCAATTGCTTGCGCCACGTACTTCACCCCACTGACGGTGGGAATCACAATCCAGTCTGTGTCGCTGATATTATTGGTGCGCGTGAGGTTGTGTTCTTGAAGCGTGCCGTCGGTGATGGCTGCTTTGGCCTGTAGACAAGTATCATCTTCTTCATAACTATCTGGTGGATTGCTTGCGTTTGTGAAGCAGAAGATGTTGTTGCTTTCATTCGATTCCTGAATCAGGTTAGCGCGATCGACCCAGGCGCAAACGGTCCACTCGGCATTGGCAAAAGGCTGCCCCGTCCGTGTGTAGCCGTCAAAGGTGTCACCGGCCCCTAGGCCTAACCCGAAAAAAGTCTGGGCGGTGACTGGCGTTGTCGGGATGGGTGGATTGTCGATGGGGTCTACATAGAGGTGGATCGAGAAGCCACCGGCTGCGGCATCGCCAATATTCTTAATGATCGGCGTAATATCGGCTGTCTGCCCAGCGCCGGGGCTGGCTGGGGTGAGCATAATGCGATCAACTGTCAGATCGGGCGCCGCGTTGGGTTGCTGTGCTTGACGCCAATCGACACCGGTAGACAGGGTTGCTGGCGCGGCCACGGCAATCTGCGCGAGCAGAAAGAAAACGCTACAAAGCAGAACGGCAACCGCAACGACTGTCGAGAGTGACACCTGGGGTTTCATCATTATTTTCCTCTTTCGTAATTTCCCAGAAAAATTTTGTATCATCCACCGTGGGATGATACAAAATTTTCTTGATAGCGATACCCCTATCTGCTCACCAGGGGTAGATAGGTATAAAATCCATTTTGAAATTGCACGCCGAAGGGTACGGCAAATACCCCGGCGCTATCCCAGGCGTGGACACTTACCCAGAAGTCACCCTGGCCGTCCGGTATTTGATAGGTGCCACGATAGGTTTG
>Ga0209591_10008490_pt1 | contig 11187 bp, 12 predicted proteins | sample MAT01_FD_187207 | JGI IMG/M metagenome (GOLD analysis project Ga0209591, IMG submission 187207) | Freshwater microbial communities from Lake Fryxell liftoff mats and glacier meltwater in Antarctica - MAT-01 (SPAdes) (version 2) | ecosystem: Environmental > Aquatic > Freshwater > Ice > Liftoff...
CGCGTTCCTTCAGGATGATGGTGAATGGAAAGCGGCGATAGACCGCTGCTTTCCCCGCGTTCAATAGTTCTCTCGCCCGTGCGGGGTGGCAGGGCATGAGGGCCTTCTTGTTTTTGTCGATCACGAGGACACGTTGCATCGAAAGTTACCTTTCATATCTCCGCTTGCGCGGATAAAGTTCACCTCGACAATGTTATGAGACGGTTTTGTGTGAACGACACGGTTGGCTCCCAAGCCGCCTGTTTAATCGTTCACCGCAGAGTTCGGAACTGGTGAGGCATTCCGAAGTGCCTATGTATTCGTCTCTAACGGAGCCTTTTCAGGCCAAGTCTGGTAAGCACTAGGGCTAAAAGCCCCTCCCTTCAGGGATGGGGATGCTTACGTGGTCTTCGTGCGTGTGTGTCATGTCTATAGCCTCTGGGGGATAAGAGGGCAAATTGCGAGCGGCAATCCCTCAGCGTAATCATCAATTAGCCCACATGCCCGTCAATAATGTAAGAAAGCCTACTGACCTCTCTCCGTTGCATCTGTCACGCTGCGGCGATGCTGCGGAGACGTTTACGGCACTCGCGCCAATTGCGGAGCACACGATCCATCAGGGCATAAAATCGCATGCTGTGATTCAACTCTTTCAGATGGCACAGCTCATGCAGAATCACATAATCGATCAGATCCAGCGGCGCGGACAGCAGCTTGATATTGAGCGTGACCTTGCCATTGGAACTGCATGACCCCCAGCGTGATTTCATCATTCGCAGGCTGATCGGCGGCATCGCCACCCCCATAAAGGCCACCTGCGGGAAGCACACGGCCATGCGTTCGGCAAACAGGTGCGCCGCTTGCTGGCGATACCAGCGGTCAATCAGCGCGGCAGTGCGGCGCATATCGTCGGCCTGCGTCACCGTGACGATCAGGTGCTTATCGCTCAAGGTCACATTTTCAGGCCGTCCCTGCACCACCTCCAACGTATACGATTCGCCCAGATAACGGTACATCTCACCGTTCACGTATTGGCGCGATTGTACTGTGGGGCGGGGATTGGTCTGGAATTTTTGCTGATGCTTCACAATCCAGGCCGCCCGCTTGAGCACGACCTCGGCAATATCCGCCTGCGATGCCCGCAGTGGGGCGCTAATCTGCACGCGGCCATCGGGATAGACGCGAATGCCGTAAGTCTTGCGCCGTGAATGGATGATATCATACGTGAGGTGTGTCGACCCATAGACCACACTTTGGGGGAGAGGAGGCTTTTTCAACGCGCACACATCTTTGCTTGTGGATAATATGCCGCCTATGATGTCATGGAACCCCCTGTTCTGTCACCCCTTGATCATAAAATGACATGGGGATAGGGCAGTATAGCAGATACGCTGAGACAAGGGAGCATGATACGTCTCCTGTGCGCCCGTAAAATCGCAGAAGCCGCTGGCCGGATAGCCCAGGTGTGCTCCATCCGCGCTGATGCCTTTGTTGGGCAGCGTCTGCACCTCGCGCCGCAGTTGCTCAGAGAACGGACAGCGAGCGTTGAGATTGCAGACAATCCTTCTCTCCTGATAACCTCGTGAGAATTGGATCGTCCGGTAACCTCCCGGCACAGATTGCCTCACAAAGTGATTTATGATGAAGTACATCAACAATTGGAGGAAACATGATGCGTCGTTTTTTCATAGTCTTGCTGTTGGCGCTGTTCACAGGTGTTCTGCCGCTGGTTGCACAGGATGTTGTGTGTACACGGGAGGCGGTCATTACGTCCTACGCTGTCGCCACTGATATCAGCGCCTGGGTGCAGGAACACAGCGCCTGTCCCAGTCAGATTCGGCGGGCAGTGCGTGATATGGCGGCGGCCTATCAAATGCTTGGCTCAGAATATTTGCCCTTCGCTGCTGCCGATGATCCCTTTACATTCAGCCCAATCTGGAAATTTTATCAGGGCAGTTCAACATCGATGGTTCACCTCATTGATACTGCCACCAATACACTGTCACTGCTCGCTGATACGCTGACCGATCAGCGTGATACGACAACCACTGCGCCGATTCTGGCCTATCCCGTTACAGGCGATGTCATGGCACAGGTCAAGCTGACGTTTACGCCCCTGGGCGACAAAGATGGCGCGGCGTTGGGCATTCGGGCGGCGCAGAACCCTAACAATTGGATTCGCATCCAGCGCAGCGGAATGACAGTGGATGTGGTCGCCGACACCAAAGGCACAACCAGCGTGATCAACTCGCTTCCCTTTGAAGGTGAACAGGATGTGTACCTGAAAATTGAACGGGTGGGGGCGCAGTTTACGTTGTCATACAGCGTCAACGGCGATGATTGGCGTGAGGTCACGAGCGACCAGAATCAGGTCTTCCCCCAGGAGATCGAGGTGTATCTGACGACGTTCTGGCCCGTGACGCCTGGTGCAGGACAGGCCATATTCTCAGACATGAAGGTCAGCGAAGGAGGATAGCTCATCCAAACCCCTCCCTGCTTATGCAAGGAGGGGCTTATGTCATCCCGATGGAGTCGGCATGGGCGCGTCAGGCTCAAACACCTCGCGCCGCAGCATATCGAGGGCTGTGAGCGTGAGAAAGTTGCGCAGCACACCACCATATGTCTCCTGTGCGCCCGTAAAATCGCAGAAGCCGCTGGCTGGATAGCCTAGGTGCGCCCCATCCGCGCTGATACCTTTTTTGGGCAGCACCTGCACCTCGCGCCACAAATTGATCAAGGGAACCTGATACTCCTCCGATAGATCGAGCAGGGCGTTGTCGAACACAATCGAGGTGCGCCAATCCTGCTTGGGATTTTCTTCCAGCACGACGAAGGTAGACAGAATCGGAATCACCCCGGCATCGATGGAGTGCTGGATGATCTGGCCCATATTCGCCTTGTACTCATCCACGCTGAAAAACTGCACATCGATCAGGCCGAACATGACAATCGCGCTGGCGGGTTGCACAAGACGATACTCACAGTCAATTGGCGTCTCGCCCACCTTGCATTCGGCGGACTGCGATTCGGCCCACCAGGGATCGAACATCGTCACAGCGCTGAACGCTTGGTGGGCCGTGAGGCTGGTGTTGTTGAACGAGTTGGAGATGCCCGTCTTTGGCGGCACAGACGAGTAAAAATCGAGCGCCGCTTGCAGGTCACTGTGATCGCCCAGATCGCAGTAAAAGCCCGGATGTGTGCCCATGCCCATCGGACGCAAAAACGCGCCCTGGGCCGTATCGCTGTCGCCCAGGGTGGTGAAGACCGGAGCGCGATTACCCAGTTTTTGCCCGCGTGCGTAAATCTCTTTCACGGTGTCGGTGCTGAAATTGATGTAGGTCGGCGTGTCGTGCAGGCGTTTGAGCATAACAGCAATGTCTGCGTCAGGGATGGGCGTGCTGTCCTGGGCGGTCAGAGTGACGCCGAGGACACACAGCAGGAGAAGGCAAAGCAGGCGTTTGAGCATAACGGGACTCACGGGTTGGATGCGACAAAGACCGTAAGGATAGAAATTTCTGGTGCAAAGGGCTAGAGGGAAAACTTTCTCCAGTGCGTAAGGAGAGAAGCGAGAGTCGTGAGGGCTGTCAGATGGTGTTGGGGAGAACGACTTATTGCCTCTCCCCAAACACATTGACGATTAGAGGAAGCGGTAGACGACAGGGCAGTTGACGATGATGCCGACGGAACCGAATTTGCCGCCGCCAAGACCTGTCATCCAGCCTTTTTCAACGAGGCCGAGGATAAAGAATTCTTCGGTAACACGCGAACGATAGCCTTTGTCGATGGCATCCTTCGTCCACACAACCGGATTCAAGTCCCACATCGGGCTGTAATCGGTGGCGATGGTTGGGATGCCTCCCAGGGTGTTGAGCGCGCCGCCTTCACCGGCAAGGGCGCTGTTGAAGCCCTGACGCTGTGGGTTCTCCTTACCCATAGGGCCATTCACAACGGGGAAGAGACGCTCAACGGCACTATTGAAGCTGTCATCACCACCAACGGCGATATCGACCATGCCGGGAGCGAGTGTCACCCCTTCCATCGCAGCGGCCAGGTCAACGCTGGCATCGGTGCTGAGGTAAAGAACCGGGCGAGCAAAGCTGAAGCCCAGGGTCAGAGACAGAGTCACTGTGCCATCTTTGGGGCAAATTTTAGCAACTTTGTCATGAACCATCTTATAGTCGGGCTTGCCTTCGCAGAATGCATCCAGCGCATCGGCACTCACATTATAGGCCACGACAGGCGCATTGTAGACAAAACCACCTGCGTTGGTCAGCTTCATCAGCGGGCTGTAACCTGCATCGCCCACTGCGCCAGGGGTGAAAGACTTGGGCGGGAAGAAATCAGGCGCATCGCCCGGTGTAATGGTATGTTCGGGCGAGAAATCGACAGCGCCGCGTTCAAAGGTCACACTCTGGTCTTTTTCCAGCACGGCAGGACGAACGGCGTTACCAACATCGGCATACGTCAACTTACCCGAAAAATTCAGGCCGAGTGCATCAGCGTTGCCCTTATCGTTGGTATCAGTCAGGATATACCAGACTGTTTCACCACTTTTCATCTGCCCCTTGTACAGTGGCAGAGTGATGGTAAGCGCTTCCAGATCAATTGTCCCGGCCTTGAGCAGTTGATAGGGGCCGATGAGTTCTTTCTGAACGCTGGAAGGGGGCGGGCCAAAATAGGTGACTGGGACATCCGCGCCAATGGAAGGGGGCGCGGGCTGAATTTCATTGTTCTGGGCCAATGTCGGCAGTGTCATAGCGACGATAGCGACTGCCAGAGCAGCGAGACCGAAACGGAGCTTGAATTGCATACGATTCTCCAGATTGACGAGTGAGCTAGGAATAGAAACCGATGAACATCGTATTTGTGTATACACTCCTAAACCATAGCCTCTGATAGCACAGCACACCACCCTAAAATTAGTCGAGAGGTGGTTACAATGCCTTTTGGGATAAAAAACACTAGAAATGACCACGATTTCACAGTGGCAATCGCTGTGCGCCCTACAGCTATTTGATGGGGATGTGGTTTAGTTTCCTTCAATCATTTTACAAGCTTGCATAACCAGTATACATTTTTACAACATTCATTGTAATTTTAACAAACCTGTATAATAAATTTAGATTAAACCGTGTTGAGCGTAATAATTAGAAAAGATAATCATGTATTAGATAGAGCGTAGATGGATCGCTTGGAGCAAGCATTGATGGCTGTAAATAGTTTTGTAGATCATGCAAAACAATCGGACGTATTGAAAAACCTCCTTAATTTGATTGAGGAAATGCGTCAAAAGCGGCGGGGTGAGTGGCGAGAAATGCCGCATCCGAGTCATAAACGCTTTACTCAGGAAGAAATCCGCTTTGGGCCATGCCCAACGTATCATAATCTTCTATCTCGGCGCAGTCAGCGCATTCCTTCGCGCCAAATGATCCTCGACATCGCACATTATCTTGAATGCAGTATTGAGGAAACGAACGAAATGCTGCGTGTCGCGCAGTATGTTCCTGAATTTATCGTTATGAGCGATAGGGATCAGCAGCAAATTGTGGCACGGGTACAGATGTTGGCGTCCCTCATTCCGCTGCCTTCTGCCATTGTGGGCAAGTTTGGTGAGGTGATACAAGCAAACAGTGTCATCACCGCGCTTAATAATCAACCTGCACCCCACCTATGGCGGTCTGATGAGAGAGATATCGCTCAAGGATACTTTAATCCCTCCCTGAACGCGGTCTATCGCGTTTCGCCATCATCGTGGGAACTGAATGCACGCGGGGCCGTTGAGATGATTTATCTCCTATCTCGCCCCTACTTACGTGAGAAAGACTTCTTGTCGAAGCTGGAGCAGTGGAAAAAACTGCCAGATTTTTCCTCATTCTGGACGGATATCACAACGTGCCTACCCTCCGAGGACAAAGTGCATTGTGAGAACTTGACCCACACCACACTGTTAGACTCGCCGATTCGTGATCAGAACATTGTTATCCCGTTTATGCCGAATTTTGAAGTCACGTTGGTGATAGGCGTCCCAAGAGATGAAGCGGCTCTGTATGTCTATCGTGAGTTGGGGTGTGGTATTGATAACATTCCAGGACTTTCGCTTGGGTAAATCAGAACGGGTCATGATAGATCAAAATCTAAGAATTTAAACCGTTAACAACCGTCTTGAGTAACCCAAGCGAAAGTCCTGCATTCGTTGGGATGAGATGGTGAAAGATCTTACGAGATTGGTGAGCTGAGCAGCGACCAAATATCAAACATTGGATCATTGAGGCGAAGGATGACAAGTCAAGCAAGCGGCTGCTTTTATAAAGGTCTTCATAAATACAAGGCTGAGAGACGCTTTTCGTCATGATCTTTGTCACTATGAGGCCCGTGTCAACATGCTTATAGTGAAAGTATATTTCGATAAGCATTGTGAGGCACAGCACTATGTTGACACCAGATTATGCGCGTTCTTTGTATCGTGATCATCGACCCAACTGGTTAGCAAAAATCTTGGGCAGAGCCTGGGCGCTTGTCGCCTCAACAGGCATCGCCCCCAACTACATTGTCAAATTGGAAGTCATCGGGCGTAAGTCTGGACGGATAATCTCACTGCCCCTGATCATGGCTCACGTTGATGGTCAGCGTTACCTCGTGTCGATGCTGGGCGAGAATGTTCAGTGGGTTGATAATGTTCGCGCCGCAGGGGGGCGGGCTGTCCTTCAATCGGGTCATCGTGAAGAGGTCATGCTTGAAGAGGTTCCCGCAGCCCAGCGTGCGCCCATCTTGAAGGAATATCTGCGCCGTGCCCCAGGGGGCCGTCCGCATATGCCTGTCGATAAAGATGCACCCCTCTCAGACTTTGAAAAGATCGCGGCAGATTATCCCGTCTTTCATGTGGTTGAGCGGGTGAGACAGTAAATATAGGCGGATTACGCCCGATACTGTGGTGAATATGGGTGAGAACTCTTTTCTTATCTTGGCTCCCCATTGCACACCTTACTGCACAATGCCCACACGAGAAACGCCATCTCAGGCTGTAAGATGGCTTTCTTCTTTGATTCTATTGGCATTTCAACAGCATATCTCCCTATTCCCCTGTAATCCCCACGCATGAGATGTGATATTCGTCGTCTAAAACAGGACGATTGATCACTTATAAGCCCACAGGCCAGCGCCTACAATTGGGCTTATAAGTGAATTTTTTCTCGAAAGAAGGGCGATCTGAGATGGGGTACTCGACGCGACCAGCGTTACCCAGTCCACGCCGGTCTGTTCAGGAAGTTCTGCTGTAAAAGAAAAACGAGAGATTTCACACGATTGAACTCGAATCAGGAACGCTTCTAAATGGAGTGACAGGTTATGAAAGCAAAATTTGGGATGTCGATGTGCTTGAAGGTATTTAACTCCTCACGAAATGCAGCTTCCGGCATCGTGCTGCTGGCAATCACCGATGACTCAATGGCTGTGAAGATGGCTTTGTAGTCGTGCATCATTTCCCACTATAAAAGATTAAGAACCTTCAGCGTCCACTCACGCGCATCCTCGGCCTCGGGAAGAGATCAACCAGTGTCGTTACAGAATTTCCCTGCCATTTTATGGCTGAACTAACGAGCGCCACAGGCTTGCAAACATGCCTGCATATGTCCGTGCGCTTCGGCTGCGATAACACAACATTGTTCCAGGTTGTACTCTTTTGCGCCGATAATTTCCAAATTGACCGGGCCTTGATAGCCGTGCTCATGCAGGACACGGATATAGCCGAGCAGGTCAATATCACCGCGCCCATTGGTTTGCGCCTCGGGTTTACCAGGATTTTGCTGGCGACCTTTGCAATCGCGGATATGAATGTGGCGCACACGCGAAATAACGGCTTGCAGGGCGTCAACCGGATTCTCCCCGGCGCGGTGGATGTGCGAGGGGTCCATATCAATGCCAAACGCCGAGCTGGTAATAGCCGCCATTGCTTTGAGGGTGGTCGCGGTGTTATAGATGCTTGCGCCCACATGTGCCTTGACACACAATGTCACGCCGTATGTTTCGGCCCGCTCCGCCAGCTCACCCAGGGCATCAATCGCCTCCTGCAAGCTGGCATCATCGTCCGACTTCCCGCCTGGCCCGCAGTTAACGACGGGAATGCCCAATTCGGCAGCGGCTTGAAAGGCCAGTTCCATCACCGCTGAGTCGCGTGAAGGCTGTTCTATCGCCAGCAGTTCCAGGCCATAGGTTTGAGACAGCGCCTTAATCGGCGGCACAACCTCCTGCCAGCGCTTCAGAACCAGATGTTCACTCATGCCCTCGATAGCCGACAGCTCGATGCCATCATAGCCGGCCATTGCGATATATTTGAAGGCGGTTTCCAGATCGTATCCGCCAAAAAGTACGGAGTTCGCTCCCAGTTTCATGGCTATTATCCCCTGATGTAAACGACGGTTTCAGTTTCAAGCGATTCGATGGCGGCGGCCAGCACCTTTTGGGCCACCAGCGCGTCGGCGGCGTGACCATCAATGGCTGACGGTGCGACATGATCTGTAATTTGCTGCAAAAAAGTCCCGATGCGATCTTTAAAGGTATTTTCAAAGGTGTGAAAACCGCCGAACGAGGGATCGGTATACACAGTCTTTTCCAAATTTCCAGCCGGATAAAGCGTGAGTTCGCGCCACATATCTTCTAACACAAAGCGTCCACCCGTCCCCGCGACTTCGCAGCGCTCCATCGGATGCCCACGCTCAATGTCATAGCTGCCGACGAGATGCCCGACCACACCATTTTTAAAGCGGAAATTGAACTGCGCGGTGGACCAGATGGTTCGCCCTGGCGCTTTGAGGGCAAAACACTGGACGGCCTCAATATCGCCGCAAAAATAGCGCATCACATCAATCGTATGGGGATGCAGCGACTTAATGTGAAAATAGGGCGAGCTTTCTGCCGGGTTCATAATCCACATGCTCATGTTGACGAACAACAGATGTCCCAGTTTGCCCTCATCAACCCATTTTTTTGCCAACCGCGCCGCTGGCGTGAAACGATGATTCATGTTGACGCCGTAATACAGCCCTTTATCCCTGGCTTTGGCGACCATCTCCTCCGCCTGTTCCACCTCATTTGAGATGGGTTTTTCGCCTAAGACATGGCAGCCATAATCAAGCGCCTGCATCGTCGGCGTATAATGATCGCTGCCATTTTCATAGCCGCTGGTCGTCACACTGCACACATCGGGCGACAGTGCCTTCAGCATCGTGTCCACATCATAAAATGCGGGCACACCAAGCCGCGCTGCCGCTGCATCGGCCCGTTCCTGGACGCGATCACACACGCCCACCAACTCCGCCAGCGCATCCTGCTTGTAAAGGTCGGCGTGACGGTTTCCAATCGCACCCATGCCGATGACGGCGACCCGTAAGGTCATAGCCCCTCCGGAATTTCATACTCGTATTCGCGCATACACGGTTCAAAAAACTCAAAGTAGTTGACGCCCGTATCGGTCTTATAACGCCCAATCGAGTCGGGGCGCATAATGATCCGCGCCAATGGAATGCCTAAAAACGCTTCCAGCCGCTTGAGAGTCTCTTCCTGCTGCATGACCAGATCCTCAAAGCGCACTTCAATCCACTGTTTCGGGCGCGGAATCGATTTGACGATCTCAAACTGATATTTCCAGGAAATCGCACGGCGCATCCGTATATCGTCGGTTTTAGGATAGGCCACGCCAAAATTTGCCAGATCATCGGTCACATGTTCACCCAGGATGCAATCGCGTGGATTGCGTATCCAGTAGATATATTGAATCTCCGGGTAGAGCCGCACCAACCAGGGATATATCAACGTCGTTTCCGGGATTTTCCAACCTTTAAATTCAGACTTGTCATCCAAAACAGCGGCCAGATAGTCGTACAGCAAGTTGGTAAATTCAGGCGGGATATCCATCGTGTGCAGAGCGCTAAAATCCCAGTTTAAGCCTCCCTGCCAGACAACATGGCGTGCAATGACGCGGCAGGCTTCGTACATGGCTTCTGGCGGCACGAAATCGCCCGACGGGTTGAGCAGACTGCCCATATACACATTGCTGGCATAGAGTGTGTGCGAGATAGCGCGTGTGCCGGAGTGCCCGCGCCCAATAATGGTGATGAGGGACATGCTAGAGATTAACCACTTTCCCTGTATTCCAGGACTCAATCGCGGCCTCAATAATCATCTGGACTTTGAGCGCGTCGTCACCCGATCCATCGATCTGATCCGGCGCGACACCCAGCTTATTCTGCTCAATCCAGTGGGTAATGCGGCTGTCAAATGTTTCGCTAAAATGCTTCATACCGCCCAGATAGTCATACGTTTCGATATCTTTCGTGAAGCGCGGATAGTAGGTCAGATGCTCACAGGCATCCTGCAAGAAAAAGCGCCCCTCTGACCCCACCACATCCAATGTCTCTAACCCATAGGTTCCCGCCGCGCCAAAATTGCCATCGTAGCTGCCGCGTAAATGCCCGATGATGCCGTTTTCGTACAGCAGATTCACCTGAACATTCGACCAGACGGTGCGCCCTTTGCCTTTTTTGAAGAACGCCTGCACCTGTTTGGCTTCTGAGCCTGCAAAATAACGCATAACATCGAACGAATGCGGATGCAGCGCCCGCATGTGAAAATGCTCCGCGCTTTCATTGGGGTTGTTGATCCACATGGTCATATCGATCATATTGATCTCACCCAGACGCCCCGCATCAACCCATTCTCTCGCCTTGAGAGCGGCGGGCGTGAAGCGGTGATTCAGATTGACGCCGTAGCGCACGTTTTTCTCTCTGGCGAGCGCCACCATTTCTTGCGCCTTTGCCACATCATTGGAGATCGGTTTTTCGCCCAGCACCGGGATACCCGCCCCTAAAAGCTCCATCGTGGGCTGGTAATGGTCGCCACCGTTCTCGACACCCGCCGTCGCCATACTTGCCATATCAATATGGATGCCGCTGGCGAGCATCTCCTGCACCGAATAAAACCCCTGGCAGCCATATTTCTCCGCCGCCACATCTGACCGCTCGTGGATGATGTCGCACACCGCCACAATCTCAACGTCGGGATGGCTTTGTAAGACGCGGGCATGAATGCTGCCGATATTTCCAACGCCAACAATCGCTACTTTTAATGTCATCGAATCGGCGCGAGAGACCCCTGCCTTTAGGCATGGGGAGGGAGAGCGCCTTGTCCTTTCTGGTAGGTATAGCCGTCAGAGTG
>Ga0209591_10008491_pt1 | contig 11185 bp, 10 predicted proteins | sample MAT01_FD_187207 | JGI IMG/M metagenome (GOLD analysis project Ga0209591, IMG submission 187207) | Freshwater microbial communities from Lake Fryxell liftoff mats and glacier meltwater in Antarctica - MAT-01 (SPAdes) (version 2) | ecosystem: Environmental > Aquatic > Freshwater > Ice > Liftoff...
ATGCGACGGTACAAATATACGGTATGAGAGACTATTATGCCTGCCACTAAACAAAACGCTGTATTGATTCAAGCCGCCAAGACTGGCAACATTATTCACATACAAGCCTTACTCGCTAAGGGTGTTAATGGTGATGCCAAAGACTCTGAGGGGACGACGGCTTTGATGTTTGCGGCCCAAAAGGGCTATGCCGAAATTGTGCGTATTTTACTAAGTAATGGCGCTAATGTCAACCAAGTAAGAAGGCGTTTTGGCCTGACAGCTTTGATGCTGGCGGCGGCTCACAAGCAGGCTGACTCCGTGCGACTGTTGCTGGATGGGGGTGCTGAGGTTAACGCTAAAAATGATGATGGTAGTACGGCTTTGATGGCGGCTGCTCTAAAAGGTGATATCAATGTCGTGCGGCTGTTACTTGCTGCTAGTGCTGATGTGAATGTGTGCGATCGAGATGGAGATTCAGCTCTGAAAATAGCTGCTTTATCTGGCAATGAAATTGTAGTAAAAGCTTTGGCAGATGCGGGAGCTATTGCTGACAATCTTATCCTATTTTTAGCAGTTAGTCAAGGTCGCCCTGAAATTATCCGAATTTTACTCAATTGTGGTGCCGATGCTAATGTTAAAAATTCCGACAGCAAAACTGCTTTGATGCAGGCTGCGGCTGCGGGCAATTTGCCGGTGGTTGAGGTGTTGTTGACTGCTGGTGCTAATGTCGGTATTTTTGACAAAGATGGTGAAACTGCTTTAACTTTGGCTGCTGATTTTGGTCATATTGATGTGGTGAGAGCTTTGCTTGGTGCGGGTGCTGATGTGAATGTGAAGAATGGGGATGGGGGAACAGCTTTGATGGCGGCGGCTGCTGGGGGAAATTTGCCGATCGCACATATCTTACTTGATGCTGGCGCAGATATCAACGCGAAGGATAAAGATGATGAAACTGCTTTAAATTTTGCGGTTGTCGAAGGCTATCAAGATGTGGTGGAACTGCTGCTGAACCGAGGTGCTAGTGTTGGTGCTAGAAATAAGTTGGGCGATACGCCTTTGCTGGTGGCGGCTGTTCACGGTTACACTGCGATCGTATCAGCTTTGCTACAAAAAGTCAATCGAAATAATACTGATTTTCTGAATGCTAAAAACTTTGGAGAGACTGCTTTAACTCTCGCTGTTTTTCAAGAACATACTGAGACGGTAAAGGCTTTGCTTGACGGCGGTGTTAATGCTAATATCTGTGGGGAGCAAGGGAAAACGGCTTTAATGAAAGCCTGCATTCGAGGTCATATTGCGATCGCCCAATCATTAGTTGACAACGGTGCTGATGTCAATCTGCGGGATGACTCCGGTGCAACTGCTTTAATGTGGTCAGCCCATCGGGGATCAGTCGCTACTGTAAAGGTTTTAATTGATGCAGGTGCAAATGTAAATTATAAAAATTTGGGGAATTATACAGCTTTAATGCTGGCTGAGTTTAACGGTTATAAAGAGGTGGTAAAATTGCTTAGAAATGCTGGGGCATGGGAGTAATACCATTTGAGATTTGAGATTTGAGATTAAGAGTTGTAGGGTGCGTCGCTCTGCGAGAAATCTCAACTAAATACCGACAATCTAACAGCGACGCACCTGACAAACAGGGTTGTAGTTGTAGGGTGCGTCGCTCCCTCGATAAATCCCAACTAAATACTGACAATCTAACAGCGATGCAACTGACAAACAGGGTTGAGTAAACAAACCCAACATTTCTTGTGTAGGAAAATTTTGTCAAAATCGTATCTGGTGCGTCGCTGTCAGATTGTTTGTCAAATTTAGGAATTTTCAAGGCGACGCACCCTACGGCTAAGCTCAATCAGCGCGGCGCACCCAGCCGTTAATAGTAAAGCGACTGTCAGCAAAAGCTTTCGAGGGACAACTAACTGGTAAAACTTCGTGCATATAGCGGCTCAGAAAAAATACAATGCTATTATTCCGAGGCTCAACAGTTCTGAATGTCTCATCTGCCACATAAAAATTGTTCTCGATTTTGCTGTCATAAATCTGCAATTCGCCACCGTAAAAAGCCTTTGGTTCTCGATTGAAATAGTAAACATAGGTAAAAAATCTGGTTGCTGTGTCTGGAGAGCCACTATCGTTATGAAGTTTGTAATAGTTATTGTCGTTGTGCATAGTTAACTGAGTTTCTATATCACCCACAGAAAATGAAGGAAAATTTAATTTACGCAGCACGTCGGGGAGAATTGCTTTAATGCGATTAATCATCAATTCTGAGAATTCGGGGAATGAATGGAGTACCATCGAACGGCGGTAGTCGTCGGCATTCGTTGAGGTACTGGTAGTTACAAATTCTGATTCTTTTGCTAAAACATATTTGATTAGTTTGTTCTTTTCTGCGGTTGTCAAAAAGTTATCTATTTGAGCGTAGCGAGATATTAAGTCGTCATTTACGGGCGCGGGGGCGGGAATTTTTGCGGGAATTTCTAGGGGAATTTCTAGGGGGATTGCTGGCTGTTGCGGTTGCAGTTGCTGCAAGAAAATTGGGGGCTCAGTGACTAATCCGACTAGGTGTTCGCCGGGAAAGGAAAGGCTGGAACGCCCGTCGTCTATGGGGATTTGGAATAAGGTGGAAAAACCTACTGTTTGTTGCGTGCGATCGACTAATGTTTTGACCAGACTGTGTAATAATTGTGCATCGGATTTGAGAATGACGGTGCACTGATGTCCGCCGGTGAGCAGGATTTTGACTTTTATGTCTTGGGGTTTTATTTGCTGTTGAGTATAGGTCATAATTTTTTAAGGACGCAATTTTGGAAGCAATTCTGGAAGGACACAACAGTGTTGTGTCCCTACTATAGGGTATGATTCCTAATGCAAGAAGTGGCGGATATCGGTGAACACCATTGTGATTCCGAGTTGGTTAGCCGCTTCGATCGAATCTCGATCGCGCATACTACCTCCCGGTTGGACGATCGCAATTATCCCCGCCTCAGCAGCCGTTTTTACTGAATCGTCGAAGGGGAAGAAGCCATCGCTAGCCAAAATCGCTCCTTTGCTCTTCTCTCCCGCTTGTTCCAATGCTAGTTTAACCGATCCCACGCGGTTCATTTGTCCGGCGCCAACACCGATTGTAGTGCAATTTCGCGTCACCACGATCGCATTTGATTTTACGTGTTTGGCTACTTTCCAAGCAAATAGCAATTCTGCTAACTCTTCTGCTGTCGGCTGTTTCTCAGTAACTACGCGCCATTTACTGGTGTCTTCTACTGCATCATCTGAGTTTTGCACGAGCAAACCGCCTGCGATTACTTTAACAGTTTGCGGTGGCCCTTGAGTCAAGTCTGGCAAAATTAACACACGCACTTTTGCCTTCTTTTTAATAATTTCTTCAGCTTCAGGTTCGCATCCAGGAGCGACAATACATTCTAAAAAAGTTTTAGTTAACGCAGTTGCAGTAGCTGCATCAATCGGGCGATTTAGCGCCACAATTCCCCCAAAAGCTGATACTGAATCAGTGTCAAATGCTTTTTGATACGCTTCGGAAATAGTTGTTGCCAAAGCGGTACCGCAAGGATTTGTGTGTTTCAGAATAGCAGCGGCGGGAGTGTCAGGAAATTCTACAATCAGTCTCCTTGCAGCTTCTAAATCTACTAAGTTGTTGTAGCTCAATTCTTTGCCTTGCAGGATGGTGCTAGTCGTCCAGCCTGTCGGTGTAGTTCCGCTTTGATACCAGGTGGCGGCTTGATGGGGATTTTCGCCGTAGCGGAGAGTTTGCAACTCTTTTCCTGATAAATTAAACTCTTGTGGCTGGGAAGATTCTTCAGCGGATTGGATGCTGAGATAATTTGCGATCGCGCTGTCGTAGTTGGCTGTATGTTTGAAAGTTTCTAACGCACATTTTTGTCTAAATTCTAAGGCTGCTTCGCCTCCGTTTTGTCGCAATTCTTCTAAATAAGTATTGTATTGGTCTGGATTGCATAAAACTGTCAAATGAGCGTGATTTTTTGCTGATGCTCTCAGCATTGCCGGCCCGCCGATATCTATCTGCTCAATTGCGTCTGCTAGAGTAACTCCTGGTTTGGCAATTGTCTGTTCAAATGGATACAAATTTACAACGACTAAATCGATCGCCCGAATGTGATTTTCTGTTAAATCTGTGATATCCTGGGGTACATCTCGACGCGCTAAAATACCGCCGTGGATGCGTGGATGGAGTGTTTTGACTCGTCCGCCCAAAATTTCGGGAGAACCAGTATATTCAGCTACTTTGGTGACGGGGATTCCTGCTGCTTTCAGCGCTGCTGCTGTCCCGCCGCTGCTAATTATATCAAATTCAAATTCTTCTACTAGACTCCGTGCTAAGTCAATTAGCCCGGTTTTATTGGATACGCTCAGAAGTGCTAGACGTGCCATTGGTTTGAAGTTGCGATCGCAAAAATAGACAGGTTATATTCTATATCAATCTTGACGACATCGGCATGATTTAGTAATTACTAATTAATCGTAGGGAAACAGCAGTGCTGTGTCCTGATGGTTCTTAAAACATGATGTGTCGTGTCCCTACCCCGATTAATCGTAGGGAAACGGCAGTGCTGTGTCCTGATGGTTCTCAAAACATGATGTGTCGTGTCCCTACCCCGATTAATCGTAGGGAAACGGCAGTGCCGTTTCCTGATAGTTCTCAAAACAGCTCAACACCCTCCAACTTCTTAACAGTTTCCACCTTGGCCCTCGCCGCCTCCCCGCAAGTCTTCGGCGTCGGAAACATCTTCCCAGGATTCGCCAAACCCTTCGGATTAAACACCTCGCGCACCCACTGCATCGTCTCCAAATCTACCTCAGAGAACATATCCGGCATAAAACACTTCTTGTCAGCACCAATCCCGTGTTCTCCCGAAAGACTACCTCCAACTTTCACACAAAGTCTCAGAATTTCTCCGCCCAATTCTTCCACCTTTTCCAGCGCACCTTTTACCGAGTTATCGTACAGAATTAGCGGGTGCAAATTCCCATCTCCCGCGTGAAATACATTAGCAATCCGATAGCCATATTTCTCGCTCAAACCCTCAATTTCTTTAAGTACAAATGCCATTTGTGTGCGGGGAATCACACCATCTTGCACATAATAATCTGGACTCAAATGACCTGCCGCCGCAAAAGCAGCTTTCCGCCCTTTCCAAATTTTCATTCGCGTTTCCGGGTCATGGGCAGTCGTGATATTCCGCGCCCCATTCTGCTTGCAAATTTCCGCAATTCGCTGTTTATTTGTCGCAACTTCTACCTCTAAACCATCGATTTCGATTAGTAGAATAGCTGCTGCATCACGGGGATAGCAACCCGTAGCCACAACATCTTCTACAGCATTGATGCTGATGTTGTCCATAATTTCCATGCCGCCAGGAATAATGCCAGCGCTGATAATATCGGAAACCGATTCGCCCGCTGCTTCAATGCTGGCAAAATCAGCTAGGAGAACGCAAATCGATTCTGGCGCTTTCAGAATTCTCAAAGTAACTTCTGTGGCGATGCCTAAAGTGCCTTCGGAACCAACAAATACACCAGTTAAATCATAACCTGGCATTTCAGGAATTTCGCCACCCACATCAACAATTGAACCGTCTGGCAGTACCAATTTTAATCCTAAAACATGATTAGTTGTCACTCCGTATTTGAGGCAGTGAACGCCACCAGAATTTTCCGCAACGTTGCCACCAATCGAGCAAACAATTTGACTAGAAGGGTCAGGTGCATAGTAGAATCCAGCACCGCTAACTGCTTGAGTTACCCAGTTATTAATTACTCCTGGTTGCACGACTACTTGCTGATTTTCTAAGTCTACTTTCAGGATTTTTCGCATCAGGGCGGTGACAATCAACACGCAGTTTTCGACGGGTAAAGCGCCACCGGAAAGCCCCGTACCCGCACCTCTGGCTACCCAGGGAATTGAATCGCGATCGCATATTTTGACCACTTTTGCCACTTCCTCCGTAGTTCGTGGCAATACCACCACGGCGGGGCGCTGGCGGTAGCTGGCGAGTCCGTCGCACTCGTACACAATCAATTCTTCGCGGCGCTGCACTACCCCGTTTTTGCCGACTACAGCCTCAAATTCTTTAATAACGGGTTTCCAGTTGCGTTCTGTTTCTATGGCGATCATTAGTGATTTTAATTAGGGAACTCTAAATAATATTGTTACAAATTTTACAAGTTTTGTACAACTATACCGGAAGCAAGAAGGAACAAAGAAGAAGGAAGAAGGCAATAAAATTAATGGTTTCAGCCTATTTTTTTAAGGGTTGCAATATTGACACTGCGAAGGGTCGGCAGTCTCTCGGCCGTCTGGAAAGAGTTTTTCTTGATTATAACCACAATTTTTGCATTGATAAATTGTCGATCGCACTAACTGAGTCGGAAAATAGCAAAGTCCGCAGGGCAACCCTATTTTCCTCTCGGCCACCTCAAATCCCGGCCAACCGCACTCCGGGCATAATTGCTTGAATTTTCTAACTAAATCGAGAGTGGCATTTTCGATGTTTTTCATCCGAGTGGGATTGTACATCGCCCGCATATCTGTTTCGACGTGAACTTTGCCAGTTGACGATTTTTTCAAGCCTTCGCTAACAGCATCAAAAAGTTGCTTTTCGGTAGTAATACCCTTAACAATTTCGCCTTTACCACCCGCAGCATCGCCAACTATCACTACCAGTCCGTGTGTAGGAAATCCTACTTTTTTATAAAAGCCACAAGCTTCTTCAATGCTAGAAACTAGCTGGTGGCTGTAGTTAGTTTCTGCCGATAAAGATTCGCCAATAAGTTCTAGATTGTTGACTAAATCTAATAAAATCACAATTTCTCGATTAGCTGGTAGATAGGGCATCGCCGGATGAGGGCCGAAAGTGCCTTCGCTGGCAAAAGCCAGAGTTGCCCCGGCAATATCCAGCGCTTTTTTTGCTTTTAACCTAGCCGCTTCTATTTGAGTCCCTAAACGTTTAACTTCTCTGGTAAAAGTGCCGAATACGTCAGTGTCAAGCTCCGCAGGTACTATAATTTTTACTCCTAATTCTCGTTCCAAAATCGGAGACATCACCTGTTCTTTTTGGTGCATGGTAGCAAGAACCGCCGTGCGCGAGGCTAATAATTGATGTTGGTTCATATATTTGAACTACTGAAAATCCAGTTTTATTCGCCCAGGCATCTATTAGACATCTCCTATAATTATTGTGGAACAGACATCCTGCCTGCTCAAAACCTGTTTTTTACGAGATGTCTATTATTCCCCATGCAAAAGAGAGAAAGTATGGGTTCATAATTGTGACTTCGCGATCGATTCTGAAGGTAATACTTGGACGCACCCTTTGACTTAATTTATAAACTCAGGACTCAAACGTCAATCAATATCAACAGCGATCGCTAACTCCCCCCAGTCGCACCCCCAGCTTGACCTCGGAGTACAAAAATTACTCCCGTCATAATTAACCCCACGCCTACCAATCGCAGCGGTGGTAAAGGCTCGTTAAATACAATTTTGCCTCCTAAAACAGTAAACAAATAACTAATTGACAACAAAGGAGATACTATGCTAATGTTGGCGCGAGAGAGTACAACAATAAACCCGATCGAAGAAACTGCATACAAAGCAAGACCAGCTACGATCAGAGGCTGACTGGCCATTGCTATCACTTTTTCAACCAAATTAGCAGCGCCAATCGGCCCTAAAATTTTAGCTCCAGCTTTCAGAGAAAATTGACCAACGACGCTGCACAAAATAGCAGCAAGCAAAACCAGAAAAACGCCTCTATTCATGAATTCACAAACCTAATACGACAGCGCGAAAATTGCACACAAAAAACTCACCTTAACAGCTTTGATTAAGTTTTATTGAATTTTGTTTGCTACCCCTATTTTAAGCATAGATACTGGAAAAGCGAGTATTATCGATCGCCAGCAAGAGTGAAACAAACATATGGCAGAGCAGACCAACGCAACCGGGGAATACACTCTCGAATTATCGATACTCATGCCCTGCCTCAACGAGGCAGAAACTTTAGAAATCTGCATCGAGAAGGCACAGAAGTCCCTGCGCGAACTTAATATTGCCGGCGAGGTTATCATAGCAGACAACGGCAGCACTGACGGTTCTCAAGATATCGCCACCAGAATGGGGGCCCGAGTCGTACCCGTAGCAGCCAAAGGCTACGGCAGCGCCCTGATGGGGGGCATCGTAGCGGCGCGCGGAGTCTATATTATCATGGGCGACGCTGACGACAGCTACGACTTTTCCAACCTCGGCGCTTTTGTCGAAAAATTGCGGGGAGGCTGCGATTTAGTCATGGGAAACCGCTTTCAAGGGGGCATCAAACCGGGGGCAATGCCGCCGCTGCACAAATATTTAGGAAATCCGGTGCTGACATGGGTTGGGCGGCTATTCTTTTCAAGTCCTGCCGGCGACTTTCACTGCGGGCTGCGGGGTTTCAGAAGAGACGCAATTTTGACACTGGACTTGCAAACAACGGGGATGGAATTTGCTAGCGAAATGGTCGTCAAAGCCTCTCTATACAAACTGCAAATCGCTGAAGTTCCCACCGTACTTTCTCCCGATGGCCGCACCCGCCCGCCACACCTGCGAACTTGGCGAGATGGCTGGCGGCACCTCCGATTTTTGCTGCTTTACAGTCCCCGGTGGCTGTTTTTGTATCCCGGTACTGCGCTGATGATTTTGGGTCTAACTGTTAGCATTTGGCTGTTGCCGGGTACTCAAAAAATCGGAAGTATCAGCTTTGATGTACACACACTACTTTATGCTGCGATCGCAATTATCGTCGGTTTTCAAGCAGTAACTTTCGCTTTTTTTACCAAAATTTTCGCCATTAGCGAAAAATTGCTCCCAGAAGACCCAAAACTCAATAAAATATTTCGCTATGTGACCTTAGAGACAGGATTGATTTTAGGAGTCGCACTCATATTAATTGGAATACTTGGCTCGATATTCTCGTTAACTACTTGGAGCGAAACAGCTTTCGGTATCCTTGACCCTTCCAAAACCCTGCGTTTTGTTATTCCATCACTCACTTGTCTGACCGTCGGTTTGCAGATGGTTCTGTCCAGCTTTTTTCTCAGCGTCCTGAGCTTGAAGCGACGATAATTAGAAGGCATAAGGAATAAGGAAGAATGCTTATACCGCAAGCTTTTTAACCCTCTATATCTTAGATCATGTCCGGTCGCTCGCCAGTAATAAAAAGGGTTTGTAGTGAGGACTTTAGTCCTTCGATTGTAAAGACTAAACTTCTCACTACAAACGAATCTTATTGCGATCGTTCTACCGGACATGATATTACATTTAATTAGGTAGAATTACTTAATCAAATGAAATAAAAATTTGGTTTTATTCGATCAAAAATGATGTCAATTTAGAAAAAGCTATGTTAGATTGGCTGTGACTACGATTTTATTCAATTTTTAACTTCTCAATATGACAGTAACTGAAAACAAATCCAGCGAGTACATTGGCCCCAAATTAGGCGGTTTTGCCACTAAACTATCTTGGTATGCTCGCCAAAAAATGTTTGATTTACTCATGGCATTAGCCAACCCCAACGCCGACACAACTGTCCTGGATGTAGGAGTAACTTCCGACCGCCGCGAAGACTGTAATTTTTTTGAAAAACTCTATCCGCATACGGACAAAATCACCGCAGTCGGCATGGAAGATGCTTCTTTTTTAGAAGAGGAATATCCCGGTTTAAAATATGTCCGCTCTGACGGGTTGCACTTACCATTTCCCGACAAAAGTTTTGATTTAGTAGTGAGTTTTGCCGTTATCGAACACGTCGGCAGTCGCGCTCAGCAACAAGCTTTTGTTCGAGAACTGTGCCGCGTCGGCAAAACTTGCTGCATCACCACTCCCAACCGCTGGTATCCCATAGAATTTCACACTGCTGTTCCTCTAGTGCACTGGCTCCCACCCTCTTGGTTTCGTGCTCTGCTAAGATCGATCGGCAAGGACTTTTTTGCTCAAGAGGAAAACCTCAACCTTTTATCTGAGAAAGATGTGTTAAAAATGCTGCCAGTAGATGCTCGAATTTATAAGAGGCATTTTCGGCTTCTCGGTTTGATATCTAATCTGCTCTTTTATATCGTCTAAATTGTTGCTACTTACGCTGAATTTCCAAATCCAGCACAAAATTTTCTCCATCTTGATAAAGTTTTTTTCTAGTTTTTGCAAGTTGCTGTACATTATCCCGAAAATCGTGAGATAGTTGTGATTGCAGTCGAAACCAAGATGACAATCCCGGTCCAGAAGTATCTACATCTGCGGGATGATTCAGACTCCAAGACGAATAGGCGATGTATCGAATAGATTTTGAAACTAAATAATTTGCTAAAGCTTTATCGCCTTTGAAAGCAAGCATTCCAGGCGGCAAACTTGCTCCTCCTGCTGGTGACATGATAATTAATTCTCCCTTAGCGGTGCGTTCCAATCTAATATTTTCATTTTCCTGACAGAGTTGAAAAAACTGCTCGTCTGTCAGCTTAATAATCGGGTTGAGGTTGAGGGTGAGGGTAGTCATAGCGGTATTTTATCGTGGCTAAACGACCTTTATTAACGATTGTAGCATATGAGGTAGGTCTTAAGGGCGATCGCACTTTGGGAAGATCAGGGCGATCTCGCCTGCGATTCTATTTGAACTACGCAAACAGCAATCTACCTTTCGGTTGAGGGACAATTCGCCCTAATTCCTGAGCCGTCTCAATCCACTCCTGCATAATCACTTCTACATTTTGCAATGCTTCTTGATAAGTTTCACCATCAGCAGCACATCCTGGCAATTCAGGAACTTCTGCAATAAAAGCTTGGTCTTCATAGCTCCAGTATATGATGATTTCATAGCGAAGCATCCTCTTTACCTCCTAAGATTTCTTAAAATGCGATCGCACATTTATTGACTGTTCTTTCTGTGATGTTCTACATAAGAGCGCAGCACAGCATTCATTATCCTTGGCTAATTAAGTATTAATTGCTCGATCGGCTGCTCTACTTAAAACCTCATCCATCCAATTGTTAATACTTTTACCAGCTTTTTTTGCAGCAATAAAGATTTTGCGATGATTTTCGGGAGTAGTGCGGAAGGGAAGTTTACCTGAAAAAGGTTTATCCGGTTCTTGTCCTAATTCTTTGCAAAACTCTAGATAATCGTCGATCGAA
>Ga0209591_10008492_pt1 | contig 11185 bp, 9 predicted proteins | sample MAT01_FD_187207 | JGI IMG/M metagenome (GOLD analysis project Ga0209591, IMG submission 187207) | Freshwater microbial communities from Lake Fryxell liftoff mats and glacier meltwater in Antarctica - MAT-01 (SPAdes) (version 2) | ecosystem: Environmental > Aquatic > Freshwater > Ice > Liftoff...
AAAAAGGTGACATTCTCGCCCAGGTCGCGCTGATCAATAACCTGTTTGGGATCATCGCCTAACTTTTCAAATTTCTGAACGCAAATCTGCTCTTTTCCAAAACCTTCCGCTTTTTGCGACAGAGCCGATCAACTTGCGCGAGGCCGTGGTTCAAATCGCAGTTCCGCCGATTGAGGCATTGAAACTGAACCTGCATGAGCTGACCAAATACTTGCACCACTGGTTTATAATGAGGCAAACATCAGGAGTATCCGATGAACGTGTCTGAGATTATAAAACAAGCGCGTGGTATGAGTCTGCAAGAACGTCGCGAACTGATCACGTTACTCAGTGACTCGATCCTGGAGGAGGGACAGGTCTCAGAGATCGATCCTCCTCTGTCATCCCGAGAGATCGTGCGTGCCAAACTCATGGCGGCGGGCAAATTAAGCCTGACGCACGATTTTCCCCAGGAACGGCGCCTGGACGACCCTCCAGCTCTAGTCTTGCCATCGGGTGCACGCAGCAGCGACGACATGCTTGATGATGATCGCAGCGGACGATGACCTCGTTTTATATGGATACGAGTGCCATTGCCAAGCGCTATGTGGTTGAGGTCGGGACAGCCTGGATCCGACAGCTGGTTGATGTGCATGCGGGGCATGCGATTATTGTGTGCGACCTCACGCCTGTCGAGTTGGTGTCGATCCTGGCCCGTCAGCAGCGCGAAAACAAACTCTCGACGGTTGATGTGATGCGCCTCGAGACGCTGTATCTGAGTCATCACCGTCAGCAATATTTATCGATGGCTCTGGATGCGGCGGTGATAGGACGCGCCCGTGGATTGTTGCAGAGGTATGACTTGCGGGCGCTCGATTCCTTACAGCTGGCGAGTGCGATAGAAGCGGCGCAGAGTTCAGGGATTGTACCTGTGTTTGTCACGGGGGATAAAAAGCTTCTGGTGGCCGCAACTGGTGAAGGATTCACGACAGAGAGTCCCTACAACCATCCCTGAGAAGCAAGCTTGCAAAAACACGGCCTGATATACAGGGTGGATCAGGCTGAGGTGGCCCAAAATGGGGTGATTTTGGCTGTGTTTTCGCCCTCGTATAAGCCCCATTATACGCGGTTGATGCTACTCATCTAGCTTTTTTTCAGAATGTATTGTGAAGCCTCAAACTCTGTGAAATGAGGGCGGATATAGAAATGTATTGGGGTAACAGAGCTACCCAATACATTGTCAGGCAGCTCTGTGTAATGGACAGAAAATAGAGTGAGATACCCTCATTCTCTAAAGATATTAAAATCCTTTACGTGTTCAAACGATCCCTGAGTGCCGGATCAACGCTGACAGCACAATCCTTGAATCGCTGATTATATTGTTCACGCTTGTTTGCATCGGAGGTTAAAAGATCAAGGGCGGGGATATTGCCTGTACAGAGACGATACTCATCAATCTTTGTCTGTGCGTTTGCGAGAGATGTCTCAAGATCCCGATCATCAAGCACGTAGGCATCCAATGCCTGATTAAACCAGATCGTCTCAGGCATGTCCTGAGAAAAGCCGGATGTGCCTGGGTTAATCGGAATCACTGCTGTTTGAGGGTTGTCCAGAAGATCAAACAGCTCCACGTAAAGATTAGCGGCGTGCTGTCCTTGAGCCGCAATGACAGCATCGCTGGCTGCCTGTGACTGGCGCGCGGGCATATCCTGAAACAGCTCAGGATGCTGTGCGATGGTACTCAACCAGTGATAACAGGCATCAGGATAGGGTGTCTGGGCTGAAATATACGCAGCCCCCAGGCTGTAAGCCACCGGGGTGAGATCAGTACCCTGCGGAAACGAGATGGGCAGAGACGGACTTCCCGCTGTTCCGACAAGATCCCAGGTATACAGCGAGGCATCATAGAGTGCTAAACCATCACTGCCACTCACCAAGATGTCGTTTGACGCAGGATCAAGCCTGACATAATCAATCAGCCCATCCTTCGCCAGATTCAAGGCCTGACGGAGCGCCTCAACTACTGCTGGATCGGTCAGATAATAGGTTGGTACAGCTGTCGAGTAATCGATGGACATTCCGCCCAGAGCATCAGCCATCATCACATAGATCGTGCTGCCGGATCTCTGCGAACGATAGGGCGCTGTTGACTGAACAGCTTTGAGCTGTGTTAGCGCATCAATGAACTCATTGATCGTCCATCCGCTTTCTGGCATCGAGAGACCTGCTGCCTCAAAGCTGGCCGGGTTGTACCACATAAGCATTGGTATGATCGTCATCGGCAGACCATAGATCTGATCATTGATGGTTACCTGCGGCCACATGGCCTCTGGAACATCGTGACGATCAAAGCTGGAATCTGTCGCCAGAAACGGATCAAGCGGTTGGATAAGAGAGAGATCCATCAGCGGCACAGCATTATAAAAGGTGTATGCGCAGTCGATTTCAGGGCCATCGGCTGTGATGCTTGCCCCTGCTGCTAGGTCAATCGAGCCAACCTCGGGATCAGAGGCCGCAAAGTCCTGCGCGACACGCTCCCAGTCCTGCGGATTGGGCAGGGGAGATGGATTTGACAGCAGACCGAATGTCAGCGTGATCTGATCAGCCTCCGGCACAGGTGTTGGGACAGGGCGCGAGATGACAATGTCAGCGGTCTCTCGCTGCTCAGCCAGCGCGAGATCGTCAATGGCCTTCTCCTGCGCCAATTGCAGAGCATTCTCTACAGAAAGTGATTGATCCTGCTGCATTTTGCCGCGCGCAAAAAAGAGATACTGCAAATAGCGCAGCTCCGCATTTGAAAATCCTGTTTCAACCAGTTGAGGCAGGACAGGCTTGAGAGCATCGGGAATCTCTAACGGCATATACGTGATCTCACCAGCGGGCGCATCTCCGGTTGATTGACCATCGAGGCTGCGCCGCGCCGGAAGTTCCGCGTAAAATCGCGTTGCCACATCGATCTTGCCCGTCAGATATTTGGCCAATTCGTAAGCCATATCGGGATAGGGCGTGCCTGCACTCACTGCAAACCCTTCTGCAGAAACATAGCCCGTATCCCCTGGGAACAAGACCGGACGATAGCGCTTTGTTTGTGGCTGAGAGAACAATTGGAGATTGCCCATCTGGATCGGGACTTTGTTCCAATCCACATTTTGCGGAAAGGGCTGATCGCCGAGCATCTCATGTCGGTAGTCATCCATTTGCTTGAGCATTGACACCAGATCGGGGTCGGTGAGAGTCGGCATTTCGGGTTGTACACTGGTGTCATACCCCCCATGTCCATAAAAGGCACGCAGCAGAATCCGCTCATCAAGCCCTGACAAGCCCGGCAGAGTGACGTCGCCGTTGGCATCGCGCACAGTCAGCGCAAGGCCTGCATCGATATACTGATCGAGTGTCCAGGAAGAATCGGGGTAGGGATAATTGGCCGCGTCAAACGCAGCGGGATCATACGCCATCACGGTTGTATGGAGACCAACGGGCAACCCCCATACACCGTTGTCCCACTCAAAGGCCTTAAGAGCGGGGGTATAAAAATCATCCAGGTCGCCGCTGTTGTCGGCTCGTACATACGGGGATAAATCGAGAACATAGCCGGCTCGTGTTGCCAACATGCCAAGATTAGAGTCGCCGCTTGCCGCGACAATATCGGCGCTGCTAAAGACGGCTTTGGCTTTATCCAACGAGCTTTCGGTATCAGAAAAATCGTAGAGATAGTAAAGATTATCCGCGCTCAGGGGCACAGTGACAACTTTGACGTTAGGATGCGTCTCGTAGAAGTCCTGCAAAACCCGCTGAGAGAGCATATCACTGCGCCAATCCTCAAGGGCAACAGTGAGAACAATGTTATCAGATTGAGCTAACAGTTGGCTGGAAAGCGCGAGCAAGCCAACCACTGTCAACCATAAAAGTAACCTTTGCCTCGACATCGGTCCTTGTACCTTTCAAGCGAAACAGGTAAAGTAAATAACAACAGAAATTATACAAGCGTGAGCCGAGATATCCTCACTCCAACTAAGAAAGATATATAAATATAAAATCTTACTTATAAGTGGATATTCCCTGAAAAAATGCACATTTAGGTGGTATACCATCTGTTTTGTTGTAAATTTGATCCCTTAAATATGGATGTTAATCATAATTACTAACCAAATAACATTGATTTTCGAACTCGATCTTATTATAGTTAGTATGTTACACATTTATTTTTCTCATCTGAGGTTTGTAAACATGTCCAAAAAGGTCTTTGCCTTTAACATCGCAAAATACGCTGATAAGACAGTCCCCGCGCTTGACGGTCAGTACAGTGATGAGCAGCAAATCTGGGTTGGGGACGATCTTACGGCCTATGTTCCTACAGACACAGTCAGTCACTACACCACTTGGTCGAAGGATTGGACTGGCAGTAACTATGATCCAAGCCCTGATACCTCCTATGATATTGACCACCCATAAGATTGATCACTCATTTTTGCTCTCATAGAGTGTTCCGGAAAATGCCCTCCTTCATCAAGTTGTTGAGGACATAACCTCTATAGAGCGGAAACTGACATAGCATCATTTATTCCGAACACAAGAGCAGCGTTTAACGCTGCTCTTGTGCTGTTGAAAAGTAACTTGTGAGTTTTCAGGCGAAGGTGACCACATTCACGTTATTATGGGGACACTGATCAAACGTCACCTCTGTTGAGCGTTGATCTCTCATAGACTCAATGCGGCGTTTGTCTGATTGAATCCATTCGATCATCCCTCAAATTCAACATCTCCCGCATAGAAGGAGGTTGACTCAATGCACACCAAGAAGGGCTTTATGGTTCGGGATCAAATTCTGATTGTGACCCAAAAATTCGATCCACATGCAGATTATATTATTCAAATGCTCAATGAAGCCGGGCATGAAGTGACCCGCTTAAATTCAGATGATATTCCCTTGAGTACCGTCTTCAATCTTCGTGTTGGGTCCTCTGACCCTCTGCACGGCACAATCGCCATCACAACAAATAAGCGTGGCTTCGATATTGAACGGGTACGCTCTATCTGGTGGCGTAAACCAGATCAATTTTCCTATATCGAAGGCCTGACAGAAGACGAAGATCACTTTATGAAAACTGAAGTGAATCATATGGTGCAAGGTCTCTGGGAAAGCCTCAGCGACTGCTATTGGATGAGCCATCCCCATCATATTCGGCGCGCGGGGTGGAAAGTTGAACAATTGGAACGGGCCCAGCGGATGGGATTTGAGATTCCACGCTCGATTGTGACGAACGATCCTGAGGCTGTGCGGGGGTTCTATGAGGAATGTCATCAGCGTATCGTCTATAAGACTTTATACGGATCATTTCTCGCTTCGAAGAATCGCAATGTTCATGATCCTTTGTATTCTTACAAGCAGCCGCTTCAACTTGGGGGTTTTTGCATATCCCCCCGAAAAGGTATATTTGAAATTATTTGAATTGTTTACTAGCACAAATCGGTATTCGAATAGCGCCGTGCCAGCTTCTCAGAAATGGCTTCATCGGCCTTATCGCTGACATGTTGAACATAAATCGTTGTGACTCGCATATTCTTATGCCGCAATAAACGCGAAACCTCAATAACACTTGCCCCATTGGTAATGGCATTCATCGCGGCAGTATGCCGCAAACTGTGCGGTGTAATGCCATGCCCCTGACCAAAAGCCAGATCCGCATAGTCTTGAACCATCCGCTGGATACTGCGACTGGATAAAAGTTTTTCACTTTCTTGCTGCCCATGCAAATGCTCAATGCCACGTTTCCCCAAATCGCTTGCCACAAAAACGGGTGAGTCAGGGAGCAGGTCACTGCGGGTATCCAGATATTCGACAAGCGCTGCAATCAGCAAAGGCTGGAGCTTCTTCTCGACAATTTCGCCACCTTTGTTCTTATACTGCATGAAGGCGGTATCGCCTTGCTGGCGGAAATCTTTCATTCGCAAATTAGCGACAGCATCGACCCGAACGGCAGTTGTGAGAAAAATTAGGAGAATGGCATAATCGCGCTTGCCCTTAGCAGTGTTGCGATCTACCGCTTGCAACAGTTGCAAATCCTGTTCGGCTTCAAGGAAGGTGGCCTTACCGTAGGGATTAACTGCTTTCCGTTTCACAGCATTGGCAGGATTATCGGCTCGCAGCCCTCTTTCTATAGCCGCCGCGAAGAAGGAGGAAATTGCGGCCAGACGCTGGTTAATTGTTCCTTCTCTGTAGTTCTCCCCTTCCATTATATAGCGGAAGCGCAGCACATCGCTCTGGCTGACCGCTTCTGGATGGAGGTCTACAAAACGAAAGAAGAACAGGATGGCACGACGGTAGTTGTCTCTGGTTCGTGCCGAGTTGAAATTGAAGAGCCAGTCAGAGGCCAGCTTGCGCCAAGGGTCGAAGGCCACTTCATTAGAAAGATTGTCGTCATCAGTGAAAAAATTGATAGCTTGAGTCATGGATGTCCCTTTTTGATTTATGTCGCATAAGTTTCCATTATGCGACACAGATGTTAGACCCTTCTAGCCCCTTTTACAAGCTTTTGAGAGCTTAAAATTTGTTTTGAACTCTTGCTACTATCCCTCTCTATCTTTTGTATCAAAACACAAATCAGGCCAGCACTTTCCCATAACCATATGATTGGGGATACCCGTCTCAAAATTACGGAAGAACCTATACTATAAGGCATCAAATTGGACAGAAACTTTCAAGGATCCAAAACGCCACTTTTTGAAATCTTGGGGGAGATATGACAGAAGCTGACAAACGCTCCAAAAGATTGCTCATCCTCAGTTCTGAGGAAATCGAAGCCTTCTATGCTCGTCCCAACTTCAACGATGAGGAACGCCAGCTTTATTTTGCCCTCAATCCTCAAGAAGAGGCTGCCCTTGCTCAATTGCGTACTGTGTATTCCAGAATGGCTTTCATTTTACAATTGGGCTACTTCAAAACCTGCCAGCGTTTCTTTGTCTTCGAGATGCAGGAGGTTCTGGCGGATGCCCAATTTGTTCAAGCCAGATATTTCCCTAAAGCAGAAGTGCAATTTGAAGCCATAACCAAGGTCACGCGCCTCAAGCAGCAAGCCTTGGTTTTACAATTGATGGACTATCGGATTTGTGGGCGTAAGGAACGCCAAGACTTACGGGAAAAAGCTGAGGCGCTGGCGCGCATTGACAGCCAACCGATTTTCATTCTCAGGGAACTTCTGCAAGATCTGCAAAGGCAGCGCATTATTGCCCCTGCGTACAGCTGGTTTCAAGAAATGCTGGGACAAATCTTGGCGGCTGAGCAAATGCGTTTAATCGAAACAGTCAAGGAACATTTGAGTCAAGCGGAAGAAGCAGCGCTGTATTACTTGCTGAGTAACCCTAATGGGCAGTACGAGATTACCCAACTTAAGCATAGTCCGCGTCACTTCGGCAACAAGGAATTAAAGCTTGAAATTGCGCGGGGTCAAAGCCTGCAAACGCTGTATGAAATGGCGCAAAGAGTCCTACCACATTTGCAAATCTCAAATGAGAGTATCAAATACTATGCCTCGCTAGTGGACTACTACTCGGTCTTTCAACTGAACCAGTTGCGCTCTTCACTGGCTTTGGTCTATTTACTCTGCTTCGTGCATTATCGTTATCAAAGTTTTCAGGATACCCTGATTAAGGCTTTTCTCTATCGGCTGGGACGCTATCTGGAAGCGGCCAAAGCAGCGGCGCAAGTCGCTGTTTATGAGCAGAATATCCGCTTTAGCCAGAACCTCCAGAAAGCCGGGGAGGTTCTCAAACTCTTCACCGATGAAAGCCAATTTCCAAGTGAGGGGTCTGTTAAACCCTTGCGTCAGCAGGCCTATACGATTATTCAGCAAGCTGAACTGGAACAGGTCGCCCATCAACTGAGCCAAACGCTCATTATTGATGAAACGGCTTTACAATGGCAGGCACTGGATAAACTGGCTCGTCATTTCAAGCTCAGCCTCCGACCGCTGCTTCGCAGTCTACAGCTCCAAGCCAAAGAGATGAATTCGCCGCTGATGGAAGTTTTTCTCTTTCTGAGGGCTAGCTTTGAGCGGAAAGAAGCGCTCAATCAGTTGGAACTCGATGAAATCCCAATGGACTTTGTTTCCAGTCATCTCAAAAAATATCTCTTCGCTCTGGATGCGAAAGGCAAACGCGAATTTCTCGCTGACCGTTATGAATTTCTGGCTTATCGCCAACTGCGCCAAGATATTGAGTCAGGGATGCTTTTTTGCGCTAATAGCCTTCAGTATCGGCGCTTTGAAGCCGATTTACTGAGCGATGAGCGCTGGCAGAAAAAAGAACAGCTCCTTCAGGAAAGTCATCTGCCCATCCTTCAATTGGATATTCAGAAACATCTTCAGGAATTTGAAGAACGGCTGGAAAGACGGCTTAAGGAGGTTAGCGAACGCATTGCTGCTGGAGAAAATACGGCAGTTCAGCTGCGCTCACGCGGCTCAAAACGGCGCTGGTCATTGCCACAATCCGCCTTGAAAACCGCCGTCAATCATCCCTTCTTCGATAGCCTGCCCCAAGTTGATATTTACAGCCTGCTCCACTTTGTCCAGCAGCGCTGCTCTTTTATGGATGAATTTCAACATCTGTTGGCACGACATGGCAGTCGTGACTTTGATGCTTCGGCTTTGATGGCGGCTCAGGTTGCTTGGGGTACTAATACTGGCGTGGGACGGATGGGCCAGATTTCCGACATTCCCCAGCATGAACTTAGTCGTATTTCCGATAACTTCCTGCGTCCTCAAACCCTTCACCCCGCCAATGGGCGTATCATCAATCACATTGCTTCCCTGCCCATCTTTCAAGCCTACATGATTGACCAACGGCTGCACTCTAGCAGCGATGGTCAGAAATTCGAGACTGCCTTCGACAGCTTCAATGCCCGCCATTCACCCAAGTATTTTGGACTCAAGAAAGGCATTGTGGCTTATACCCTGATTGCCAATCACGTACCCATTAACGCCCGCATTATTGGCGCTCATGAACATGAGAGCCATTATGTTTTTGATTTGCTTTTCAACAACAGTACCAAAATTCAACCGCAGATTCATTCCACCGATGTGCATGGCATCAATCAGCTCAATTTTGCGCTCCTGCATATTTTTGGCTACCAGTTTGCACCGCGCTACGCCGACATCTATCAGCAGTTTCAGACCGGCTTACATGGCTTCAAAGCCCCGCAGGATTATCCAGATGATTGGCTTATCAAACCAGTTCGCAAAATTCGTCAGGATTTCATTATTCCCGAATGGGATAATATTCAACGCATGATGGTCTCGCTCGCCCTTAAAACTAGCAGTCAAAGCATTGTCATTAGCAAACTCCATGCCTTTCCACGCCAGCACAGAACCCGCCGTGCATTGGCAGAATATGACAATATCGTTCGTAGTCTCTATCTCCTCGATTATCTCGACACCCTAGATTTACGCCTCAACGTGCAGCGTGCTTTGAATCGCGGCGAGAGTTACCACCAACTGCGGCGGGCAGTGGCTTATGCCAATTTTGGCAAATTGCGTTTTCGTACAGAATATGAGCAGGAACTCTGGCAGGAATGCAGTCGCCTCTTGACTAATGCCATTGTGGCTTACAACAGCACCATTCTCTCAAATTTGCTGCTGCATCATCTGGAAAAGGGCAATACACAGCAAGCAGCACTCCTGAGCCGAGTTTCGCCGATTGCTTGGCAGCATATCAACTTTTATGGACATTATGAATTCACCAAGACCCCTGACTTGATTGATGTGGATTCTCTGGTACAGCAACTGGCGCAGTTTGACATTGCTTTGTTGGAACTTTGATTGTCTCGCTACATGGGTCAATGAAAGCTAATCTGACTGAACAAACCCTTCGAAAGGCAAGAAGATTTACGAGGCTGAAGGAATTTCTATGCTCTGCGCTTTACCGAAATTTTGCTGATTGTTTATACTTTGATGAAAATAGAGTCGATTGGAGGGCAACTGATGAACGAAAATGCATGGCAAAAGCTCTATGAGAACTATGAAACAACTTGGCTACTGGATGCCGTTGACAAACTTGACGAACTGCGGACTTATCTTGCCGATGGGGGTGCTTTAGAACCGCCACAGATTCGGACAGATCTTCTCAAGCTTCACAGCCTCGCTATGAATGTGGTCAACCATAGCGAGGCAAGCCAGCTACAGGAGATGATGGACTTGGCCTTTGATCTAGAAGACCAAACCTCAGACATGCTGGCCACCTTGAAGAAAGTCCATGAAACCATTCAGAAACTGATTGACCTACTGCCGGAAGAAGATGGCTTCGATGATGAAAATGAATTGGAGGATGATAACGACTTCGATAATGATGAAGAGGATAATTTCTTCGATTCATTGACCTAGCATCGCGTCCTTGGAATGGCAGAAATTTTAACGCTCTTCTATTCAAATAATTTCAAATATACCTTTTCGGGGGGATATGCAAAAACCCCCAAACAACCGCGCCCATGTCGCCGTGAGAGATAGTCCGGCGGAGGCGGTTTGCGGCACGCTGCCCCAACACACGCTCCCTGAGTTAAACACATTAGGCAGCGGCGCGTGATACAGCGGCGCGGTCAGGCTGGTGGGACGCCGCTTGACCGCGTAGACATGGGTCTGCGTGGGACGCGCATCAACGACAGTCTGCACCATCACCAGACCGGGCAGCGGCACACGCAAGGCCTCCCCCTGCCCTTCAAGCCACACGCCCGTAATCTGCGGTTTGCGGTAGCCCGCCACGAGCTGACGCAGGCCCGTCTGCCGCATGAACAGCACATCGCCCTCCAGCAGCCCGGTCTCAAATGTGACTTTGGCCGATAATGCTTGTGCGATATGCGCCGCATCGACAGGATGTTCGGTGAATGTGCCATCGGCCAATTGTTTCTTGAGCAGAATGCCATAGGAGTAAAAGGTCAGAGTCATCTGCGGCGGCTCACTCAGAGCCATCTGCAAGGTCTGGCCGATCCAGCCGGAGGTGGGGAACATAGCGTGATCCTTTCGGCCCTTTCGGGCGGGTGGTTTGGCGTTGGGTATGGCTGGCAAGTCCGCGTCGGGTCTGACGAATGGCCGCTTTGAGCTGCTGAGAGGCGGCCGGCGTGGCTTGCAACCACTGACATCCCCGTTGAGCGGCCGTCATAACTTCATCCGCTTCAGCGATCAACTCACGACCAAAGGCGATATCGTCCGCCGACCAGCTC
>Ga0209591_10008493_pt1 | contig 11185 bp, 7 predicted proteins | sample MAT01_FD_187207 | JGI IMG/M metagenome (GOLD analysis project Ga0209591, IMG submission 187207) | Freshwater microbial communities from Lake Fryxell liftoff mats and glacier meltwater in Antarctica - MAT-01 (SPAdes) (version 2) | ecosystem: Environmental > Aquatic > Freshwater > Ice > Liftoff...
GTTCCCGATACAGGCGGCGGCGTGGGCGGTCACAATCAGGATGATAACGCCCTGGAATATCTAGCGCTGGTCAAAAAGAGCAATGCGCTGCATACCCTCACCGTGCCGCAAAAGGTCAAAATCATCCAATTTGTCTTCGACGGCTATACATCGGGCGATGATGAAGATCGTCTGATGGAGATGATCAACGCCAAGCCGAGCGATGTGGCTGAGTTGGTGAGACTGATTGGCTGGGATGAGATGGAAGACGAACTCGGCAGCGCCTTCTCCAAGAAGTATCCCAAGAGCCAATTTGTGGCGCACAAGTGACCCTTGTTCTCTCGAATATCCCAAACACGCTGAGGCATCTCGGCGTGTTTGATTCTAGGTTATCGTCCATAAAACGCACAACGATCAACCCCACGACCCCGCCATACTGATCTTTAGGAGCAAAAATGTGGTCGTAGGGACATGTCATGTCCTGACATTTCATGTCCGAACTGATGGACAAGGCGGGCCTTGTCCCTACAAAATACCCTCAATATCGCTGTTTATCGTTGTGGCAAGGGACTACCCCAGGGCAATCGAGAGACTTTCCACAGACATTGAGAGTTCTCTGAGAGATTGCTCAAGCCAAAATCTGCTAATTTAACGTTTAAGATTTTTTCTCAACACAATGTCTATTGAAATCGCTTGGGCATTATGCCTATACTAATCTCAAGAGAGTTTGTGCGAAGTGTTAAAATTACATCATGTTACATTAGAGGATAGAGATGACCGATTCTTCTGTGCAAGAACGTTCTTCGGCCCAGCTTACGCCGGAGACCCTGGTTGAGATGTATCGCGTGATGGTGCTGTCACGCCGCCTGGATGAACGCGCCTGGGTGCTGCATCGCCAGGGCAAAATTGCCTTTCATATCAGCGCCATCGGCCATGAGGCGTGCCAGGTAGCCGCCGCCTTTGCCATCCAGCGCGGCGTTGATTTTGTTTACCCCTACTACCGCGATTTGACGCTGTGTCTGGCGCTGGGCATCACGCCGCTCCACTTCATGCTGAGTTTGTTCGGCAAAGAGGGCGAGATTAGCAGCAATGCCCGCCAGATGCCAAGCCATTTTAGCCATCGCGCCCTCAATATCGTCAGCGGCTCGTCCAGCGTGGCGACCCAGGTTCCCCATGCCGCAGGGACGGCCTTCGCCATTCAGTATCGGCACAAGATCGGCCTGACCCGTCCCGACGATGCCACACAGCCGCGTCTGGCGCTCACCTGCCTGGGCGAAGGCTCGACCAGCCAGGGCGAATGGCACGAGGGCATGAATTGGGCCGGAGTGCATAAACTCCCGTTCATCTGTCTTGTGCAAAACAACCGTTACGCCATCTCCGTGCCGTATGAGCAGCAGTCGGCCATGCCCAACGTGGCGGATCGCGCCGCTGGCTACGGCGTCAAAGGTATCGTGGTCGATGGCAATGATGTGCTTGAGAGCTATGATGCGCTCAGGCTGGCAGCAGAGCGCGCCTACAGCGGCGAAGGCGCGACATTGATCGAGGCCAAAACCTACCGCCCTGTGCCGCACTCCTCCGATGACGATGATCGCAGCTACCGCAGCCGCGAGGAGGTCGAAAGCTGGAAGAAGAAAGACCCGATTTTGCGCTATCAAAATACGCTGCTGGCACGCGGCCTGCTCACACCGGAAGCGATTGAGGATATCAATCAGCGGGCTGTGACCGAAGTCGATGAAGCGCATCGCACGGCTGAGAATGCCCCCTACCCGTCAATCGCATCGCTGTATGGCTCGGTCTATGCCCCGCTGGAGGATGACTAAATGTCCGTTCGCAATATGACGCTCATCCAGGCCATCACCGAAGCGATGGACGAAGAACTTCAGCGCGATTCCCGCGTCTTCATCACGGGCGAGGATGTGGGGCCACGCGGCGGCGTGTTTCGCGCCACGCTCGGCCTGCATGAAAAATACGGCTCGGATCGCATCGTCGATTCGCCCCTCGCCGAACTGTCCATCGTGGCGATTGGCATTGGCGCGGCGGTGGGCGGCCTACGCCCGATCTGCGAAATCCAATTCTCGGATTTCATCTGGCCCGCCTTCAATCAGATTTTGTCTGAGGCAGCCCGCATGTATTATCGCTCCAATGGCACATGGAACGTCCCGATGGTCATTCGCGCCCCGTATGGCGGCGGCGTGAGCGGCGGCCTGTACCACAGCCAGAGCGTCGAGGCGTTTTTTGCCCATATTCCCGGCCTCAAAATTGTCATTCCGTCCACGCCGCAGGATGCCAAAGGGCTGCTCAAGAGTGCGGTGCGTGATCCTAATCCGGTCATGTTCTTTGAGCCAAAAAAAGGCTACCGCGCCATTAAGGGCGATGTCCCGGATGAGGAGTACACCGTCCCGATTGGCCCGGCCCGCATCGCCCGCGAAGGCAGCGATCTCTCAATCTACTGCTATGGCATGATGGCCCATTACTGCATGATCGCTGCTGAGAAAGTCGCCCGTGAGGATGGCATTCAGGCCGAGGTTGTCGATCTGCGGACGCTGCTGCCCGTTGATAAAGCCGCGATTTTGAAATCCTTCAAGAAGACGGGCAAAGCGCTCATCGTCTACGAGGACAATCTGACGATGGGCTACGGCTCGGAAGTCGCGTCGATCCTGGCGGATGAGGGCTTTCAATACATGGATGGGCCGATCAAGCGTCTGGCTGCGCCGGATGTGCCGGGCGTGGCGTTCAGCCATCCGCTGCAAGAAGAATATATGCTCAATCCTGATAAAATCGCCGCCGCGATCCGTGATCTTGTAAAGTATTAGCCCAGGAGGGAACATGGCAACAAAAATCATCATGCCCCAATTGGGCGAAAGCGTGGTCGAAGGCACACTGAGCGAATGGCTCAAGCAGCCCGGCGACACCGTTCATGAGTTTGAGTCCATCGCCCGCGTCAGCACCGATAAGGTCGATACCGAGATTCCAGCACCAGCGGCGGGCATCCTGCTTGCGATCCACGTCCATGCGGGCGAAACCGTCAATGCGGGCGTGCTGCTCGGCCTGATTGGGCAGGCGGACGAAAGCACCGACACAGGCAGCCCCTCGACAGGTCATGCGGCAAATGGACATTCCGCACCCACGCCGACGCAGGCGGCTCCCATGCACACACAGCCGACCAATGGACATGCCAGTTATGGCGGGCATGTGACGCCTGTCGTGGCCCGTATGGTCAGCGAACACAAACTTGATCTCTCGCAGATTACAGGCTCCGGGCGCAAGGGCCGCATCACCAAAAAAGACGTCATGGCCTACATGGAGCAAGCGCCGACATCTATCCCCCCTTCACAAAGTGGGGTTGATGATGTGCCGCCCTGGGAGCGCCCCGGCTCCGGTGACCTGTTCAAATCGACCTCCGAGTATGGCATGGAGGAGACACCAAAAACGGCTCCTACCCCGTCTCAGGGCTTGACAGGTCAAGCCCCTACAATACCTACACCTGTCTCGCAGCCCCCCATAAATATGCAACCTGTAGGGGCGCAGCGTGCTGCGCCCTCGCAAGAGATATCAAGTATCCCCGGCGAACTGCAAGCCCTCAGTGCCATACGCCGTTCTATCGCCCAGCACATGGTCAACAGCGTCCACACCTCGCCGCATGTGACGACGGTGTTTGAGGTCGATCTGACAGCCATCGTCCAGCACCGCGAGGCCAACAAAGCCGCCTTCGCCAAACAGGGGCAAAAGCTGACCTATACGCCCTATTTTGTGGCGGCATGTGCGGCGGCCCTGCGCGAGAATCCGCTGGTCAACAGCCGCTGGATGGATGAGGGCATTTATGTCTATCAGCCCATCAATATTGGCATTGCCACCGCGATTGATGATGGCTTGATCGTGCCGGTGCTCAGGAATGCGGGCGATTACAATCTCAGCGGATTGGCGCGGCAGATCAATGATCTGGCAGAGCGTGCTCGCAGCAAACAGTTGAAGCCCGACGAGGTGCGCGAGGGTACGTTCACGCTGACGAATCATGGGGTGAGCGGCAGCCTGTTTGCCACGCCGATCATCAATCAGCCACAAACGGCGATCCTGGGCGTGGGCGCAATTGAGAAGCGCGTGAAGGTCGTCAATGATGCGATTGCCATTCGCCCGTGTGCCTATCTCTCGCTCACGTTCGATCATCGCGTGCTGGATGGCGCATCCGCCGATGCCTTCGTCAGCCGTGTCAAGGCGCTGCTGGCACATTGGGCATAAATAAGAGCGACTGAAAACGAGAGAAAGATATCGTAGGGACACGGCACGCCATGTCCAGAATGTCAAACATGATGGACCGTCTCCCTACGATAACCTCATCATTATTATCGTTATTAACAGAAAAAACGAGGACACGGCGTGCCGTGTCCCTACACAATCGTCCATTGTAATCCGTATTATATCTCCTTCTAAAAACTCGAACCCCTGAAAAGGGCGTATCCCCATTCACGCTCACACGGTAGACCTGCTGAACATAGATACTAAATCGCGTTATGATAAGGATGGATCGGTATGATGGGAAAAGGACATGGGATGAAAAAACACGTTGTCGGCATGATAATGGGGCTGATGCTGGCTCTCCTGGTGAGCGCCTGCCAGCCGGCCCAGACCGATCTACCCACCGTCGCGGCGTTGCCCACAGATATCCCGTCGCAAACACCGACACCGACAGAGACGCTCACCCAGACCCCCACAGCGACGCCCACCATCACGGTGACACCCTCGATTACGCCGACGCTGACCCCCACCGACACACCGACCAATCTGCCCTCGCCCACCAAACGGCCCACCGTCACGCCCCGCCCCACCCTGACGCTGACGCCGATTGAGACAGATGCGCCCGACCCCAACACGATTCGCATTCTCACCGCCACCGCCGCGATTGTGGAAGCGCCGACCCTGGCCACCCTGACGCCGATTCCCGCCGGGGCGCAGGTGACAGCCCGCCCCACCTCAACAGGCACGCCGCTCGTCACCGCCGATGTCATCATCACCGAAGCGCAGTTCCAGGAGCAGCTCGAACTGGCCCTGAAGGACAATGACAAGATCGACAGCGTTAAAGTCGATTTCACGCCCAATGGTATTGTGGTGACGACCACAGCCAGGGGCGGCGCGGCCTTTACATCGGGAACGATCACCTACACGATGACAATGCAGAAGAATTCCACATTCAATAATTATTTGGCAATGTCCATCGGCGATATTGTAATGACAGGCGGCGGCGACGTGCCGGAAGATTTCTTTAATATCGCTGTCGGAGATCTTTTCCAGGCCCTCTTTGACTCGTTCGGCCACATTCTCGATCAACGGTTGGGCCGTCCCGATCATGACCTGGAAAATCTCACCCTGACTGACACTACTATGGAGGTTTTTCTTTATGTTCCGCGTTAATCGTTGGCTGCGTCTTGGACGTCAAGGAATGTTCGCACTTCTCGGAGTTTTATTGGTTGTAGGACATGTCGCCGCGCAATCCACCTGTCCTACGATGGTGGATGAAGCCCTTAAAGGTCTCGATACCGCCTGTGCTGGGCTTTCCCGTAATCAGGCGTGCTATGGCAATGTGTCGTTGGAAGCCACGCCGCGTACAGGCGTCAATAATTTTAGCTTCCATAAGATCGGCGATATCGTCGATGTGACCGATATCGATACGCTCAAGCTTGAGCCGATGGATGAGGCCGCAAACACATGGGGTGTCGTCATGATGGCGCTGCAAGCTGATATCCCCGATTCGCTGCCCGGCCAGAATGTGACCTTCGTCCTGTTCGGCAACGTTGAAATTCAAAATACATCAACGGGCGATCAAACACCGATGCAAGCCTTCACCCTCAAGACAGGTGTCAGCGATGCGGGCTGCGAGGAAGCCCCCGAAAGCGGCGTCATGATCCAGACACCAACAGGCGTCCAGAGCGTCTCATTCAACGTCAATGGGGTCGATATGGAAGTCGGTTCCACCATCATGCTGCAAGCCCAGCCCGAAAAAGATCTGATCGTTTCCACAATGGAAGGCGCGGCAGTAATGCAAATGCCGGATGGCACGGCCTATCCCGTCATCTGTGGCACGGAATTTAGCATTCCGATGGATGCCAAAATGCAGCCTCGCGGCATCCCCCTGATGCCTATAGCCCTGCGAACCTCGCGTATAGGCAACAGCCAATTGGTGACGCAGATGCTGCCGCGCCCCCTCAAGACCATCGAAACCATTTCCTCCGCAAAGATGATTCTGCTGGAAGCCCGCCTCAAAGCCGGACTGCCTGCGTGCGGCGTCGGTGAGCTGCCGGATTGTGTCCATGCGCTGCGGGATCATGGCACGCGGATATGGGCCAATATCGACGCATTCGCAACACCTTTGCCCCTGCCCCTCAGCACTGAGGACGGTTCGGGAAGTGGCGGATTGGGTAAACCGCCCCTGGACACAGGCCAGCCCGCTGTCCCCACGCCGGGCCGCCCCACCAGACCATAAGGACACGGCACGCTGTGCCCTTATGGGGCATCCCCTTCATTGACCGTAGCGTGCGGCAGGTTTGCAGAACAGCGGGCTGCGTCCCGCCCCGTTATTTGAGGCAGGATCGTGTAGGGGCGCGATGGATCGCGCCCTGATGATTTGTAGGGGGGCTGGGGCAGGATGCAGCCTGCCCCTACGAACCTAAAATCTGCATGGATAGGTGAATCACTCACCCATATGCAGCAACTTAAGCAAATCGAACCTTCTTAATCTCTCCTATGCCCTGTCGTCAGGGGTTGAAAACCCCTGCCTTGCCTGTTGCGGGACTGAAAGTCCCGCTCAAACCATCTTTTTGGGCGTGTTTGGGCGGGGTTTTCAACCCTGCAACACGGGAGACAGGGACTTTCAGTCCCTGGCGCAAGCGCTTTTGCCGCGTCTTTGACCCACACTGAGCACAAAATCCTTAAGTTGGTACATATGGGGCGCGATGGATCGCGCCCTGATGATTTGTAGGGGGGCTGGGGCAGGATGCAGCCTGCCCCTACGAACCTAAAATCTGCATAGATAGGTGAATCACTCACCTTACGCACCCCCCATAAAATGATGCCGAGAGCGCTGGAATGAGCGTCAAACCCTTCCTCCCAGCCCCTCCCCCTATTCAGAGAGGGTGAGCAAAACGCTTGAAGTCCCTCCCCACAACGTGGGGAGGGATTTAGGGAGGGGTAAACTGCGTAAGGTGAGTGAATCATTACGTTGATTGAGGCCCGCTTCTTAAAAATCTTCTCTTTCAATATATTATACAAGTTCGTTTAGTAATCCCCCACGCCCCTATCATGCGCTGTTAAGCCCTATAACGATAATTGACAGTAAGACCATCGCGTTTTCTGTCGTGGTCATTATTTGGCATCATCTGATAGCACTCACTCTTGCAGGACAGAGCTTTTTTGAGGGTTCTGTGTCTGTTCTTGTGCTAAGTGAAAGGGACAACGCCATGCTCTCACGCTGGCGGAGTGGATTTATCATTCTGGGCATACTCATCATCGCTGTACGGGCATTGGCACAATCCGACTGTCCTGTCCTTGTGCAGGATGCGCTTGACAGCGTTCTCACCTCCTGCAATGGCGTAGGTCGTAATCAGGTGTGCTATGGCAACCTGTCTTTACACGCTACTCAACAGCCCGATGCGCCCACGTTCAAGTTTGATGCTGTGGGTGATATTGTCGATGTCACGCATCTCCAAACGCTCAAGCTGGATGCGCTGGATGAGACACGCGGGGTCTGGGGTCTTGCCATGATGCAGCTGCAAGCCAATATCCCTGATACGCTCCCCGGCCAGAACGTCACCTTCCTGATGTTTGGCGATGTCGAAATTGAAAATACCGCCGCCGCCGATCAAAACCCGATGCAGGCGTTTTATCTGCGCTCCGGCGTAGGCGATGCCGACTGCCAGCAGGCTCCTGAAAGCGGCATCTTGATTCAGACGCCTCACGGCGTCAAAAGTGTGAGCTTCAATATCAACGGTGTCGATATCGAGGTCGGATCAACCATTATGCTCCAGGCCCAGCCCGCCGGAGATTTCACCATCCGCACACTTGAAGGGGCCGCCGTTGTGACCATGAATGGCAGGGCCTATCCGGTTATTGCTGGCACAGAGATGAGCCTGCCGCTTGACGATCAGCTCCATGCCAGCGGTCTGCCCTCGATGCCTGTCCCGCTGTCTGAGACGGTCATTGAGTCGCTGCCGCTGGCCCCCCTGCCCCGTGCGATTCCGCCTGCTGCGCCCCTCTCGGATGCCGCAATGATGAAGCTGACCCTGCGCCTCGACGCAGGACTTGAGCCGTGTGGTGTGCCGGGACTTCCGGCCTGTGAACATGCTCTGGAACCAGACGATGAGCGCGTATGGGCGACAGAAGCAAATTATTGTCAGACTGTTGCAGACGTCGCAGCAACCAGTGATATTGCCATGTTGCCAACAGCGACGCTCAATTTGCCAGACACCAATGGTGTAGGAAATCCGACAGCAAACGGCGTCATCACTCTTCCGCCTGTCAGCGGCGGAAACAAGTCTGATGCGCCAGGTTCGCAGCCCGGTGATAGTGCAATCGGCAATCCACCGATCTCTAATTACGCAAATCCTGAGCCAGGCCTTAGCGAAGATAATCCTGTCGAAAAGGGCCTGGGTAATAAGGAAGATTTAAGCGGCAGTCAAGACAGCGAAAAAGACAAGAAGGATAAAGAAAAGCGAGACAAAGAAGACAAGGAAAAGAAAGACAAGAAGGGCTAGCCTCATAGAGGCACACTGACCCCTATCAAGAGTAGGGGTCAGTGTCTGAAGCTTCGATCCTGTTACAGTGTTGAATTTAAGGTGTGCTGCTCCTGCCGTTTTTGTAGTTATCCTCCTCTGTTATCAACGTTATCTCCATGAACCATACCGTCTCGATTCTTGTTACCATCCCTCACAAAGAGGCACGGGTATAGAGGTGGTTTACCTCTTGTGAGGGCAAAACATTCGCGTTGGAGAGACAAACAATAAAGAAACAATGATAACAAGCAGATTGAACGGAAAAGCCTTTTTTTATATCTATTGTGTCGGTAAATCGTTAGAAAATTTATACAGGATTCGCATTGCGTCGGCCCAACTACCGGCCTAGCATAAGGTAAAATATATTGTCGTATGAGTGGATATTTGGGGTTTCAATGTCTCTCCAAAAATGGTTATGGATCAGCTTAATGCTCCTGTGTGTCGGCAGCACTACCGCACAAGATATATGTCCGGCGGTTGTGAAAGACGCTCTCAACGCCCTGGACACAGAATGCTCGCTGACGGGCCGCAACCAGGCGTGCTATGGCAACATTTCTCTCAAGGCCATCCCGCGTCGTGATGTAACACAATTCAAATTTGATACGGTGGGTGATATCGCAAATCTGGACGATATTAACGCTCTCAAACTTGACCCGCTGGATGCCAAAATCGGCCAGTGGGGACTGGTGATGATGCGCGTGCAGGCGGATATTCCTGATACGCTGCCCGGTCAGAATATCACGTTCATCCTGTTTGGCGATGTCACCATCCAGAATGCCGCCCGCAAGACACAGAATCCCATGCAGGCGTTTTATCTCAAGACGGGTGTGGGCAATGCTGATTGTGCCGAAGCGCCAGAGAGCGGCCTGATGGTTCAAACGCCCTCCGGTGTGAAAGAAGTGACGTTCAATATCAACGGTGTCGATGTGGAAATGGGATCAACAGTCGTCTTCCAGGCGCAGCCCGGCAAACGGATGCGCGTCAAGACCATCGAGGGCAAGGCGCGTCTCAAGATCGGGAACAAAATTATTCCCGTCGTCCAGGGGTCGGAATACACGGCAGCGGTCAACGAGAATCTCCAGGTGACGGATGCAGGCAGCGTGACTCCTTATGAGGAGATCGAGGTCGAAAATCTGCCCACGCAATCACTGTCACGCCCTGTCCAGGCGGCAAAGCCTCTGACACAGGGGCAGATCGAAGAAGTCCAAACGCGGGAAGACACAGGCCAACCTCTATGCAGCGATGAGACGGGGACGTTTCTGCCGCCCTGCACCAAGCCGCTGGTGGATGCCAATGGCCATGAAGCGCAGATTGACGCCAGCGGTAACGTCGTGCTGACGGATGAGCAGGGTCAGCCGCTGTTTTATGATTACACAGGCACACCTGTCACCTCTGCCGATGATTTCAATCACTATCTGATTGATTGGATTGATCCTATTCCCTCTGAGACGTTTGGTCAGGTGGAAGACCCCGCCGCGCCGCCCGAAGAAATACCGATTCCCTTCGCGGATGTTGCGCCGCTGTTAGAGAGCGATTCGCCCACGCCTGATGTCCCTTCGGTGAGCAGCGCACCCAACAATGAGCCTGATCTGGTCATCAGCCACACCAGCACCGAGACGCCGACAGATGAGCCGCTCGAACCCACCAATACCCCACCAGAGCCAGCGTCGCAGGTCACGAGCGAAGCGCCAACCAGCGTTCCCACGACTGACACGAGCAATGTCGAGACGGATGGCAGTATCGGCGGTGATAGGACCAGCACGCCTGAGAATAGGGGCAGTGTCGATCCGACGAGCATACCCGATGATACAGGCAGCACGAGCAATCAGAGCAACGATGCAGGAGGCAGCCAGAGCGTCGCTGCCTCCGAGGACAGCAATAATACGGGGGACGTGCCGAGTGCCGAACAAACGGCAGCGCCTCAAGCGCCGTAGTCATTTATTTTTATAGTCATATATATTAGAAAGACAGGTGACAAAATTGGTCTTTTGGGCGCAGCGCAGGTGTGGGCGGGATGTTCACGTCGTTGTTTCGTTTGAGGTGGGATTATCGTAGGGGCGCGGTATACCGCGCCCCTACAAGAACGCTGTGAACCATTGTGATCCTATTGTGGCACGAAAAAATCAAGACCACATTATCGTCTACACCTACCAGCGTGCTGCGCCCCTACGCCAATCCCACCTCAAATTAAAAATGGGACGGAGCAAAACACGCTGTTCCGTACACTAACCAGCGGCCCCTACACGGTATTTGTAGGGGCGCGTCATGACTCGCCCTATTTGATTTTTAAAATACCAATCATGTGACGTCTCTCCTCCTATCCATGAGGTTCATGACGAAACTTTTGTCACTCTTTTTCTATTCCCTTATTGACTCACCTTACGCACTTTCCGATTTTTACTCCTTCTCACAACGTGGAGGGGGACTTCAAACGTTTTTCTCCCCCT
>Ga0209591_10008494_pt1 | contig 11182 bp, 9 predicted proteins | sample MAT01_FD_187207 | JGI IMG/M metagenome (GOLD analysis project Ga0209591, IMG submission 187207) | Freshwater microbial communities from Lake Fryxell liftoff mats and glacier meltwater in Antarctica - MAT-01 (SPAdes) (version 2) | ecosystem: Environmental > Aquatic > Freshwater > Ice > Liftoff...
CGCTGCCCCGGCCACCCAGAGCGCTCCCTGGTCCCGCAGTCCGCCGAGCCCGGAAACGAGACCGCCCCCGCCCCGGCGCTCCTCGACGCCGCCCTGGTCGGTCGTGGCGAACGACACGGGCCCGCGGTTGGACACGATCACGATCTCGGAACCCACCAACTCACCCTAGGCAGCGAGTCCGAGAGTCGACACCTACGCTGCGCCCGTGGTCCGCCGTGTCGTCGCCTGTTCGGACAAGTTCCGCGGCACCGCCTCCGCGGCAGAGATCTGCCAAGCAGTGGCCTCGAGCGCGACCGCTGCTGGCTGGGCGGTCGACCGGATCCCCATGGCCGACGGCGGTGAGGGAACCCTCGATGCCCTGGGAGGCCCCAATCGCACGACCGCCGTGTCCGGCCCGCTGGGTGATCCTGTCGAGGCCGGGTGGCGGTTGACGGGACGACGGGCGGTGATCGAGATGGCGGCCGCGTCGGGCCTCGATCTGGTCGGCGGCGCTGCCGGTAACGACGCAGTTGCTGCGTCGACTTACGGGACGGGGGAACTCATCGCCGCGGCAATCGACGGCGGAGCGCGGGACATCATCGTCGGGGTCGGCGGATCGGCCACGACCGATGGAGGGTTGGGAGCGCTGCGGGCCATGAACCTGGCTCGCCTGACCGGCGTGTCGATCCTGGTCGCGCACGATGTGACGACGCGGTTCGTCGACGCCGCCCGGCAGTTCGCCCCACAGAAAGGTGCCTCGCCAGCTGAGGTGAAGCTCCTGGTCCGGCGGCTCGAACGGTTGGCCCAGGTGTACCTCGAGGAGCACGGGGTCGATGTCCGCGAGCTCCCGGGATCGGGTGCAGCGGGCGGGCTGGCTGGAGGGCTCGTGACCGCAGGCGCCCGCCTGGAACCCGGATTCGAGGTCGTCGGAGATGTGCTCGGCCTGTTCGAAGCGATCGACGGAGCAGACCTGGTCGTCACGGGCGAGGGGTTCGTGGACGCCGGGTCGTTCGACGGCAAGGTGGTCGGTGGCGTGGTCGAAGCCTGCCGATCGGCCGATGTCCCGGTGCTGGTGGTGGCCGGCGAGGTGTTCGACGGAATCGACGAGTCGCTCGACGTGGTCGATCTGAGCGCCCGGTTCGGCCGCGAGCGGGCCATGTCCGACGTACTGGGGTGCGTCGAGGCGGTCGTGGCCGAACGACTGGCGATGCATGTCGACCAGCCGAGTTCCTAGGCTGCGCGGATGACGAACCCCTTCGCCCATCTGGATGCCTTGGCTCAGGCCGAGCTCGTACGGTCCGGCGAGGTGGCGCCTGATGCGCTGGTGGACGCGGCGCTGTCGGCCATGGACGACACCAATGGCGCCACCAACGCGGTGATCCACCGTCGTGACGTCGCTGCTCGCTCCGAGGCATCGCTGGTGCGACCCGGTGATCAGCCCTTGGCCGGGGTGCCGATCGTGGTCAAGGACCTCGACGGGACGCTGGCGGGTGAGCCGTATCACGCCGGATCCGAGCACCTGAAGCGACACCGCTACGTGGCCACAGACACGTCGTGGTTGTTCTCTCGACTGACCGAGGCGGGCTGTGTGATCGTCGGGAAGTCGAACACACCTGAGCTTGGCCTGATCCCGTCCACCGAGCCTGTGGCGTTCGGCCCGACCCACAATCCGTGGGATCCGACGCGTAGCCCGGGCGGGTCGAGCGGCGGTTCGGCGGCAGCAGTGGCGTCCGGGGTGGTGCCCGTCGGACATGCCGGCGACGGGGGCGGGTCCATCCGGATCCCTGCCGCCATGTGCGGACTGGTCGGCCTCAAGCCCTCGCGCGGCCGGGTGTCCCTGGGACCGGTGGAGACCGTGGGGTGGGACGGCTTGGTCCAACGGCTGGCCGTCACTCGCACGGTCCGGGACACCGCAGCGGTGTTGGACATCGTGTCGGGGCCTCGGACCGGGGATCCCTACTGGGCGGCGCCGCCCGAGCGTCGCTACGCCGACGAGGTCGGCGCACCGGTCGAGACGCTGCGCATTGGATGGACCGCTGAGGCCGGCGACGGCAGCACGGTCGAACCCGAGGTCCGCGACACCGTGCTGGCGGCGGTTGCGCTCCTCGACGGGCTGGGCCACCGAGTCGGTCCGGCTGAGGGGGCCCCCAGTTCCGATGCCGCATTGGTGGAGGAGATGACGACGCACTTCCTCGGAGCGTGGCCGGTCTGGACGGCGCAGAGCCTGGACCAGTTCCAGCGATGGACCGGGGTGGCTCCCTCGCCGGACACGGTCGAGGCCCACACGTGGGCGCTGGCCGAGCTCGGTCGGGCCACGACCGGCCCAGCCTTCGGTGCGTCGGTGGAGGGACTCCGACAACTGTCGCGTCGGGTGGTCTCGTGGTGGGACGACGCAGACATTTTGGTGACACCGACGGTCGGCGGGTTGGCGCCGGTGCTCGGTCAGTTCGGTCCGGAGCCCGAGAATTCCCTGGCCGGGGTGTTCGCCGCCTCCTGGATCGTTGCCTTCACGGTGGCCTTCAACATCACCGGTCAGCCGGCGATCTCCTTGCCGCTCGGACAGTCCTCATCGGGGGTCCCGATCGGTGTCCAGTTGGTGGCGGCGCCGGGCCGAGACGACGTGTTGATCCGCCTCGCCGCCCAGATCGAAGCCGCTGCTCCTTGGGCTGAGCGTCGGCCGCAGGTATGGGCCGGCTGACGGCGGCTGGGCGGACTCGTCAGCGACCGGGCAACGAGGTGCCGACGTCCTGGACGGGCGGACGTTCGCAGACGTCGACGACGATCTCGGTCCCGTCCGGGAGCCGCAACGCAACGTCGGCCGCCACCAGCCCCGGACGGGCCTTGTGGAGGATGGTGGCCGCCACCGCCATGGCCTGGGGGGAGAGCTCGGAGAGCGGCCGATTGCGGTGATGGCGGACGTCCAGATCGACCTGAGCAATCGCCTCGGTCCCGATATGGGCGGCCACGTCGATGACCAGCCCGACGTCCACGCCGTATCCCTGCACGAACGGCACGCGTTCCAGCACGTCGCGCCGTCCGCCGAACTCGCCGGACAACGGCTGGCGGATGTCGCAGAGATGCGGGAAAAACATGGACAGCAACGGGCGAGCGACCAGCTCGGTGACCCTGCCCCCGCCCACACCGTCTCGTTCGTCGCGCCGGTAGTAGCCCTTGGCGAAGCCCACTGTCGGATCCCGCAGGAGTGGGCCGAGGATCCCCAGGACGAACCGCTCGTCGAACTCGGAGATGTCGGCGTCGCACCACACCACCAGGTCGCCGGTGCTGGCCACGAGGGACTTCCACAGCACCTCGCCCTTGCCGTGACCGCTGCCGTATTCCGGCAGGATCGACGCGGCGTCGACCACGGTTGCGCCGGCCCGGGCCGCGACGCCAGCGGTGTCGTCAGTGGAGTGGTCGTCCATGACGATGATCTCATCGATCAAACCGTGGCGGGCCAGCAGGCCAGTGGTGAGGGCCGAGACGATCGGCCCCACCGTGGTGGCTTCGTTGCGGGCAGGTATGCAGACCGAGACCGACCGACCATTCTTGTCGGCGGCCAGATCCGCGGCAGAGAACTCGTCGTGGTGGAAGTCGTTACGTGACGCCACGGCCAGTGCGTCGCCCTCGAGGCCGCTCGACGCTCCACTCCGCATGGTCCACCTCACCGGGCCGGGGAACGCGCCCGAACGAGACGCTGCAACCTTACGATGACCCGTCCCTATTCCACATCCGGAGTGACGCACGACCTGCCGCTGCCGGGACTCCGGGGCAGGCAGGTGGTGTTCTACGCTGCGTCGTCGTCGTCCACGAGGTGAAGTCATGTCCGTTTCCGTCCGCATTCCCACCACACTCCGCACCCTGACCGCGGGCCAGGCCTCGGTGTCGGTCGAGGGTTCCACCGTGAGCGAGGTGTTGGCCAGCCTCGAGGCGTCGCACCCGGGCTTCGCCGAACGGCTCATCGACGAGAACGGCGGCCTGCGTCGGTTCGTCAATGTGTTCGTGTCCGATGACGACGTCCGGTTCATGGACGGGATGGCCACTCCGGTGCCCGACGGCGAGACGGTGTCGATCATTCCCGCGGTGGCCGGCGGCTGACCGTTCGGGCTCAGGCAGCGTGAAGCGCCGCCAACATCTGCGCCCGGTCAGGGCCCAACGATGGCTCGGGGGGACGATCGTCTCGTTCCTGATAGACGGTCATGACCCGTCCGAGCACGTCCCAGTTCGACATCAGCGAATCCGGCGGCTCCAGCAGGTTGAACATGCGCAGGAACGCCCGAAGGACCACCGGATCGACCCGCATGGCGGGGAACAACCCATCGCGCATGATGGCCCGCATCGGGTCCTCGGTCGGCGGCGGTTCGGGTGCTCGGCTGGGCTCGTCCGGTTCGGCCACGTCTCGTTCGGCCAAGGCCCGGGCCCGTTCCGCCTCGGCCCGGGTTGCCGCGTCCTGGGCCACCGAGGCGCGATACCAGGGGTGGATCTGTTCCCGGCTGGCCTGTTCGTACGCCACCACCCTCGCCGTGGGGTCGTCGGGGTGTTCGGACAAGGAGGTGGCCAGCAGATCGGCCTGCACCACGGCCAGGCTGCACCCCCGGCCGTACAGCGGATTGGTGCACGTATGGGCATCACCCACGGCGGAGACTCCGATGACCAGCGGGTTGCCGTCCTTGTCCAGGAACCGTCGCTCCCGGTTGAGCAGCTTGGCCATGACGTTCACGCCGGTGATGGGGAACGCCCGTCCGTCCACGTGCGCCGCGGTGGCGGGCAATGCCGCGGCGGCCCGGAGGAATCCGTCGGGGTCCAGGAGCCCGGAACGGAACTCGTCGTCGTGGCTCCCCACGGCCAGTGTGATGGAGAAGGTCCGGTTGTCGCCGGGGAACACGCCGTACTTCAGGTAGCCCAGATCGCCGCCGATCGGACCAGTCTGTTCCGGGTAGGCGCTGTCGTCGTTCAGCTCGAAGAACCGGGACAGGTAGACGATGCCGGTGTCCTCCTCGTGCTCCTCGATCTCGATGCCGAGCGGATCGAACAGCGTTGCCATGGTCGAGCGGCGCCCGCCCGAGAGCACGACGAGGTCGGCCGTGAGTTCACGACCGTCGGCCAGGCACACGCCGGTGACCACTGCCGGTTCTCCCGGCCCACCGGAGGGCCTGCCCATGAGTGAGGCCGCGGCCACACCGTCGATCAGTGTGACGGCCGGGTTGTCCAAGGCGATGGTGCGGAGCACCCACTCGAAGGTGGTGCGCCGACAGGCCAGAGCAACCAGGTCCTCGTCGCCCTCGTGGGGGGTGCGGTCCATCCCCTCGGGCAGCATGGCGATGAAGTCCATGTCGGTGGCTCCGGCGTCGAGGAGGGCCTGGAGCACGTCTGGATAGCGGTCCCGGAGCAGGTTCCGCAGCCGGGCCAGGAAGGCGTGGCTGTGTCGGACCTGGGGTGCGCCGCGGCGATCCCACTCGAACGCGCCGGCCGGGTCTGGGGGAAGCGGCGTGGCGTCGCGTTCGAGCAACGTCACCGAATGTCCCGATCGGGACAGCGTGAGCGCCGTTGCCAGTCCGGCAACTCCTGCTCCGATCACCACCACCTGCACGTTGAGGACCCCCTGGTTCCGACCGTTCCGACTGTTGCATGTCGGCTTGCGTGTCGGCTTGCGTGTCGGCTTACTGAACGGCTTGCTTGACCGCTCGGTCAAGTTACAACGGGTCGTGTCGTTCCGGGGCGCGTAGGTGGGGCGGGCGCGGCAGGACGCGGTGAGTCGGCGGGTTCGGAGTCACATCCGCGGCATGATCTGCGCGCCGTAGGTCTCGAGGGTGCGGTGCATGTCGTCATGCTGGAGGTAGATGGCGAACTGGTCGACGCCGAGCGCCTCGAGTTCGGCTAGGCGCTCGAGCTGGTACTCGACCGGTCCGAGCAGGCAGAAGCGGTCGATGATCTCGTCGGGCACGAACTCGGTATGCGAGTTGCCGGCGCGACCGTGCTCCGCGTAGTCGTACGCCTGGCGACCCGTGATGTAGTCGGTCAGGGCGTCCGGCACGCCTCCTCCCTGCTCGCCGTAGCGTGCGACGATATCGGCCACGTGGTTGCCGACCATGCCGCCGAACCAGCGGCACTGGTCCCGCATGTGGGCCACGTCGTGGCCGACGTAAGCCGGCGCGGCGACGCAGATCGTGACCTCGTTCGGATCGCGTCCGGCCTCGACGGCCGCTGAACGCACGGCGTCGACCATCCATGCGGTGATGTCGGGATCGGCCAGCTGCAGAATGAACCCGTCGGCCACCTGGCCGGCCAGCCGCAGCGCCTTCGGTCCGTAGGCCGCCATCCACACCTCGAAGCCCGGAGAACCCGGCCACCAGGGGAACTCGATGGTCGAGTCGCCGTAGTCGACAGAACCACCCCGCACCAGGGTGCGGATGACCTCGATCGACTGGCCGAGGGATGCCAGGTTCACCGGCTTGTCGCCCTGGAAACGTCGGGCGGAGTCACCGCGGCCGATCCCGCACACCGTGCGGTCGCCGAACATCTCGTTGAGGGTCGCGAAGTGCGAGGCGGTCACGGTCCAGTCCCGCGTGCCGGGATTGGTGACCATCGGCCCCACGACGACGTTCGTGGTGTTGGCCAGGATCTGGCTGTAGATGACGTACGGCTCCTGCCACAGCACGTGGGAGTCGAACGTCCACACGTGGCTGAACCCCAGGGCGTCGGCACGGATCGCGTAGTCCACGACCTTGCGGGCCGGTGGGTCCGTCTGGAGCACGATGCCGATGTCCATCTGGTACCCCTCGGGGGTGTGGGGGAACGGGCTGTGGGCGGATGACGTCGTGGCCCGGATCACGTCGCGGGAGGGGAGAGTCAGAGAGGTGGGTTCAGAGCAGGTAGTCGCAGAGTCCGCGTCGGAGGTAGCGGCCGTGACCGGCCCGCCCACGGAAGGTGTCGTCGGAGATGACGACGCTGCCGCGCGACAGCACGGTGTCCACCTTTCCGGAGATCGTCGTGCCCTCGTAGGCGGAGTAGTCCATGTTCATGTGGTGCGTCTCGACGCTGATCGTCGTGGTGGCAGCCGGGTCATAGATCACGATGTCTGCGTCGGAGCCGGGGGCGATCACCCCTTTGCGGGGATAGAGGCCGAACATGCGTGCCGGTGTGGTCGAGGCGACCTCGACGAAGCGCGGCAGGCTCAGGTGGCCGTCGACCACACCCTGGTAGAGCAGGTCCATGCGGTGCTCCACGCTGCCGATGCCGTTCGGGATGGCGGAGAAATCGCGGACGCCCAGCTCCTTCTGCTCCTTCATACAGAACGGGCAGTGGTCGGTGGCCACGACCTGCAGGTCGTTGGTCCGGAGGAACTTCCAGAGGTCCTCGGCGTGGTGCTCGTGCTTCGAGCGCAGCGGCGTGGAGCACACGTACTTGGCACCCTCGAACCCGGGCGCACCGAGGTGGTCCTCGAGGTTCAGGTACAGGTACTGCGGGCAGGTCTCGCCGAAGACGTTGGCGCCGTCATTACGGGCCTCGGCCACTCGCTCGACGGCGGGAGCGGCGGACATGTGCACGATGTAGAGGGGAGCACCCGCCACCTCGGCGAGCTTGATCGACCGGAACGTCGCCTCCTCCTCCATGGCGACCGGACGGGTGAGGCCGTGGTTGATCGGTGCGGTCTCTCCCCGGGACAGGGCCTGTTGCACCAGCACGTCGATGGCGGTGCCGTTCTCGGCGTGCATCATGATGGTGGTGCCGTTGGCGGCTGCGGTCTGCATGGCCCGCAGGATCTGGCCGTCGTCGCTGTAGAAGACGCCGGGGTAGGCCATGAACAGCTTGACGCTGGTGATCCCCTCCTCGCTGACCAGGCGGTCCATGTCGCCGAGGGACTGCTCGTCCACCCCGCCCATGATCATGTGGAAGCCGTAGTCGACCGCGCAGTTGCCGGCCGCCTTGGCGTGCCAGGCCTCGAGCCCGTCGAAGATGCGTTCGCCGGTGCGCTGCACGGCGAAGTCGATGATGGTGGTGGTGCCACCCCATGCGGCCGCGATCGTGCCCGATTCGAAGGTGTCCGATGCGGCGGTGCCGCCGAAGGGCAGTTCCATGTGGGTGTGCACGTCGACGCCGCCGGGTAGCACGTACTTGCCGGTGGCGTCGATCACTTCGTGCCCTGCGGCGCGCAGGGTGGTTGCTGCGTCCGAGCCTGGCGAGAGCAGGGCGGCGATCGTCTCGCCTTCGACGAGTACGTCCATGGGCGACGCCCCGGTGGCCGAGACGACGGTTCCGTTGGCGATGAGTGTGCTCACGTCGCCCCCCTCATGCCTCGGTGAGCGGACCGTACAGGTCGGGACGACGGTCCCGGTAGAACTGCCACTGGTTGCGGGTCTCGGCCAGGACGTCCATGTCCAGGTCCCGAACCACCAGTTCCGGCCCGGTATCGCTCGCCACCTCATCGACGTACTGACCGCGAGGCGTCACGAAGTACGACGATCCGTAGAAGTCGTTGTCGCCCAGTTCCTCGACGCCGACGCGGTTGAGCGCCCCGACGAAGTACTCGTTGGCCACGGCGGCCGCCGGCTGCTCCATTGACCAGAGGTACATCGAGAGCCCTCGACTGGTGGCGCTCGGGTTGAACACGATCCTCGCCCCGGCCAGCCCGAGTGCCCGCCAGCCCTCCGGGAAGTGGCGGTCGTAGCAGATGTACACGCCAATGCGTCCCACCGCGGTGTCGAAGATGGGATACCCCAGGTTGCCGGGCCGGAAGTAGAACTTTTCCCAGAAGCCCTTCACCTGGGGGAGGTGGGTCTTGCGGTACTTGCCGAGGTAGGTACCGTCCGCGTCGATGACCGCCGCGGTGTTGTAGAGCACGCCGTCCTGTTCCTTTTCGTACATGGGTAGGACCATGACCATCCCGGTCTCTGCGGCGATGGCAGCGAAGCGCTCGGTGGTCGGTCCCGGGATCTCCTCGGCGTACTCGTAGAACGCGGCGTCCTGCACCTGGCAGAAGTACGGCCCGTAGAAGAGCTCCTGGAAGCAGATGACCTGCACGCCCTGCGATGCCGCCTGGCGGGCGTACTCCTCGTGCTGCTGGATCATGGACTCCTTGTCGCCGGTCCAGGCCGCCTGCACCAGTGCGGCCCTGATCACTTCACCCATGTCGTCGCTCCTGTGGTCAGTCGTTTCGGTAGCCGGAAGCGCCCCAGATTTCGTAGAGGCCGTGGTTGTTGAGCCGTGGCGCTCTGACCGTAGTGCTCTGATTCTGGCGCGCACGCCGCTTCTTCAGTCTCGAACCCCGCCTGACCCGCGCTTAGCACTCGACCCTGAGGAGTGCTAAAACATGAGCACTCGCACGCCGCGAGTGCCAACGCCACGCCCGCACCGCTGCGGGCCCCAGCAGGAGTGTCACATGGCAAAGCAGATCACCTTCGACGAAGACGCACGACGCAAGCTCGAGTCGGGCATGAACCAACTCGCCGACGCAGTGCGAGTCACCCTCGGCCCCAAGGGCCGCAACGTGGTGCTGTCCAAGAAGTGGGGTGCGCCCACCATCACCAACGACGGCGTGTCCATCGCCAAGGAGATCGAGCTCGACGATCCCCTGGAGAACATTGGCGCCGCTCTGGTCAAAGAGGTCGCCAAAAAGACCGACGACGTTGCGGGCGACGGGACCACCACCGCCACCGTGCTCGCCTGGTCCATGGTCCGCGAGGGTCTGAAGAACCTGGCCGCCGGCGCCAACCCCATGAGCATCAAGCGGGGCATCGAGGCCGCCGTCGAGGCCGCCGTCGGCACCATCCGCGAGGTCTCGATCGAGGTCGACTCCAAGGAGCAGATCGCTCAGGTCGCCGGCATCAGCTCGGCGGACGCCGAGATCGGCGAGATGATCTCCGAGGCCATCGACAAGGTCGGCAAGGACGGTGTCATCACCGTCGAGGAGTCCAACACCTTCGGCATGGAGATGGACCTGGTCGAGGGCATGCGCTTCGACAAGGGCTACATCTCGCCCTACATGGTGACCGACACCGACCGGATGGAAGCCGTGCTGGAGAACCCATGGGTCCTCTTCGTCAGCTCCAAGATCACCGCGGTCCGTGACCTGGTTCCCGTGCTCGAGAAGGTCATGCAGACGGCCCGGCCGTTGGTCATCATCGCCGAGGACATCGAGGGCGAGGCCCTGGCCACGCTGGTGGTGAACAAGATCCGCGGCACGTTCAACTCGGTCGCGGTGAAGGCGCCGGGCTTCGGTGAGCGCCGCAAGGCCATGCTGGCCGACATGGCCATCCTCACCGGCGGTCAGGTCATCTCCGAGGAGGTGGGCCTCAAGCTCGAGACCGTGGACATCACCCTGTTGGGCGAAGCCGACAAGGTTGTCGTCACCAAGGACGAGACCACGATCGTGTCCGGCAAGGGCTCCAAGGACGACATCGACGGCCGCATCGCCCAGATCAAGGCCGAGATCGAGAAGACCGACTCGGACTACGACCGGGAGAAGCTCCAAGAGCGTCTGGCCAAGCTGTCCGGTGGTGTCGCCGTACTGAAGGTCGGCGCAGCAACCGAGGTGGAGCTGAAGGAGAAGAAGCACCGCATCGAGGACGCCGTCTCCACCACCAAGGCGGCCATCGAGGAAGGTGTCGTCGCCGGTGGTGGCGTCACCCTGCTCCGCGCCCAGAAGGGCATCGAGGCGCTGTTGGAGAAGATGGATCCGGAAGAGGCCCTGGGCGCACGCATCGTGCACCGCGCCCTCGAGGCCCCGATGAAGCAGATCGCCGAGAACGCCGGCCTCGAAGGCGGCGTCGTGGTGGAGAAGGTGCGGGGGCTGTCCAAGCCGTCCGAGGGCCTGAACGCCGCCACCGGTGAGTACGTGGACCTCGTCGCTGCCGGCATCATCGACGCCGCCAAGGTGACCCGCTCGGCGCTGCAGAATGCAGCTTCGATCGCCGCGCTGTTCCTGACCACCGAGGCCGTCATCACCGACGCCCCGGAGAAGAAGGGTGCCGGCGCCGGCGGTGGCGGCATGGGGGACATGGACTTCTGAGTCGAGACAACCTGGACTCCTGAGTCCAGACAACCTGGACTTCTGAGTGGGGCCGTCACCTTCGGGTGACGGCCTCGTTCGCGCCCGGGCAGGTCCCCCACGAACTCAGTTCGTCCGGGACGCTGGAGGTGCGGGACGAACTCAGTTCGAGTTGGGCGGTGGGGAGTGTGGCCAGCGGTCCTACGTTCGGGCAGGCTG
>Ga0209591_10008505_pt1 | contig 11178 bp, 6 predicted proteins | sample MAT01_FD_187207 | JGI IMG/M metagenome (GOLD analysis project Ga0209591, IMG submission 187207) | Freshwater microbial communities from Lake Fryxell liftoff mats and glacier meltwater in Antarctica - MAT-01 (SPAdes) (version 2) | ecosystem: Environmental > Aquatic > Freshwater > Ice > Liftoff...
GGCCGGGATGTTCGCGCGCTGTACGGACATCACGCTGTAGATCGGCAGGCCGGTGCGCAGCAGCGGGGCCGCGGTCTTCGGCTCGAGGATCAGATCGACCCGCGAGTAGTTCTCAGCGGGACCAATCACATCATCTGGGTTCTGCACCGCGCGCAGCGTCGGGATGATACTGTCCGCCTTCAGATCGGAGTTCCCGAGAGGCATACCCGCTTCATCGACCGTGAGGCCCCACGCGTACGCCGTGCCCGACAGGCTGTCGATGATGAATGGCTGGTAGAAGTAGCCGCGCGGCGGCTTCCGCAGTCCGGAGAAGTCCACCCGGATCGCTGGCTTGCCCGTCTTGGCGACGTCCCAGAACGCCAGCGTCCCGCTGCCCGAGGTCGTGAACGTCGTCTGACGCGATGGGCTCAGGAAGTCACCAAACCGGCCGCGAAGCGTATCAGGCGCGATCTCATCGTCGTCGCGCGACGCGGTGCCCTTCTGATCGCGGAACCGGATGAACAACGGCCGCGGCGTGGAATCGTTGAACGACGAGCGCGTCGAGTCGGATTGAATGGTGAGCACCAACCAGGAGCCGCGCTGCTGCACCGAGTCGCTGGCCGACAGCGTGACCGCAAATCGCAGCCTCCCTCCAAAGAACGCACCGCGCCAGAAATCCCGAATCGCCGTCGCGCGCTGCGCCAGCGCCGGAAGTGTATCGACAGGAGTGTTCAAACCGCCGTTCGCGTCCAGCAGCGTGTCGGTCCGAATCGTCCACTGTCGGTGCGAGACCGGCGTGGCGCTCGAATCGAGCCCGTTCACCAGATAGAACTGGTAGCGCGCACGACCGTCGAGCTGCTTGGCGAGCGAGACCTCACCGACGATCGAGTCGACAACCGCCGCATTGTTCACCGATCGCCCGAAGGCGCGCGCAACGATCGCCGGCGTGCGCAACGGTGTCACCTGCGAGAACGACGCATCAAACGCCTGACCACCCTGTGGCGTGACGGTGCTCTCATCTCCACAGGCACTCAGCGCGAGCGCCGAGACGGCGGTGACGGCCAGCGTACGGAGCTTCACTTGGCACCTCGACGAGTCTTCGTGATTCCAAAACGGTACCTGAGCCCTGCGATCAGCCGCATGCTGCCGAAGCTCTTCACCGAGGGCGGAGCCTCCACGAATGGGGTCCTGAACACCACATCCTCCAGCGCCGGATCGCTCGGCCGCAACTTCTCGCGGTCAAACCCGGTGAACTGCGTAAATCCGAGGCTCGCGTAGGCACCGATGCGAGCCGTGAGGTCCGCTTCGCCGAGGACCGCCGCACCGAAGGTCGGCGCCACAAATGCCCCGGCATTGGCCCCCGCCGCCGGCGTGGGCCGCATGGTGTACATCCCGACGTTCACACCGCCGCCGAAGCGGAATCGCTCTGAGTCGCCGAGCGGGACCACCGCATCGGCGGTGAGGCGGCCAGCGATCATCGTGGCGCTGCCACTGACCGAGAGGAACTGCGTGGTGTCGCCGAGCGGACGCTTCTCGTACGGGAAGAAGTCGCCGTCGATCGAGGTCGATCCAAAATCCACCACCGCCCCGAGCGAGAGCCACTTGGGAGAGAACTGGCGCCGCACGCCGACGCTGCCCACGAACATCCGCGCCTCGGTTGCGTTGAACTGGTTCAGCCCGATCGTTCCCCCGCCCAACAGCAGATCCGTGCGATGCTTGGGCTTGGATGAGCGCACCTCGCCGGAAGGCGCGGGCTCAGGACGACGAATCTGGGCGACGACCGGGAACGGAAGTGCGCCAAGGAGGAGCGCTGCGAGGGCGCTCCGGCGGCGCCAACCGCTCCGATTCAAAGAGTGCATGCTGAGGCTGAAGAGGTACAGGACTGCCGCGTCACACTGCAGGGGTGTCGCGGCAGCAATAGTTATCGGCAAGGACGATAGAGGATAACCCCCGTCACCAGACGTGGCAGCACCTCAGTCGGCTACTTGAAGCGGATCCCGTTGGGAGCGACCCAGCCCTTGCCGGGCTGAACTGGAGCTCCGTTGGACTTCCCGTCAGACTTCGGCTGCACTTTCGCTGCCGGCCTCTGCGAGGGGCGCGCCGCTCCCGACGATGGCGCCGCGGGCCGCTCCCCCGTCTTCATCGTGAGTGCGATGCGACCGCGCGCCAGATCCACCGACTGCACGGTCACCATCACCTTCAGGCCCACCTGGACCACGTCGTTCGGATCCTTCACAAACCGGTCGGAGAGCTGGCTCACATGTACCAACCCGTCCTGATGCACTCCGATATCGACGAAAGCACCGAACGCAACGATGTTCGTCACGACCCCCTCCAGCACCATGCCGGCGGTCAGGTGTTTCGGCTCTGTCACGTCATCGCGAAACGCCGGTGGCACAAAGCTCTCGCGCGGATCGCGCCCGGGCTTCCGCAACTCGGCGACGATATCCTGCAGCGTTGGCAGCCCCACGTCGGCAGAGACGTATGCCTTCAGATCGAGCGCCGCCAACACCGGCTCATTCCCGACCAGCTGCTGGAGCGAGACACCGGCGTCCTTCGCGATCCGTGCCACCAGTGCGTAGCGCTCCGGGTGCACGGCGCTGGCGTCGAGCGGATGCGCACCACCGCGCACGCGCAGGAAGCCCCCCGCCTGCTCGAAGGCCTTGGCACCGAGTCTCGGGACCTCCTGCAGCTCCTTGCGCGCGGTGAAGCCGCCCTTGGCATCCCGCGCAGCAACGATCGACTGTGCCAGTGCCGGCCCAACGCCTGAGACGTACGCCAGCAACTGCGCCGAAGCGGTGTTCACCTCGACGCCGACGCGGTTCACACAACTCTCCACGATGTCATCCAGCCGCTGCCGCAACTTCGGTTGATTCACATCGTGCTGATACTGGCCCACCCCGATCGACTTCGGATCGATCTTCACCAGTTCGGCGAGTGGATCCTGGAGGCGCCGTGCGATCGACACCGCACCGCGAATCGACACGTCGAGCTCGGGGAACTCCTCACGCGCGACATCGCTCGCCGAGTACACCGACGCACCCGCCTCACTCACCACCACGACCGTCGGCGCCGGCGGTTCGAGCTCACGCAACGCGGCGCGAACGAGCGTCTCCGTCTCGCGTGAGGCAGTTCCGTTGCCAATCGCAATCAGCTCCGGCTTGAATCGCGCCACGACCGCACGAATCGTCGCCGCGAACCGATCCTCCTGATGCAGATACAGGGTGTCGGTGTGCTGCAGCGCGCCGGTTCTGCTCACCAGCGCGATTTTTACGCCACTGCGGAAGCCCGGGTCGAGCCCGAGCACGCTCTTCTCTCCGGCCGGCGCCGACAGCAACAGCTGCTCCAGGTTGCGACCGAAGATCACGATCGCCTCCTCGTCCGCACGCGTCTTCAACTCGAGGCGCAGTTCCACCTCGATGCTCGGCGCCAACAGACGATTGTATGCATCTTCGGCGACGGCGTTGAGCAGACCCACCGCCTGCCGCGACCCGACGACATCGCGCTGCAGCTTCGGTACGATGTCCACCAGCGGCGCGTCGACGCTCCACACCAGCTCCCCCTCGGTTTCCCCACGGCGAATGGCCAGGACCCGATGCGAGGGGATCGTGCCGAGGGCCTCACGGAAGTCGAAGTAGTCGGAGAACTTCGACACTTCCTCGGTGCGACCGAACGATCGCGCACTCCTGACCGCTCCCCTGGACCGGGTCACGTCACGAATCCAGCCGCGAACGGCGGCGTCCTCGGCGACCTGCTCTGCGAGGATGTCACGGGCGCCGGCCAGCGCAGCGTCAACGTCAGCCACCTCCTTGCCGGCATCGACGTAGGCGGCCGCTGCGTCACGCGCGGCAACGTCGGTGAGCCCCCCCGCCCAGACCTGCTCCGCCAGCGGCGCAAGCCCACGCTCACGCGCGATGATGGCGCGGGTGCGACGCTTGGGCTTGTAGGGGAGATAGAGATCCTCCAACGCCTGCTTGGTGACGGCACCGACGATTGCCGCCTTCAACCGGTCGTCCAGCTTGCCCTGCTCGTCGATGCTCTTGAGGACGGCGGCGCGTCGATCCTCCAGTTCGGTCAGATACTGCGCGCGATCACGCACGTCCCGGAGTTGCACCTCATCCAGCCCGCCGGTGACCTCTTTCCGGTATCGCGCGATGAATGGGAGCGTGTTCCCCTCACCGAAGAGTTCCAGCGTGCGCTCAACCGAGGCTACCGGGAGCGCGAGTTCACGTGCGACAGTCGAAACGAGCGACGAAGCCATCTGACAAGGGATCGAGAGGCGAGACAGTTCACGAAGCGTCAAACTGTCGCGCGACGGCTCTCACAGCAACCGCTTGACAGGTGCCCCCGTCGCGTTCCGCGTCAATGCATGTCGGCCGCGCTCATCGACGCCCGATTGCGACCGGTCTTCCAGAACAGCAGCAGTGGAAGGCCGAATATCATCAGCACGGCGCTGATGAGGTAGATCCTCGAGAACGAGATCACACTGGCCTGCGCCAAAAGCTGACGCTCGAGCACGCGGTACGCCTGCGCTGCTGCCGTGGCTGCGTCGGACCCTCGCGCAACGAACACCCGAGACAGCATTGCGACGCGAGCCGTCACTTCGGGGTCGCCGGTTGTGAGGTGCGCCGTCAGACTGCTGCGTGCGCTCGACGTGAAGCGCGTCAGGAGTGTCGCCATGATCGCGATGCCCAGCGATCCACCCAGCTGTCGCGTCAGGTTGAAGAGTGCAGTGCCCTGCGGCACCTGGGCCGGCGACAGCTCTGCCATGCTTGCATTCGTCAGCGGCACGAAGATCAGACCCATTCCTACGCCACGCAGGATCAGCGGCCAGAACACGTCGTCGGCGCCGCCATCCAACGCCATTCCGGACAGCATGTACATGCAGGTGCCGAACATCGCGACACCAATCACGATTGTATACCGTGCATCGAGCCGATTGGCGTTGCGGCCGATCACGGCCATCGTCACCGCACTGGCAATGGCACCGGGGAAAATCACCTTGCCGGTTTGCCACGCGGTAAAGCCATGCAGCGTCTGGAGAAACACCGGCAGAATGAAGATCGAGCCGTACATGGCGAGACCCAGCACCGCCGCGAACGCCACACCCGCCGCGAGCTGGCGACTCTTCAGCACACGCAGGTCCACGATCGGCTGTTCAAAGGTCAGTTCGCGCCAGATGAATGCGATGAACGTCAGCGCACTGATCGCCGCCAGCGACACGACGAGTCCACTGTCGAACCAATCGTTTCGTTCACCCCGTTCCAGCATGAACTGCAACGAACCGACGCTCGTCGCCAGCAGCAGAATGCCGAGGAAGTCCACCTTCGTTGCGCGAACCGCCACATTGGAGTTACGCACGAAGTTCCACACCAGCGCCGCTGCGATCAGACCTAGTGGCACATTGATGTAAAAGATCCATGGCCAGTCGAGATTGTCCACGATGTAACCGCCGAGCGTCGGCCCCAGCGTCGGTCCAACCATGACCCCCATGCCGAAGATCGCCTGACCCTTGCCGACTTCCTCCGGCGGAAACGCTTCGAAGAGCGTGGACTGTCCGATACTCAGGAGTGCGCCACCACCCAGCCCCTGAACCACGCGCCAGAACACCAGCGACCAGAGACCCGTTGCGGCGCCGCAGAAGAAGCTCGCCGCCACGAACAGCAGGATGCTGCCGGTGAGATAGCGACGACGCCCAAACCAGTTGGAGAGCCAACTGGACATCGGGATCACGATCACGTTGGCAATGATGTAGCCGGTGCTCACCCATGCGATTTCATCGAGCGTCGCGCCGAGATTGCCCATCATGTGCGGCACTGCCACGTTCACGATCGAGGTATCGACGAGTTCCAGCATCGCCGCCAGCGTCACCGCCGCCGCGATCCAGTAGCGGTTGGCGTACGGATCTGACGCCGCAACGCCTGCGTTCGGAAGTGCCGCGGTGGCCACGATAGTCTCCTTCGCCGTTGCGTGCTACTTCGTGGACACGTGCGCAACCACACTCAGCCCGATACGGAGCGGGCGGGTAGCGTCGAGCCCCTTCGTGATGCGAATGCGAGCCGGAATACGCTGCACCACCTTGGTGAAATTTCCGCTGGCGTTGTCAGGAGGCAGGAGTGTGAACCGCGCTCCGGTAGCCGCGCTGATACTCTCGATCACGCCCTCGATCACCGCGCCACCGTACGCATCCACTTCCAGTTCCACCGTTTGTCCGATGCGCAGCTTGTCGAGCTGCGTCTCCTTGAAGTTGGCGGCGATGAACAGTCCGGTATCCGACGCGATGCTCATCAGCGTCTGCCCGGGCTGCACCAGCTGCCCAACCTCGACCAGCTTCTTGCTGATGCTCCCCGCAGTGGGCGCCGTGATTCGCGCATACGAGAGCTGCAGCGCCGCGTTGTCGCGTGACGCCGTGGCGGCGCCCAGCCGTGCCTCTGCCAGCCGCACTCCCGCCTGCATGCCGGCCACGTTCGCGCCCGCGGCGGTGGCCTGTCGTTGCACGGCTACCAGCTGCGCACGCATCGCCGCCGACTGCGCCTTGGCGGCATCCAGCTGCAGCTGGCTGACGATGTTCTTCGCGGCGAGGTCGGCGTAGCGCGCCAGATCTGCCTCGGCCTTCACCACCTGCGCCCGTGCTGCCTCGATGTTCGCATTCTGCACCGCCGTCTGCGCCGTCGCCGTCTCGACCATCGCCTGCGCCTGCCCGGTGCCCGCGCCGCGGCCACCGGTCGCTGCGCGCGCCGCCGCCAGATCAGCGTCGGCCTGCGCCAGACGCACCCGGTATTCGCGTTCATCGATCGTCACCAGCACGGCATTCGTCGCCACGCGGTCGTTCTCGCGCACGTTCACCGCCGTCACGAATCCGCCGACCTTCGCCAGCACCGGCAGCACATGGCCGTCGATCATTGCGTTGTCGGTGCTCTCGTGCGCGCTCGAATAGCTGAGCGTCCTGAACGTCCAGAACCCGCCCGCAAGCAGCAGGGCGCCGGCGATGAAGAGCAACGGATTCCGCGTCTTCGCCGCCGTTGGCGCGCGACTGGCTGCTGCTGGCGCAACGGCGCTCGCATCGTCGCCCGGTTCAGCTGATGGACGGACCTGTGCAGTCATGACGTCGGTATCCTTGTCGCTTAGCGGAGCGATGTGAGAGCGCCCTGCGATCGGGCGATGGACACGCGCGCCAGGAGGCGCGCGGCCAGTGCATCCACCAACTGCGTTCGGGCACCGCTCAGGGCGAGAAGCGCCGATGTCACGTCGAGATTCCCGGACACGCCCGCCGTGAATCGGTCGCGGGCCTGCGACACTTCCTGTTCGGCGAGGTCGAGCCGCTCCCGAGCCGCGTCGACCACTTCCACCGTGGCGGCCGCGTCCAGCAGTGCCGAGCGCACCTCGACCCCAACCTGCGCCACCAGATCGCGACGCCGCGTGTCGAGCTCCCGTTCAACGACGCCCTGCTCGCGCATGCGGGCTTCACGCCGCAGCCCATCGAACACCGGTACGGACACGCGAACGCCCCAGGTCCAGGTGTTCAACATGTAGTTCACATTCCTGCCGATGAAGCCGTTGTCGGCGACCGCGCTGACGATCGGCAATCGCTCGGCGCGCACCGCCCGCTCAGCGAGTCGCGACGCCGCAATCTGGGCGTCGAGAACGGCCAGCTCCGGCCGTTTACCGAGGGCGGTGGCGAGTGTCGTGGATTCGACGGGGAGCGGAAGGTCATCGGATTCGAGGCCATCCGCCGTGCGCAGCGGCAGGTCGTACGGAACATTCAGGGCACGATGCAGATCGAGCTGCGCCTTGTCGCGTTCGACACGCGCACCAATGAGTTGCGAGCGTATGGAGACCAGCTGCGACGCGGCACGCGTGACATCCAACGCCACGCCGGTGCCGGCGCGGAGTGTTTCACGGGCGATGCGCAGGAGGTCCGCGGCGAGTGTCGAGTCAGCCGACCGCGCATCGAACACGGCCTGCGATCGGAGTACGCGCACGTAGGCGACGGCGGCCTGTGCGGCGGCCTGCTCACCAACCTGGGACGCCTCGGTACGCGTGACGACCGACTGCTGACGCGCTGACCGAATGCGCGACAACAGCGACGGGTCGTAGATGCTCTGCTGCACGCGACCACGAAAGTCAGTGGTCGGTACGGGGCCGATCACCTCACCACGCGGATCGAAGAAGGGCGGCTGGCCCGGCGCGGTGGGAAAGTCCAGACCGAGGGTTGCCGTGTTGAAGCTGCGGCTGTTCGATTCGGCAGCGCCGGTGACCTGCGGGAACAGATCGGCGCGCCGTTGCGAAACCCGTGCGTCGGCCCCTTCCGCGCGCAGGAGCGCGGCCTGTGTTGGCAGGCTCTGACGCGCCGCCAGTCTGGCCGCCTCGCCGAGTGTGAGCGCCAGCGGCGATTGCGCAGCTTGCGCGTGCACGGCGCTGGCCGCTGCGACGAGAAGCAACGCCGTGCGGCGCTGCGTGGATTGGAGCAGATCACGCATCGAGTGCGACGGGTGTTGGTGAATGCGGGCGCAGCGCGGCGAAGAAGAAGCGCAGAATGCGATCGAGGAGGGCGTCCGCGTCCTCGATGTGCATGGCGGCGCAGAGCGTGGTGTTGGCACGCATCAGCGCATGTTGCATGATGAGCGCGTGCAGCATGCGCGCCGACTCCGGCGCCAGCGTGGCATCGAGCAGACCGGCGTTGGCGCACGCATCGATGGAGTGCTGCAGCAGGCGTTGCCAGCGGAGCGAAACCCGCTCGGCGAAGAACTGGCTCAGTTCGGGGAGCTGCGGCAGCACACTGATCACGAGGCGATAGTAGACTGGGAACTGCGGCTCGTTCACAAAGCCCCAGAAGGTCCGCACGACGCGGTGAAAATCGGTCAGCGGGTCGTGATCGCGGGCAGTATTCTCCAGCGCATCGAGTCGCGAGATCATCCGGCGACGGATCATCTCACGAAAGAGCGCTTCCTTGTTGGGGAAGTAGAGGTAGATGGTGCCCTTGGCGATGCCGGCGAGCCGCGCGATGTCGTCGAGGCGTGTCTCGTCGAGTCCGTTCGCGGCAAAGGCGGTGAAGGCGGCATCGATGATCTGCGCCTCGCGCTCCTCGGCGGGTCGCCGGGTTCGCGGATCGGTGCGTGTGCTTTCGCCGAGCTCAGCGGTGACTGACGGGTCAGTCATTTAACCTCCCAAGAGAGATCCGGCGGCGCCGGACCTCCCTACTGTACTGACCAGTCAGTCATTAAGCAACAACGGACGGCTGCCTGCCTGTCGCACACGACCGCCACTCGCCCCCGTCATGGTGCACACCTATCGGCGCATCACCTGCCACCGCCGCCAGCCTTGATCCCCGCCGCCGGCGCCACGGGGTCCAGGTTCTGCCACGCCTGCACCGGCAACACACGCGCTGTGGGCCACACTTCGTTCAGCGTGCTGGCGTCGTACATCCGTCCCCCCTTCATCACGAAGCGAATCGAGTTGGTGTTCCGAATGTTGGCCAACGGGTCGGCATCCAGCACCAGAATGTCGGCCAGCTTGCCGACCTCCAGCGACCCGATGTCCTCCGCCAGTCCGATGGCCTCGGCACCATAGATGGTTGCCACGCGCAGCAAGTCGTACGGCTTGATGCCGCCGCTGGCCATCGCCCACATCTCCCACTGATAGCCCAGCCCCTGGAGCTGCCCGTGCGAGCCGACGCCCACGCGCGCTCCGCCATCGATCATCCGCCGCACGAAGTCGGCGTGACGCGGAAACACATACTCGTCCTCGCGAAACCACCCGCCGGGTCCGGGACCGGTGCCGGCGCCCTGACGCCGCGACTTGGCGTCGATCCACGCGCTGGGCATGAAATGCCCAAGCTTGGCGTCCGTCTGAATGTCTTCGTGCGTGTAGAAAAAGTTCTCGCCCCACGGCCCGCCGTAGCTCACCAGCAGCGTCGGCGTGTTCGTGGTCTGACTGGCCTTGAACAGCTCCACCACATCGTTGTAGATCGGCGCAATCGGCAGCGCATGTTCCACTCCGGGATAGCCGTCGATCGCATGCGTCAGATCGAGCTTGATGTCCAGGCCACCTTCGGTGGTCGGCATGATGCCAAGCTCCTTCGCCGCCATGATGACCCACTGCCGCTGCTGCCGATTGCCGGTCATGTACATCTTCAACGTCTTGGTGTCGTAGTACTGCGAGTACCGCTTCAGAATCGTGCGTGCATGATCCAGATCACGAATCGTCTCGCCCCAGAACACACCGGGGCCCGTCGAGTAGATGCGCGGCCCAAGCATGCCACCACTCTCCACGCGATCGGTGTACGTGAGGATGTCTGTCGTACTGGTTTGCGGATCGCGCGTGGTGGTCACGCCGTAGGCGAGCGTGGCGAGATACTGCCACACCTGCGTGGTGTGCACATCGGTCGCCAACCACTGTGCGTGGTAATGTGTGTCGACGAAGCCGGGGGTGATGGTCTTCCCCGTCACATCGACGACCTTGGCATCGGCGGGGACGGTGACAGTCCCGCGACGTCCGATGCCAACGATCCGACGATCGGTGATCACGATATCGGCGTCATCGATGATCTCCTGCCCCTTCATCGTCAGCGCCCGACCGCCACGCAGCACCACCGTTCCGGTCGCACGATCCCGCGGCACGGTCACCACCACGCGCATTTCGACCGGCTTGTACCCCGGCTTCGCCGAGTCGCCGGCTGCCCGCTTCACCGAGTCGGCCACCGCCAACACCTTCCTGGCGCTGTCGCTCAGAGCCGCACGGGTGCGCGCCACCGCTTTCAACGAATCATCAACAATGCGCGCACGATCCAGATCGTAGGTGAAGAACGCATTCGCGAGCGAGAAGTGCACCTTCCGCCCATCGCTGCTGAACGTCGCGAACTGCCCAGCCACCTCGCTCAATTTGCGCGACGGGAAGTTTGCATTGGCGGGACTCGCGACATTGATCGTCGTCACCTGCCCCGCCACCGGCGGCACCGTCACTGCGTACACATCGTTCCCAACCTCCGCCAACGCCTGATCGCCGGTGGGGGCCATCCGAATCACGTTGGCCGGCACGGGCTGCGGCGTATTTTCCAACGCCAGATTTGCGTCCAGATCGGTGTGTGTGAGTGCCTCACGACTGAACACGCGCAACCCGCGCTCAGTCGGCGGCACGTTTGCCGACGGCGGCACCGGCCCCACCACCTTCACGATCGATTTTTCATCGGTGTTGTCCCAG
>Ga0209591_10008512_pt1 | contig 11175 bp, 9 predicted proteins | sample MAT01_FD_187207 | JGI IMG/M metagenome (GOLD analysis project Ga0209591, IMG submission 187207) | Freshwater microbial communities from Lake Fryxell liftoff mats and glacier meltwater in Antarctica - MAT-01 (SPAdes) (version 2) | ecosystem: Environmental > Aquatic > Freshwater > Ice > Liftoff...
TCGGTTGTAGGCGGACCACGAACTCGTACAGCGTGCTCAACGTGGAGAGAGCGCGCGGCAGGATGAAACTCCGCCCTGGCTCGAAAGCCTTACCCAGTAGGCTGCCAAGCGCTACGCCCGGAACAAGTACGATCTTCGTCCGTTCGCAAATCGGAACGCGCACGCCCGCGCTCAGCTCTTTCCGAGTATAGCGCAGGGTACCCATCGTGCAGGCTAACCGCTATCACGTGGCCGCGAGAGCTTCCAGAGTTACGTCGCCTAGTGTTCAGGAGAGGGGCGCGGAGCGGGAAACGGGTTGGGGTGTATCAGGTATTCCTTCTCCGTCGTCCTGCCGTCTCCGACGAGTTGCAGGGCGTAGCGTTCGCCGGCAGCGGTCACCAAGACGAACGCTGCGGGCCATGGCGGGAGTGCCACGGCTCGCGAATCAGCGACGCCACCCTGTTTGAGCAGCGTGAGCAATTGGGTGCGCGTCGTCTTGTCCACTCGGATACAGCTTTGCGGCTCGTCAAAGCTCACCAGCTCGACTTGAACGACCGAATCGAGGCGTTTAAGCAAGCCGGCAATACCGCCCCGGTTGTTCACCACTAACGCCGCTTTCCCGGAACCGGGAGCTTCAGTGTTCGGCTGCTGGCAGTCCGCAGAGTGGCGCACACTAGACTACTTAGAAAATCCGGACGCTTCATGGTTCGTACTGCACGTACCCATTCCGGGCGCGCCGCCCTCCACCGTTTTGCCAATCATGGTTGCTAATGGGTACCGTTCCCGCGAGGCAAGCCCCTCCGAACTCTGGAGACTGTCGTGCAGCTGATCGGCCAAACTCGGCCAGATGCGGGCCTTCGGGTCAAGGCAAAAGCTGACCAGCGGAAGTACCCCACTGGCGCCATTAACCCAGCACCTGCGGGTTGAGTTGCCAAACGGAATAATTAAGCACCGCTGCGAAACTGACCCACAGCAAATACGGAATGAGCAACACACCAGCAAGCGGACGCACGCGCCAGAAAAAGACAATCGTAGCCGCTATAAAGAGCCACAGCACCACAATATCGGTGAATGCCAAACCGCCGCGGTGCCATGCAAAGAAAAGCCAGCTCCATAGTGCGTTGAGTGCGAGCTGCACCAGAAACAACGTGAGCGCTTGGCGATTGGTACGGAATCCTCCAGAGCGCCAGACCAACCACGCGGCGATTCCCATTAAGGCATATAAAACAGTCCACACCGGTCCAAAAACAGAAGGCGGCGGCGCCCAATCAGGCTGGACAAGTTGTCCGTAAAAAGACTTGGCTTGTATAGAAGCAATAGCGCCAACCGAAGAAGCAGCGAAGCACATGGCAAGCCAACCGACGAGGCCGAGTATCTGCTTCTGCTTTGAATGTGACTGCATAAGGATATCCGTTTTTGCCTAATGTGCTGGCATTAACCTGCGGCCGCGTAGCTTCCGTGAAGATTGAACAACGCGCACAATTCGATCAAATCGGGGAGCATTGGGGAAGTAGTTCCGGACCCAGAAGGCATGCGCGGATCGTTTCGCGCGAGATTTGCCGTGGTGCATTGCCCCAACCTCAATGCACTCTAGCAAACGCAATCGCCGGATAACCCGCGATCCTCACCAATACCGCACGCGCATCGGGCTCACGGATCTGCACGCTCCAGGCGTCAATATCTGAAATTTCCGTGATGTACGCATCCAGATAGCCCAAGAAATTTCCCTGAGCGTCCAGGCCTTCCGCCAATACAGGTTCACCACTCGGCAACGACGGCTCCGTGATCGGCGCACCCCAACGCGGCCCTTTGGCATCCAGCAGCAGCACGCGAAAGGTGCTGAGTGCTTCTGGAGCCACATAGACATCTTGCGCACTGTTCACCATCGCGAGCCGATTGAGGATCCCATCGTAGGTGTAGTCACTGATCCATTTGCTGCTGCAGTACCCCATGAGATCGGTGCGACTCGTCGGCTCAAAGAGTGCCTGCGTCCGTGGATCGTAGCCCCAGGCTCCAATCTTCGCGCCCGCATAGGGGTAGCTCGGGTCCACGTTAGCGATCGTACCGCCGGAGGAGCAGGGCGCATGCCCACGGCCGTGATTGTGCGCCACTTCGTGAGCCATCGTCTGGGCGGAGGACACATCGGCGAAACCAATACCCAAGGCCACGCGGCTGCTCGCTTGATTCGAAACGTAGCCGATGCCCGTCGTGCAGGAGCTGCCACAGAAAGCTTTGAAGGTGTCCTCGGGTTTCAGCAGCCCATAATAGTAGACATCCGCGGGGGGATTGTCGGTTCTACGCTTGTCACGCACCTGGTCGAGCACGCGGCTCCAGTCGATCGGATAGTTCGCGGTCAACATGTCTCCCACTCCCACTCCCACTCCCACTCCCACCCTCACCGTCATCTCGATGCTGCTGATCGGATACGTCGCGAGGAATTGGGCACGGTAGATGTCGAGAGCAGCGGGTGACGTGTCCGGTAACTTTCCGTTGGCCAAAATGGGCAGGAGCTTGATCTTAAGGCTGCCCGTGGTGCGCGCCAGAAGCTCGACATCGCCGTCACCCGTTGGAAAGCGCGGGCTCACCACGTTGCCCCCAACCGTGGCGGCGCATTCGACGAGCTCGACATAATAGCGAGTAGCGGCGGTGATCTTATTCTTGGGAACTTGGAGCTGGAAGGTCGTGGTGGTGTCAGCCTCATCCGAGCTTTTGCTGACTGTTTTCTTTTGGAAAAAGCTATCGGTGGTGGTGCCGTTCGCGATCACCAGCCGCGCTGATACTTCGCGGGCGACAAACCCAGGATTGGTGGTCACTAAGACACGAAACAGACTGTCGCGTCCCACCACCACATCCGTATTCCGGCTCGCCACGGCGACCGCAACGCCTGCGTCCATCACGGACACTTTCACCGTTTGGTAAACCGCGATCTCACTCACACTGATGTCGTGAGCCAACCCCATGCAACCATCCGCACCGGAGCCCCCGCCACCTGTGCATTGACCCGCCACACACGATCTCCCAAGCGCGCACGCCATATTGCAACCGCCGCAGTGCGCATCGGTGAGCTTGGTGTCGATACAATTATCAGCGCAGAAGCTGCCTCCAGCTGGGCAGCTGCACACCCCCGTTTGGCAAGTCTGGCCGCCGTTGCACACCGTTCCACAACCTCCGCAGTGTTCGTTCGTAGCCTGGGTATCCACGCAGGCGCCATTGCAGAATGTTTTCTCAGGATCGCATTCGCACTTGCTAAGAACGCAACTTTTGCCCGCCGAGCAAGCCGCATCACACTGGCCGCAATGCGCTGCACTTTGGCCCACGTCCACACACGCGCCTCCGCAAAAAAGTTGACCGCTTGGGCACTTGCAGGCTCCGCCGTCGCAGACTCGTCCGGCGCTGCAGGCGTTGCCACAAGCACCACAATTGGCACTATCGCTCGCCAGCGTCAGGCACACGCCCCCGCAGTCACTCTGACCACTCGGGCAGGCCTCAGCACATTGCCCGTTTCGGCAGCTCAAGGATCCGCCGCACACCTTCCCGCAGCTGCCGCAATTGGCTGCATCATTTTTCGGGTCCGTGCAGCGCCCGGCGCAAGAGAGCTCACCCGTTGCACAGCCCGGGGTGGTAACGGCAGCGATGCCAACGGTATTCGTTGTGTTGCTCGCCGCCGCCATCCGTGCGCCGCTATGCACCTCAATTTTTCCTGTACACCCCAAGCTCCCCAACCCAAAGAGGATGACCAGGAAAGACCAACCCACCAATGCCCTTAGGCTGCAACTCCCGCTCATGGTCACTAGCTATCGCACCCCGCCACAAGCGCAGCAACCGCCTACATTCTCACGCGATGTTTGCAGCGTCAGCTGTCACAAGCTACACACCCATCCGCGACACTCACGCCCAGAGTTTGCTGCCACACAGCAGCAAAAGCCCTCGCTTCGCCGGACGCACCATGTTTCCTCGACCGCAACCTGCCTGGTTCTCAAAATGGATCATCCTCGCGTTGTTGGTAGGTTGCAACCGTGCCCCGAAGCAGCCGGTGGCCCAGAGCCAAGCTGAGCTCAGCCTGAACCACGGACGTGAAACCTATCAACGTATGTGCTCTGTGTGTCACGGAGCTGTCGGCGAAGGGTACAAAGCGGATCAAGCGCCTCGCTTGCGCGGCGCCAACTTTCTCGCCACGGCGAGCGATAGCTTCCTCACTACAGTGATCACACACGGCCGCGACGACACCACGATGTCCGCGTGGGGCAGAGAGCGCGGCGGCCCGCTCAGTCCGAGTGACGTGAGCGCTGTGATTCAATACTTGCGCAGTTTCAGCAAAGAAAAACCCAGGGTCGACCCCCGGCCCAGCCTGGGCGACAAACTTCGCGGCGCCGAAATCTACACGCGTGAATGCACGAGCTGCCACGGCCCCACAGGCAACGGCGGGCCCGCACCGCACATCGGCGACAGCTCCTTTCTCGCGACTGCCAACGACGGATTTCTGCGGATCGCCATCACTGAAGGTCGCGCGCAAACTCCGATGCCGGCGTTCAAACGCAAGCTCGATCCGAAGAGTATCGAAGATGTGATCGCACTGCTTCGCAGTCGACAAGTTGCTGTCGTTAGCCCAAGTGTGCCAGCCAAGCCACCGCCGCTTCCGCTAGGGCCCGTACTCATCCATCCCAACGGCCCGGAGCCCAATGGCTTCAAGCGCTTCCCAGAAACCACGGGCGTGGATATTGTGAAGCGGGAGCTCGATCGCGGCGCGCAAATGGGCTTCCTTGATGCACGGGCACCCTCGGATTACATGCGCGAACACATCGCAGGGGCTGTGAGTGTTCCGTTCTACGACCCCGCTCCGTACATCGACAAACTGCCCAAAACAGCCTGGCTCGTCTGTTATTGCGCTTGCCCGCACGCCGAGTCCGGCAAACTAGCACAGCAGCTCCTCGACAAAGGCTTCACCAAAGTCACTGTCTTGGATGAAGGCCTGGGAGTCTGGAAATCTAAGAAATTCCCCACATCAACCGGCGCAACTCTCTAACTCAAAACCCAACACTCATACTCACACTCAACACTTAAATCCCAAACCAAGACCATGCCCCTCCTTGATAAACCCATAGCTGAGCTCGAAACCTACACCGGCAGGAATCCCTGCCCCAGCGATCACGCTGAATACTGGGAGCGCGCACTCGCCGAAATGCGCGAGCAGTCGCGCACCATCGAGCTTCAGCCAGCCAGCTTTCAGATCCCAAGTGCTGACTGTTTCAACCTCTATTTCAAAGGGGTCCGGGGCGCGAAAGTGCATGCCAAGTACCTGAGGCCGAAACACGCTGACCCCAAGCACCCCGCAATCCTGGAATTTCACGGCTATTCTGGCTCAAGTGGGGATTGGAGCTCCAAGCTGCGTTGGCTGGCGCATGGCTACAGCGTGATCTCCATGGATTGCCGTGGCCAAGGCGGACTGAGCGAAGACACCGGTGGAACGCTCGGCCCCACACTCAACGGCCACATCATCCGCGGCCTCGCCGATCGCGTCGACAATCTCTTGTTTCGACACATCTTCTTGGACACAGCCCAGCTCGCCGAGATCGTGTTCGAGCTGCCAGAGGTGGATCCGGCGAGAGTGGGTGTCTTAGGCGCCTCGCAAGGTGGCGGGCTTGCCCTGGCTTGTGCCGCACTCGCTCCCCAAGTGCAGCGCGTTGTCCCGATCTTTCCCTTCCTTTCAGATTATCAGCGAGTCTGGGAAATGGACCTCGCCGATCGTGCCTACGGCGAACTCCGCACCTTCTTCCGCAATCACGATCCCACCCACGCCCAACACGACGAGTGGTTTCGTAGATTGGGCTACATCGATGTGCAGCACCTCGCCCCGCGCATCGAAGCCGAACTTCTGATGGGCATCTCGCTTATGGACAACGTCTGCCCGCCATCCACCCAATTCGCCGCCTACAACAAGGTGCGCTCCAAGAAGAGCCACATTCTCTACCCAGATTTTGGCCACGAAGATCTGCCCGGCTTCGCCGACGCCGTCACCCAATTCATGTTGAAGCTCTAGCGCGCCCTCGCTGCGATTGCTCGAACAGCCTACTCCAACCGTTACGCCTTCCGAGTTTTTCGAAAGCCTTGCGGTGCAACTCCTGAAAACTGTTTGAACAGACGACTGAAGTAAAATTCGTCGCAAAATCCCAGTTGGTCGGCAATTTGTTTGATGGTGAGTGAGGTGCTCTCGAGCATGTCCGATGCCGTTTCGATCTTTAAGCGATTGAAGAATTGGATCGGTGAAGTGCCCGTTCGCAGCTTAAAATTGCGAATAAGATAGGATTTGTTGATCCCGACACGCGTGGCAACTTGCTGAAGATCGAGCGACGCCGCCAAGTTGGATTGCATCCATTGCACCAGCTCATCCACATAGCTGGCTGTACTCAAGGTGGTGCGCTTCTTGGCGTTAGAGGCCAGCTCATACACCAGGGCTGAGAAAAGATGCGCACCCGAGGTGCGTAGCAGAGGATTCTCAGACTGGAGCTGCAGCAGCATCTCCCTGAATCTACCCTCAAATGGCGGCCCCAGTCGCACGGTGCCGCGCGGCTCAAAGGCTCGCCTGAGCGCCGGCAGGATCCGTTCACCTAGGGCGCCGATTCGGAAGCGAAAATAGTACCAACCGATCGGAGCACCACTTTCGCTACCTTCGGTGATTCCATGCGGCGTGTGCGGCTCGGTGAACGTTAAGCTGTGATCCGGCAAACTCACGCGTCGCTTACCACTCACCATCGTGCACTTGCCGCGCGGCAGGTAGTGAAACTCGTACTCCTCTTCATGCACATGGGTTTCGAAGCCGAACGCGTGCGAGAAAAAACCCACATACGAAAGTTCAAACGGAAGCGCTGCGCTCCCCAAATGCGGCTCACCCGAAGCTCTCGGCATACGGCTCACTGTTTTGAGGTTACGTGGCATCGTGAGCTTCCTTCCGATACTTGTCACCGGATGATCGCGCGGCGGCAGCAGAGAGTTTACGACTTTACACATGGCCGTCAATTCACTGCATGGCGTTGGTCGATAAAGTACTGCAATATCTGCATCCTCGGGCACACGGCGTCTCATTCTAGATATGCCGCGAGTAGCCCCTGCTTAAAGCCTCATGGACTCTCAACTCCCGCAAAAACCGCAAGGCTGGTGGATAACGCACCCCACCTTACTCACCGTTTCCGTGCACGGAGCGTTTGACTCAAACGGGGACGGCTTGGGTGATTTCGAAGGAGTGCGGCAAAAGCTGGATTTCTTTCTCGAAGCGGGAATCAGCGCTTACCGTTTTCAACATGTTGGCTACTACGGGAACGATCCGGAATGGTCGGGCTTAGTCCAGCAGGACTGGGCGAGCGTTGATCCCCATTACGGCAGCATGCAAGATTTTGATCGCCTGATGGCCGCTTGCAGAGAGCGCGACGTCAAGGTCATCATGATGGCGGTCCCAGAATACGTGGGCTGGAAACATCCTCTTTATCTCCGAGCGAAGGTCGCCCACGAACGCGATCCGAGCGCTCTTGAGGCCCAGTGGTTTGAGTGGAATGACGACGGCACGGTGCTCACCTGCTGGGATAGGCCCGCTCCCGATTGCTCCAATCGCGCCTATTTTGACGCATTTTTAGAGCATTTGGGTTTCTGGATGGATAAAGGCATCGCAGGCTTCGATGCCGATGCCGTGCCCACCTGGCACAACGCTGACCAAGCCGTGTTGCGGCGCTTCACTGGGTTTGTGAAAGAGCGTGGCGGATTGGTTACCGCTGAGAACTTCGTGTTGCAAAATGAGTTGTTGCGAACAGGGGGCTTCAATGCCGGCACCGGCAAGCTCCGTCACGAATTTTACAATGAGCTGGAAGCCATCACGCAACACAAAGCAGAATTTATTCGCAACGCGCTGAAAGTGCGAGCGGAGTTGATTCAAAATGGCATGTTCCCCTATCAACAATTCGGGGACGTCACACATGACAAGATCTTCAACAGCTGGGCGTGCCATCGCCTGGAGATGTATAAACTGCAGGTCGCCTTCAACGCCGCGCTGCCGGATCAAGTGTGGATCCTCGCGGCCGGGCTAACCTTCACTGAGCGAAAGAATCAGGGCCCAGAAATCGTGGATCTGGGCGTGGATTGGCCCGCTCTGGAGGCCCAAAAAGATGACCCGGATTCAGCATTTTCGCACCTGCGCCGCCTCTTCGCGCTGCGCGCTCAACACAAAGAGCTCGGCATCGGGCACATCGAGGAAGTGGCCACTGACTGTCCGGAGACCGTGTTTGCAGCGTTGCGCACCTCTGAAGACTTGGAAACACAGGCCCTGGTTATTTTCAACTTCTCAGATCAGAAACAACCGGTCACGGTTCAGCTTCCCGCTCTTGCTGAGCGACGCCTCAAAAATTATCTGAGTGGCGAAGTGCTCGAAGTCAAAGCTCAGTCTCTCAAGCTCGATCTCCAATTGTACGGTTACAAACTCCTGAAAGTACTTCCATGAAATTCAAATTTGGTGACTACGCGCTTCTTCCTGGCATCTCGGCGATCTACCCGCTCGGCGTCGTCGACGTGCAGGCCACGGCGGGAACGCTCACCGTTACCGGCTACGATCGGCTCGCCACCAAGCGCCCAGAGTTTTTGAATGGCACCACGATCACCGCGCGCTTCTCCTCGCCGGCACCCGGCGTGCTCAAAGTGGAGATCGTTCACTTCAAAGGCAAGCGCCCCAAGCTTCCAAGCTTTGATCTTGCGGCTCCCGCTCTTGGTTCTCCGATTGCCACCACCGGCAGCGATGCAGAGTCATTCTGGCTGAAAACAGGCCCTGTCACGGTCGTGGTACCGAAAGAAGGCCCGTGGCGGATTTCTATTTTGCGCAATGGCGAGCAGCTCACGAGCAGTGAGCTGCGAGCGATCGGCCTGTTCACGGATCAGGACGGCAACACCTATCTACGCGAACAGCTTTCGTTAGACGTCGGCGAAACGGTGTACGGCCTGGGCGAGCACTTTGGGCCAATCGTCAAGAATGGCCAATCTTGCGATATCTGGAATGAAGACGGTGGCACGAATTCGGAGTGGGGTTACAAGAACGTGCCGTTCTATGTCACGAGCCGTGGCTATGGCGTGCTGGTGAACAATCCCGGCAAGGTTTCGTACGAAGTTGCGTCGCACCATATTAACCGCGTACAATTCAGTGCGCTCGGTCACCGGTTGGAATACTTTCTGTTCGGCGGGCCCACCATCAAAGACGCGCTAGAGCAGTACACGGCGCTCAGCGGCAGGCCACCCCTCTTGCCGGATTGGTCCTTTGGTTTGTGGCTCTCCACCTCGTTTCTCACGAACTACGACGAAACCGACATTCTTGCGAACCTCGAAAGAATGGAGGCCTCCGGCATCAAAGTGGGCGTTTTTCACTTCGATTGCTACTGGATGAAGGAGCTCACTTGGACGAGCTTTCTCTGGGATTCTAGGCACTTTCCCGATCCCGCGGGCATGCTCGCCAAAATCCAGAAGAAGGGCGTTCGCGTGTGCCTCTGGATCAATCCCTACATCGCTGAAGCCTCCGCATTATTCGACGAGGGCGCAGATGGCGGTTACCTACTGAAGACGCCGGAAGGCGATGTGTATCAGGAAGATCGCTGGCAGCCTGGCTTGGCGTTTGTGGACTTCACCAACCCCGCCGCCAAATCCTGGTTCCAGGAGAAGCTGCGCGCACTGATCCGCATGGGCGTGGATACGTTCAAGACTGATTTCGGCGAACGCATCCCCACTGCGGTTCGCTATTTCGACGACTCTGATCCGGAGCGCATGCACAACTACTACACGTACCTCTACAACCAAGCGGTGTTTGAGGTGCTTGAAGAAGAGAAGGGCAAAGGCCAAGCCATTGTGTTCGCTCGCTCCGCAACCGCGGGAAATCAGAAGTTCCCGGTGCACTGGAGCGGGGACAATTCCTCCAGCTATGTCTCGATGGCAGAAACGCTGCGCGGCGGGCTCTCCTTCGGGCTCACCGGCTTCGGCTTCTGGAGCCATGATATCAGCGGCTTTTTCGGCACAGCGACGCCGGATTTGTACAAACGCTGGGTCGCCTTCGGCATGCTCTCATCGCACAGCCGTCTGCACGGCTCCGACAGTGTCCGCATGCCCTGGCTGTTCGGCGATGAAGCGGTGGATGTGCTGCGCTTCTTCACGGAATTGAAGCAACATCTGCTACCCTATTTCTTGGACGTAGCCCAAGAAGCCCACGAGCACGGCTGGCCCGTGATGCGCGCCATGGTCCTGGAGTTTCCCGGCGATCCAACGTGTCAATATCTAGATCGCCAGTACATGCTCGGCTCCGCGCTGCTTGTAGCGCCCGTGTTCCAAGCGAACGGCGAGGTGACGTATTACATACCGGCCGGTAGCTGGCGCCATCTTCTCCGCAACGAAGAAATCCAAGGTCCCGTCTGGCGCACCGATACCTGCAGCGCGTTTGAGTTGCCACTCTGGGTAAGAAACACAGGCAGCCGTGTGGCTCCCTCGTTCACTGGAGTTCCACAGCCAAAACGGCTGAGTTCCTAAGCGCCCACCGCTCGCCATGCCCTCCCTCCGACAATTCAGAAAGTAAGCATGCTTACCATCGGATTCGACGTTCTAGCAGGCCTTAGCGCCGCTACCGGGAGCCTATCGTCCGTGAGGCCCCTTGACGCCTCGCTCTCGCGCTTTACCTTCAGCCACTAGACCGTTCAGTCTAACCCGATGGAAGCGTCCACCAAAGAACGTCTGCTGGAGGTAGGCATGAGCCTGCTGCTCAAGCATGGCTACAACCACCTTGGGATCCAGCAAGTGCTCGCCGAGACCTCCGTGCCGAAGGGATCCTTTTATCACCACTTCGAGAGCAAAGAAGACTTCGCGCTGCAAGTGATCGATCGCTACATGGTCGAAGTGCATGGCGCGCTCGACGTTTGTCTTGGGGATCAGAGTCTTCCTCCGCTCAAACGCGTGCGAAGTTTTTTCGAAGGTACGCGCGAGAAGTACCGGCAAGACGGTTACCTTGGATGCTTGCTTGGCGGCTTGGGTCAGGAGCTGTCCGGAGTTAACGAGGTATTTAGGCGCACGATTGAACGCTGTTTTGCCGAGATTGGCGCGCGTGTTGCGTCGTGTTTAGAGGAAGCGATCACACGCGGTGAACTTGCACGAGGCACGAACGCGAAAAAGCTCGCGGACCTCTTGGTGGAC
>Ga0209591_10008515_pt1 | contig 11173 bp, 8 predicted proteins | sample MAT01_FD_187207 | JGI IMG/M metagenome (GOLD analysis project Ga0209591, IMG submission 187207) | Freshwater microbial communities from Lake Fryxell liftoff mats and glacier meltwater in Antarctica - MAT-01 (SPAdes) (version 2) | ecosystem: Environmental > Aquatic > Freshwater > Ice > Liftoff...
GGTTGCCACGTACCCCAAACACTTCGCCGCGGTCATGGCCCGGTTCGACCTCGTGGACATCGCCGTGAAAGAAAACGACCTGCCGACCCAAACGGCGCTGCTGCGCGAACTGACCTACGACGTGGAACGCAAGGGCCCGACGGTCGAACCCTGCTCGAACGCCTCCCGCCAACTCGCCCGCCTGTCGTTCCGAGCCGGCAACTTCGACGAGGGTTTGAAGGCCTTGCAGACTTCGCACAAGGACGACGACCTCTACGTCTACCTCGTCCACCCCGCTCACGGGGCGTTGCCTGCCATCGCCAGCGAACTCACCGGTGCGACGGACGAACCGACGAAGAAGCTCGGCGAAAAGCTCGCGGACGCCGGGGCCGGTTGGTTGAAGACCCACGCCGCAGCGGCATTGAAAGACGAGAAGACCAAGCCGCGCGGCATCGAAGAATGGTTCGCCGCCGCGGAGGTCCGCCGGCAGGCCCGCCAACCGGATAAGCAAAAGGTCGTCTACGACGAAATGCTCGCCGCACTCGGGGTGAGCGACGCGATCCTCGGGCAGATTGCGCAGTGGTACAAATCGAACAAGCAGATGGAACTGGCCCGCAGCACCTATGCGAAGTTCAAAGATGCTGCCGAGGGCCAAGGGCAGATCGCGTACAGCTTCGTGGAGGAAAAGCAGTACGACAAAGCCGTCGAAATCTACCGCAAGCTCGCCATCGCGGACCCGAAGACGACGGCGAAGTGGCTCAAGGAAGCCGCCCTCGCCTACCGCAACGGCGGCAAGCCCGACCAGGCCATCGGCATCTACCGCGAACTGCTCACCGCCGACGTGGCCAACGCCGCCGAGTACCACTTCCAAACCGCCGAGACCCTCTACTACGCCGGACGATGGAAGGAAGCCATCACCGCCTACCGCGGCACCGACCGCTTCCCGCACAACTACAACCACATGGCCGCCGCCCACCGCCAGTTGAAGGAGTACGCCGAAGCCATCGCCCTGTACCGCCAGATCATCGTCGCCAGCCCCGGCCACGCGTCGTCCGCCCTGTTCGCCATCGCCAAGACCCACGAACAAGCCGGCCAAAAAGAAGACGCCATCAAAGTCTTCAAGCAGCTCTGCGACAAGTACCCCAAAGAATCCGAAGGTAGCCAAGCCCACGCGATCTTGAACAACCAGTACAAGATCCCCGTGACGCTGGGGGGGGCGAAGGATTGAATCCTCGAACGAGGGGCAGATGCAGTACTGCGAGATCGAGAGGGATTCTCGCGGCGTCGGTTGCGGACCGCAGCGCGGTAAACGCGCTTCGATGCGGCGGTCGCCCGTGCATCCGCGACGTGCTCGACGGTTGTACCGCTCGCGGTCGTTTTCGATACTATACCCGACCCGGCCAGCAGCGATACGTCATCGAACGTCTGGAAGCGGAGGGTCGCGAGGGACGCCGAGTCGTCGGAGAAGGTGCTCGCGACGGCCGCGTCGAGGACCGGCTGGAGCTTGGTGTCGACATGCAGAAATTCCCTCATCCCTAGTCCCTCTCCCCAGCGGGGAGAGGGGGACCGATCCAAGAAAATCCTCAACGGTTTTCCCCATGAGCCTCATCGAAAAGACCGCCGCCGAACTCGTGCAATTGCAAACGTCCGGCCAGACGAGCGCGGCCGAAATCGCCGATGCTTTCCTCGCCGCAGTGCGCGAACGCGACGGCAAGGTCAAAGCGTTCATGCTCGTGGACGAGGCGGACACCCGCCGCCAAGCTGCCGCGGTGGATGCCAAGCGCAAGAGCGGTGCGAAACTCGGTCCCCTCGCGGGGGTTCCCGTCGCCATCAAAGACGTGCTCTGCACCAAGGGCACAACCACGACCTGCTCGTCCAAGATCCTGCAGAACTTCGTCCCGCCGTACGACGCGACCGTGGTCGAACGCCTGCGCAACGCGGACGCGGTGCTGCTGGGCAAAACCAATATGGACGAGTTCGCGATGGGCTCCTCGACGGAGAACAGCGCCTACTTCACCACGCGGAACCCGTGGGACACCGAGCGCATCCCCGGCGGGTCCAGCGGCGGCTCCGCGGCGTGCGTTGCCGCGTGCGAAGCGCCCCTCTCGCTCGGCACCGACACCGGCGGCTCGATCCGCCAGCCCGCGTCCCTCTGCGGCATCGTCGGCATCAAGCCGACCTACGGCCGCGTCTCGCGGTACGGGCTCATTGCCTTCGCCAGTTCCCTCGATCAAGTCGGCCCGTTCACCCACGACCTGGCCGATTGCGCCGCCGTCATGGAGGTGATCGCCGGCCACGACCCCCGCGATAGCACGAGCGTCGATCAACCCGTGCCCGCGTACACGAAGACGCTCAACGATCCCATCAAAGGTTTGAAAATCGGCGTTCCGAAAGAGTTCTTCGGCGAGGGGCTCGACCCCGAAGTCGAAGCCGCGGTGCGGACCGCGTTGAAGGAGTACGAGAAGCAAGGGGCCAAGCTCATCGACGTGTCTTTGCCGCACAGCCCCTACGCACTCGCGGCCTACTACATCGTCGCCCCCGCGGAAGCCTCGTCGAACCTCGCCCGTTACGACGGCATGCACTACGGCCACCGCACCAAAGAGAAGGCCGACCTGATCTCGACCTACGCCAAGTCCCGCAGCGAAGGCTTCGGCAAGGAAGTCCAGCGCCGCATCATGATCGGCACGTACGTGCTGTCCAGCGGCTACAGCGCGAAGTACTACTTGAAAGCGCAGAAGGTCCGGCGATTGGTGAAAAAGGATTTCGACGATGCGTTCAAAGAGTGCGACGTGTTGATGGGGCCAACGACCCCGACCCCTGCGTTCAAAGCCGGCGACAAGGCTGCCGACCCGCTCGCGATGTACCTCTGCGACGTTTACACCGTCTCGTGCAACCTCGCCGGCATCCCCGGCATCAGCATCCCGTGCGGGTTTACGAAGGCCGGCCTGCCCATCGGACTGCAATTGCTCTCCCCGCCGTTCGACGAAGAAAAGATGCTCCGCATCGGCCGCATGTACGAATCCGTCACCGACTGGCACACGAAGCGGCCGAAGTTCTAACGTGGCATAGGCCTATGGCCTGTGCGAAACTTCACACGCCGGGGGCCTATGCAACGAAAAAAGCCCGTCCATATCGTGGACGAGCTTTTCGCGTTTCAACTTGATTCACTTATGCCGAAACGTTGACATCCACCGTGACCGGTTCGACGTTCATCCGCCGGCCTTGCGAGTCGAAGTAGACTTTGCCGTCGCACATGGCAAACAAGCTGTCGTCCCTTGCCCGCTTGACGTTGCGGCCGGGGTGGAACACGGTGCCCACTTGCCGAACGAGGATGCTGCCCGTGGTCACGAACTGGCCCGCGTAGGTTTTCACGCCCCGCCGCTGCGGGTTGGAATCCCGCCCGTTGCGGACCGAGCCTTGACCTTTCTTGTGTGCCATGACGTTCGCCTCTTCCATCGCCCGAGATATTGCCGAAGACCGAGTATGATAGCGGGTCGTGCTGGGGCGGCAACGGGAATCGCTCGGTAGCCGCAGGCTTTAGCCTGCGACGGGCGAGACGCTGGCATCATTCTCGTCGCAGGCTAAAGCCTGCGGCTACCCTATTGAGACAACGCCCCGCTTTCGTGTAAACTAGATCCTCCCCGCGATGACTTCCCCACTCCGGATCCTACGCATGTCAAACCTCGTTCCTCTCGTCCGTCGCGATTTCCTCAAAGTCGGCGTCGGCGCCGCGATTGGCATCGGGTTTCGGAACGCGAACGCGGCGGAGCGGAGCTCCGGCAAAACGAAATCGGTCATCCTCGTCAACCTCACCGGCGGGTTGAGCCACCTCGATTCACTGGACATGAAGCCGGAAGCCCCGGTCGAAATCCGCGGGGAATTCAAACCCGCTTCGACGAGTGTTCCGGGCATTCAAATCTGCGAGCACCTCCCGCAACTCGCGGCGCGAATGCGGCACTGGGCTCTCGTGCGGTCGCTCTCCCACCGCGAGAACGGCCACTTACCGGGCACCCACCGATTGCTGACCGGCGCGACGATGCCGAACCAACGCGGGACGGACCTCGATAACGTGCTCTCCCGAAAAGACTGGCCCTGCTACGCCGCGGGGTTGAACTACCTGCGGCCCCGGCACGACGGCATCCCGAACGGGGTCACGTTGCCGAAGTCGCTGATCGAGGGGCCACTCACCTGGCCCGGTCAGCACGCCGGGTTCCTCGGTGCGGCCCACGACCCGATGCTGGTAACGCAAGACCCGAACTCGCCGAAGTTCCGCATGGATGCGTTCGCGCTGCCGGACGACACGACGCTCGTGCGGGTGGACGGACGGCGCGATTTGCTCGAACGGCTCGAATCGGGCGGCGTCGGCGATGCGGCGTTCCGCGACCACCAGCGGCAAGCCTTCGAAGTGCTTTCATCCGGCCGCGTCGCGGGGGCGTTCCGGCTCGACCGCGAACCGGTCGCGGTCCGCGACCGCTACGGCCGCAACGAGTTCGGCCAGTCGCTTCTCCTCGCCCGGCGATTGACCCAAGCGGGCGTGCCGATCATTCAGGCCAACATGGGCACGGTTCAAACCTGGGACACGCACACGGATAATTGGGGCAAGCTCAAAAACCGGCTGCTTCCTTGGCTCGATCAGGCGCTCGGCGCGTTGATCGACGAACTGGAAGCCGAGGGCTTGCTCGACCAAACGCTCGTCGCCGTGACGGGGGAGTTCGGGCGGACGCCGAAAGTCTCGACGCTGCCGGGCCAATCGATTGCGGGTCGCGACCACTGGGCTGCGGTGTACTCCGGGCTCTTCGCCGGCGCGGGCGTGCAGGGCGGCCGGGTCATCGGCAAATCGGACCGCATCGGCGCTCATCCCGTTTCGACGCCGTACGCACCGTTCGACGTGGGAGCCACGATTTACCGGGCCCTCGGCGTGGACGAAGGCAGCGAAATCCGCGACACCCAGAACCGCCCCTCCCGCCTCTGCACGGGTACGCCGATGGACGTGCTCTTCCGGAATCGCTGATTGCAAAGTACGACCATCGAACTCCCCATTGCGTCGCCCGGGGGCTCCGGCTATCTTCTGAACGCCCAAACGATGTCGCGATCTCTCCCGCGAATCGGGCTCTCGTGAGTTTGGGCAGGTGAGGAATCGCCGCACGTGCCCATAATCAGCCTCGTTTTCCCAACTTACAACGCCGGGCCGACCGTGGACGAGACCTGGTCCGCCGCTCGCGATTTCGTGCTCGCTCGCCCGGACCGGTGGGAAGTCCTGTTCGTTTGCGATGGCCCCTCGGACGGCACCTCCGATCGCTTGCACGCCCTCGCCGCTCAATCGAACGATCCCCGCTTCCGCGTGCTGGCCTACGAGCCGAACCGCGGTAAGGGCCACGCCGTGCGAGTCGGAATGCTCGCGGCGCGGGGCAAATACCGCGTTTTCACGGATGTCGATCTCGCCTATCGCTTCGACGACATCGCTCGCGTGGCGGACGAACTCCGCAGTGGGGCCGCGGTCGTTATCGCCAGCCGAGAGCACGAAGAGAGTCAAATCCAACTGGCGAACAAGTGCGTCGGCTACGCCTTCCGTCGGTGGATCCAAAGCCGAGTCTTCGGCAAAATCGCCCGCACGCTGCTGCCGATCCAATCGCGAGATACACAGGCCGGTTTGAAGGGCATGACCGCCGCAGTCGCCGAGAGAGTTCTGCCGAACCTGGCGTGCGACGGGTTCGGGTTCGATTGCGAACTGCTGACCGCTTTTGCCCGATATCGGATTCCCGTAACCGAAGTTCCCGTTCTCGTTCGGTACGGCGATGCGGCCACGAGCACGGGCGGCACCGGCACGATGCTGCGGATGATGCGGGACCTCTGGCGGATTCGCCGTCGCTGGGCCGCGAATGCTTTCCCTGCGGACGTGATTGCCGAAACCATTTCGCTGACGAACCATCGGTCGCGGCAAAATGTCGCCGCGTGAAACCCGCCTCCTTCTAATCACCGCGGACGACTTCGGCGTCGGTCCCGAAACGTCCCGCGGAATCCTCGACCTCGCTGCTCGCGGAGCGCTCACTTCCACCGTAATGCTCGTGACTTCGCCATTTGCCGAAGAGGGTATCGCCCAGTGGCGCCGCTCCGGCAGCCATCTCGAAATCGGTTGGCACCCGTGCCTCACGCTCGACTCGCCGATTCTGCCGCCGGACCGCGTCCCCACTTTGGTCGATGAACGGGGCCGATTCCGACCGCTCGGGGCGTTCCTCAAGAACCTCATTCGCGGGCGTCTATTGCGAACGGAAATCGAATCCGAGTTCCGCGCTCAACTCGCTCGCTTCGTCGATCTCGTCGGCCATCCTCCGAGGAACGTGAACGCCCACCACCACGTCCACATCTTCGGCCCGGTCGGCGATGCGTTGCGGAGCGTCCTCGCAGACGTCCTGCCGAGGCCGCACGTCCGCCGGGTCGTGGAACCCTGGGGCACTCTGGCCCACATTCGCGGTGCTCGTTTGAAGCGCTACGCCCTCGGCCTCTTCGGCCGACGCGCCGGTCGCCGGCAAACCGCTGCCGGGTTCTGCGCCACGGAGTGGGTCTTGGGCGTCACCGACCCGCCGCACGTTCGCGACCCCGAGTTCTTCCGCCGCTGGTTGAAGCGAGCCCCGGGCAAGGTCTTGGAATTGACCTGCCACCCCGGCCACCTCGATGCCGCGCTCGACGGCCGCGATGGAAGTTTGACCGACGGCCAACTCCACCGCCGCGTTCGCGAGTTTGAACTGCTGAGCGATCCCGGTTTTCTCGACGCCGTGCGCGAGGCCGGGTTCACTCTCGCGACCGCGGCCGACCTGTGCGGCCAGCCCGCGACCGGCACGCGGAATGCTGGTTAGGCGTCCGATCCGCGCCGGATTTTCGTGTTGGAACGTCCGGCGTTCGTGTATCACTTCTTGGGTGTTCCCGTTCTCCAGGAGAAACTGCCATGCTGACTCGCCGTGAGATGTTCCGCACCGCCGGCGCTGCCGTCGCGGTCGTTGCCGTGCCGCAACTGTTCGCGACCGCTCGGGCTCAAGAGAAGAAGGCCGAGGGCTTCACGTTGCCGAAGTTGCCCTACGCCTACGACGCGCTCGAACCGCACATCGACGCGAAGACGATGGAAATCCACCACTCGAAGCACCACCAGGCTTACGTGGACAACCTGAACAAGGCTCTCGCAGGCACGCCGTGGCTCGGCAAACCGATCGAGGCGATTTTAACCGACTTGAAGAGCATCCCCGAAGCGACCCGCGGCGCCGTGCGCAACAACGGCGGCGGGCACTGGAATCACTCGTTCTTCTGGAACATCATGGGCAAGCCCGGCACTGCCCCCAAGGGCGATCTGCTCAAGGCGATCGATACTTCGTTCGGCGGGCTCGACGGCTTGAAGAAAGACCTGAAAGCCGCCGCCCTCGGTCGCTTCGGCAGCGGCTGGGCGTGGCTCACCGTCGGCAAGGACAAGCCCCTCGCCATCGTCACCAGCCCCAACCAAGACAACGCGCTCATGGACGGCGGCCACGCCCCGCTGCTGGGCATCGACGTTTGGGAACACGCCTACTACTTGAAGTACCAAAACAAGCGCGCCGACTACGTCGATGCGTGGTTCAACGTGGTGAACTGGGACGTGGTCGCGGGAAACTTCGGCGCGGTGAAGAAATCATAACGACGACCGCGTAGCCGCGACGCGGAGTCTTCGGAGCGGAGCGCTGCTGAAATCCAGCGCTCCGCTCGCGCGTCGCGGCGAAGCGGGTCATTTCTTGACCGCACTCGCGACTTCTTTGGCGAACGGGATCGCGTCCGTCGCCGTGCCGCCCGTGATGATCTGACCTTTCCGAACGACGCCGCTCTCTTCAAATTTCTTATCGGTCCAATTGCCAAGAACTCCGTGTTGCTGCAACACTCTCGCCCCATGGCAGATCGCGGCGACGATCTTCCCTTGCTCCCGCAGACTCCCGATGATTCGCCGAACGTCGGTGGCCCCGTTACCGCCCGGGACGTAAGGCCACACGCCGGAGCCGATGAAGATCACTCCGTCGTACTTGGTCGGATCCACATCCCCAATCGCCAAGTCCGGCATCACGGAAGGCCCCGGCGTACCCGAATACGGAACGCAAGGCGTCCGGGACATCGAGGCCGTCTGGACTCGCACTCCGCTCCGTTCCAACTCTGAACGGACCGGCGTGTAATCCGGAAGATAGAGTTCGGTCGGCGCGAGCACCATCAGCACCGTCGGTGGACTCGCTTTCGGCGAAACGACCGCGGCGTTCTTCGCCGTCCCCGGACCGCTTGCCGGCTTCGCGCCCGACCCTTCATCCCCATTCCCCCCCAACCGATTCGCTGCTACACCTCCAACCGCGAGCAACGCCAACAACACCCCCGCCGCGATCAGCTTCGATTGATACTTCTTGTAAAAGGGCACCGGCCGCCTCTTCGCTTTCCGCTTCTTCGGCGTGGCCGGCTCTTCGTCCAACACTTCAAACGCCGGCGCTTCCACGACCGCCGGCACCACCTCCGCGTCGAGCACCGGTACGAGCGACACGCTCGGAGTCGCCTTCGTGAACGGCAACAGCGCCGCGGCCACCTCGGCGGGAGTGGCGTAGCGGTCGTTCGGTTCTTTCGCCAATAGCTTCGACACCACCGCGGCCAGGGCCGCAGGAATCGCGGGCCGGCGCGTCGAGATGTCCGGCGGCGGGTCGCCGACGTGGGCCATCAACTTCTCGAACGCGGTCCCGCCGGGGAAGGGCGGTTGCCCCGTGAGCAAGTAGCAGAGCGTGCCGCCCAACCCGTAGAGGTCCGCCCGGATGTCCACGTCGGGCGAGCACTTCGCCTGCTCGGGGGCGAGGAAGTCCGGCGTGCCCATGACCATGTCCGGCGAGGTCACCTTCGCGGCTGTCGCGCTTGTCAATTCGTCCCCGTCGCGGGCCACGCAGGCGAGGCCGAAGTCGAGCACCTTCACCGCCCCCTTGCGGGTGACCATGATGTTCTGCGGCTTCACGTCCCGGTGGATCATGCCCTTTTCGAAGGCGTGCTGAAGGCCCAGCGCCGCCTGCCGGATGAAGTGACAGACCATCGTCACCGGCAGTTCGCCCTTGAGGGCCAGCAACCGATCGAGGCTGACGCCGTCCACGTATTCCATGACGAGGAAATGCAGCCCGCCCGCCTCGTCCGCGTCGTGAGCCGTCACCACGTTCGGGTGCGATAGCTTCGATGCGATCCGGACTTCGCGGCGGAACCGATCCACGGCCCCCGACTTCGCCGTGGTCCGCGAACTCAGCACCTTCAACGCCACGAGCCGACCCATGACGCGGTGCTCGGCCTTGTAGACCACGCCCATGCCGCCCGCGCCGAGCTTGCCGAGCACCTTGTAGCGAGGGTGGTCGAGCAACTCCGGCGGCGTTTCGGTTGCGGGCCCGAGCGTTTCGCCCCCCGCCGGGGCCGGCGTGCTCATCACCGCACGGCGAGCGAGGTCCAACAACGAATCCGGGTTCGCCGCTTCCAGGGCTCGGCCGCACTCGGGGCAGTTCGCCACGTGCGCTTCCACGTCGCCGCGCCGATATTCGGGCAACCGTCCGAGGGCGAAGGCGTTCAAAGTGGCGAGATCGGGGTGGACTGCGAGGGCGGTCATTGCAAGCTCCGGAATCGAACGGCACAGTACGGAATGGACCGACCGCAGCGATTCTTTCAGGAATCGAGCAGCCCCGCCGCTTCCTCGCGGAGCCGGGCTAGTACCCGCGATTTCGCGATGAATACCGCGTTCGACGTGATGCCCAAATCCTTCGCCACCTCCGCCGCGGCCTCGCCCTTCAACGCGAACCGCTCGAACGCCGTCCAGGTCTTCTCCTCGAACTGCGGCCGCAAAATCTCAAGCAGCCTTCGGGCCACGAACAGGTCGTGCTCCTTGTCCCACTCCCGGCTCAGGTCGTCCGTGGGGTCCGCCAAACGGTCGAGCACGGCCCCGAAGTCCGACCCACCCACGACCGCGGGCCGCAGTCTCCGGGCTTTCCAAAAGTCCCGGCTGACGTTCACCGCGATCATCCGCAGCCACGCCCGAAACGCTCCTGTCCGCCCGTTGTGCTCGAAGTCCGGAAACCGCCGCACCACGACCACGAGCACTTCCTGCACGAGGTCTTCGGCATCGTCGTCCCGCACGTTCTGCTTGCGCAGCCACCCGCGGATCAACGGCGAATACACGGCCGTCAACCGATCCCACGCCGTGGGGTCGGCCGGCCCGTGCAATCGGTCGAGCAAACTGGCCGAGGTCGGGAGCATGGGAATCACCGTTTGCAGTTTAGCTCAAGACGGAAATGGACGCATCGCTTCGCTAATCGCGATTTTAAGATTCGCACTTTTGTTTGATCGAATCGATGACTTCGAAGAAGGGGACACCATAGTACCAAATTGGCCGTGAAGTTTGACAAATCGCATTTTAGGGGTTAGATTCTCGTGTCTGAAAAATCACCACTCGTAAAAACCAAGATTCTTCAACCTCTTTTGAAGGGGGCGGCATGCCCATCGATGTTCATGGCAAGGAGCGTGCCCGAGGAATAATGAGAGTCGCGGCTCAAGAATTCGCCGAAACTAATGGAAAGTCTCGCTATGACCGTGTCTGGAGCGACAGTCTCGTAATTGAGCGAATCGGCAAAGAACGGACTTGCTCCCAGTCCGAAGGTAAGCAACGCAATAAATCCTATGACGAAGTGCTTGTTGAAGTTCTTACGAGCCAAAAACTTTGGGATGGAAGTCGTCGGCTCCGCCCGGTTGCTTCCAGAATTACGGGCCTTGAGGCTGATATTCAGCCAGCTTCACCCGACAGCTGGTCTTGGAGCATTGGAGATGAATTTCAAACGGGGGATGCTCCAAGTCTGAAAAAGGCTCAAGTCCTAGCATTGCAAGCAATTCTCGTTATCAATCCTTGCGAGGAGGAGCTTGCTCAACTTGCAGGCCTTTCATTGGCGAAGGCACGGTGAGTTGTAGCCGTTCCATCTGTGCGCAGCGTGTAGCGTCCTGAGTTTTCCTCAGTTTCGCGTTTCGTGAACGACGTGGTTTGGCGAACAGGCGACCGAGGGCTATCAAGTAGCCGCACAAACTCTGCTGGACTTGGCATTCCCGAGATCAGCCGGAATCGGTTATTAATGGGGCATGGATGTCGCTGAGCAACTCAAGGACGACCTGCGGGACGGACGACTCGACCCCGAGC
>Ga0209591_10008517_pt1 | contig 11171 bp, 10 predicted proteins | sample MAT01_FD_187207 | JGI IMG/M metagenome (GOLD analysis project Ga0209591, IMG submission 187207) | Freshwater microbial communities from Lake Fryxell liftoff mats and glacier meltwater in Antarctica - MAT-01 (SPAdes) (version 2) | ecosystem: Environmental > Aquatic > Freshwater > Ice > Liftoff...
ACATCCAGATGATAGGTTATCTGCACTGGAGCCTACTCGATAACTTCGAATGGGCCTACGGATGGTGGCCAGAATTTGGGCTAATTGATGTCGACCGCAAAACAATGAAGCGCACGCCTCGTCCCAGTGCACTTTACTACGCAGAACAGATCAAAAAGTATTCAAAGTAACTTGTGTACACCCATTTCACAGGGGATACGCAAATAACAGACCGTTTCGACTTCGTCTGCACTACGCTTTTAGTCTGTTAGTTGCATATCCCCTGTGAAATGGCTAAGCGACATCAGCCTCTATAATAATATTGACATTAACATAAGCATGTAGTATAATGTATTAGTTATGTCAAAACTTTTTAGTCCAAACAAAATTGCACAACGCCAACAAGAAGTGCTTGATAGGCTTGATGGCACTGGTACAAGCAGCTCCGAACAACGAAAGCGGGGATCACTCGCGGTTATCGGTGTAGCTGCATTGGCAGGTTTTGCTGTAGTTGCTAATAATGAAGTTGGAGAAGTACTTACTCGTATCGATAATGGAATAATAGAAAACTATGATATTCACAATCTACCTCCAGATGGTCAGCCAATTACAGTTGTAGTTGACGGACAAGCACCGTCGAGTGGTCACGGCACGGTTCCCGAAGAGTTACAACAGCCTTAGAAGATTACTAACTGAAATATTTGTTGAATGGGTAGAGCAATCTACCCGTTTTTTATATGTAGACAAAATCCACCCGTAGCGTACAGATAATACTAATCTACGCTACATGTTGTGGATAACCTTTTGTGGGTAGAATTACTGTGGATAACCATGAAAAAACAGATAAAAGTGGTTGCATGTGGGTCTTGGTGGGTAGTATATTGATGTCAGTGGGTAATCGTGGTAATCAAAACAATTACCAGACAGCGATGAAAAACAAAAACCACTGCAAATTAAAAACAATCTAACAGGAACCAATGGGAAAAGTAGACTATTTCGAAAGAAAACTAGACGACAAACGTCGTCTGACAATTCCGACAGAACTCCGGGATGAGCTTTCAGATGGCGTTATTATTACCCGTGGTTTTGGCCAATACCTTCATTTGTATCCAAAAAAGATATGGGATGAGATGGTAGAGCCAAAATTAGATGGCGACATACTCGATGAGCGAATAGCTGATCTCAATGTTCAATTTCGAACAGGCAAGACAGAAGTAGCGCTGGACGATAAGCAAGGAAGAATTACGCTTGAACAGCATCTTCTAGCTTACGGCGGAATCGATAGAGATGTTGTCGTTATTGGTGTTGGACGCTACTGGCGAATAATGGCCAAATAGCACGTTTTTAGTAATTCAAGTACTTTAAAAATCTGGCTCAGCAAAGATTAGAAAACAATTCGAAAAGATTGCTTTTACCATGTAGCTATTGCAGTTAATGGAAAGAGCAGCCAGAACGACGGATTTACTCCGGCGTCCTGCGCGATGAGAAAACCATTATATGGTTGTCTCATTACACTTATCGAGGTTAGCTAATCGGCAGTTAACATGTGGATTTGAAGGTAACCACATAAAAAACCTTAGTACATTACTCAAAAAACACCTCCCAAAACTCCACCTCACACATAAGTCTCTCAACTTACGAAACAAAACAAGATGAGAACGAAGATTATTTAGGAATTTTTTAAATTCCTACTAAAAAAACTTCATAAATTCGCATCGTTTTGTACTTACAAAAACAAAAACCATTCAAAAACAAAAATGTTAGCTGCTGATTAGGTGACCTTGCAAAAAACAAAAATAGTTTTGCACAGGTTGACTATCTCGCACAAGAATTGTGCGAATCGTCAAAACCGTGCATGAAAAATTTGCACAGGTTGACTATCTCGCACAAGAATTGTGCGAATCGTCAAAACCGTGCAAAAACAAAAATAAAATGCAAAGTTAAAAGTATATGCCAAAACAAAAACAAAATAATCATATTCCCGTACTCTTGGACGAAGTTCTAGGTGTACTAAAGCCTCAATTAGGCGATAGTTACCTTGATCTGACTTCAGGTTACGGTGGTCATGCGACTGAAATATTAGACATAACTAAAGGTTCCGCCACACTAGTTGACCGCGATATTAACGCAGTCAAAGTGTTGAAAAAAACTTTTAAGAGTTCAAACATTTCATTCCTGCACAGTGATTTCCTGAACGCTTCAAGACAACTTGTTGCAGATGGGGAGTCTTATAATTTGATTCTTGCGGATTTGGGCGTATCGTCACCTCACTTAGACATAAGTGCTCGAGGATTCTCGATAAAAAATAACGGTCCGCTTGATATGCGTATGGATCAACAACAGGAGCTAACAGCTGAAGTTGTGGTAAATACGTATAAAGAACAGGAACTAATCCGTATTCTTAGGGAGTACGGTGAAGAACCAAAAGCTAGGCGAATCGCTCAATTAATAATTGAGCATAGACCGATAGAGAATACCGAGCAGCTTGCGTCAGTAGTAGCAAAAGCATGGCCCGGCTATAGTCGGGTACATCCGGCAACTAGGACGTTCCAGGCAATTCGTATCGCCGTGAACGACGAAATAGAGCAGCTAAGACAATCATTAGGATTGTGGACGCGACTATTGAAACCAGGTGGCAGGTTAGCCGTCATATCATTCCATAGTTTAGAGGATTCTGTTGTTAAACAGTTCTTCCGTGAACATGGAGGTGATAGATACGACGCTGAACTCAACATACTAACACAGAGGCCGTTGAGTGCCAGCGAACACGAGTTAGTTTTTAATCCGCGAGCCCGTAGTGCGAGACTACGAGCGAGCCAGCGAAAATAAAAATAAAACAAAAGGAAGGGCAAGAGCAAATGCCAATACAGGTTAAAACAAGCTCACGCTCCTATAAAGTAAAAGTCAGAGTAGTTTAGTTCTTTTTAAAAAGAGAAGTAGACAAAGACTGACTAGCGCATTCTAGGAAGTGCCAATAAAAAAGAAAAGTAATCTAGGGGTCGCAACACGCGCCCGTTTGTGACCCCTAACTTTTCTAAGTAAAAAAGAAACAAAAACAAAATTATTTATGACATATTCTTCAGCAGCCAGTGTTAACAGACAAAGATTCTCTAGTAGGGGTCAGAATGCTGTTAGCTTCAAAACTAGTAGTAAAAGACTCGGTCCTGTAAGTAACGCAATCGCGCTACTTGTAATGGTCTGTCTTATTGGGCTCGTCTATCTCACCCAGGTGACAAAGACGAATTCTTTTAGTTACGAAATTAACAATCTAAACAAACAACAATCTCAGCTAAAAGAAGAACAAAAAGACCTAGAACTTACAGCAGCACGACTTCGCGCAGTTGATTCAGATAGAGTAGCACAGGCCGCTCAAGGTCTAGTATCTCTCGCACCAAGCGGCACAATAACCGAATAACTCAATAGTTATCCCATAGCTCAATATATAATAGAGAGTGGGTTTTATTATGAACACACCGTTTCAAGCAAATCCAAATAACCGAATCCGCGTACTTTACGGGGTTATTTTTGTAATTTGTATCATTATTGGATTACGCTTGTTTTATATCCAAGTGATCAGGCATAGCTATTATGAGGCGCAAGCTCGTGAAAGTCAGCTAAAGCGCTACGAAATACCGGCAGAACGAGGAACCTTGTTTGCTCTAGATGGCGACGAAAAGGTACCGCTAGTATTGAACGAGCTTCGTTATAACATCGTAGCTGACCCACAGATTATAATAGATAAAGAAGAAACTGCACTGCGAGTCGCAGACATATTAAAGGTTTCTAAAGACGATATCAAAAAGTCTCTTCAGAGTGGATCAAGATATGAAATACTAGGCAAAAAACAGACAAAAGACGTCAAAGAAAAGATAGAAAAACTAATGGCAGACGGTGACATTATTGGTGTATTCGCGGAAAGAACAGTGCAGAGGGTCTATCCGCAAGGTACGCTTGCGGCACAAGTGCTCGGGTTCGTTGACGATGAATCAAAAGGACGCTACGGGATAGAAGAATCACTTAACCAAGATTTGTCGGGGACAGCAGGCCGTGTGAGGGCATTGACTGACCAGAACGGTATTCCGTTGCTTGCAAATGGTGAAAATGTACAGGAAGACCCGATAGACGGCAAGGATGTTACTCTAACCATAGACGTAGCCATGCAAAAACAAGCAGAGAATATTTTGCAAGATGGACTCAAGAATGCTAATAGTAATTCTGGAAGTGTAATTATAGTAAATCCAAACAACGGACAAATTAAAGCACTAGCAAACTATCCAAGCTATAACCCAGCAGAGTTTCAAAAAGTAGAAGATACAGCTATTTTCACTAATCCTGCGGTCAGCTCATTACTGGAGCCTGGTTCAATCATGAAAACTCTAACTTTGGCTGCAGGACTTGATTCTGGGTCTGTAACCAAAGACCAGACATATTATGACCCAAGTTTCTGGAAAATAGGTGATGCTACAGTTAGAAACGTAGAAGAAGATGGTGGTGCTGCCGTACGTTCAATGTCGGATATTCTGCGTTATTCATTGAACACCGGTGCAACATGGTTAATCATGCAAATGGGTGGCGGGGAATTAAATCAGAAAGGACGTGAGGCTTGGTACGATTACTTGACTAATCATTATGGGTTGGGCAAAGTTACGAATATAGAGCAGGGCTATGAAGAGCCAGGATATATCGCTAATCCAGTAGAGGGATACGGTCTAAATATCCAGTATGCAAACTCTAGTTTCGGTCAAGGTATCTTGACTACATCGCTACAAATGGCAATGGCAGTTTCGGCGGTAGTAAACGGGGGCACGTATTACCAGCCAACACTAGTCGCTGGTAAAACAGATTCTGACAGAATTTATGCGGAAAACAAACCGAAGATAGTTTATAATAAGACGGTATCCACCGAAGTTAGTGCAACCCTCGTGGACTACATGCAGGTTGCTCTTAACAACAACAATCTCCTAAAAAAATTCGGGCGACCAGGCTATATTGTCGGAGGTAAAACAGGTACGGCAGAGATTGCTAACCCAGCCGGCGGTTACTACGAAGACCGGTTCAACGGTACTTATGTAGGATTTGTTGGGGGTGACAGGCCAGAATATGTCATCATGGTTCGAGTAGATGAACCAAAAGTCAGTGGTTATGCAGGTACAACGGCAGCAGGCCCCATATTTGGTTCTGTAGTCACTATGTTGATAGATAACTTCTCTGTGCAAGCACGAAACGGACAATAAATGGTATACTTGAATATGAAAAATCAACCATGAAAACAAACATAACAGAAAAATTCAGAAGTTCAGTCCATGGTGGATTCTGTGCCAATAAATTCACGGAGGATTACAATAAATGAACTCCATACGTCTGAGCGCTGTCTCGACCCGAAACCGTACACAATATATAGCAAATGACGGGCAAAAGCAGGCTACAAACCAGACACAGCAACTAAGAAAACATCGCCCAGACTACATGTTAGTCATCTATATGACACTGCTTCTTGCTGTTGGCGCAGTGACAGTCTATGCAATATCACCCGGCATTACTTCGGGCAAAAATTTGAGCGAAAATTACTACAGCGTAAAACAATTAGTAGCTATTGCACTCGGCGTAGGCGCATTTCTAGTTGCAACTGTGATCGATAGTAAAACCTGGAAACGGCTAGAGTTACCACTCATAGTTTTCGCGACAACAGTTGCTATTGCAGTACGTTTCGTAGGTGACGAAGTAAATGGGGCATATCGCTGGCTACAAATCGGGGGATTTTCTTTCCAAGCTGCAGAATTGATTAAATTTACTCTGGTCATCTGGCTAGCTGGCTATCTGGCGCGTATGCGAATCGACCAAAAAATGGCTAACAAATCTACTCTGAAAACTTTGGGAATTGTCACTATGATAATAGTTGTGGTTGTTGCCGGTATCCAGAGTGATCTTGGCTCGGCAGCAGTCATGATGTCAATTGTAGGTTTTATGGCCTTTATTGCGGGCCTACCGCTCAAAAAATTATTTATATTCGGCAGTATAGTGCTTGCAGTATCAGTACTAGCTATAATCTCAAGTCCTTATAGACGTGACCGTGTTAACACCTTTCTGAATCCAACAGCAGACTGTCAAAACGAAGGCTACCAGGCTTGTCAGGCACTAATAACCGTAGGTTCTGGAGGAATGTTTGGCAAAGGCCTTGGACGGAGCGTGCAGGCTTACGGGTACTTGCCGGAGGCGGCAAATGATTCAATTTTTGCAATCGTTTCAGAGAAATTTGGCTTTGCTGGCTCTGTTATCATCGTCGGTATATTTGTTGGGTTATTTCGGCGTATCAAAATAATAGCTCAGCAAGCGCCGAATGACTATTCTAGATTATTGGTGTCTGGTATTTTGGCATGGCTTAGCGTGCAAATGATAATCAATGTTGGTGCAATGGTAGGGTTACTACCTTTGAAAGGTATTACTTTGCCTTTTGTCAGCTACGGAGGTACAAGCATAATATTTGTTATGGCTGCTGTAGGCATAGTGTTCCAGGTTTCACGTAATACAGACCTCAGTCGTTCAAAATCTATGACCAAAGAATACGGTAAACAATCAAGGACCGAACCTTCTAGGATGGACGGTAAAAGACATTGGAACAGGGGATGAAAACAACAAAAATAATGCTTGTTGGCGGTGGTTCAGGTGGTCATTTGACCCCTTTACTCGCTGTAGCAGCGGAGATTAAATCTCAACACCCAAACACGATAGTTATTCATGTCGGACAGAAAAACGAAAACCTACACGATGTAGTTGGTGGGGCAGACATTGATGAAACCTACACAATCATTGCCGGAAAATTCAGACGTTATAACGGAAAGAGTATTTTATCTCATTTGCTAGACGTAAAGACTGTATTGCTAAACTTCAGAGACGTTTTTCGTTTTATCGCTGGTACATTTCAAGCCTGGCGATTACTCGGACGCACAAAGCCCGATAGTATTATGCTCAAAGGTGGTTTTGTGTGTGTTCCTGTAGGCTACGCTGCAAAAATTAGACGTATTGCATATATTACCCATGATTCTGACGCGGTACCCGGGCTAGCCAACCGTATGACTGCAAAGCACGCAGTCTATAATACTACGGCACTTCCGGCCGGATTATATCCATATGAATCTGCAAAAACCATACAAGTCGGCATTCCAATACGTAGCGAATTTGTCATAGTTACGCCGGACATAATGCGCACCTCAAAACAGAGACTGAGTATCAACCCGGACGCCCAGGTTTTGTTTGCTGTAGGCGGTGGATTGGGCGCTCAAATGATAAACAAAGCACTCGTCGGTGCATCTTTGCAAATCCTAAGTCAAAACAGCGATATCGTGATTATTCACGTAACTGGAAAAAAACTTTTTACAGAAACAAAACAACTTTATTCTGATGTTCTAAGTGAAGAGAAGATGAAATCAATAAAACTTATTGATTTCACCACTGAACTCTTTCGATATAGCTCAGCTGCAGATGTAGTGCTTACCAGAGCTGGAGCTACAAACATTGCAGAATTTGCCGCCCAAGCCAAAGCCTGCGTCGTGATTCCAGCACCTCATTTAACTGGCGGTCAACAACTACATAACGCGACTGTGCTGCAACATGCTGGCGCAGCAGTAATACTCCAGGAGCAAGAGCTAGCTACTCTAGGGGACGTGCTCACTAATCTACTCCAAGCACCTGAATCTGATAGAGAAATTCTAGGACAAAAACTAAATTCACTAGCTGTCTATGATTCAGCTAACAAACTAGCGGCATTACTCTTTGAAATTGCAAATAATGAGACGGCATAATCAGATGAATTTACGCAAGAAAAAGCGTTCGACTCGCTCACCAAACATCCAGAAACCTGCTCGTAATTTGCCGGTTACAAACTATTACCGTCCAGCCCCCGCTCAACCTAAACTAACATCTACGCAAGACGTTTCACAGAAGAGAAGGGGACTAAACTTTACAAAAGTGGTTAACTATATGATAGCAGTTGGGGCAAGTGGTTTAGTTGTGTTTGCAACAACACTATCCACAAACCCTACAGTTGAACTCAGGAAGGATAACGCCAAATATTACGAAGCAGCAGTATACGAAGTCGCGGCTAGAGAGGCAATCAAAGGATCTATATTTAACAGAAGTAAGTTGTTTTTCCAAGACACGGCGTTTACGCGTGTTCTGAAGACAAAATTTCCAGAAATTAGCACAGTAAAACCAATCATGCCACTTGGGGGCCGTAATTTGTCAGTCATAATTACTGTTTCAGAACCGTTTGCCTACGTGACTAGCGGCACAGAAAACGGGATACTGAATAGCGAAGGCGTCTTGGTAGTAAAAAGTGCCCAGTCTGTACCAGATAATCTGATAAATCTACGGTTCACCGAGCCTCAATCAAATTTTACAGTCGGATCACGAATATTGACTGAATCAGAGCTCGACTTACTGACAATGTTAGTTCGTGAAATGAAGGCATTACAGTTTGCGGACTCTACCAGTGGTAGTATAGGGCAAGTCCTGTTTAATGTCGCAGACGGCCAGATGGAGGCACAATTACAAAACAAGCCATTTTTTGTAAAGCTATCTACATTCACAACTGACGGTGATCAACAGGTAGGGGGAGCAATTGCCACACTAAAGCAGTTAGACAAAGAAAACAGTCTTCCTACAAAGTATATAGATGTGCGAGTACCTGGCAGGGCATTCGTACTTTAGATAACCCCCTCTGTCCCCCTTGCTCTACTCTTCGCTTTGTTCGCAAAATGTTCGTTATTTAAAAAAACATATATAAAACATATAAATATACAAAAATCAAATGTATGCAAATAGCGGGGGAGGCGGGCAGGGAAGAAAAGTATACAAGTAAACGATAAACGTGAAAAAGCAAGTATTTCACGAAACGCGAGTGTGGATAACTATATATTGGCAAAAATAACAACGGCTATAGGTGCATATACATAGTAAAACACCGATGATATAGATCAAGTGTAAGTGTTAGTAACGGTTTATTTAGCTGTATAGCTAAATCCCCCTATTTTGGGGAGGTATAAAGAATCAACTATTGTAAGGATATGCGTGTCGCAAAAGATACATTGTGCGACGCGCTGTATGTGTTCGCTTTTGGTTCTCTACCCAACTTCGTTTATCAATTTTCGTATTTCATTTCTCGTTATTATTTCATATTTCGTTTTTCTGTTAGCTTCACTGCTCTTTTGTTCAATAGTCACGAGTTTGCGAGTCTTTAGTCCTGAGTTTTTAAGGTTTTAATTTAAATATTTTGTTCGTAATTTGTTTAATTTATATTTGATTCTGTAGCCGTTAAACTACTTAAGAGTCTGCAAAACAAAACCAGATTGAGCCATCGTTTCTATTGTAAAATTAGGCATATCTGGACAACGTAATTCAGTATCAATTTCACTACTCATCGCAGAAAGCATGTCGAATCTAAGTATGGGAGCTCCGTTATTGGATGACTGTTCCACAGTACACGGGAATGTCACCCAGACATTATCATCGTCGATACTTAGATTTTCTGGTAAGCCATCAATATAATTTTTCAGCGGATGACCAAGATCTTCTAAAACTTTTGAGATTCCGATGGTCTCTTTGCTGGGGTTTGTACCTATAAAATCTACTTCTACTGTTCCGGCGACTACTTTTCTCCCTCCAGCTATCATGGACCCACCAAAAACCCGAATACGGTCTTCACTAGAATCAATTAACCGCCCATCTGTATGGTATAAACCATTACCATGGTTAACCAGGAAAGATATGTCGTCTTCTCTTAATGCTCCCAATACATTAAATCTTTTTGCGACGGGTGTTCTTAAGAAATCTGTAAGTTTGGCAATAACATCTGCATGATCGAAATCGAAACCCGCAAGTCCGATACTCGCCACTAGTAGATTTCCTTTTTGCTCTATTGTTGGAGTAAACGGCATGTTATTAGTATTTCACTTTCTACGCCAGTGTATATGTGGCTTTTGCAGTTCTTTTGAACTGGTCTTTGCCTTGCAAATTAAGTAGAATAGTAGTTTCTTTAACAAAGCGCTTCTTGAGTACTCGTTTGACTATTTCGTCGCGGTGTAGGGGCTCGTCTGCGTCTTTCAATACTTCTGTGATAACATCAGCTACTGTTCCCTGTTTGAAGCCCCATTCCTTTAGGGCGTAAATACCACGTCCAACTAGAATGAATCTTTTGTCTTTGATAAGTTCGTTGTGAATAGCTTGTGTCGTAACATCTTTGCGTTTGAAATCAGATTCTGAAATAGCTTCTGCAATTTCGTTGAAGTGCATTTGCTTGCCGTTTTCGTACAATATAACGTATATTTTGTCGCGGATGTTCTTTGGGTTGACCATTGGCCACTTCATAAGTCCCCACCTACCGTTTAGAGTCGCTAGATTCTTACTAACAGATGCAAGTGCAGTAATTTCTAATGCTTCAGGGTTACCTAGTGCACCAGCAACTTCTTCGATGCTAACTGGTTTGCCGATTTTTTTGATTGCCTCTACAACACCAGATACTTTGTCACGAACACCTTTTTCTGAATAAGCACTCGATAGTGCGGCTGCATTATGGAAGTGATCGTTTTCGCCAATAAAGGTAACTGAAGGAGTAAGTCTAGCCAAAAATGCAACACGTGATTGGTCAATCTTGGTGTTTTTTGGTGTAAGTTTTGCAGACAGATCGCTAATTTTGCTCAAGTTCCCTGTCGTTGACAGTTCTGCGCTAAAAGCAGCTTCTAGCTCGGTTGCATGCGGCAAATCTTTGTCAGCCATCGATTTAAGCTTGGTCATGACTGATTTTTCTAGCTGACGGACACGCTCTCTGGTAATTCCAAGTAGTTCCCCTATCTGTTCTAGAGTCTCTCTGCGGTCAAATAGACCATAGCGACGAGATATAATTTCTCTCTCACGTTCTCTATCGATTGCACCTAGTACATCGTTAACAATTTTTTCCACCGGTAATGTATTTGTGTCTAGTTCTGGCATATTACTCTCTTCCTTTATTACTATTCTATAATAATAATTTGTATAAGTCAATTATTATTTTCTTATAGTACTATTGTAACAGTAATTGGCCAATTATTCATATAAAAGGTATGTCAATATTACTACAAAATATCCCTCACTCTAGTACAAGTTGTGTAGAATACAAGTTTGTTACGCTGTAGATAGCGCTTACGTTTTAGTGGCTAGTA
>Ga0209591_10008521_pt1 | contig 11170 bp, 15 predicted proteins | sample MAT01_FD_187207 | JGI IMG/M metagenome (GOLD analysis project Ga0209591, IMG submission 187207) | Freshwater microbial communities from Lake Fryxell liftoff mats and glacier meltwater in Antarctica - MAT-01 (SPAdes) (version 2) | ecosystem: Environmental > Aquatic > Freshwater > Ice > Liftoff...
AACTTATAGCGATGCACAACTGCGTGTACCGCGAGCGTTGCTTGTTGAATGACAGCTTCTTATACTAGAGATTATCGGGAATAAAGGGAACAAGATGACAAGATGACAAGATGACAAGATGATCTCGTCTACCGAATCATCTCGTCATCCCGTCATCCCGTCATCTTGTCATTTTCACACATAAAGCGCTTATTCCCGATAATCTCTACTACAGGCAGCTAGGTCCAACTGCGCCAAACATTTTGCAAGCATTCCGAGAATGGGCCACACGAACTCAGTAATCCACGAGTGATCCCGGCCCATTCCCGGAATGCGGGTGGGCAAAGACAGGCGCGCCGCTCATACTATCAGCATTGACTGAGATGATTTGTTCGATTTCCATGATAAACGCTCTCCGTATTCACTTATCTCATCCTACTTTGCCTTGGCTTATTATATTAGAAAATCGGTGGATTTGACGAACATTCAACTGAAGATGGAAGATCGGCACCCCGACCGGAGCAAGCTATGCTAACAAGCGCTGACGTTCAGCGGCACCAACTTCAGCGAGCAGATGATTTCGCCGCACAACGGTGGCAGCAGCGACAGGTTCGTTGCGGAGCGTGAATGAGGATAGGCGGAATGGCGCGCCATGTCGGCATGGATCAGCACCCTAACCGGAGCGAGCCAATGCTGACAAACGATGGCGTTCAGCGGCACCGACTTGAGCGAGCAGACGATTGCGCCGTGCATCGGTGGCAACAGTGACAGGTTTGGTGCAATAATAAACCAAGTCTACTTCTTCAAAGCCAGCTTTAATTGATCGAGTCCATCGGTCGCTAACAATTGATCGAGTCGCCGACGCTCTTGACGTAAAGGTTCGTTGAGGCTGATGCCCAATGCGTTCATGAGCGTGCTATCAACTGCCAGAAGACGTTGCCCTGTTATTTTGCCAATACGACGCGCGATCAAGGTGCGTTCAAGTGTCGCTAATTTGTCTAGACAAAGCAACGAAGGCACTTTGAGTCCAGTTTGGCTAAAATCGGAGTCTGTTGAGGAGAATAGCAGTTCATATTGTGATACGGTGGCTGGAATAACAGAGGAGATAAAGGCCAATGTACAATCAGGGCCGCTATTTTGGGCCGATACAATCAAGGCGGGACGGCGTTTACTGCCAGAAAGATCAGTAAAGGGAAACGCGACAAGCACGACATCTCCCCGCATAAGAGGATTCGAGCCATTCATACAGGCTCACCATCTTCATCGGAATAAATGCCCTCTTCTCGTGGATCGTTGAGCCACTCAAACGCTCCGCCGGCCATTGCAATGTTTGTCATGGTTGTCGCATCCAATGGCTGGTTTATTTGTGATTGCTCACGATAGCGGCTGATCAGATAGTCAATAAATAATTCCACCTCTTGGAGTAAGGGGGGTGGCAACAGCCAAACTTTACTGGTTACTTGCTCATATTGCAACATATTATCCCTCCGAACTAGCACTTCTAACTTTATTATCAATAGGAGTATACCATGCATGTTTGTCATTTCAAATACCTACACTAGCCTGGATCAGCACCCCGATCGGCGCGCGCCATGCTGACAAGCGATGACGTTCAGCAACACCGGCTTCATCAGCGAGCAGACGATTTCACCACGCAACGGTGGCAGCAGCGACAGATTCGGTGAAGCCAACTCAGAGAAAAAAGAAACAAAATAGCGTTCAAAATGATGTTCAGAATATCTCTTTTTGTGTTATAATACGAGTGCATTTTGAACATCATTGAGAAGGAGGTTGAGCAATATGGTTGCTTATGAATTTTCGACCGAAGTAACAAAAAGCCGAATGTTAACCATACCCATTACGACTGCACCCACTTTGCAGATTGGAGCGCAGGTACGCGTGATCTTATTAGTGGAAGAAGATGATCGTCAGAATGACCACAGCGAAGGTGAGGAGGTTCAGGGTTCGTCGTTACAGCAAATTGTGGATGCAATTAAGCGAATGCCCAAAGAACCTCTGTTGCTCCAAGTTCAACCAGAAAGTGGCCTTCTTGGCAAGCACCTAGCCGAATTGGAACAGGAGATCGATCCTACTTTTGATGTATACGAATGGATTGGTGAATCGGAGCGAGTAGAAGCCGAAATAAAGCGTGAATCACTTGCACGTGAATCGCGTCTTTTGTCGGAGATGAATGAATAATCCGTTATCTGCTTGATACCAATCATCTGTCCCCGATTGTCACGATTGATCATCCATTGCGCAGGAAAATCCTCGCCCAATTTTACGCAGGTGACCGTTTTGCGATCACGACGCCTGTCCTCTTTGAGTTTTTGTTTGGCATTCGAAGCGTCCCGCGAGCCACGCAAAATAGGCGGATTTGGGAAAAAATCAAAGCTGACTTCACCTACTATCCCATAGAACAGCAAGATGCTGAAAAAGCCGTCGATTTGAAGGTGGAGCTTCGCAAACAAGGCTGGCAACTTGAGATGGTCGATGCCCTTTCGGCGGTAATTGCCTTACGCTATGACCTCACGTTATTAACCAGAGATAAAGACTTCCGCGCGGTTCCTGATCTAAAACTAGAGAATTGGCTCTAACGCTTACCCCATCTGGCTATCATATGCGTCACCTCGACCAGTGCGCGCTATGCTGACATGGGATGGCGTTCAGTGTCGCCGGCTTCATCTCGTAAGGAATAAAAAAATCGCACGTCTATTTAGGTTTGCTAGTGAGTAATGATTCCTCGCTTGCCATTAAAGACACATCTTTAGCCCTATCGCGGGAATAATCCGTGCCTATTATAGTGTCAAGAGTAGCTGTTGCCTTCTCAAAGGCTTCGAGACACTTATCTTCGTCATTAAGAATATCTTTCAATTGTTGGCAATATTTTTCAAACTTATTTGCCATCATAACTGGCATTTCTACGCCAGCCACCTGCATTCTCAATATTCCAAGCAAATGATACTTAAAAGGCCTATACTTCGTGTCGATGAATCTTCTTCTAACATAATATTCGAAACGGTATAATGCCAATGCACTTACATAATATGCAATAGGAGGATGAGCAGGAATAAATATCTTATTTGCGATCGATTTTAAGAGAGTTCCATAGTAACGACTTGCCTGGTGGGGAAGGCCAAGAAACATGGAAGCAAAGGATCGAATCTGATTCGGAATGTTAACAATGCGAATCTTTTCAATTCCTGCTCATCGCTCGCGCGGCAACTCCTCCCGCAGATCTTCTTGGCGTTGTTGATAAATAAAGGCATTCATATCATCGGCAGATTCGTCTTGGGGCCAGAAATCGGCGATGAGTGAGCGAAGATCCATCATCGGCGCGGTGTGACGAATCAGCGCAGGTGGTTGCGTTTGACCTGTTGTTACGGGTGTGGGCGTGCGTCCATTGAAAGTATAGGCACCCTGTAACAACGTTGTAATGATCTGAATCAGTTCAAGCTGTTCAGGCGGTGACCACATTTTTATCGTATCCACGACAGTTTGAATTTTTAATGATTGGCTTGCCATATAAGCTCCTATTACAATCCGTGGCGAAGAAATCCATCTTCACGTATAGTTCATTTCCGTGCAGTATATCGTAAAAACCTCGCTTAGAAAATCTCGCTTTGCGCTGTGCTTCCGACGCGACAAGTTGCACATAGCACGGGATCGCACCATGTTTGTCAATCACCGCGTTGTAGACTTGTAGAATATCATTGCCACTCTCGATCACTTGGGCTTGATAGATGGCAACCACACGATTGGGGTATTGCTGCAACAGTTCTGGTCGCATTCGCTCGAAGTTTGCCACTTCATGTTCAAAGGCCGCATCAAAGTCTTTTCTCGCTAGTGGCTCCGCCTGTTTAGCTGGTGTCAAGGGCAATTTTTGTTTTTGGACAAATTCATCGACCGCCAGCAAGCTGGCGCCCGAAGGCATTCGGGTCAACGTGGTCTTCCCCGGCGGGATCAACACCTATATGAAGCGTTCAGTGATCGAAGCCGATGCCATCCGCCAGGGCCAAGACCCACAGGCTGCCCTGGACGCCGCGACCAATCTGGGCGAACCGTCGGGTGTGGCCAAAGTGCTGGCTTGGCTGGTCAGCGATGAAGCAGACTATGTACGTGGGTCGGTGAGTACGCGTTAGCCAGATTGCTTCACATAGTCGGGAAATAGGTGGCTATGGGCTGGCGATTTCGCAGGCGTTTGTGCGGGCGCTTGGCGGCGGGGTGTCGGCAACGAGTGCCGGGTAGGGCTGGGAATGGCCGTGCGTTTTGAACTGCCGTCTTCAGGACGACGGCAGCGAGTTGTTAACCTAGTACCAATTTTACCGGCAAACCCAGTATGAGATCCGCCAGATAGGCTCGTCAGTTATCTGGCGGAAGCTCACAGATTGCTATACCGACAGCTATACGGGCATGGTACGACCGGTCTTCTGCCGGCCGTAGTCGGCCCAGGCTTTGTCGGGCGCGCCCATCATCCGCACCCCCAGGACATCGATCGAGTAGTCAACGCGTTGTTCCATCGTCAAGGCGGGGTCCGCCCAACTCGAATAGAAGGCGACGCCATGCCGATCAAGCGCCGCTTTGATTTTGTCGCGGGCGTCGTTCATCTCCGGGGGATAGGGCGGATCATGGGCGTCATCGTGGCCGAAGGACATGCCCATGTCGCCGGGCCCCCATTCGGCAAAACCAATGCCGGGCACGGCCGCAATGGCGTCCACGTTCTGCAAGCAATGGCGGTCCTCAATCTTTAACCCCAGCAACAGTTCGCCATCGGGATTCAACGGCCACGGATCGGCAACTTTGGCATACTCAGCGGTGGAGAGTCCCCAGATCTGGTTCGCGGGCGTCTGACCGCCGGCGCCTCTGAGTCCTTCGCCAATGATCTCTCGCGCCAGCGTTTGGAAGGGGTAGCGGGTGATCTGCACAAACGCCTTCACGGATTCAGCCGTGCGTGTATGGGTGTGGAGAATGCCATGCACGCCGGCGGCCAATACGTGACGCGCCTGCCAAGCGTTGTAAAGCACTTCCTCGGGGGTAATTGCGTTGGAGGGCAAGGTACAGACCACGGTTGGAGTCAGGTGGCCGCTGGCCGTCGGGCCGCCGTCCTTTAGACCGCGCATATAACTCGTCAGCCCGACGGTGTCGAACGGATGGTGCTCAAAGTCGATGAGCAGCATGTCTGCCCAAGTCTTCGCATCTGCCAAACCGGCTTCATAGGTCAGGCGGGAAGGATGCGTTGCGTAGATCGGTTGCCCCGCCGCAAGTAACTCGATACACTTGTTGATTTTTGCCATTTTCGAAATCCTTTCGCTATAGTCCAAAAGCGCTTGGGCGGTTCGCACCAATGCAATCGACGGCCGGTAGAATGATACGGATTGAAGGCCAGCATGCGCGGCGTAACCTTATATCCAGTGCGGTCAAGTCGATTTTTGTGAGCGTGAAAAAGAATCGTACACCTGATAATATCCGTTGTCAAGCAAGCGAAATCAGGGTCTGGCTTAGGCTGTCGTCTATGGGATGAAGGGGCGTTGGCAGATAATGGAGATGAAATTCTGAAGGCGGTAGCAAGTTGTCAACCTACTACCAGTTGTAGGCCATCTGCGCGATATTGCTCAATTTTCTTGTCTTGTGTGATCAGTGTATAGCCGTTTGAAATGGCTTGCCATATCAGCAAACGGTCGAAGGGATCTCTGTGGTTGTCTTTCTTAGAAAGTTGATAGTAGGTTGCCAACAGTCGATTTTCCATATCGACAACTTCAAAACCAGCTTCGAGCAATTTATCAAAGAGTTCGCTCGGATTTGTGCCGCCCAATTCCAATTTACCGAGCGAATATTTAAGCGAAATTTCCCATAAATTGACGCCCGAGATAAATTTTGAATCACTGTCGTTTGCTAAAATCAGGCGTACAGTCTCGCTGATTCTGTCTGGTTCAAACAAAGACCACAAAATGTAATGGGTGTCAAGCAAGTAGATCATAAGCCCAACAACTCTTCTTCACTCATTTTGAAGTCATCATGAATTTTGAGCGTTCTGTCCTGTAGCAGCCCTAGCCGAATCTTTTTAGTTTTGTAAGCGGCATAGGGGATCAGGACGGCAACATTCTCTTTTTTCTTGCCATAACTGATGATGATTTCTTCACCAGCGCGCACCTGTTCTATTATTTCTGAGAAGTGAGTTTTGAATTCTCCAACCGGGTATGTTTTCATATAAGCAAGTATAGCGTGTTTCTTGACAACTTGTCAAGAAACATATTTATTCCTATAGACAAATCATATAACTTCATAGATAACGGAAGCAACGTTCTCTAACGTTGCTTCCGTTATCTATTTAGCCGCGCCCGAAATAATGATCCACGCGCCCAAAGAGCGCCCATAACGAAGCTCCACGCATCTTCGTGGAGCATTGCGAGGCCTAGCGGACGCCCCCGACCACGTTGCTGCGTGGCTCCTGCTCTTTCGGGCGGGTGCCGTTATCACAGCCACCTTCCCCACTGGCGCGCAGAGAGGGCTTGGCTAAATCTTCCAGCCCCTTCCAGGCGTAGGGGTCCTTGCCGGCGATCATCACAATATCGCGATAATCGGCCACCGCCATCCCTTCGCCTTCTTTGGGGCGACGCCAGGGCAGCAGAGATTGGGCGCTCATATAGTGATTGACCAGTACCCGCCGATAGCCACTTTGGGCGTAATTGGGCAAAGAACGGTGGAGCAAGTACCCATTAAAGAAAACGATGGCGCCCGCCTTCACTTCTACCGGAATGGCATCTTGATCTTGGTAGGGAAAACCAAAACTTTCGGTGCCACAATCAAAGCGGGGATCATTTTGTTGGCCAAAGGGCCAGATGATGCCCGCTTTGTGCGAGCCAGGAATCACCCACAGACAGCCATTTTCAAGCGTCGCATCATCCAGGGCAATCCAACCGCCGGTTAGACTGCGGTCGCGGGTGGGAATCGCCCATTCGTCCTGGTGCCAGGCCTGCCCCGGTTTGCCGGATGCTTTGATAAAGAGCATCGACTGCATACATTTCACATTCGGGCCGATGATCTTGGTCAACACATCCACGATCGTTGGATGGGCCAAATGCTGCTCCATGATGGGTGAAATTTTGTGGGGAAAATGGATGCACAGATAGTTGCGCAAGACCTCATCCTCTGTGGCGCCGACTGGGGGTGGCTCGTAGTTGCGAATATCGGTGCCCCGTTCGCCCCGGCAAATCATAGTGGTTTCCGCCCGTAGTTCCGCTAACTCGGTCGGGCTTAAGGCATTCTCAACGATCAGATAGCCGTTTTCAGCATAAAAGGCGGCATGCTCAGCCGTAATTTCAGGATATGTGTGACGCATAAATAAATACCTCCTGTACGATTAATGTGACTAGATAAAAATAAACTGCAAAGGGTGCCTATCTAGCGAAGCGATGTGGTGCCTAGACCAGCCCCAACTCACGCCCACGCGCCACAGCCTCCGTGCGCCGTTGCACCTGCAACTTATCAAAGATCACCCGATTGTGCCCTTTCACTGTACTCAAAGCCAGGAACAGTTTTTCGCTAATCTCACTATTCGAGAGCCCCTGGGCAATGAGTTGGAGTACTTCTAGTTCGCGCTGGCTTAATGGCTCGATGAGGGCGGGCACAGCGCGAGAGCTTGGGGATGAAGAAACCTGAGCGTGTGTAGGTTTGTCTACGCGCTGTTTCTCCGTGCCCAATGCAGCCAGCAACTTGTCCACATAGTCTGGCATCACCCCGCGCACTGCTACTTCTCGCAACAATTGCGCCATCGGCAACCCGGCATCGACAAAGATGCAAACATAGCCCTCCGGCTCAGCCAGCCGCAACGCACGTTCCAGCGCAACGCGTGCCGATGGCATATCGCCCTGCGCTTCGTGAGCAAGGGCCAGCAACACAAGGATTTCGATGACACTGCCCGTCCTGCCCGCCACATCTGCTGCGTTCAGCAGGCGCTCTAATAGTCGCTTTGCCTCGTCAATGGAGCCACTGACCCGGCCATGCTTATATTGGGCAATCAGCACCCGCGCCAGTGTGATGTGTTCGAACTCGCGCAGAAAGCTGAGTTCATCGTCAATCGACAAGCGCTGTTCCTGCACCCAACGCACGGCTTCACTTAACCGGCCCTGTGCCACCCATACTCGCGTCCTCAAGGCCGCCAGAGGACGCACATCGGGCACGGGCGTGCGGCGAACGTTGCGTTCTGCCGCGTCGAGCATGTCGAGTGCGCCAGCCAAGTCGCCCTGGATCTCCTTGAAGCGCGCCTGGGTACGGCAGCAGCGATAGCGCCAATCAGGTAACCCAGCCGAATCGCCTAGTTCCTCGGTGCGGAGTAGATGCTGGGTGGCGACTTCCAGCTCACCCTGCTCATGGTATAGCTCGCTCAACCCCAAATAGAGGTTTGCCGTGCCCCGGATCAGCGGTCGGGTACCCTCTGGGTGCTGTGCCAACGCAAGTTGCAATGCCTGTGTATAGCTCCGGATCGCATCACGCAGACGACCTTGCACCGTCCGGATATCGGCCAAACCAGAGGTGACACTGGTGGCGAAATGCCAGTTGCCGACCTTCTGAAAGCCAGCCATGGCATCGGCAAGCGTACGGTGGGCGGCTTCTAGATCGCCGCTGGCCCATTGGGCGAGGCCGAGGAGCGCCGCCGCTGGCCCGCGTCGGAGATGGTCTGTCGCGGGTAAGAAATCTAGCGCGCGCTGACCGTACTTTACCGCGTCCGGGAGATGGCCACGCGATTGGGCAAGGTAGGCACGGGCCGTAGCGATTGACGCAGGGAGCGTCTGAAACTGCACTTCGTCCACGACGATCATCTCATTCGATGGAGTTTGCCGTCGCGCACCGCGCGCGGCTCCAGGGTCCAGTCCAGCATCTAGCCATTGTTCGACCTCGATCAATCGGGCCTCGGCGGCCTCTAGCTCACCCGCGTTCAGCATGGCCCAGGCATACGTAACGCGGAGTACGGGCCTGAAGCGCACCAACTCATCAGGAATCGCCCTTGCCCAGCCCAGCCAGGTGGCCGTCTGAAAACTTCCATCCATGGCTGGCCAGGCTCGTTCAACCAGGCCCGCGGCGCGGGCGAAATCCTTGGCGGCCAACGCGTGGCGAATCGCATCGGCAGGCAAACCATTGTCCGCGTACCAGGTGCTGGCCCGCTGATGCAGGATCGGCACTTGGGCGGGCTGCTCTTGCAGGGCATGGGCGGCGAGCACGTCGGCAAAGAGGTGGTGATAGCGAAACCAGTGGCGGTTATCATCGAGCGGCACAACAAAGAGGTTACCGCGCTCCAGGAAATCCAACAGCGCGATGCCGTCGTTCTGGTTGGTGACGGCATCGCACAGCCCCCCACTCAAACGGTCGAGAATGGCGGTCTGGCGTAAGAAGTTTCGCACACGTTCGGGCTGGCGCTGGAGGACCTCTTCGACCAGATAGTCGACGATATACCGGTTGTCGCCAGCAAAAGCCTTGACGAATCCGCCAACGTCGGGTGCCCCCTGCGCGCGCCCGCGCATCGAGAGTGCCGCCAGTTGGAGACCCGCAATCCAGCCTTCGGTGCGCGTTTCCAGGACGCTAACTTCCTCTGCCGAGAGGTCTAGATCCATCACTTGGTTAAGAAATCCAGCGGCTTCGGCGGGGGTAAAACGCAAGTCGGCGGCGCGCAGTTCAGCCATTTGGCCGCGGGCGCGTAACCGAGCCAGGGGGAGCTGTGGATCCTCACGGGTGGTGATGACCAGGTGCATCTGCGGCGGCAGGTGCTCGAGCAGAAAGGTGAGGATCTGGTCAACCGCGCCCAGAGGCCCCCCGGCATCAAGCATATGGTAGTCATCCAGGATAAGCACGAAATTTCCTGGCATAGTGGCGATTTCATTAAGCAGGGCTGTCAGCAATGCTTCGCGCCCAGCGGGCTCCTGCAGTGACTGTGGAGAGTGGAGTGCACTCAATAGTCCTTCGCCAAGTTTCGATCCAATCGTCTGCAAAGCCGCCACAAAATAGGTTAGAAAGCGCGTAGGGTCGCTGTCCCCTTCGTCCAGCGAGATCCAGGCCACCTGCTGGTCGCAATCGGCGAGCCATGCACTGACCAGTGTAGTCTTACCAAAGCCGGCGGGGGCAGAGATGAGGGTCAGTTTGCGGTGCAAAGCTTCGTTTATGCGATCGAGCAGGCGGGGGCGGAGGACAAGGTTGGGCCGCGGTGGGGGGATATAAAGCTTCGTAGCTAAAATTGGCGTAGACATAGATCAATTATAACATATTAATGACGCCTTTCACATAAGTTCAAAAAATCTCCTTTATGGACAGCGTTAGCTTTAGCCTTTCTCACCAATCGACTGCGTCGGTTATTTGTGGATAAGAAAATTCAACGACCGGCGAACGCCACGCTGGGCCACAGGGAACGTGACATGAAAGCACGCACAGCGATCGCCTTGAGGCCAAGCGCCTGCCAGCGTGTGGCTAAGGGTTCGGGCTGACACAGCGGAAACCGCTCTGCTTGGTCCAGCTGCGCATCCTGGGGACTGACGGCGATGGCGGCGTCCCAAAAGTGGCGCATCATGGCCATGCCGTCAGCGTAATCCCAGACGTACGCCACGACTTTGCCGCCGGGTTTTGTTACGCGGATCATCTCGCCGACCATTGCCGCCGGATCGGTGACGAAGTTATGCAGTTGGGAGCGTCGATACCCCTGTCAGCAGCCGGCAGGATGCCGGCGTTCCCAGGTGCAACTGCGTAACTCCTAACTCATAAAGTGCGCTCCTGATGTCGAACAGTTTGTGGTACCCGCTGGTGGGCGGGACAAGACACGACGTTAGGCAGCAGGGATTGGTTGGATTACAAGGTGGAGGAATGTTTCAGGAAGGCAAGGGTGCGATCCCAGGCCAGATCGGCGGCCGCTTGGTTGTAGGCGTCCGTGCGGTCAGGTTCAAAGAACCAGTGTCCAGTGTCAGGGTAACGATAGAAAGTCACCGCGCCCAGAGGGCCCCCGCCAGCACGCCGTAGGTCTTCCTCCAGGTTGTCGACATTGGCTTGCGGCTCATATTCATCCTCCTCAGCAAAGTGACCGAGGTAGTCGGCGCGCGAGTTGCTGAAGTCGTCACCCCCAGTCCCGTAAAAGAGGACGACGGAACGGATGTGTTCGGGGTCGGCGGCGGCGAGGTTCAGCGCATAATAAGCCCCCAGTGAGAAGCCAATC
>Ga0209591_10008523_pt1 | contig 11169 bp, 8 predicted proteins | sample MAT01_FD_187207 | JGI IMG/M metagenome (GOLD analysis project Ga0209591, IMG submission 187207) | Freshwater microbial communities from Lake Fryxell liftoff mats and glacier meltwater in Antarctica - MAT-01 (SPAdes) (version 2) | ecosystem: Environmental > Aquatic > Freshwater > Ice > Liftoff...
TGCCGGATCGATTCGATCTCGTCCTCGGGAAGGTCCAGGTTTTCCATGTCCTCCGCCGCCATCGGAGGCATGGCCCCCTCGTGATGACGAATGGCCAGTTCCAGAAACCCGTCAGCGAGCTGCGACTCAGGGTCATCAGAGTAAGTCCCGGCCATTTCCATGTAGGCAATGCCAGCGAAAGGCTGGGCCTGAATCGCTCGCCAGAAGTACTTCCTGGCAGACTCCAGGTCATTCGCATACTTCCGGGCTCGGCCGACGCCCAATAGACCCAGGATATCGTCCGGATCGAGTTCGACTATCCGCGCGAAGGAGCCCTCGGGAGGTATCCGCCCGGCTTCCAGTTCGTCCATCACCCATTGGTGGGTTTCCTCGAGAACAGGCGAAATGAACAGCATCGAAATTCTCCTGGTTACTGCGGCTTACGCAAGGCAATGCCGAGCTCGCGCAATTGCTTCTCCGCCACCACGGACGGCGCTTCGCACATGACGTCGGTGCCCTTGGTGGTTTTGGGGAAGGGAATCACGTCGCGGATGCTCTGCTCGCCTAGCAGCAGCATGACGATACGGTCGAGCCCGAGGGCCATGCCACCGTGGGGCGGTGCGCCGTATTCGAGGGCGTCGAGCAGGAAGCCGAACTTGGAGCGGGCTTCTTCGTCGGAGAGTCCGAGAGCCTTGAAGACCTTAGCCTGGATGTCGCGACGGTGGATGCGGATACTACCGCTGGCGAGTTCGTTGCCGTTCATGACGAGGTCGTAGGAAAGCGCGCGGCAGTTGCCGGGGTCGCTTTCGAGCTTGTCCATGTCGGAATCCGGAACGGTGCAGAAGGGATGGTGGGCGGCGACCCAGCGCTCGTCTTCGTCGTTCCATTCGAACATCGGGAAGTCAGTGACCCAGAGCCATTGGAGGTTCTTGGGATCGAGCAACTGATGGCGGTCGTTGAACATCTGCGCGGCGAACATACGTAAGGCGCCGCAGGCTTTGAGCACCGTCTCTTCCGGGCGCGCGCCTTTGGCTTCGGCGGCGGCCCAGCCGGCGAGGATCAAGAGGTCATTTTCGCCAGCGCCGGTGCGGGCGCGGACTTTCACCATAGCGTCGGCATAGTCGCGGTCGAGGCGCTTTGAGTCGTCGAAGACGCGCAGACCACGCTCGTTGCCGAAGGCCTTCAGTTCATCGCGTTCCTTGCGGCTGGGGGCGCCGGTGCCGGGCAGCATGATGGCGACGCAGGGCAGGGTGCCGATCGGCAGGTCAGTGCCGGCGAAGCAATCTTCCACGCGGTAGAGCTGCGGGACGCGGGTATCGGGCTTGTCGGAGCCGTAGCGATCCATCGCTTCGGCATAGGTGAGGCGCGGGAAAGGCACCGGCACTTCGAATCCGGCCACGGCGCACATCTTCTGCACCAGGGGCTCGGCCGCGGCGAAGATCTGCTCTTGCTGCGGGAAGGCCATTTCAATGTCGATCTGGGTGAACTCGGGCTGACGATCGGCCCGCAGGTCCTCGTCGCGCAGGCAGCGGACAATTTGGAAGTACTTGTCGTAGCCCGCCACCATGAAGAGCTGTTTGAAAATCTGCGGCGACTGGGGCAGGGCATAGAAGGTACCCGGCGTCATGCGCGACGGCACCAGGAAGTCGCGCGACCCTTCGGGGGTACTCTTGGTCAGGAATGGCGTTTCGAGCTCCAGGAAGCCTTGGCCGTAGAGGTGCTCGCGGACGGCGAAGGAGATCTTCGAACGCAGGATGATGTTGCGCTGCATGCGCGGACGGCGCAGGTCGATGTAGCGGTACTTGAGGCGCGCGTCTTCGCTAATGTCGACGGTGTCTTCCATGGGGAAGGGCGGCGTCTTCGATTCGTTGAAGATCCAGATCTTGTCGACCACCACTTCCACTTCGCCCGTCGGCAGCGTGGGGTTGATGGTGTCGGCGGAGCGCTTCTCCACGATGCCGGTAGCGCCGATGACGTACTCTGAGCGCAGGTCTTCGGCGCGGGCGTGGGGCTCCGGGAAGCTCTCGCCGCGGAAGACGAGTTGGGACGTGCCTTCGCGATCGCGCAGGTGAATGAAGATAACGCCGCCGAGATCCCGCCGCCGGTGGACCCAGCCCATCAGCAGGACGCGTTGTCCTTCGTGTTCCAAACGCAGGGCGCCGCAGTCGTGCGTGCGCTTCAGGTCACCGAGGAAGTCGAGTTGAATGTCAGGCATGATTTCAGGAGGTGCGCGAGCAACTGCTCACGCGATAAGCTTTCTTGTTCGCCGGTGGCCATGTGTTTGACGGCATACACCCCGGCACTTAATTCATTGTCGCCGACCATGACGGCGATACGGGCGCCGAGTTTGTCGGCCAGTTCCATGGCGCGCCGCGGCTTGGTGGGCGAGGCGAGTTCGACGGAGAGCGCTTGCGCGCGCAGTTCTCGGGCGAGCAAGGAGCAATGGCGGAAGGAGGGTTCGTCGAGTGGGGCAAGGTAAACGTCCAGTTGCGGGGCGGTGAACTTGTCTTCGACGGCCATCAGCAGCCGGTCCTCCCCGATGGAGAAGCCGACCCCGGGCGCAGGTATCTTGGAGCCGATCGTCTCCGCCAAGCCGTTGTAGCGTCCGCCGCCGCAGATAGCGTTCTGCGCGCCCAAGGCGCCGTGCAGGAATTCGAAGGTGGTGTGGGTGTAATAGTCGAGCCCGCGCACCAGCCGCGGATTCACTTCGTAGGCGATGCCGCGGTCGTCGAGATAACGGCAGACGTCGGCGAAGTGCTTCTTCGCGGTGTCGTTTAGAAACTCATGAATGCTGGGCATTGCGGCGATGATGGCCTCGTCTTTGGGCTCTTTGGAGTCGAGCACGCGCAATGGATTCGTGTCGGCGCGGCGGGCGTTGTCGGGCGAAAGCTGATCCTTCACGCCGGCGAGGCGCTGCCTGAGTTCTTCGACATAGGCTGCGCGCGAGGGCGGGTCGCCCACGGAGTTGATGAGCAGCCGCGCGCCTTCGACGCCACAGGCCTTCAGCAACGTGTCGACCAACTCGATCATTTCGGCGTCGACGGCGGCGCTATCGACGCCGATCGCCTCGGCGCCAATCTGGTAGAACTGCCGGTAGCGGCCTTTCTGCGGCCGTTCGCGGCGAAACATGGGGCCGAGGTAAAAGAGCTTCTGGATGCCGGGGCGCTGGTCGAGCCGATGCTCCAGGTAGGCGCGCATCACGCCGGCGGTGTTCTCGGGCCGTAGAGTGAGACTGTCGCCGTGGTCGTCGAAGGTGTACATCTCCTTCGAGACGATGTCGGTTTCGGCACCCACGCCGCGGGCAAACAGCGCCGTCTCCTCAAAGATCGGCGTGCGAATCTCCTGATAGTGGAAGGTGCGAAAGACCTGCCGCACGCGCTCTTCCACCTGGTTCCAAATGTGCGACGCGGGCGGAAGAATGTCGCGGGTGCCTTTGACGGCCTTCATGAGCGGTACTCGGCAGCGCGGTCGACATAATGCTGCGCGTTCTCGAGCGTCCGCTGCTGCTCTTCGGGCGTCACCTGCCGCACGATCTTGCCCGGCACGCCCATCACCATGGAGCCCGGCGGAATCTCCTTGCCCTCGGCGACCAGCGCCCCGGCGGCGATGATGCTGCCTTTGCCGATCCGCGCACGGTTGAGGATGATGGCGCCGATGCCGATGAGGCAGCCGTCCTCGATGGTGCAGCCATGCAGCATCGCCAAGTGGCCGACGGTGACCTGATTGCCGATGGTGAGCGGAATGCCGAAGTCGCAATGCAGCACGGTGCCGTCCTGGATGCTGGTCTCCTCGCCGACGAAGATCTCGGCGATGTCACCGCGGGCGACGGCGGAAGGCCAAATGCTGGAACGTGCGCCCACGGTCACCTTGCCAATCACTTGGGCGGCGGGGTCGATGTAGGCTTCGGGGTGAATCTGCGGCTGAATGCCGCGATAGGGGCGAATCATGGTGCTTTGACGACGAGATTTTATGCTAACACGTAGGCAGGAGGGACTTAAGGGGATCGGTTTCGGGCAGATCTGGTATTCTGAGCTGTGATATAAAGATCACATCTCGGTGCAAATAATGTGAAACCGAAATCCCGGAAAGTCTTAAACTCCATCGCCGCCGGAGGCCGATCTCCCTTTCGTGAATGGATTCGGCTGCGAGCCCGTTGGGGACGACGTTTTTGAATTGAGAATCGACACCGGCCCGGGCTATCGCATTTACTTGGGTATCGATGGCGAACAAGCGATCTTGCTTGGTGAGGGTGATAAGCGAAGCCAGATGGGCGATATCTTGAAGGCCAAAGACTTTTGGAGGGACTACCATGCCGAAACGGACGAGTGCATTTCGAGAGGATCTGCTGGGGGACCTGAGTGACCCTCACGAAGCCGCCCAATATCTGAATGCTGCCCTTGAGGACTCTGAGGACATGTTTCTCGTGGCACTGCGGGACGTCGCCGAAGCGCGACAAATGGCCAAAGTGGCGGAATCGGCGGGGATCGCCCGTGAGTCGATCTACAGAATGCTAGCCCCGCAAGGCAATCCGACATACAGCAGTCTCGTTGGCATCTTCCGGGCTTTGGGTTTAAAGATGACCATCGAAGCCCAAGGGCCCGACGCTCCGGTTGGCCGCTGAGTCCAAATAGGTTAATTCTCCGAAATGGCGGGCCTTCCCGTGGGTGGCGTCGAATCGAGAGTGATGCGCACCTTGCGAGTCCTCGCCCACCTGGTGTCCCCTGTTTGGGCCCGCAACTCCGGACCATCCGGGGTAGTGCTCCAACGAGACCTTCCTCCTTGAAGGCTATCGTTGAGGGCGGCGTCAGGTGGCGTATTGGCCATTCAGGTCCATGAAGAGCGAGATGGGATCGGACCGGTCGCCGACGGCGACCTGATGAAGGTGATTGGTCATCAAGGTTTATGCGGCGACCCGAACCTGGCGCTCTTCGCCGAGCGTGCCGACGAGGGTGAGGAAATGATGGCGGTCCTCGTCGGCGATGATGGAAGGTCCCGTTTTCCCAGTTGGGAACCCAAGGAACCCAAGGGGGCGTAACGTTTGTTTTAAAACGGTCGGTATCTGTTTTTCCGTGGGGGCCTCCGGCGATGAGAGTAGCAGGAGGCCGATGGAGCAGAGGGCGAGGTCTCTGGTTAAGTCTTGCGAGTGCAGCTAGTTAGGGATTTCAAAATCGTCGTGACCGAAAATCGGATGGCCCGCGGGCTGCTCTGGCGGCGAAAAGGGCGCACATCGGCGGTTGGGGGCAACGACCGGAGATCGAGAGCAAAAACATTTTGAGCAAAAAACCGCCTAAGCGGTCGCCGGTTGGACTAGAGATACACCGAAATCTGGCTCTGCCGATCGCCAATCTTTAGGATAACGGGCTGCGAGCCGGTACCGGCTTCGCGCGGCACCCGGGCATTGATTTGCATCAGGCCCACGGTGCTTGGCGCTTGCCCCCGGAAGAGGATCTCGGCGATCTCCCCACCGATGGTGACGGACGTGGCGGCGGCCGGCTCTGGGAAGCCGGCTTTCGGCTGACTGCCAGTTTGGCTGGCCGGGACGGTGATGCCTTGCCCCGTCGCGTAGAGCACGATGACATCGCCGGCCTTGGCTGGATTCGTCACCGAGTTCAGCGTTCCATCCTGGTTCCAGGCACCGGGAAAGAGCACGGGCCGCGTGGGCACCAAGGGTAGGGTTACTGTGGTGCTGGCTTGCCCATTCGCCGTGACGACCAGCCGGGCTTCGATGAGGCCGTTCAGTTCATACGGAACTTGCACGTTCAGTTGATCGGCCTTGGCAAAGAGCAGCGGCGCGGCGATGCCGTTCCAGGTAACAGAGACTCCCGCCCCGGAGGAAGGCAGGAGCCCAGTCACCGGATCTAAGGCAAAGGCGAGACCTTCGCCGGATCCAAACCCGCTGCCGAAAATCGAGACCAGTTGGCCAGGCGCCACCGGTGCGCCTTCCGGACTAAATACGCTGGAGACGCCCTCTCGCGCGAACCGGGGACCGCCCGCCGCCTGTGCCTGTGCCGGGCCCATCATCCAGAGCTCGTTGGTGCGCTCACCCGTGTTCTTAGTGCCGCCAAAAAAGAAGGCCGTCTTTTGATCGGAGGCAAAGGCGGACTGATGGCGGGAACGGCCCGACGGGGGCGTGCCCTGCAACGTGGCCTGGCGCCACTCGCGGCGATTGGCATCGAACTCCCAGGTGTCATTCAACGCGCCGTTGCCTTGGCCACCAAAGACCACCAGTTGGCTGCGCGCATCGTCGAACACCATGCCGTAGTGCGTCCGCGGCGAAGGCTTTACCTGTCCCGTCCGCTCGGTCCAAGTGTTGGTGTTGAGATCGAACGCCCACAGGTCGCCCAGCGGACAGGGGCCGAAGCCGCTAGCGCAGCCCCCGAAAAGCAGCATCTGGCTGCGCTCGGCGTCGTAGACGGCATGGTGCAAGCAGCGCCGCAGGGGCTTCGTTCCGGAAGGGGTGAGGTTGCGCCAAGTGTTGTTCGCGAGGTCGAAGGCCCAGGTGTCGTCGAAGCGTCCGGCACTGGTGAAGCCATGGGAGATCACCATACGGTCACTCCCGGGCTCCAAAATGGCGGAGTGGCTGTAGCGGCGGCTGGGGCCGGCATCGTCGCGCGCCAGTTGCGTCCAGGAACCACGCGCCACGTCGAAGGCCCAAACATCGCTGAAAAAGCTGCGGGATTGGCCCCCGAACATCACCAACCGGTTGCGCTTGGCATCCCACAGCAGGGTGTGTCCGAGTCGAGCGGGAGGCAGAGTACCGCTAACTCTTACCTGGCTCCAGCGCTTCTGGTCCAAGGCGTAGACCCAAAGGTCGTTCTGAAAGTCTCCGGATTGGCCGCCGAAGAGATAAATCTGGCGCGTGGCGGGGTCGTAGGCAATCGTTCCGTCCACGCGCCCGGACGGGGCGATATCGTCTGTGGGTAGAAGCGTATACGCCGACTGTGCCAGTGCCAGCGCAGTGAACAAGATCGAAATCAACGCGGCCTTCATGCCTTCACCATCCCTCATGAACCAATTTTCGTTCCCACAATTCGAAAATAACCGCAGTCTCCATACCGCTTAGTGATTCCGGGTGATGGCTGGCGGATTGAAGCTGACGACATACTGCAGCCCTAAGACATTGGCCTGGGTGCCGGTGTTGAACGGACCCTGCAACGTCAAGTATCCGACCTTGAGCAAGTGACCCGGTGCAGGGCGAAATCCGGCCACGAACTCGAACGTTCGTTCCGCGGATAAGCCCCCGTTTCTCCAGCGCGACCCCCCGCGGCCCGCTAGGTACCAGCGTGGATTCAGGCTATACTTTGCTTCGCCATAGGCCAAGGTTTCGAAGAAATTCGGAAACGCCCGATAAGGGTATTGGAACCGCTGGGCCTCGCCGCTCAAGTTCCATTTGCCGCGCGCCCACTGGGCGTCGAGCCCGTAGCCCAAGGCCGAGAGACTTTTCGGTGCGGCCTCACCCTTATTGAAGAAGCGGCCCTGCCGGTGTAAGTAGGGCCCATGCACCGCCGACGCGCCCACCCGAAAGCCTTGCCGAATGGTGTAGCCGGCACCCACCGTCCAGTTGGCATATTGATCGCGGTCGTTCCATTTTCGAGGGTTCGATGGAGAACTATTCGTTAGTTGCAAGCGGGCGTCCGCTTTGCCCAGCGTGACGTCGATCTCCGCACCCGGCATGCCGAATACAGTGACGGGGACGTAGTAGTAGCCGTAGCCCGGGGGCAGGTCGATCAGCCAATTGCGGGCATCGTCGTAGCGCGTCGGAAAGGAGCCAAAGGCCGAGGTGAGTTGGCCCACCTTTACCGTCACCGAACGCCCATCGCGGATGCGGCTGTAACCGACGTAGGCTTGCAGAACCGAGAATCGTAATTGGTGTTGGCGAGAAGATAACTCTTCATAAAAATAGGGGGTAGAGTGCAGTTGTAGCGCCCCATAGCCGAACCAATGCGCGCCCAGCTTGAGGGTGGGGTAGAGATTCGCGCGAATGGCTCCTGTAAAAGTGCCGGAACCTGGGGTAGCTGAGGAGGGGGAGGGCGCGCGTCTGGATTGGGACGTGAAAAACGACCCGGTGCCCGGCAGGGCGAGGCCGAACTGCGCCTCTTGGGCCCACGCTGCGGCGGCGAGTAGGCTAATGCACAGGATCCAATTCATGCGATCCCTTCTGCTGGAGAGAGTTCTTGAGGGCGGCCAATTGGGGGCCGGTATCGGCGTCAGCGTACTGAATAGCGCCCGTCTCCACCAGGCGCAAAAAGACTTCCACCACCGAGGCGTCGAATTGCGAACCGGCATGCCGGCGCAGGACCTCCTGGGCTTGAGCCGTCGTCGTCGCCTCCCGATACGGCCGATTGCTGGTCATCGCGTCATAGGCGTCGACGACATGGACAATCCGCGCGGCCAGCGGCACTTGCTCGCCCCGCAGCCCCCAGGGATAGCCGGAGCCGTCTGTGTTCTCGTGATGTAACTCGACAATGGCCAGATAGTCGCGAAACTTGGCCACGCCCTCCAGGATCCTTTTGCCGATCACCGGATGACGCTTAATGATCTCGAATTCCTCGCCGCTGAGCGGCCCGGGCTTCTGCAGTACGGCGTCGGGAATGCCGATTTTGCCGATGTCGTGCAGGTTGGCTCCCACGCGAATGATCTCGATCTCAGCGACCGAAAGGTTCATGGCCTGGGCGATGGCCACCGCGTAGTCACTCACGCGGGAACTGTGGCCAGCCGTGTAAGGATCACGGGCATCGAGCGTCTGGGCCATCGTTTGGGTGATCTGCAAGTACGTTTCGTCCAGCCGGCGTTGAGACTCGGCCACGGCGGCGGCGGCCAAGTTGAAGGCCCGGGCCAATTCGTTCACTTCCTTCGTGCTGGACGTCTCGGGAAAATCGCCCTGCAAAACCCCGCTGCGTTCGCTTTCGCGCAGCCGATCGATCAGTTCCACCAAGGGGCGGGTGACGGCACGCGCGCCGTAAATATCGGCGAGCAATGCGGCGACGAGCATCGTCAGCAAAGCCGCCCAGAAGCCGCTCGTCGCGGTGCCGAGCAACTGGCTGCTGGCCTGTTCCACGGAGTGCAGGGTCCAAAGCGAGTAGCCTTGCTCGAGCAGCTTCGCGTCGACCGCTAGCGCCAGATACGGTGCGCCATTCAAGGAGACACTACACTGCCGCGTCGCTCCGCAAGACGAGAATGTGCTTTCCAATTGCTTTTCGCTCAGGGTGACGCCGGCCTGAGCCACGACCTTGGCCCCGGCCTTAGCGGCAGTAGAGTCCGCCCGCAAGAGCACCGCCTGCCGATGGTAAGACGACAGCTCAAACCGCTTGCCCACCAGTAACATCCCGAGGTTTTCGGTGCCGCTGTTGACGGGTACCGTGATCAGATCGAACAGTTCGCCGCGTGCCGTTGCCAGCCGCGCGCCGCCCGGCGGCAGATCGGTGGCGGCGACGGCCTTCCAATTCGCGCTCGCGGGCGGGCTTTCGGGCTCGCCGCGGGCAATGGCGGCCAAGGGCCGGCCGGCGGCGTCCTGCAACCCCACCAGATCCGCGTCCAGCGAAGCGGCCATTTCGAGAAGCTGATCCTGCAAAGTGAGTTGGGCGGCGGTGCTGCCCGACGTCTCGCGCGACAAGCTCAGCAGCGCTTTCAAGGAGGCATTCTCCGCCAGCGTCGCCAGCAGGCTCAACCGTTGATGACGGGCCTCGAGACGAAGGTTGGTTTGCAACTGCTGGGACTCGACCAGCGTCTGTTGCAAACCGCCGCGGACACTCTCGGCGATGCCGCCGCGGAACCAGTTGAATCCGGCTAGTAGCGCCAGGCTGATCGGCAGGAATCCCAGCGCCAGAAATCTGAGGGAAATGGGGAGAGCCCGCGTCATTTCCGGCTAACGGGCTCGCTTAGGGGAATCTCGAAATCCACCTGGACGGCCTGCCCCGCCCGCACTTCAATCGTGCGTCGGAACAAGCCGGCACTCTTATGCCAAGCCACCAGGACGTAGCGCCCGGGGGGTACCTCGGCCAGGGCAAAGTCGCCGTTTTCCGCCGGTTGCGTAAACCAGCCATTGGGAGTTACCAACACCGCGCCGCTCATGTTGGGATGCAGATGGCAAAACAACTGGACGATGCCCGCCTGGTGAAACGTCACGGAGCGGGATTCGCCCTCTTTGTAGTTACCTAGATCCAGCGGCTTCACCTTTGACAGAGAGAAAACATTATGAAAGATCGGGTCGCCATTCGGAAATGACACCGTAGAGCCTACTGGAACGGCCAACACTTCGGGCTCGAATCGCCGTTGATGTTGGTTCATTCGAGCTTGCCGGGGGCGAGCGGCCAATCCAGGCGTATCCAGATAGACCACGACGCGCCGCAACTCGGCACCGACATCCGCCGGCGGCGGGGGCTCCACTGCAATGGCCGCGGCGCGCTCATACACTTGAGGCACGCTGATGCGCCGCTTGGTTAAGGTGGAGGTGACGCGAATCCGACCGGTTACCTCTCCCACCTGACCGGAGAGCGTCAAGGCGCAGCACAGCACGATCGTGGACCACCATCGCATACTAATCGGCTATCGACGGATTTCGTGCGGGGCACTAGAGTAAATCGGCCGCGAGTTGGAAAGCGTCTGTATCTAGCCGCGTGACCCTAATTACGGCCGGATTCGTTAGTCCCGATCAACGAGGGTGGATCGCACGAAAAATGCGGCGGGGTCGAAATTTCAGCGTCTGAAGCGCCGGCCTGCCCGAGCGAATAATCCGCGTAAAGGGATGGAAACTCGCGGATGAGGGGCGGTTCTCCTACCAGAGGCCCGTAAGAGTTGCTACTGGATTCTCTTTCAAGAAGCGAGATTCGATGACAAAACGAAAAATGTTGGGATACGGCAATGGCTGCCGGGACCGATGGTGCGGACCGATGGTGCCAGGGGACCGCTAGGCGAACCGATGGTGCCAGGCATGATTTGGGGAAAACCCGCGCACCGCCCGGCATCCCTGACTTATCCCCAACTCACAAGCAATAAGGCACTTATCGGCGCGAAAATGCGGTGGACTGGCACTCCGCCGCATTTCTAGGTCCCGGTGTGCCAGTCCCCGCAAGCTACGTGCCCGGCACTGCGTGGGAGAGCGGGCCTAGGGGAGTGTCCAAAAACGCAATACCCGCCTCAACCCAACCCCAAACAGTAACCTCACCCTAGCCCGTCGCGTAAGCGGTAAGT
>Ga0209591_10008527_pt1 | contig 11168 bp, 8 predicted proteins | sample MAT01_FD_187207 | JGI IMG/M metagenome (GOLD analysis project Ga0209591, IMG submission 187207) | Freshwater microbial communities from Lake Fryxell liftoff mats and glacier meltwater in Antarctica - MAT-01 (SPAdes) (version 2) | ecosystem: Environmental > Aquatic > Freshwater > Ice > Liftoff...
TCTCCATATAAACCCGACCGGACATGCCACCGCCTTCCTGTTTTCCGGCTAAAGATTCCATTAAAGCCGTGCCGCCCTCTGACGCGATCGCTTCATCCACTTCGTCTATTCCTGGTAGCCCTAATGCGCCTGCCTCAATATCTCCGAGTGGATCTGAGCCAGCACCCTGAGCATTCTCTTCCCCTAGTCTTGGGTCTGCCCCACTGTAAATATTGCCTGTGATTTTAGCGAGTTCAATATTGGCTGCATCTAAGATTTCCTCTAAATCAAAGCTACCAAGAATGCCCTTAATCCTCTCCCCTATGCCAATGACTCTAGAGATTAAACCTCCTGCTTGTTGGACTGTGCCGATCGCCCCGCCAATTTCACCCTGAGTCTCCTGGTCTAGGACAGAATCGATCGTCCTGTTAATAGCACCATTCGCCTCAGTTGGAGCGTTATCAATTCTGCCGTTAATGTCATCAACAGCCCTATTGCCCTGATTGATCACACCGTTGATTGAATTAATGTTTTCGTTGACCGTTTCATTGATGGTGCGATCGACGCCTGGATTGCCCGTAGCTTGGCTAAATGCAGGGGCTGCGGATAGAAATAATGCGACTAAAGATAAAGTGACCGCAAAAGGAATATCTGAGGATTGAAAGTGATTAGTTCTCATCTGTAAACCTCTCAGTGGATGCTTTTGGATAATCTGGTAGACCAATTTGCTTCATAGATTTAGTGCCCAGTAACGCCGCCTTATACTCGTCGGTAAAATGCTTTAAGCCTTCGAGATAACCCCGCTGGGTGAGCGGGTATTCAGCCATAATGCGTTCTCGCGCTAGTTTCTCCTCATCGTTATTTGCTAGTGCTGCCAACATCATTGGAGGTGCATAAAAACGGGTATCCCAAAATCGTCCATTCCGTTCAATCAACCAGCGAGAAAACATTTCGCCTCGGTTCTGCTTATATTTCTCAGTCGCGTTGAGGTTGATTACTTCTTCGGGAAAGTTGAGATGGTCAATGTAGGCGTTGGTCGAACCATGCCGAGTTAATCCGGTGATGGTTATACCCCGATTGGCGAGAATTTGGGCACTGGCTGAGCAGTTGATAATTGCATCAAGGTCTTGGAGCAGAATCATGATCGAAATGCCCTCTTTACGCCCAGTGGCAAACTGTTCGCCAATGATTTCAGCAAAGCCACGTTTGGCGAGTAAGACTGACAACTCATCTCCGACAAACAAACTCTTGGGATGCTCTAATGCGGTTCTTAGACAAGCCATTTGAGCACAAAGGGCAATGATGTAGCTATTGTTCTCATTGGTTAAACCTGAGAGAGCGTAAAACGTCATCTTTGGCTTGGGATTCACGCTGGAGGGTTTACCTAACAGATTGCCCACGTTGGGATCTAATAGTTTAGCTTCGAGTTGTGAGTAGATTTGATTAATAGCTGCGGCATCCAGATCCCCGTAGCTCTCTAAGTTCATCTTTTCCTTAGAGCAGAACTTCAACAAATCGCTGGCGGTAGGCATCTGTTGCCACTCTGATGATTTCCATCCTCCCTCGAACGCATTGTTATAACGCTCAATCATCTCGGCATCGGCGAGGAATACTTCCAACAGCCGCAAGACGATCGCATTGACTCTGACCTGTAAAGATGGGTCGATGATTTGATCCATGGCGATCGCCACAATTATTTGCCGAACGAAATCCTTCCAACGTAGAAACCGAGGCTTTTGCAGAGCTGGGGGCAAGTTTCTTAAATCCGGCGGTTCTAACAAATTCAACGTTTCTTGGAGGATGTTGACGTATGCGCCATCCTCATCTCCCAACATCTCGACCAGTAATTTGTAAGTGCTGTTACCGCCCGTGGATAAATCCATGCCGACTACTGGGATGTGTTTGGCGATCGCATCAATGACAATCCGTCCCCCCAAGACCGACTTGCCAGAGCCGCTGGCACCTGTGACAATCAGACGCTCCGGTTCAGTGAATAAATCTACGTAGAGCGGTCGCCCACCCAATTCTGTCACCAACTCCATGCCTGTTTTATCTAAGGGTAGGGGGCAAGTAAGGGGCAGAAACCCTGTCACGCTACTAGAATCCATGGTGATTCGACGCTCTGAAAAAGCGGTATAGCTCTTGAGCATGACAAAGTTATTAATCGGCAAAGTCTCAGCCCAAACCCGCCAAGCAATATCATTTTCGACAACGGCTCTAACCGTTTCAAACGATTGACAAAGGTGACTCGCAGCTTCCTCGCAGGCGCGTTCTGTATCCCGCCAGAGCACTAAAACAGGAGCACAGTAAAGGGGCAGCGTGCCCTCGGCAATCCGCACTAAAGCATCCGAGGTGTGGTGATCTTTAATATCGGCATAAACCTTTTTGCCCGTTCCTTCTTCGATCGCCCGCTTGCGTTCCCAGAGCGATTGGCGGTTGAGCTTTTCCATCTCGTCCTGGACGACCCAGCGCTCACGAGTGGTGATTTGAACTGCCATGTCGATGTCCTTCAAGTAAGGGCTGCTGAGGCGCTCCCAGACCCATTTAAGGGCAATCCGACCACTGCGCCATTGTTTAGGCGCTTCTTCCAATACAACGACTTTCCCAACTTTGCCATTGCAGTACAAGTAGCGTTTATCTTGATGATGCTTGGGGCAAGATGTCTTCCCTTTTTCTCCCTGGATTAGGCGAGAGACAATATCTTTGCTGCCTGCGAGCGGAATGGTTTGCTCGGTTCCTTTTTCAGTATCTTCAATGCGAATGACCTCTGGCATTTCACCGTAGTGATGACGGTTGAAGCGATACCACAACCATTCCCAAACTTCTTCCGGCTTCATCGCGGCGATCGTCAAGTCAGCTTTAGTTTCGAGCAGGTTACGCCAAGGCAGATAACCATAGTCAAAAATCTGACGCGCCGTTTTTAGATAGAAGTCTTGGAAGTAAAGTTGCTCAGTGCCAACTAAGGAGCGGCTGAAGCCCTGGATTCTATCTTGGAACCATTGCACCCCTTTACCAATCGGGTCGGTGCGTTCACTGCCACTTCTTTGGGCAGTCCAGGTCACCCAAATAGTTTGTTCCCAGGTTTGTCGAACGCCCCGCTCAGTTAACTCCTGCATCCGCTGTTGCTCATTCCAGAGCAACACTGAAATAGCAGGGACGTTGCAGTGTTGAGCAAGGTCTTCCAGTTCTTGAGTGCGCTCCTCAGCATCACTGCGGCAAGATAAGTGAAACGTAATCGATTCACCCTCAGGAATTTCCGACATACATTGCTGGATATTATCTAGAAACGCTTCGACCTCACTGCGATAAAGCTGAGGATGAAACCCTTGGAATTTAAACGGAATCTGAGCGCTCCATTGCCGGAAGAGTGGGTCATAGAGCAGTAAGCAGGCGAACTGATGCTGACCCATTTGGATATCGACGATGGAATGGATATGGGAGACTGATTGGAAACTCATGAATCGTTTCACACCCTGACGAGTAGTGGCTTTAATGATCTTGGGTTGCGGTTTCGATCGCATCTGCCAACGAGGGTCGGTGACCGGGACAAATAGTGAATTGTTATTGATCCAGTCTTCTCCCGGTGGCACGCCCCAACGTTTGAAGAATCGATAATCGCGATCGCCCGTTAGCATCCAGTAAGTACCAGACAGCCAAACCCAACCCAGAAACCAAGCAGGATAACTAACCGCCAACATCATTTTGAACAGGAAGAAGGTCATGCCACCGATCACAATCCACACTGGGAACTGAGATGCAGGGATAGGACCAATGGAAGCACGACGACCAAACAGAGGATTAATTTCGATCAGATCTTTATCGACATCTATATTCATGATTAGATGGCCGCGCCGCCTGCGCCACCGCCACCAGCACCAGCACCAGGAGCACCCAAAATTAAGACACTCATTATTTCTACTAAAACGACAAAACCAACACCGATACCCATGACGCTCACTAACGGCTGCCAGTCTGATCCACGAAGCGCCGCAGTCAGAGAAATAATGATGCCAGTGACAAAAGCTAAAACAACGAGAACTCTGAAAAAGATGAAAATAGTCGTGATAATACCTTCATCAATCCCGGAGCCAGAGTCGGCAATCACAGCTTTTAAGCCAGCTTCTAAAGAATTAAAAAACTGAGCCTGGGCAGGCTCTGCTTGAGGCACGATCACCAGCGCTGCCACGATCGCACCTAATCCCATTTGCCAACCTGAAACTCGCTTGCCACGACCCAAGAAAATAGGAGCTAAAAGGACACTAATTTCTTCTACTGCAAGAGACAAAATATAGAAGGCGATCGTGGCAATGCCGAAACACAAAATACCGCAGGCAATTAAGGGTTGGAATAAAGCAAAACAGGTGAAAAGCAATATGGCGGAACCTAAACCAAGTTTTGTGACTCTAACTTTTTCAGTAACCATGATGAACCTCGCCAAGAAATTTGATGTACTTTTAAGGCTCAATCTGAGGCTCTCTTTTAGTATTTAGAGATCGTTCAGATTGTAGAGATTTAGCTTTTTCTTTAAGGACACTAGAAGCAATGTCAGAATGATCTATCTGAACTCCAAAACCGGGGACGATCTTGCCAAAGACGACAGTCTCTGATGCCAAAGGAGATGATTCTTTAATTGTGAAATCTTGACTTTTGTCAGAATTGGGATTACTAATGTTCACTGTGTAATGAAAATCATCAGTTTCCCATTTGAAACTATCTGACTCTTGATTAAATACTTCCGGGTAAGACTTTGATAGTTCAGATATAAAATCTCGATTAGCGTTCCAATTGTCATAGCCATAAACACTTCGAGGCAATTTAAGTAGAAATTCTGATTCTTGTCTAGACAAGTTATTGGCAGTTTCAATCCATTTGTCTTTATCTTTGACATAGGCCGCATCAAATTTAGTCTCATCGGTGGTTTTAATCGAAATCGTGCGGTTGTCTTCATCGCCACTAACTATCAACGTGCCAAGACTCGTCTTTATGGGTGCAGGATTAAGATCAGAGTAATCAGGAAGTTCCCCTAAATATTTAGATCTTGCCTTGGCAAAACTATACAAACTTTGAGCGATATCACTGCTTTGAATGGTTGAGGTCGGTGATGATACAGATTCACCTATAGAATCTTCTGGCTGCTCCTTTTCAGCCTCTCCTACTTGCTGTGTTGAAAAAAATTGCTCTAATCTCTCAACGCGATCGCTCAAGTGATTAAGAGCCTGTTCAATCAGGTCGAGCTTCTGATTGATCGAAAGACTTGGATCTATCGCGATCAATGGTCTATCTGAACTAATGCCAGCTTGCCTGTCAAGGTTATCCAACTGCTGATCAATTTGTTGCAAAACAGGATTGAAAACACCATCAAGGGTTTGGTCTGGAGGTATTGGCGCTTGTGCAGCAGCATTCCTTTTCTGGGGTGCAGGTATCGGCTTCGGCGTTTTACTCTTTGCTTTATCTATAGTTTGATCCGGGGTTAAATTGTTGATGCGATCGTCCAGCTCAACAACTCTTTCGAGAGCACTCTCAACCCGCTTCTGCTGGTTCCTATCCTCTAAACTTTTCGCAATGGCAGCGCCCGTCTGAATCAGAGTACCCAAAGCTTGTAAACTTGCCCTGCTCAAGTCATAGCCATCGAAACCTTGATGAGGCGATCGCGTCTGCCTGCCCATATCATCGACGTCACTACCCACTTGCTGCGCATACCTGAAAACATCGAAAGGTTTTTGAGGCGATCGGTTAGCAAATTTAGCTTGACTATTAATACTGACTTGATGTATCTGCTCTGGTTCATCCAGACGATCAAATAAATCGTCATCGGGATTGAAGGATTCATTCATGGCTAACTCTTTGGTTAAACTTTAGACATGGAGAATGAGAGGGCGTGCTCCTACGGAGATACCGCAAGGGTCGCCCTCTGAGGCGCTCCAGGAAAGGAATTGAAAGAATTAAAAACTTAGGCTTACAGTCATTTACACATACGTAAATTCAAAAGTAAAGACAGAAAGCGTCCAGATTTTAAATCCAGTTTGTTTGCCGTCAGATAGTATAAATCAAAGAAAGTGCTTGAAAAAGGCAGCAAAATAGAGATATCAGGTTTTGACTGGATACCTATGCACATAATGTGCTTTTTCGTAATCGCCAAAACGTCCAGATTTTGGGCTAAAAGCGTCCAGATTTTCGGGGGTTGGAACAGGTTTTTTTAGGATTTTAGAAAAGATTTAAGAGCAATTTAATCAAGCGGAGGGAACGGTAAAAAATCTGTAATATGGTCAAGAGCGTAATACTTTAACAACACCAGAAATCATGATTAACTTGAGGACTAAAATGTCGAGTTCTTCTCAACCCAACCCATCACGTTTTTTACAGAAATTAGAGTGGATCATGCTGGCGGTGTGTGGCTCAATGGGAATTGTGGATGCATTTTATAGCCATCATGTGCCAGTGCTGCACCTGGTAATTCTGACGCTCTTAGGAGGGATGGGATTCTTTCTTCCTACCAGCGGCAAGACCTGGATAAAAGTGGCGTATACAGGAATACAACTCAATTTAATTTTCTGTGGTACACTACTGGGTTACTTACATGTCCTCCCGGTGCTGTATTTAATTGTGGTCATCCGCAGTTGCTTTATCTTCGAGATCTCCGGTCGATGGATTACGGCTGGAATCGCAATGCTCTGTTTTTTGTTTCATCAGGCTCAATATGGATTCAATATAGTGCCCTTATTGTTGCCAGAGGTATTACAAGCGTTTTTAATGCACCAACTCGCCGAAGTCTTAATGTTTGGATTAGGGTTAGCCTTGGTTTTACACTTAGCGAGTACGGTGCTGAGTGAACGGATGCTAAAAAATAAGCTGGAATTGACCTATGGAGAATTAAGCAAAACCCATGTGCAGCTCCAAATGTATGCCTCGCAGGTCGAACAAATGGCGATTTTACAAGAGCGCAATCAGATCGCCCAAGAGATTCATGACTCCCTAGGACATGCCTTAGCGGCATTGAATGTGCAGCTTAAGATCGCTAAAAGGCTCTGGCGGGAAGAACCAGAGGAAGCAGAAACGGCAGTCGAGCAGGCTCAAACATTAGGCAATCTCGCCATGTCAGAAGTCAGAGAATCAGTACGAACCTTGCAAGATGGAGTTCCTGAAATGCCCTCTCTGAGTCAGGCTATCTTGACCTTAGTGGACACTTTTCAACGGACTACCGGGATTGAGGTTACCCTTCAGCAATCAGAATTAACATTCTCCTCCCAGCCCGTGAGCAAGACGGTCTATCGGATTATCCAAGAAGCGTTGACGAATGTTCTCAAACATTCTGAAGCAACGGCAGTATCAATCACAGTGAGCAGCACTCGGCAGGAACTTTCCTTGAGAATTCAAGATAACGGTACAGGTTTCGATATAGAAGAAATCACGCCTGGGGTTGGTCTTAAAAGCATGGGCGATCGTACCAACGCTTTTGGCGGGTCGTTGAAGTTGAATTCGAGTCACGGTTCAGGATGTCAAATTTCGGTTGATCTACCATTGATTGAGGTGCATCATGACTATTCGAGTGTTGATTGTGGAAGACCAGCCGATCAGCCGTCTTGGCATCCAAAAACTGCTTAATCTGGAACCTGATTTAGAAGTCGTTGGACTGGCAGAAAATGGCAGAGAGGCGATCACCCAGGTGCGCAGTTTGATGCCTGATGTCGTGTTGATGGATGTGCGGATGCCCGTCATGGACGGCAAAAAAGCCACGCGCCAGATTATGAAGGAATTTCCCGGTTGTAAGATTCTGATGCTAACCACTTTTGACAATGGTCAATATATTCAAGATACATTGCAAGCGGGTGCAAAGGGATATTTACTGAAAGATGTGGATATGGACAAACTGGCGCAGGCGATCCGAATGGTTAATCAGGGGTATCCACACATGAGTCCGGGAGTATTGGAAAAGTTCGTTAATAGGACTAGGGCTGGCGATCAGGTGGGAGAAAAGATCCCAGATTTGATCACAGAGGAGCGGGTAGACCTAACAGAATTCAAGAAACTAACGCCACGAGAGCAAGAGATTTTGGAGGCAATGAGCCAAGGATTAAACAATCGTGAAATTTCACAGATGCTGTTCATTTCACTGAGTACCATCCGCACTCATATCAGCAACATGATCAGCAGTTTGAACGTAGAAAATAGATCCCAATTAAAGTACTACGCCGATACAATCTTTGAGCATCGGTATAAGACGTTAGCGAAACGACACTAAAGCGATAAGCGAGGGGCTTTGAACTCTAGCGCCCTTCTTCACTAATGGAGAATGAGGGAGCAACCTAATTAGCTAACTCTCTACTGTAAATGCTTGCCTTGAATACCTTAAGATTAGGAACTTGTTGAATTGGCTTTGTTCTTCCATAAGTCGGCTGAGTCTTTTAGCACGCTGGCAAAGGCTCCGGGCTTCTCAGCAGAAACCAGATACCTCCCGTTAGGTTGCTCTGCTGAATTGAGCCAAACCAATTGGTTCATAACCTGAAGGCTTTCAACTGCCGAAAGCCCTAATTCGGGGGCGATCGCTCCCACCGCTGCTTCTGGTTGCTTCCGATAAAACTTCATGGACTCATCTACGGGTATGGTTAAGCTTAACGGAGTGGGTGACTACTCCGTTAAGCTTAACCATACCCGTCATAATCTTCTTTAAGCCAGAGAATAACCAAACAGATGACGCATAAAGCGTCTGGAGATCTACTATAACGAGGACGTTGAAAATAGGATGCCTGCAAATTCCATGACTGATAGTGCAATTGACCTCATTCTTGCTCTACAAATCACGGTTGCTTGGGCGGGCGAAGGATTGTGTGATCCTCAACGCCTTGACTGGTGGCGGACTGATGTAGTGGATGAAGATGGGGGAGGAGATCTGTTTCAGCGACTTTTTCCAAAGACTCATTGGTGGACATCTTTGGAAGCAGTGCGCCAAGTGGCACTGCAGCAAGATCGGCGGATGCGATCGGGCATGGCTCAACCTGACCAAGTTCGGACGATCTTCTTCTTGGGGTTTGAGATGGATGAGCAATTAGCAGATCGATTAATTGTTCATAAACGAAATGGAGAACCTCCACAAGCCGTTTTGCCGTTACCAATGGATTTGAAGGTAATTTTTTCTGAGCCTGATTTTGAGGCGGCACTGCAAGTTCCTGGACGAGAGATTGATTTTCAGGTGAGTCCATCTGGGCGAGAGATGCGAGGAGAGATGCCAGAGTCGCCAGAATTATGGATTAGAAATTTGGCGGCGGCTTTGTTGCCGTTGAGCGATCGCTATCCCATGCCCTTCTATCGACTGGGGGTGCCTCATGCCCACTAAACTGGCTCTCTCGTATGGAGCAGAAGTGACTCAGTTTCATACTCGAATGCTGCGGGTTTCTTTGGCGGTGGAGGAGAATCGTGCCTATTGGGAACATTTGCGACTAGAACTTCCTAAAGAGAAACGGGCAGTGGTTGCTTTTGAGAAGCGATGGTTCGGCAGCAAGAGCATGGAGCGGGTACGGCGGTTGCTAGCTGAATTTAATCATCGATATGAGACTTATCCGGTTGCCCTAGAGGTTCTGCTGCACTGGTGTCCGAGCGATCCGATTACTCGTCAAAATATCTGCCATTGGCATATGCAGTTGGCAGACCCGATGTATCGTTTGTTTACGGGAAGTTTTTTGGAACAGCGGCGGCAGTCAACGCCTAATATTGAGCGCGATATTGCGGCTCGATGGGTGGCGCAGCAGTTGAAGACTGAGTGGTCTACTTCGACGATTCAGCGGATGGCGACGGGGTTAATTGCTTCGGCGGCAGATGCGGGGTTGTGTGGGGAGAAGCCGGGGAACCGGAGTTTGCTCTATCCCAAGGTGACGGATGAGGCGTTGGCGTACTGGCTCTACTTTTTACGTTATCTCTCGTTTGAAGGATCGATGCTGAATAATCCTTATCTGATGTCTGTGGGTTTGACAGAGGGCTTCTTAGAGCAACGACTGCGAAAATTGCCGGGGCTGACTTTTAATAGAATGGGCGATTTGCATGAGTTTGACTGGCAGTATGAGGATCTGAAAAGTTGGGCGATCGCCACTCTGGGCTTGGCTTGGGAGGTGGAAGCGTGACCGGATCTCTGTTTGAAGCTGCTTCATTGAATCGAGCCATTCAAGCACTGCGGAGTGATTTATTAGATGGGGATAGTCCTAAAATCAGCACGATGCGGAATTATCGGTTTGCGATTTTGCTCTATGACCCGACTGAAGAATTTATACTGCGCGGACACATTCGGAATTTGACCGATGACTTAAGGCTACAGGGCTGGAATGTTCTATCGATTTCACTCCAACAATTGCTTTTGGATCGGTTGAAGCAGGAAGATGCTCAAGTCATAGAGAGCATTATTCGGATGGAGCATCGGCTTTATGGTCGTGATCCCGATCGCGCGTTGAATCATTTGAAAGACAAGCTGGCTCGATATATTGAAGGGGCAGAGGGTATTGCGAGGGATGTCATTCATTTAATTGGGCAGTTTGCAGATGATCATCCAGCGGAAGCTAACCGTACCTTGATCCTTTTGGGGCGGACTGGGGCACTCTATCCTTTTTTTCGTTCGTCTGCTCTGTTGAAGCTAATTGATGGCAAAACTCGAAATCTTCCCGTCGTTCTGCTTTATCCCGGTGAACGAAGGGAGTTGAATGCATTGAAATTTATGGGTGAGCTTTCGTCTGATCGAGATTATCGCCCTCGTATCTATTCGTAGACATGGGTGATTGAGGTGTGCAGGTTGGATTCGTACAGGTTGAGTTCATATCGATTGCAGTAGGAAGGTTGGAATGCAGCTTAAAGATATTTTTGCTAACGACATCACTCGCAATATTGCGCCTGTCATTTATTTTCATGAACAGGAGCCAGCTAAAGTTGCGGAGGAGGTGTCGGAGTACATTATTACGGGGGGATATCCTGAAACTGATCCTCGGTACAAAAATATCAAGTCGGCTGGCATTCATGAACAGTTTGTGCGATTGCTCAGAGGCTTGGCAGATGAGTTGAAGAAGCCTAATGGTCCTGAGTTACCCGCGTCTTGGATTTCTGGCTTTTATGGATCGGGGAAGTCGAGCTTTGCTAAATTGCTGGGGCTGGCGTTGGATGGGTTGCTACTGCCTGATGGTCGCACGATGTCGGAGGCATTGTTGTCGCGGGAC
>Ga0209591_10008529_pt1 | contig 11167 bp, 10 predicted proteins | sample MAT01_FD_187207 | JGI IMG/M metagenome (GOLD analysis project Ga0209591, IMG submission 187207) | Freshwater microbial communities from Lake Fryxell liftoff mats and glacier meltwater in Antarctica - MAT-01 (SPAdes) (version 2) | ecosystem: Environmental > Aquatic > Freshwater > Ice > Liftoff...
ATCCTATACCCGAAGAAATCCAAAACCGGTTATCCAATGAAGTGAGGATTTTTAAAGATGAAGAGGGTAAAATCTGGGTAAGCAATTTGATCAATGAACCAAAAGCTTTTTTTTATCAGGACGGATCATGGGAAGAGTTTGACCTGAAAAAAAATCTTTCCCTTAACGGACCCCAAAATCACCTTCTTTTCTTGCCTAAAAAGACAGATAAAGGTTGGATATATCTTTTGTTTTCAGATAATAAATTGTTTTCCAAGAATGAAAATGAAGGTATATGGCATTCCTTCGAATTTGATTTCAATAAGTCAGGTTTATATAAATCCGATCTTGAGACTGTAGACGGGATTTTGGTGCTGTTCAGATACCAGTCGTTTATTTTTAAGGATGGTAAGCTTACCGAATTTGCTTTTAAGGGAATTGATTTGCCCGCCAATGTGCAGCATATTGCTTTTGACGATGTCACCAAAGGATATTATTTTCTTGGATTGGATTTTTTGGCTTATGGCAAATCCTATCATTCTCCCCAAAAAATCCTCAGACAAAATTTTGAAAGGGAAATCTTTAGCGTCGCGGATTTCAGCCATCTTCAGGTTTTTGAAGGCAGGGTATTTTACAACTACAACTCACAGCTGTATATGTATGACCCCAAAATGGATAAAAGCCTTGAAATAGATTCCTATGATGTCCTGAAGGCATATTTTATTTTCAGTTTTTTTGTAGATAGGGAAGGAATCAAATGGATAGCGACCAACCGGGGATTGACCAACATCAGTTCATTTAGGTTTATAAATTACAGTTCCAAGTCACTTTTGGATGATGAAGTCACGGCGATAATCGGGCTTGATTCTGACAGGTATCTGATCGGTTTTAACAACGGTCTACAGGTTTGGTCTGGGAAAAAGGATGTCCAAACCCTTTACGGATTTGAAGGACTGGTGGGCCATCCAAAGTTCAGGATCAGTAACTTTGATAAAGATAAAAACGGCACCGTTTGGTTTTCATCCAACCTAAAAGGGATTGGAAGATTAGACCCCAAAACTACGAAGGTTGACTTTCAGCCTACCCCGGATGAGAAGTTTGTGACTTCGGTCCGGGTAATCGGTGACAGTCTGTTCATTGGGGCAAGGGATAAACTCTATCTTTCTTCCATTTGGAACAGAGGTAATGCGCACTTCCAAAACGAAATCTCGGATGAAATTTTAAAAATACTTGGTCGGGGAAAGATTTTTGTCCGGAAGACCGGGAAACTCCGTGATGGCAGGATTATTTTTATGCAAGGGGGAACCTCATCATTTTCAGAAGGTCTGGTAGAAAAAGAAGGCATTGTTGCTGCTGTTGGCTTTGATTATCTTGAAGAGGATGGCGGTTGTCTGATCCTAGGTACAGAAACCGGGCTTAAATATTATTGTGACGGGAAGCTTGACTATTTCCAAACAGCAGCAGGTTTCATAGACAGGCCCGTGTATTCACTTCTGAAAGATTCCAAAGGATTTTTGTGGGTGGGAACTGATAAGGGTTTGTATCGGATCAAAGACGGGAGGTCTGACCATTATACTGAGATCAGCGGACTATCAGGATTGGAGACAAATAGGGGGGCCTTGATGGAAAGTGAAAACGGGAGGATATGGATAGGGACAAGCAAAGGCCTTTCGGTTTTTATCCCCGAAGAGAATATTGAGCGGGTTTATTCTCCCATTACCAAAATCCTTTCTGTAAAAGTAATTGGAAATGAAAGTGACGAGGTTGATTTGATGAGGATTCCAAATGGGATCAATAATATAGAAATCACCTTTCGGGCGGTTACTTTTATCCAACCTAATGACCTTGTCCTCAAATACAAGCTTGAAGGTCTCCAGGATGAATGGGTAGAAATAGTAAATCCAAGGACCAATGTGCTGACTTTCAACAACCTGCCTCCGGGAACGTATAGGCTTCTTATTCAGACTGGGTTCGATGGGGATTTTAATAACGCTGAGGTGGCTTCTGGAGAATTTAGGATTCTGAAACCCGTGTACCTCCAAGCATGGTTTGTGATCGCAGTGCTTTTTGTCTTTTTGCTAATAGGATTCCTTTTTAATACACTTCTTAATTTATTGAGAAAAGAAGGGCTGCTAAAAAAAGCCATCGATGAAAAAATCAAGCAGGTTTTCAATACCGAAGACCGGTTTAAAAATGTTTGGATCAGTTCAAAGGATGGATTGATGCTCTCAACCGACGAGGGGAAAATCATTGCTGCCAATCCAAGCCTATCCAAATTGGTTTCTATCCCAGTCAAAGAATTGGAAAAGGGGTTTACTTCAAATCTTTTTTCAGATTCCGAATTTTACAAAAGCAAAAGAGGGATCATCCAATCCGCCATCGCCAACGGGGAAAATAAAGGGATCACTTTTGAATTCACTATGCCTTTGAAAGGAGGTACCAAAGAAATTGAACTTTATGTGGCAAGGTTAAAATCTGACTATGCCGGCAACCCTTTGATTCTATCCGTATTTCGGGACATTACGGCGAAAAAAGCCTTTGAAAAGGGACTTCAGGAAGCCAAAGAAAAAGCAGAGGAAGCCAACAAGCTCAAATCAAACTTCCTGTCCAATATAAGCCATGAAATCAGGACGCCTCTCAATGGGATTTTGGGAAGTACCGAAAACATCATTTTGCAGAGGCAGGATGATCCTAATTTGATCTCCCAGCTGGAAATCATCCAAGAATCAGGGGAGCGTCTTTTGAGCACGATCACCAGTATCCTTGACCTTTCTAAGATTGAAGCAAAAAAACTGGAAGTGGTCTACAAAGATTCCAACATCAATGATTTTTTGGCCACCATCCTTCTGCCACTGAAAGGTATGGCTGTCAAAAAAGGGCTTTTGCTATCCGTAAAATATGAAACCCAACCGCTTAAGGGATTGATAGACCAAAGGTATTTTGAGATGATTGTCAATAACCTTGTAGGCAACGCCATCAAATACTCTGAAAAAGGCATGATTTCAGTCAGATTAAAAAGAATTGGTGACAAAATCGAACTTACGGTATCCGATCAGGGAATCGGAATGAGCGCTGATTTTCAGAAAATTTTGTTCAAACCCTTTGAGCAGGAAAGCAAGGGGAATAGCAGGATTTATGAAGGAACAGGATTGGGACTTGCTATTACTAAAAATCTCGCTGATATCCTTGGGGGAAATATCCAAGTGGAGAGTTTGAAAGAACAAGGGACAAAGGTCACTGTAATACTTCCTTTAGGGAAAAAATGATTTTTGGAAATGATTTAAACTTGTAATTTGCACCCACATTAGACAGCACACATGTTTCCACTTCGGATATTAATTACAGAGGATGACCACGTTTCGGCGCTTTTGCTCAAAAAAGCACTTGAGAAAAACAACCATGAGATCATCGGGATTTCTGATTCCGGTGAAAAAGCCCTAGAAATCCTCGAGCACAATCAGGCAGATATTGTCATGATGGACATCAATCTTGCCGGTGAGTTGGATGGGATCAAAACCACCGAAATCATCAATGAAAAATATGATATCCCTGTGGTCTACCTCAGTGCTAGCTCTGACGCGGAGACGCTCACCAAAGTGGTCGGCACCAATCCGAGTGCGTATGTGATCAAGCCTTTCAATATCCGTGAACTGAACATGGTGATTGAACTCGCAATTTTTAAGGACAGAAAAGAAAAAGAACTTCAAAAGCTCAATAACGAGCTGGAAGAAAAAGTGAGGCAACGAACCAAGGACCTTGCCGAAGCCAACAAAGAATTGACAAGGGCTTTGGAAAAAGAGAGAGAAATCGGGGAGCTAAAATCCAGGATTGTGCTGAATGTTTCCCACGGATTCAAAACCCCGCTGACTTCAATCCTGAGCTCCGCACAGTTGCTGCAGCAATACGCCGAAAAGGATCAATCATTCAAGCCAAAAATCATAAAGCATGCTACCAAAATAGAAAACTCCGTCAGAAGCTTGAACAGTTTGCTGACGTCTGTTTTGTTTTTTGGAAAGGCAGATGCTAATAAAATTGATTTCCGGCCAAAGAAAATGTTTGTGGGAGCGTTGTTCAATGAAATTCTCGATGTGGTTAAGGCCGGTTCTGAACACGATGTCAAGATCAATGTAAAATTGGAAAACCTTCCAAAAACAATCACATCGGATTCAGACTTGTTATATCAGATCTTTGAAAACCTCCTTTCCAACGCTGTGAAATATTCGAAAGATGGGCAGGAAGTTGATTTCACGGTTTGGTTGGAAAATGGTAACCTGAAAGCCAAAGTAAAGGACAAAGGCATTGGCATTCCGGAAAAAGAACATGACCAGCTTTATGACAGATTTTTCAGAGCAAAAAATGTAGGCATCATCGAAGGTTCTGGTCTTGGGTTGTCAATTGTGAAAAAAAGTATTGAAGTATTGAACGGTGACATCGCCTTTGAAAGTGCGCAGGGAAAAGGAACAACATTCCAAATCAGCATACCTATCCAAGAATAATGGTCTTAAGAGCGAATAACATCGAGTTTTACTACGATTCAAATCAAAAATTCCAAATCCCGGATATCAACCTAGATGCAGGTGAACAAATGCTGATTCTAGGCAAATCCGGAAGTGGAAAAACCACCATACTCAATATCATCGCGGGATTATTGAAACCGAAATCAGGGACTGTCAATATCGACGGCACTGATATTTATTCATTGAAAGGATCTCAGTTTGATAAATTCAGAGGAAAAAATATCGGGATTATTTTTCAAAAACCACACATTCTTGCCCCTTTGACGGTGGAGGAAAATCTCCAGCTTGCCAATTTTTTTGTAAAGGAAAATACGCATTTAATAGAACCCTTGCTCAAAGAACTGGGGATTTTGGATAAAAGAAAAGCCCGAATCAGCACCTTGAGTGAAGGCGAGGCACAGCGTGTGTCCATCGCCCGGGCATTGGTCAATAAGCCAAAGCTGATCCTAGCCGATGAACCGACAGCAAGCTTGGATGATGAAAATGCTACCGCTGTGGTCAAGCTTCTACAAAACCAAGCAAAGAAATACGATGCCGCTTTGATCATCGTCACCCATGATCAGCGGGTCAAAGACCATATTTCCAACCAAATAATCATAGGAGGCCAATCATGAATATGATCAAATTGAGTTGGAAATACCTCATTGCCAAACCGCTGAGTACGGGTTTGAATATCCTGTTATTGGCTTTGGGACTCGCTATCATCACGGTTTTGATTTTGATCCAAGACCAGTTCGAAAACAAGATGACCAAAGATGCGGAAGGGATTGACCTTGTCGTCGGTGCCAAAGGAAGTCCGCTTCAGTTGATACTTTCGAGCGTGTACCACATTGATTTTCCTACCGGAAATATTGATTTGAAAGATGCCATGGCCCTTTCCAAAAACAGGTTGGTGAAGAATATCATTCCTCTCGGCCTTGGTGATAATTATCAGGGATATAGAATTGTAGGTACCAACCATGATTACCTCGCGCTGTACAAAGCAGTATTTTCGGAGGGAGAAGCTTGGGAAAAGCCATTTGATGTTGTATTAGGCCATGAAGCCGCGGAGAAAGTCGGCCTGAAAGCCGGAGACACTTTCATAGGTTCTCACGGTATCGGAAGCAGCAGTCATGAACATGATGCGCATCCATATGTGATTACAGGTGTTCTTTCACCCATGGGAAATGTCTTGGACAAACTTATCCTGACGAGCATTGAATCGGTTTGGTATACCCATGATGAGGAGCATGACCATGCCACGCATGAAGCGCCGGTAGCCAAAAAAGGTTTTCCTGTCACTGACCAGGACAGAGAAGTTACCTCCCTTTTGATCCAATACAGAAACCCCATAGCGGCTATACAGTTACCAAGATTTATCAACAGCAAAAGCGCCCTACAGGCAGCTTCCCCATCATTCGAAATTTCAAGGCTATTTGAATTATTGGGAGTGGGGGTAAAACTGATCCAGGGATTGGCCATCGTGATCATCATCATTGCCGGTTTGGGTATTTTCATTGCATTATTCAATTCTCTGAAAGAAAGAAAATATGACCTTGCGGTAATGCGTACTTTGGGGGCATCTAGTTGGCAACTCTTTCTTCATATAGTATTGGAAGGGGTGATTTTGACTATTCTCGGTGCGGTGGTCGGCATTGCGATCGGGCACCTTTTCCTGGTTATTCTCGTTATGCAAAACGATCAGGGCGCCATCAGTACATTGAGCGCTGCGGTTTTTCTGAAAGAAGAACTTTGGATCCTCGCCTACGCTGTAATTGTAGGTATTCTTGCCTCTCTTATTCCCGCCTGGAACGCTTATCAAACAGATATTGCCAAACAACTGACCAAAGCGTAGATTTGCCTGTCAATTTATCACTAATATTAAAATTGGAATTACCATGATATTGAAGAGAACTTTAGTCATAATGATGATTTCGTTAGCCACAAGCCTTGCTTATGGTCAAAGCACGACCGTTTGGAAAGATCTGGCACAAGTGACATACAAAATCGGTCAGGATGAATTCGGAGAGCTCTACATCCCGGTTTTTGGCCCAAGTATCAAAGGCATGGAAGGAAAAGTAGTGGAAGCCGACGGGTATATCATTCCATTCGAAGGCATGTTCAAACCAGAACATATTATCTTATCTTCACTTCCTTTGGCCGAATGCTTCTTTTGCGGGTCGGGAGGTCCTGAAACCGTGATGGAGGTAATGCTAAAATCCCCGATAAAATACACTTCCAAAAGAGTGAAGGTGAGAGGTAAACTAACCCTAAATGACAAAGACCCCGAAAAATTGATGTATATCCTCAAAGATGCAGAGCTCCTCGATAATTGATAGCTTTTAGAAAATACCAAAAAAAATGTCAGTGAAACCCACTGACATTTTTTTTATGTGTATTTGCTTCCCTATAAGCAAGATGATAAAATCAGATAAACATTGAGGGCAAGCCATTGGTATATCCCAATATCAACCTAGTATCAACAAAAATCGATTGACGTTTTCACTTTGGACCTAAACCAAAACACTATTTTTTTCCATCGCCGCAAATGCCGTCATGAGTTCAATTGTCTTTGGACCCGGTTTCCCATCTCTGATTTTTTGATCATCAATCATGGTAACGGGAAGGATTTTTTTGGTAGTTGCGGTCATGAATACTTCATCAGCATCCAGTAATTCACTGAAGCTTATTGGCCGGATTTCGACATTCTGGTCAAGTTCCATGACTCTTTTTCTGGTGATGCCATGCAATATGTTTTGGTCAGGAGTGGCGGTTTTTCCGTTTTTTATCACAAAGATATTGGAACGTGAGCTTTCGGAAATGAATCCGTTGTGATGGTAAATCACGTCTTCCGCACCTTCCTTTTTCCAATTGACACTGTGCCAGACAGGGAAAGCATAATTGGTGGTCTTGACATCCGCAATGGCGCGCACATGGTCAGCCGCCAATAGCTTGACGCCGTTTTCATATTTTGAAGCAGCAGGGAAGTCAAGGTCTTCACAAAAAATGAAAAGAGAACCGTCGGTTGGTGAAAAATGGTTGTCAGATATTCCACCTGATAGCATCATCCTGATTCCGCCTTGTTCCAAGTCATTTTTTTGAATCAAATCATGGATAATCTGAGCAAGTTCAACTTTTGAGAATTCAAGGTTGAGATGGGTTTTTTCAGCAGACCTGATAAACCTGTCCAAATAATCGGTCAAAAAAAGCGGTATGTATCCGGAAGTCCTAAAGAAATCAAAAATCCCATAACCCCTGATAAATCCAATATCCATCGGATGGATTGAAGCATTTTGGGATTCGATTATTTTGTCGTTGGAAAAGCAAAACTGTTTCATAATTTGAGGTTGAGGTCAAAGGGAAGCAAAGCATTTGGAGCGCTTTGGATTTGTCCAAAAATACAAATTCCTAACGGATATATACAGGATAGAGGTTTTCCCTTTGTGGATTTTCAGCCATCCTTTCTTGAGCTTATTGGTGCAATTGAAAATGGTATCGGTTTTAATCGATTTTGAAGTAAAATTTAAAGTAATATATATACTATGAAAAATTATAAAAAAACCGAATAGATTGTATTTAATTTCTTTTTATAATTAAATTGTATTTTATTTGCGAAAATCTAATATTTATGAGCCCGAATTATTCAAGATTTTTTATTGCTGTTTTTTTCATTTTATCTGCCTGCGCGCCGGATAAAAAAGAATCAAATGAGACTTTGAAACAAGAAGTCATCGCCATCCATGATGAGGTAATGCCTAAAATGGATGAGTTGAAAAAACTCAAAAAACAGATTCTCCAAAAGTCAAATGGCCTCGCAGCAGACAGTGCAGGTGTCCCGGGAGAAATTGAAAAACTCAATACAATCGCATCGGACTTGGATTCAGCCTTCGAAGGAATGTTCGTGTGGATGAGGCAGTTCAAATCAACTTATGAGGAAATGACTGAAGAGGAAATTGAAACTTACCTTCTTGATCAAAAAATCAAAGTGCAAAAAGTAAATGAGGATGTCAAAGCATCTATTTCCGTCGCCAAAAAGGAGTTGGGGAATTCTTGAACCTTCAGTTTTTCAGATACCCTTCTACCATCATCGCATTAATCACCCCGACTTCATTTCCCCATATATTGTATAAATAAGTCATGATGTGGGCGATTTCTATATTGGTCAGCTTGGGATTTCCGGGCATTTCTTGATTATACAAAGTTCCGTTCACAGTGATTTCACCTTTTTGGCCGTACTTGATGATCTTTGCTGTTCGGGGGATATCTTCCAAAAAATAATCTGACTGGTAAATAGGTGGGATAAGTTTGCCAAGTCCTGTACCGTTTTTTTGATGACAGTTGGCGCAATTTGCCTCATACAAAGCTTTCCCTTCTATCGCATACTGCAGCACTTTGGTATCTGTGATGGTGGCTAGTGTGTTTTCAGGATTGGAGGATTTTGGCTTGCATGAGTAGACACTAATCACAAGAATGGCAATGGCAAAGATTAATTTCTTCATGGGTTATTTCTGAAGCAATTTTGGGATGTCATTCATCAGTCTATTTACCTGGTCTTCCTTGGTACCGTCATACACTCCCCTGATATGGCCATTTTGGTCAACCAAAATAAATGCCCCGGAATGAAGGTATCCTCCCGGTTCCGCCTGATCTGCCATGGCAGTTGTCATGTAGCTAGTCTGACCGATTTCGAATATTTTTTCCTGATCACCGGTAAGAAAGTGCCATGTTTTGTCATCTTCAACCCCAAGTTTGGACGCAAAGTCTTTGAGCAATTCCGGCGTATCATGAGTCGGATCCAACGTGTGGCTCAGGATCAAAAAATCAGGTTGGTCTTTGAATTTTTCATTTACACGGAGCATTTGTGTTTTCATGATCGGGCAAATGGTCGGGCAGCTCGTAAAGAAAAAGTCAGCTACATACACTTTGCCATCCACTGAAAGGTTGTTGATCTCCTTTCCCTCCTGATTGGTAAAGGTGAAATCAGCAATCTCGTGGTAAACTGTATCCTGAACGGTTTTCCCTTCCATTTCAAATTCCTGGACATGCCTGTTACCCAATATTGGCAGTGTCATATTTGCATCTTCCTGTGTTTCCTTTGCGGAGCAGTTCCAAAGGAGCACTGCAAAACAGGTAAGTAGGAGTGTATTGAAGCATGACTTATTCATATGGTATGATTTTAATTTTTTGGCTGATTTTTTTCACGGACTTTTTTGTACCATTTGATTCCCAACATCATGGTTATGCTGAGAACAAGTAAACCCCCAATTCCCCACACCACGCTGATCAGGCTTTTGAGGACGATGAGGAATACAATTGCGAAAAGCAAGACCGTCGCAACTTCATTCCAGATCCTTAATTGGGTAGAGGTCCATTTTGTTTTGCCATTCTGCAAATCCTTGTAAATCCTGTGGCAAATAAAATGGTAAATATACAGTGCCAATACAAAGCCAAGTTTGGCCTGCATGAATCCTGATTGGATATACCCCCATCGGTAATAAAACACCCACGTCCCAAAGATCAAGGTCAGGATCGCTGAAGGCCAGGAAATAATAAGCCAAAGCCGGTTTGCCATCAGGTTCAATTGTGGTACGAGGATGCGTCTTTCTTCTTCGGGTTTTTCCAAAGCCTCAGTCTGATAGATAAAAAGTCTGACAATATAGAACAGCCCTGCAAACCAAGTAGTTATAAAAATGATATGTAATGCTTTGATGTATTCAAATGCCATCTTGAAATTTTTCTTCTAAATTAAAGCTTAATATCTAAAAACAGTTAAATATGGCATCACGAAAGTTATTTTATGGATTAGGGTTCGTCGTTGCCGCATTGGTGATTTGGATTATGGTGGTTAGCCTATCCCAACCTGGAGTAGGAGAACTGAAGGGAGAATTCACCGAGGTGTCATTTTACAGAAACGAAAACAACACAGGCCCGATTGTCAGAATTTATGCAGTACATTCTCCTGATTCTCTTTGGGATGAAATGGAAAAGTATGGCAATTTTATGCCGCATACCAAATATGGAAATACCAAGGTCTATTTTTTCAGTCAAATGGACATGACCCCAAAGGACCTTAGTCCCGACTCTCCCCATTTTAATTCAAGTGCAGCGGCATATTGTATTGGCATATATGAAAAGACAGCGATGAGTCAGGTCAGTTTTGTCAAATACCCTTTCGAATAATTCCTTTAACTTTAAATGTTTAACTTCTAAATGAGCGTTCTGTTTTGACCAAAGGCCGACTTTCTGCAGATCAATATATCCAAGAGATTCTTCATGGAGACAGGATGATCCTCAGCCGGGCGATCACCCTGGTCGAAAGTGCGTTGCATTCGGACCAATTGATCGCTGAGAAGGTAATGGAAGGGATTTTACCTTACTCCGGAAAATCAATCAGAATCGGAATCACCGGCGTACCCGGTGTGGGGAAAAGTACTTTTATAGAAAGTTTTGGAAAAATACTTGTAGAAAATGGCCACAAAGTCGCAGTCCTAGCTGTCGACCCGACGAGTCAACAATCACGGGGAAGCATCTTAGGTGACAAGACGAGAATGGAAAACCTGGCTTCCGACAAAAGGGCTTATATACGTCCTTCCCCGGCGGGTAGCACGCTTGGCGGAGTAAGCGCACGCACCCGTGAGGGAATGCTGCTCTGTGAAGCGGCCGGATTTGATGTGGTATTGATAGAGACTGTT
>Ga0209591_10008530_pt1 | contig 11166 bp, 10 predicted proteins | sample MAT01_FD_187207 | JGI IMG/M metagenome (GOLD analysis project Ga0209591, IMG submission 187207) | Freshwater microbial communities from Lake Fryxell liftoff mats and glacier meltwater in Antarctica - MAT-01 (SPAdes) (version 2) | ecosystem: Environmental > Aquatic > Freshwater > Ice > Liftoff...
CGCTGGCGCCCAGGCCGCGGTCGAACATCCAAAGTTCGAGGTCGAAGCCATGCGGGTTGGCGCTGCCATGCGGCTGGCGCAGGCGCACCGTGAACTGCCAGCGCTGCCCCGCACGCAAAGGCTCGGCCGGCCCGGCCAGCAGGCTGTCGTCGTCGACACCGCGGTACCAGCCCAGCGACAACCGCGCCGGCACACGCACATGCGCGCCGCGCAGCGTGGCAGTTTCGGGCTCGAAGACAAAGCGAGTGCCCTGCAGGCTGTGCCGCGGCAGGCCGGCGACGATGCCAGTGACGCTGATATCCACCCCTTCCAGCGCGCCGGGTAAACGGTCTTGCAGCTTCTCGTGCGCGCGCCAGCTGGTGCTGGTGAATGCCAAGGTGGCGGCTGCCATGAAGAGCAGCACGGCTGCCTGCCACGGCGCCGGACCAGACGCCTGTACCGCCATCTGTCGAGCCGCCCGCCTGTGGGCGACCCAGCCCATCACCAGCAAGGCGCCGAGAACAACCAAGGCAACCAGCGAGACCCAAGTCAGGGTCCTGACATCTGGCAATTCGGCCAGCTGCAACTGCACCGCAACGCCGCCCAGCCAGCCCAGCGCCAAGCTGGCGGCCCGCCCCGCCGGGCGCGCTGTCGACCCCGTTCCCCCCATGGCGCTGCAGTGTAGGATGCGCCGCCTTTGCAAGGAGCCCCCGCCATGAGCAGCACCCTCAGCACGACCATCACCGAACGCCTGCAAGCCCTGGGCATCACGCTGCCGCCAGTTTCCGTTCCCGCCGCTGCCTATGTGCCCTTCGTGCGCACGGGCCAGCTGGTCTTCATTTCCGGCCACATCGCCAGGCGCGACGGCAAGCCGCTGGTTGGCCAACTCGGCACCGACATGGACACCGCAGCCGGCAAGGCCGCCGCGCGCGCCGTGGCCATCGACCTGATGGGCACGCTGCAGGCCGCAGTGGGCGACCTGGCGAAGGTGACGCGCATCGTGAAGGTGCTGAGCCTGGTGAACAGCGCGCCCACCTACACCGAGCACCACCTCGTCACCAACGGCTGCAGCGAACTGCTGGCCGCCGTGTTCGGGCCGGAAGTGGGTGCACATGCGCGCAGCGCCTTCGGCGTGGCGCAGCTGCCGATGGGTGCCTGCGTGGAAATCGAGCTCATCGCCGAAGTCGGATGAGGTTGTCGGCACGCAGCCTGGCTGCCGCGCTTTTCTTGCTGGCGCTGGCCGCGGTGGGCGCGGCGCTGTTCACCCAATACGCCTGGGACATGCAGCCCTGCCCCTGGTGCGTGCTGCAGCGCGTTGTGTTCCTGGCCATTGCGCTGGCGGCCTTGCCTGCCTTGCTGTTCGGCGCAGCCTGGGCGCGCTGGCTCAGCGGTGGCCTGGTCGTTCTGCTGGCATTGGGCGGAGCGGCAGCGGCACTGTGGCAGCACTTCGTGGCGGCCTCCAGCACTTCGTGTGCGCTGACCTGGGCCGACCGCTGGATACGCAACGCGGGCCTGGACGAACTGCTGCCGCAGGTGTTTGCAGCCTATGCCAGCTGTGCCGAGTCGAAGGTGAATCTGTTCGGCGTGCCTTACGAGTTCTACAGCCTGGCGCTGTTCATCGTGCTCGGATCAGGCGCGCTGCTGCTGTTGTCTGCTCGGGCCCGCGCCCGATAAAAAGCCGGCGCCAAAGCGCCGGCATGCAGGAAAAACTCGCCCTTCAGACCTTGCGGCGACGCAAAACAAAACCAACACCGCCCAGGGCCAGTGCCACGAGGGCAAGGCTGGTGGGCTCGGGCACCTGGTTGCGCATCCAGATGAGCTGGTCTTGCTGGCCCGGTGTGCCCCGCGACTCCAACACGTACAGCGAATAACCGCTCGCAGACCCAGCACTCGCCAGCAAGCTGTTCGCGCCCCAGAAATTCGTGGTGGTGCTGGTGGTGCTGTTGTTGCGGTAGGCCGTGCCATTGGCTTCGCTGAAGCTTCCGGCGTCGAGCGTGTTGTCGGTGTCGTAAACGGTGTTCCAGATGGCCAGTTGCAGTGCGGTGGATTGGTCGTCCTTGAAGCCGGCACCCGTATTCGCCATCATGTTGCTGTTGTTGACGTGGCTCATGAGGCTTGTCAGCGAAGCAGCCACGTTAGGCTTGCTCTTGCTCCCGAAATAGCTGGCTGCCGTGACGATGTTGTATGAGGTGTAGGTCGCGCCGAGGCTGATATGCTCGGTCAACTCAATGCAATAAGCCTGGAAGACACCGTTGAAGCCGGCCGCAAAGCCGCTGAGCGTGAGGGAGAAGGCGCCGGCCTGGCCGGTGAAGTTGGGCAAGGTGACGTTGACGGTGTTGCCGTTGCCATATGCCCAGTTGTTGCTGAAGGCGACTGTGCCGGCCTGAGCGGCGAAACCTGCGGCCAGCAGTGCCGTAGCGCAGGCTGTGCGAATGAAGTGGTGCATGAATGGATTCCCAACGTGTTTTTCTGACTCGGCAGGAGAACTCCAACCAGTAACGAAAGGTTACCCAATCACCCCCGCGGCCGGCACCCCGTGAGTCAGGTGCATCCCCGGGACACGGTGCCAACTAAGACACACGCCACCGCTTTCACTCCACGCGCAGCACCTTCTGGAAGCCCGCCACCACCCGCCCCTTGCGAGCGCGCTTGCCCATGTGGTCTGCCAGCGCCGACCACTTGAAGATTTCTTCCTTGGGCTTCTGCCCACGGCCCAGGCCCACCACCTTCAAGCTGTCGGCCAGCGTGGCCAAGGAAAGCAACGGCGCACTGGCATCCACATCCATCAGCGTCAGCCCACGCCCACCGCCCGGCTGCAGCTTCAGTTCGTCCAGGCCGTAGACCAGCAAACGCCCGTCCGCCGCCAGGCAGGCCACCTGCTTGTGCGTAGTGGCCACCAGCACGGGCGGCAACAACTTCTCTGACGCATCCAGCGTGAGGAATGCCTTGCCGCCGCGGTTGCGGCCCGCCATGTCGCCCGCCAGTGCCAGCAGCCCGTAGCCGCCGCTGTTGGCCATCAGCAGCGTGCGGGTGGCGGCACCGGCAAAGTAGTGCGCAATCTGTGTGCCGGCTTCCAGGTCGATGAGCGTGGTGATGGGCACGCCGTCGCCGCGCCCGCCGGGCAGCAGCGACACTGCCACGCTATAGACACGGCCGCTGCCCTTGGCCTGCGTGCCGAAAACCAAAAGCATGTCGACGGTGCGCGCCAGGAAGACCGCATACAGCCCGTCACCCGGCTTGAAGGCGAGCGTCGCGGCATCCACCTCGTGGCCTTTCAGCGCACGCACCCAGCCCTTGGTGCTGACGACCACCGTCACCGGCTCGTCCACCACCTTCACCTCGACCACGGCTTTCTTTTCCTCCTGCACCAGCGTGCGGCGTGCATCGCCGTGGGTCTTGGCGTCGGCCTCGATCTCCTTGATGACCGTGCGTTTCAGCGCTGTGGGACTGCCGAGAATGTCTTCGAGCTTGCCCTGCTGTTCCCGCAGTTCCTTCAACTCCTGCTCGATCTTGATGGACTCCAGCCGCGCGAGTTGCCGCAGCCGGATTTCGAGAATGTCTTCCGCCTGGCGGTCGCTCAAACCGAAGCGCGCGATCAGCGCTGGCTTGGGCTCGTCGCTGTTGCGGATGATGCGAATCACCTCGTCGATGTTCAGCAGCACCTGCTGACGACCTTCGAGGATGTGGATGCGATCCAGCACTTTGCCAAGACGATGTCGCGTGCGGCGTTCCACCGTGCTCAGCCGGAAGGCGATCCATTCGGTGAGGATCTTGCGCAGGCCCTTCTGCACCGGGCGGCCGTCCAGGCCCACCATGGTCAGGTTCATCGGCACGCTGCTTTCCAGGCTGGTGTGCGCCAGCAGCGTGGTGATGAGTTCAGCCTGTTCCACCGCGCGGCTCTTGGGCTCAAAGACCAAGCGCACGGCCGCATCTTTGTTGCTCTCATCGCGCACCGTGTCCAGCACGGCCAACAACGCCGTCTTCAGCTGCACCTGCTCAGGCGCCAGCGCCTTCTTGCCGGCCTTGACCTTGGGGTTGGTGATCTCCTCGATCTCTTCCAGCACCTTCTGCGTGCTGGTCTGCGGCGGCAATTCCGTCACCACCAGCTGCCACTGGCCGCGCGCCAGATCTTCGATGACCCAGCGTGCGCGCACCTTCAGGCTGCCGCGGCCGCTGGCGTACGCGTCGCGGATGTCAGCCGTGCTGCTGATGATCTGCCCGCCGCCGGGGAAATCGGGCGCCGGCAGCAAGGCAAACAGCTCGTCGTCGCTGAGCTTGTCGTCTTTCAGCAGCGCGATGCTGGCTGCGGCCACTTCACGCAGGTTGTGGCTGGGCACCTCGGTGGCCAGGCCCACGGCAATGCCGCTGGCGCCGTTCAGCAGCACAAACGGCAATCTCGCCGGCAGTTGTTTGGGCTCTTCCGTGCTGCCGTCGTAGTTGGGCTGAAAGTTGATCGTGCCTTCGTCGATCTCGTCCAGCATCAGGCGCGCGATGGGCGCCAGGCGCGCCTCGGTGTAGCGCATGGCCGCAGCGCCGTCACCATCGCGGCTGCCGAAGTTGCCCTGGCCGTCGATGAGCGGGTAGCGCTGGCTGAAGTTCTGCGCCATGCGCACCAGCGCGTCGTAGGCCGCAGTGTCGCCATGCGGGTGGTAGCGGCCGAGCACATCACCGACCACGCGCGCACTTTTCACCGGCCGCGGGGCACCACTCGCGCCGCTGCCGGTGTAGGCCAGGCCCATGCGGAACATCGAGTACAGGATGCGCCGCTGCACCGGCTTGTTGCCGTCGCACACATCGGGCAGCGCGCGGCCCTTGACGACGCTGAGGGCGTATTCGAGATAGGCGCGTTCGGCGTAGTCGGCCAGGGCCAGCGAATCACCGGGTTCGGCGGCTGGGCTGGCGGGAACAGAAAACAGGTCGTCAGGCATCGGCAGGCGCCGGGGCGGCGCATCTCAGGCGAAAACGCGCATTTTCGCCCGACGGTGAACCCTCACCGCCACTCAGACGTCGACTTCGACCTCATCGCCGCGCAGCTCCATCAGATCACGCCGCGCCTGCGCTTCGCCCTTGCCCATCAATTTGGACAACAGCGTGCCGGTGGCGTCGAAGCCACGCCCCTGCCAGCTGACAGGCAACAGCCGGCGCGTCTCGGGGTTCAGCGTGGTTTCCCACAGCTGATCGGCATTCATCTCGCCCAGGCCCTTGAAGCGGCTGATGTTCCAGCTGCCATCCTTGGCGCCTTCCTTGCGCAGCTTGTCGAGCGCGGCTTCGAGTTCGCCTTCGTCCAGCGCATAGAGCTTGGCCGCAGGGCGTTTGCCGCGCGAGGGCGCATCGATGCGGTAGAGCGGCGGCCGCGCGATGTGCACATGGCCGCGTTCCACCAGCTTCGGGAAATGGCGAAAGAACAGCGTCAGCAGCAGCACCTGGATGTGTGAACCGTCGACATCGGCGTCGCTCAAGATGCAGACCTTGCCGTAACGCAGGCCACTGAAATCGGGGTTGTCGTTGGGGCCGTGCGGGTCCACGCCCACGGCCACCGAGATGTCGTGAATTTCGGTGTTGCCGAAGAGCCGGTCGCGGTCCACTTCCCAGGTGTTCAGCACCTTGCCGCGCAACGGCAGCACGGCTTGCGTTTCCTTGTTGCGGCCCATCTTGGCGCTGCCGCCGGCGCTGTCGCCTTCCACCAGAAACACTTCGTTGAAAAGCAGGTCGCGGCTTTCGCAGTCTGTCAGCTTGCCGGGCAGCACGGCCACACCGCTGCCTTTTCGCTTCTCGACCTTTTGGCTGGCCCGCTGGCGTGTCTGCGCCTGGCGGATGACGAGTTCGGCCAGCTTCTTGCCCAAATCGACATGCTGGTTCAGCCAGAGCTCCAGCGCCGGTTTCACGTAGGCCGACACCAGGCGCAGCGCGTCGCGGCTGTTCAGTCGCTCTTTGATCTGGCCCTGGAACTGCGGGTCCAGCACTTTGGCGCTAAGCACGAAGCTGGCCCGCGAAAACACGTCTTCCGGCATCAGCTTGACGCCCTTGGGCAACAGGCTGTGCAGGTCGATGAAACCCTTGATGGCGCCGAACAGGCCGTCTTTCAGGCCGCTCTCGTGGGTGCCGCCGGCCACCGTGGGAATGAGGTTGACGTAACTTTCGCGCAGCAGCGTGCCTTCATCGGTGAAGGCCACGCACCACGCCGCACCTTCACCTTCGGCGAAGTTTTCACTCTCGTTGGAGGTGGCGTATTGCGAACCTTCGAACAAAGGAATCAGCGGGTCGGCGGCCAGGCTCTGCATCAGGTAGTCGCGCAGGCCGGTGGCGTACTTCCATTCCTGCACATCGCCCGTTTTTTCTTGCGTCAAGGTCACCGTCACGCCGGGCATCAACACGGCCTTGCTGCGCAGCAGGTGCTGCAGTTCGGCACGCGGCAGTTCTGCGCTTTCGAAGTACTTGGCGTCGGGCCACACGCGCACCGCAGTGCCGCGCTTTCTCTCGCTGCCGGTGGCCTTGCGCACCACCAGCGGCTCGATGACATCGCCGCCGCTGAACGCCAGCGTGGCCGCCTGACCCTCGCGCCACACCGTCACCTGCAGACGCTTGGCCAGCGCATTGGTGACGCTGACGCCCACACCGTGCAGGCCGCCGCTGAAGTTGTAGGCGCCGCCGGCGCCCTTGTCGAACTTGCCCCCGGCGTGCAGGCGCGTGAACACGATTTCCAGCACCGGCACCTTTTCTTCCGGGTGCAGGCCGAAGGGGATGCCCCGACCGTCGTCTTCGACGCTGATGCTGCCGTCGCTGTGCAGCGTGACGCCGATGCGCTGGCAGACACCGGCCAGCGCTTCGTCGGCGGCGTTGTCGATGACTTCCTGGATGATGTGCAGCGGGTTGTCGGTGCGCGTGTACATGCCCGGCCGCTGTTTCACGGGCTCCAAGCCTTTCAACACGCGGATGGAGGCTTCGCCGTAGCTGCTGTTCTGCTTGATGGATGGCATGCGCCAGATTCTAGGGAGCCGGCGGTCGCTCGAAGCGCATGAACCAGAACCCAGGCCGCGGCTGCAGGTGGTGCACGGCGCCCAGACGGGTGTAGAAGCCTGGGCCGTCGGTGCCGAAGTAGACGCGCTCGATGCCCAGCTTCCAGGCTTGCGCCAGCAACCCCAGCACCAGGGCCGAGCCCACGCCGCGGCCACGAAAGCGCTCGGCCACCACCATGCCGGCCAGCCAGGGGTGCCAGTCGGTGTGCTCTTCGTCGTCGTTGTCGACGAGGTTCACCACGCCTGCCAGTTCGCCCTCGTGCAGCGCCAGCAGGCACAGTGGCACGCAGTCGGCCTGTGCCGCCTGGCCCAGGCGTTTGAACATGCCGTCTTCGCTGGCGTCGGGCACGGTGAGCCAGAACTCCTTGTGGATCAGCGCCGCGGCCTCGCGCCGCCATTGCGGCACCTGGCACAGGTGCACCACGCTGATGGGCAAAGGCGGTTTCACAGCCGCTCTAGCGGCGGTAGCGCGACATCGCCAGCCCGCTGACGTCGATGTCGGGCGTCTTGCCGCTGATCATGTCGGCAATCACCCGCCCGGTGCCCGCCGCCATCGTCCAGCCCAGCGTGCCGTGGCCGGTGGCCAGCAGCAGGTTCTGCACCGGCGTGGGGCCGATGATGGGCGTGCCGTCGGGCGTCATGGGGCGCAGGCCGCACCAGAAGCTGGCCTTGCTGACATCGCCACCGCGCGGGAACAGATCGGTGACGACGTGGTTCAGCGTGGCGCGGCGGGCCTCGCGCAAGTTCAGGCTGTAGCCGGCCAGTTCGGCCGTGCCGCCGACGCGGATGCGGTCGCCAAGGCGCGTCACCGCGACCTTGTGCGTCTCGTCCATGATGGTGCTCTCTGGCGCGTACTGGGCATCGGTGATGGGCACCGTGATGCTGTAGCCCTTCACCGGGTAGACGGGGATGCGAACGCCCACCGGCGCCAGCAGCAGTGGGCTGTGGCTGCCCAGCGCCAGCACCACCTTGTCGGCCTTCAGCAGGCCGGCGTCGGTGTGCACGCCGGTGAGGGCGCCGCCCCCGACCTGCAGCGCTTCGATGCGCGTGTTCCAGCGGAACTTCACGCCGAGCTCGCCCGCCATGTCGGCCAGGCGCTGCGTGAACAGGTGGCAGTCACCGGTTTCGTCGTTCGGCAGGCGCAGCGCGCCGACGAACTTTTCCTGCGTCAGCTTCAGCGCGGGCTCGACCGCAGTGAAGCCGGCGCGGTCCAGCACCTCGAAGGGCACGCCATATTGCTTCAACACGGCGACATCGCCGGCGATGCTGTCCAGCTGCTTCTGCGTGCGAAAGAGTTGCAGCGTGCCCTGGGCGCGGTCGTCATAGGCGATGCCGGTTTCGGCACGGAGTTCTTTGAGACAGTCCCGGCTGTACTCCGCAATGGGCACCATGCGGCTCTTGTTCAGCGCGTAGGCGCGCTCGGTGCAGTTGGCCAGCATCATCGCCGCCCAGCGCCACATAGCGGGGTCGAACATCGGCCAGATGACCAGCGGGCTGTGCTGCATCAGCATCCACTTGATGGCCTTCAACGGCACGCCCGGCCCGGCCCAGGGCGCGCTGTAGCCGGGGCTCACCTCACCGGCGTTGCCGAAGCTGGTTTCCAGCGCCGGGCCGCTCTGGCGGTCGACCAGCTCCACCTCGTTCCCGGCCTTGGCCAGGTAGTAGGCCGTGGCCACACCGATCACACCACCACCGAGCACCAGCACCTTCATCCCTACCTCCTGAATCAGCTCCACTCTAGCCAGCCGCCCGCCGAGGACTTGCAGCGTTATCCGAGACAATTGCCGAATGAATGCAGCTTCCGCGCCAGCGCCGGCGACACAAACGCTGTCCATGCGCCAAGTGCTGATTTGCGGTGCGCTGATCGTCACGCTCAGCATGGGCATACGCCATGGCTTCGGGCTGTGGTTGCAGCCCGTCACGATGGACCGCGGCTGGTCACGCGAGACCTTCGCGTTCGCCCTGGCGATCCAGAACCTGGCCTGGGGCCTGGCCGGGCCGGTGGCCGGTGGACTGGCTGACCGTTTTGGCGCCTATCGCGTGCTCGTCGTCGGTGCGCTGCTGTATGCATTGGGGCTGGTGTGGATGGGCCTGGCCACCAGCGGCCTGGCCTTCATGGGCAGCGCCGGCGTCGTTCTGGGCCTGGCGCAGAGCGGCACCACCTACGCGGTGGTGTACGGCGTCATCGCGCGACAGGTGGCGCCGGAAAAACGCTCGTGGGCCATGGGCGTCACCGCTGCGGCCGGTAGCTTCGGCCAGTTCTTGATGGTGCCGGTGGAAAACGGGCTCATCAACGGCATCGGCTGGCAGAACGCGCTCTTCGTGCTGGGCTGCATGGCGCTGGTGATCGCGCCGTTGGCCCTCGGCCTGCGTGAACCGCCACAGCCCGCTGCCACCGGCCCCAGGCAAAGCGTGGCTGCGGCGTTGCGTGAAGCCTTCACCACGCCCAGCTTCGGCTGGCTGATGGCGGGCTACTTCGTCTGCGGCTTCCAGGTCGTGTTCATCGGCGTGCACATGCCCAGTTACCTGAAGGACAACGGCTTGAGCCCGCAGGTGGCCACGGTGGCGCTGGCGCTCATTGGCCTCTTTAATGTCTTCGGCACCTACACCGCCGGCAGCCTGGGGCAGCACGTGCCCAAGCGCTACATCCTCTCGGCCATCTATGCGCTGCGCGCGGTCGTCATCACGGCCTTCATCCTGGCGCCGTTGACGCCCACCAGCGTCTACATCTTCTCTGCGGTGATGGGCTTCTTGTGGCTGAGCACGGTGCCGCCGACGAACGCCATCGTCGCGCAAATCTTCGGCGTGCAGTACATGAGCATGCTGGGCGGCATTGTTTTTCTCAGCCACCAGATCGGCAGTTTCCTCGGCGTGTGGCTGGGCGGCAGGCTCTACGACAACACCGGCAGCTACGACGTGGTGTGGTGGATTGCCGTGGCCTTGGGCGTGCTCGCGGCGCTGGCAAACCTGCCCGTGCGTGAAACGCCATTGCGGCGCGACCTGGCCTTGGCGCGGCCGGCATGAAGCGCAACCGGTTCACGAGCCTGCTGTGGGGCGCCGCCGCTGCAGCGCTGCTGGCCGCCGTGTTTGCCGCCTATCTGAACCCGCACACGGTGATGGACTTGGCCAACCGCGTGTGGTCTTGCTTTTGATGGACAGCATTTGATGCAGAGCCTGGCCACCCCGTCGGCATGGGTGCAGCGCTTCAGCCCGCTGCTGAAGCCCGCCTCGCGCGTGCTCGACCTGGCCTGCGGCGGTGGCCGCCATGTGCAGTGGCTGGCCGGCCTGGGTCACCAGGTCACTGGCGTGGACCGCGACGCGACGGCCCTGGCGCGGGTGCGGCAAGCCGTGCCGGCTGCCGAACTGCTGCACGCCGATGTCGAGGCAGGCCCCTGGCCGCTGGCTGGGCGGCAGTTCGATGCCATCGTCGTCACCCATTACCTGTGGCGGCCGCTCTTCCCGGCCTTGCTGGACGCGCTGGCCGATGGCGGCATCTATCTTCACGAAACCTTTGCCGACGGCCAGCAGCACATCGGCCGACCTTCGCGGCCCGACTTCCTGCTGCAGCGCGGCGAGTTGCTGCAGGTGTGTGCGGGCCTGCGCGTGGTGGCCTTTGAGGACGGCTTCGAACCCGGCCCTGGCGGAGGGGCGGAAGGCGCACGCTTTGTCCAGCGCATCATGGCGGTGAACGAATCTGCGGCAGCCGCCCTCCAGAACCGCTGGCTGCTGGGCATGCCCTCGTCGGTCACCCCGGGTGCGACCCCAGGCACGACTCCAGAGGTGACCCCGGGCATGAGGAGCCCCGCCGGCTAAAATCCGCAGATTCCCCTTGCAGCCTTTGCACAACCGCACCGCATGAACCCCATCCAAGGCAGCATCGTCGCGCTGGTGACCCCGATGCTCGAGGACGGCAGCATCGACTTCGATGCTCTGCGCCGCCTCATCGACTGGCACATCGCCGAAGGCACGGACTGCATCGGCATCGTCGGCACCACGGGCGAATCTCCCACTGTTTCGATGGAAGAAAACTGCGAGCTCATCCGTGTGGCGGTGGAGCATGCTGACGGACGTGTACCCATCATGGCCGGCACCGGTGCCAATGCCACGGCCGAGGCCATCGAGCTCGCGCGTTACGCCAAAAAGGTCGGCGCAGACTGTCACCTCTCGGTGG
>Ga0209591_10008532_pt1 | contig 11164 bp, 8 predicted proteins | sample MAT01_FD_187207 | JGI IMG/M metagenome (GOLD analysis project Ga0209591, IMG submission 187207) | Freshwater microbial communities from Lake Fryxell liftoff mats and glacier meltwater in Antarctica - MAT-01 (SPAdes) (version 2) | ecosystem: Environmental > Aquatic > Freshwater > Ice > Liftoff...
CTCAATTCCACTCACGTAAATCCCTTGCCGCGTATTTTTCCATTGGGTGAAGCAAGGGAGATGGCGGGTATCCCATTGCAGGGCGACCCCGAAATCGTCCTGCGTGAGAGCGATGTCTGTCAGGAAATCGGTGTGGCGCAAATGATGAAAAAACACCTGTTCCTGCATGTTTGGGGCAGCGCGGGCATAGTCGGCCCAGGATGCAATCCCCTGTTCAGCGGCGGCATCGCGGGGCAAAACCTGGGCGGAGGCAGTGGTCAGTTTCGCCCCATCCCGCACCAAGGGATACCCGACATTGATGTGATACAACAGCATCAAGGGCGCGGGTTGGTCGCTGATGTTGACGACCAGATCTTGAATGTCCAAGCGTGCCTGATCGAAGGCCAGATGAAAACGACGTTCCACCCGCCACTGCGTCCCAAACAACTGCCCTTCAAATAATGTTCCGGTTAAGGCTGCCCCCTCCCATGTAACACTGATATTCACGTCATGGGCGCTCAAACGGGTAAAATTACCGTGAATATCCTGACGTTCGCCGCTGAGATCATCGGTTTCCGGCGGCCCCACGTTCGAGAGTCCACAGGTGGTGAGCAGGCCCCCATTAAATTGCCCCAACCAGGACTGCCCATAATCTGCCTTGTGGGGAGAGCCAGCACTCAGCCAGGTAAGGGGGATGCCGCGATAGTGTGCCTGCCAGATGTCTAAGCCGCGATCGGGCAGGAATGACAAACTCAAACCTGCCGCGTTATGGGCGTGGATGATCCGCTGCCCGTCGGGCAAGGTACTCAAGCGCATATCGCAGAATTGGCGAACATCCAGGCTGTGGCGAGCACGTTCGTCCGGGGCAGTCCAAGCCCGCATGATTGATTGTCCTGTTGATTGAGACCCATTGAGCGTATTATAAAGAATGGATGCATCCCATAAATATTTCTGGATGTGTAGGGGCGACCCACTGGGTCGCCCAATGCGTATTCCCATCCATTTTCTTGAGGATGACCCAGCAGGTCGCCCCTACGAACCATCATTTGAATTCTGGCTTTATTTGTAGGATACAACACTTATGGAAAAAGCGATTAGACATCAGATGAATCAACATCATTCTGGAGAGACGTGGGCGCAGTGTGCTGCGCCCCTAGACTTTGGCTCTTTGAGCCTGCCATACTCATAGGAGAGCCAAGCAGTACTCAATGACCTGGCTCGATCAGCGGAAATGGAATTGGCCCTGAGACATCGTACATCTGAGCTAAAAGACTCTCAAAACCTATCAGCCTTTTCCCGCATCCGCTGACTTTAATGCCAATTGCTCGGTAACACCGGACAACATGGCAAAAATCACCCTAAAAAAGCATCTGAACGGGTGAAACCGTCAGTCTCGGTCTAAAAAAGGGCCAAAGTCCAGGGGCCTGCCCTGTCCGAAGGTTCGGACGCGGCAGGCCGCGTCCCTACAATCACCTCATCTATCTCTGTGGCGAGGTACTACGAACAACTGTTCATGCAGAGTACGCGATAGCGGCCTATCAGAACGTCTTAATCGTCGTTGAGAGGCCCGCAATAGCGGCGGTGGGGCCATGCAGTTCGTGTCGCCAGGGCTGAAAAGATGGGAAAAATCCATAACAAGCAGTATAGTCTCTCTCACTGAGAACAAATCTGATATGGCTGTCGGCCCGCATTGACAAGGCCAAAAGTCTGTGCTATTGTCTGCTAGATGAGTTATGGAACTAACGGCCAGAGAGAGTTATTGAACAGTGCATCTCTCAGGAAAAAGATTTGTTATATGCATCTGTTTTCAGTGGATATTTTTGCATCGTTGCCCCGCGTGACAACGTTGGGCCAGGTAAAATCAAATCATCTAACCATCAACCAAAAAGTGACTATCCTTATGAGCATTACGGCCCGCTTGAATCGTCTCTTCGCGCCTGATGGCAACTGTTTCGATGTCGCTGTCGATCATGGTTTTTTCGGCGAACGCAGCTTCCTGAACAGCATCGAAGATATGAATGCCGTCGTCGCCACGCTGATTGATGCGGCCCCCGACGCTATCCAACTCAGCCCCGGCAACGCACCCATTTTGCAAAACGTTCGCGGCAAGACTAAGCCCGCCCTCGTCTTGCGCACCGATATTGCCAATATCTACGCCAGCAAACTGCCGCGCGTCCTGTTCAGCCATTTGATCGAACATCCGCTGGAACAGGCCCTGCGCCTGGATGCGTCCTGCGTCGTCGTCAATTTGCTCATGCTGCCCGATCAACCAGAGGTCTATCACCAATGCATTGCCAATGTCTGCAAGCTCAAGCCGGAGTGCGAGCGTTATGGAATGCCGCTGATGGTTGAGCCGTTGGTCATGCAGGACAACGCCAAAGCGGGTGGTTACATGGTGGATGGCGATATTGACAAGATTTTGCCGTTGGTACGGCAGGCGGTGGAACTCGGGGCCGATATTATCAAGGCCGATCCGACCGATGATGTCGCAGAGTATCATCAGGTGATTCGTGTGGCGGGCGGCAAACCCGTCCTGGTACGCGGCGGCGGCAAGGCCCCGGAAGCTGAAATTCTGGCGCGGACGCATCAATTGATGACACAGGGCGCACGCGGCATCGTGTACGGGCGCAACGTGATTCAACACGCCAATCCTGCCGGGATCACCCGCGCTCTGATGGCGATTGTCCACGAAGGCGCAAGCCCAGAGGCCGCGATGCACGCTCTCGCCGCCGCCAAAAACGCCTGAGCGGAGGTCACATGGCACGCAAAGAGATTCGCTTCGGCATTATTGGGTTGGGATTGATGGGGCGCGAGTTCGCCAGCGCTGCGGCGCGGTGGGCACATCTGCTCAATCTGGATTTTGTGCCGCGGATCAGCGCCATCTGCGACACCAACGCGGCGCTGTACGACTGGTATACAGACAATTTTGACAGTATCAAGCTGGTGACAGCCGATTATCACGATCTGCTTAACAGCGATCAGGTGGACGCGATTTACTGCGCTGTGCCGCATAATCTGCATCAGCAGTTCTATACTGATATTATTCGTGCGGGCAAGCATCTGCTGGGCGAAAAACCGTTCGGCATCGATCAAGCGGCCAACCGCGCGATTTTAGAGGTGATTGGTCAGCATCCGAACGTGGTGGTCGCGTGTTCGTCGGAGTTTCCCTTCTTCCCGGTGGCGCAAAAAATCATGAGGTTCATCGAGCAAGGCCGCTTTGGGACGATCATCGAGGCGCATTCGGGCCTACTTCACAGCAGCGACCTTGACCCGACCAAGAAAATCAATTGGAAGCGCATCGTCGAGGTCAATGGCGAATACGGCTGCATGGGCGATCTGGGGATGCACGCGCTGCATATCCCGCTGAGGTCGGGATGGATGCCGCGAAACGTGCGGGCGATGCTCAGTAAAATCGTCACCGAACGCCCGGATGCCAGCGGCACGATGGTCCCCTGCAAGACCTGGGATAATGCGACGCTGGCCTGCGAGGTCGAGACGCCGGATCAGCAATTTCCGCTGTATCTCCAGACCTATCGGATTTCTCCCGGCGATGCCAACAGCTGGTTCATTCGCATTTATGGCACGCAGTTCAGCGCCGAATATACGACCAAATACCCCAAGACGCTGCGCACGATGGCGTATACGGCGGGCGGGGAACAAGCCTGGAAAACGATCGATATTGGCTATGACACGGTGTATCCGTCGATCACAGGCGGGATTTTCGAGTTTGGCTTCCCGGATGCGATGCTGCAAATGTGGGCGGCATTTTGCGACGAGCTGACGCATGGGCGTGATCACATGCGTCAGTCCTTCTACTGCGCGACGCCCCAGGAGACGGCCCTCCATCATCATGTGTTGACCGCCGCCCTGCGTTCGGGTGAGCAAAAACAGGTGATGACGTTATAGAGTCCTTTTAGCGCCTCACCCCCGCCCCTCTCCTGCAAGGGTGCGAGGGGTGCAGGACAAAGCGCAAATGCCCCACCTCCCTCTTCCGCCAGGGTTGAGAGGCTAAAATTGAAATTGATGACTTTATGAGGAGCGCAATAATGCCGATAACGAAAAGCCAATTGGAAACATGGCAGCAGCAGGCCAGCGCCCAGCTTGATCGTGCGGGCATTGTCCTGTCGCCCACCGAACACACGCAGATCGAAATCGCGGACTTTGGGCTTGGGGCGTTTGAGCAAAGCGGGCTGGCGCTGGTGGTCTACATCAATACGGATCGGGTCTGTGCCAAAGAATTGATCATGTTCCCCGGCCAGACCTGCCCGGAACATCTGCACCCCACGATCAACGGGGAAGCGGGCAAGGAGGAAACCTTTCGCTGTCGGGTGGGGGTGGTGTATCTGTATGTGTCGGGGGAACCCACGCCTCAACCCGTTGCCACAGTGCCCGCTGGACACGAAGCGGACTATACCGTGTTCCATGAAATCGTCTTGCATCCGGGCCAACAGTACACAATTTACCCGGACACCTGGCATTGGTTTCAAGCGGGGCCAGAGGGCGCGATTGTCTCCGAGTTCAGCACGCGCAGCACAGATGAAAATGACCTGTTCCGCTCGCCGCAAATTCGGCGGCTGCCGGACGTGACCGACTAAACGGCCTGGAGTTTTGATGATGGTCGATCCGTTTGAGATCGTCGTAAGCGGTCATTTGTGTATTGACCTGCATCCGCACATGTCCAATGTCGCGCCCGCTGATCTGGTGCGGGCAGGCAAGCTCTTTGAAGTGGGCGCAATGGGCATGTCGGTGGGCGGATGTGTCGCCAATACCGGGCTGTCGCTGCATCGCTTGGGCGTGCGCACCGGGTTAATGGCAGTGGTGGGCGATGACCTGCTAGGACAGGCGACCCAATCGCTGCTGGCCGAATACGATACGGCGCTGTGCCGCTTGATCAGCGTACAATCCGGGCAACCCAGTTCGTACTCGGTGGTCCTCACGCCCGGCGGCACTGATCGGACGTTCTTGCATTGTACGGGCACAAACAGCACGTTCAATGCCGACAGCATCGCGTATGCGCTGCTTGATGGCGTGAAGATGTTCCATCTGGGCTATCCGCCGCTGCTGCCCGGTCTGATCGCCCATCAGGGCGAAGGCTTGCGGACGATCTTTGAGCGCGTGAAAGCGTCAGGGGTCGTGACCTCGATGGATATGGTCGTCGTCGATCCCTCCAGCGACCCCGGACGCGCCGATTGGCGGGCCATCTTGCGGGCGACACTGCCGTTTGTCGATGTGTTTTTGCCGAGTATCGATGAAATCCGCTTCATGCTGCGCCCGACCGAGACGCTGGCGGAGGGGGCGTGGTTATCTGCGCGTTATCTGCGCGAGCTGGCGGATGAACTGCTGGAGATGGGGGTGGCGGTGGCGGGCTTCAAACTCGGCGCACACGGCCTCTACCTTAAGACGGCATCATCGGCCCGCTTTGCAGCGCTGCAAACGCTGGGGCTGGACGTCACCCAATGGGCGAACATCGAACGGTGGCAGCCCGCCTTTCAAGTTGAGGTGCGCGGCACGACGGGCGCGGGCGACGCGGCCTATGCCGGATTTCTGACCGCCCTCTTGCACAAACAAGGTCCCCTTGACGCCCTGCGCTGGGCGTGCGCCGTCGGCGCGTGCAATGTCGAAGCCGCCGACTCCAACAGCGGGGTTCAATCCTTGGAGGCAACGCTCGCCCGTTTGCACGTGGGCTGGCTCGAACACATAGATCTGCTGCGCCTTCGCTGAAGAACAAGCGTGTCGGCGCGAGACAAAACGTTTGCCTCAATACGGACAACCAAAAGGCTGTCCCTACAGGCCCGTTATGAATTGTAGGGATGCGCTTCTGCGCGTCCGTTTGGCTGAAATTGGACAAGCATCTGCGTTTTATCAACACAAGAAAGGTTTTTTGTGAAAGTTATTCAGGTGGGGATTGGCGGTATGGGGGGTGTGTGGCTCGAGACGGTTTTAGCCTCTCAGACTGTGGAGTTTGCCGGGTTTGTCGAAGTCAATCCGAGTATTGCAGACGCCCAGGCCGCGAAGTACGGGCTGGATCGGTCACTTATGTTTCCCTCGTTGGATCAAGCCCTGGCGTCTGTCTCCGCGGACGCCGTGATTGACGTGACGCCGCCGCGCTTTCATAAGTCGATCTCCCTCGCGGCAATGGACGCAGGGATGCCGGTGCTGTCCGAAAAGCCGCTGGCTGACACGCTGGCCGATGCACAGGCCATCGTTGATAAGGCCAATGCAACGGGCGTCCTGCACATGGTCGCACAGAACTATCGTCACTCACAGAGCGCCAAGACGTTAAAACACACGCTTCAAACGGGTGACATGGGCGCGATTGATTCGGTCACGGTCGAATTCTTCAAGGGGCCGCACTTCGGCGGCTTCCGCGAAGAGATGCCCTATCCGCTCATCATTGATATGTCCATTCATCACTTTGACATGATGCGCTATTTTCTGGACAGTGACCCGACCTTCGTCTTTGGGCGCAGCTGGAATCCATCACACAGTTGGTACAAGGGCGATGCGTCGGCGGCGGTGCTGTTCGATTTTGGCAATGGCGCGGTGATCGCCTACAATGGCTCATGGTGTTCAGCGGCTCAGGAAACAGCCTGGAGTGGGACATGGCGTTTTGAGTGTGAAAAGGCGGCGGTGATCATGCGGGAGGATCAAGTGTACGTACAGCGCAAGGACACCTCTCAGGCTGAACTCGTACGCATGGAACCGCTGGCCCTTCAGAATGTCGCTCAAGCGTATTTGTTGAACGAGTTTTATGAGGCCGTCACATCAGGCAAAGCCCCTGAGACGTCTTGCCAGCATAATATCCACTCGCTGGCGATGGTGTTTCATGCGGTTGAGTCGTTCCAGTCGGGAACGCGCATCGCGTTTTAATGGAAAAGCGATGAAACGTCAGATGAATCAATATCGTTATTGAGAGGTCTGGGTGCAGCGTGCTGCGCCCTACAGGTCTCCATGAACGGGTGTAGGGGTCGCCGCTACACTTGCCGTAATTGGCCCAAAAACAACCCGTAATCCTTAACCCAATGCGCATAACTTGTAAGGTCGCCCCTATGACTCTTGAGTTGCGATGGGAACGCCGTAGAAAGGACACCTTATGATTGAACCTTGTTTTCTTTTTGGCTATCAAGACGCGCAAGACATCCGCCTGGGTTTTCAAAAAGGCTCGCATTTGTATGCCCTCGATGCGCAGGCCATCCCCTCATTTGATTGGCTGATGGCCCATCTCCCAGCGTCAGATCTGATCGGCACACTGGAAGCAGCATCAGCATCACCCCTTCCGGCAGATATGCACACCACGCTTAAGGGAGTGGTCAATAGGCAGCCCATATGGGCCGCCGGGGTCACGTATAAAACGAGCGAAGAAGCGCGTGAACGCGAATCCGCTGGCAGCACCGTCTACACGCGGGTCTACTCGGCGGCGCGTCCTGAAATATTCTGGAAGGCGATGGCGTATGAAGCCGTCAGTAGCGGCGATAACGTGGGCATTCGCTCTGATGCCCGCTGGTCAGTGCCAGAACCGGAATTGACGCTTGTCGTGAATGGGCAGCAAGAGCTGATCGGCTTTACTATCGCGAATGATATGAGTTCGCGCGATATTGAGGGCGAAAATCCGCTCTATCTGCCCCAAGCTAAAGTCTACGATGATGCCTGTTCAATCGGCCCGCGCATCTGGTTGCAGCCCAACGCCCAGGAATGGCCGCAGCTCGATATTCATATTGAGATCGAGCGTGAGGGAGCGGTATGTTTCTCAGGATCAACGAGCACCCGTAAACTCCATCGCAGTCTGACCGAATTGGTCGAGTATCTGTTGCGCTGCAAGACATTTTCACAGGGGGTTTTTCTGATGACAGGAACGGGCGTCGTACCATCGGATGATTTCACGCTCCAGGTGGCCGATCAGATTCGCATCAAAATCGACCCGATTGGCGAACTGGTCAATCAGGTGCATGTGGTCGGAAAGCGATGATGAGGGTCGCCCTGTTTGCCTCCTCGCAAATGCCTTTTCTGGGCGAATGCCGCTATAATCATGATTTTGAATTGGGATTTAGTTGAGGGTCATGAGCATAAAACTGACGTTGACTTCGTTCATTAAGGGATTCGCACTGTGACAACGACGGGAAACCATCTCATTGCGGGCCAATGGCAGCGGGCCAGTACGCCTCACTTCTCCAGCGTGAATCCACGCACCAGAGGCCAGGGAGAGGTTATTTTTGCGGATGCCAACACCGAAGAAATCAACACGGCTGTTGAGAAAGCCGCCCTCGCCTTTGCTGAAACGCGTCTGTATTCAGCGGAACGATTGGCGGAATTTTTGGACGCTGCGGCCCGCGAAATTGAAGCACTCGGCGATGAGCTTCTCACCACCTGTGATGCTGAAACGGCGTTGGGGCTGCCACGACTGACGGGAGAACGCGGGCGCACAACCAACCAACTGTGGGCCTTTGCGAGTCACCTGCGGGAAGGCTCCTACGTGGAGGCCATTATTGATACGGCCTTGCCGGATCGTCAGCCTGCGCCCCGCCCTGATATTCGGCGGATGCTCATTCCGATTGGTCCCGTCGCGGTGTTTGCCCCCAATAACTTCCCATTGGCGTTTGGGGTGGCCGGGGGCGATGCCTCATCTGCGTTTGCAGCGGGCTGCCCTGTCATCGCCAAAGGTCACCCAAGCCATCCCGCCACCTCAGAACTGGTGGCACGCGCAATTCAGAAGGCGGTTGACACATGCGGCTTTCCAGCAGGATTTTTCTCGTTGTTGCAGGGCAAGAGTATTCATGTGGGGCAAAGCCTGGTCAAACATCCCCAACTGGCCGCCGTCGGTTTTACGGGGTCATTTCGCGGGGGACGGGCGATAGTTGAGACCGCTGCGGCGCGTCCCCGCCCGATTCCGGTCTATGCCGAGATGGGCAGCATCAATCCCGTGATCATTTTGCCCGATGCGGCTGCTAGTCGGCATCAAGCCCTGGTGAAAGGCGTTGTCGATTCAGTGACATTGGGATCAGGGCAGTTTTGCACCAATCCAGGTTTGTTCCTGATGATCGAGAGCCCGGAGACGGCGCAGTTTATCCACAACGTCGCCGATGCCATGCAAGCTCAGGCCCCGCATATCCTTCTCAATGAAGATGTCGAACGTCAATTGCAAAAAGGCATGGAAAAGATCGCACAAAAAGACACCGTGACGGTGCTCACGAGAGCGCAAAGCGGGCATGAGGACAGCTTTTGTTTTGCCAGCAGCGTGATACAAACCACTGCCGAAAACTTCCTGGCTGACCCGGATTTACGCGAAGAGCATTTTGGCCCTGTCACACTCTTTGTGCTGTGTGCCAATCTGGATGAGATGCAGCATCTCATTCAACAGCTTGATGGAACACTCACCGCCACAATTCATGCCAGCGACAGCGAGTTAGACACGGTGGGACATTTGCTGCTGCTGCTGCGTGAAAAAGCCGGACGCCTGCTCTTGAATGGGTTTCCAACAGGCGTAGAAGTCGTTCATGCGATGGTTCATGGCGGCCCCTATCCCGTGACAAGCATCCCAAATTCGACATCTGTTGGTGTGACCGCCATCCAGAGGTTTTTGCGCCCGGTTGCGTTTCAAAATATGCCAGATGCCCTGCTGGCCGCCGCGCTCAAAAATGCCAATCCGCTCGGCATCTGGCGCGTTGTCAATAATAAACACACAGCGGACTCTGTGAAATAAGTCTATAAGGGTCTGTAAACCTCCGAAAGGGCGCAGCGGACTGCGTCCTCAAAAGCGCTTTTCCCATGCGGCTATTTTGACAACCGAAATAGGTTTACAGAGGTTCTTAGAAGCCATTTGATCATACCATTCGTTACAAAAAAATGTATTTTGGCGTAGTGAAAATGGACAGGGCCTGCCCTGTCCGTTCATCGCGTGAAAATGGACTGAACGGGCAGTACCCGATGTGACCCCATCACAAACTATTATGGCAGACTTTAGCAGACTGACGATACATTGTCAAGCACTCTAATTTATACATGTAGAGCGTCTGTGTTGTACGCATCTTGACAAGTGTTTGATTGATTGTTATGATGACAGAATCGACCCGAAATTAATATATCCGTATCACCTGATTAGTTTGACGTTCTACGCTCAGTGTGCATTCGGTCTGATAAGAGACTAAAAGTTGTCCCCACTCCAAAAGAGCACCAACAGCGAAGCCCTCTATATGCAAATGGTGTCCCATTTACGGGGACAGATTATGAGCGGCGTCCTCGCGCCGGGTAAACGACTGCCGTCGTTATCGGAGTTTGTGGAGGAATATCATGTCAGCGTCGGCACCGTTCGTCAGGCGCTGAGTGTCCTGGAAAATGAAGGTTTGGTTGAGCGCGTCCACGGCTCAGGAACGTTCGTGCGCCCGCCTGCGCTGCCAGATATCGAACCGTCGAGCAATGCCGAAAAACGCCTCGGCCTGGTCCTGACGCACCACAGCGATCAGCTCAATATGGAAATCTTGATCGGCGTAGAGCGTGCGGCGAAATCCAGGGGCTACCAGGTCATTTTTACCTTTGCTGAAGAACATATCGAGCAGCAAAGACGCGACATTGAGCGGCTCTGTAAAGATGGGATGGATGGCTTGATTATTTTCCCGGTCGGTGAAAATGCCGAGGAGGAAGGCATCGTAAAACTTCAACATGACGGAGTGCCGTTCGTGCTCGTGGACCGCCATTTTCCCGAACTCGAGACCAATTATGTCATTACCGACAATTTTACGGGCGGCTATCGTGCCACCGAGCATTTGCTGATCCTGGGGCACAAAACCGTTGGCTTCATTTACCCCGCCAACAGCAGCCTGCGCACGACCTCGGTGGCGGAACGTCTGCGCGGGTATCGCGAGGCGCTGCATGATTACGGCGTGCCTGTCGATGAGTCATTGATTTATCAACGCGCCGCCCATTCTGCCAACAGCTATGACGACTATTTAGCCGATGAAAACATTCCGGGGGCGATTTTTGTCTGTACGGATGTCGAGGCGCTCAAGGTCATCAAAACCATACAGCAGCTTGGCAAGCGCATCCCACAAGATGTGGCGCTGGTCGGATTTGACGATCTCAACTTTGCGGCCCACCTCAATCCGGCCCTCACCACGATTGTCCAACCGCGTATTGAGATTGGCTTTCAAGCTGTCAACGTGTTGATGGATATCATCGAAGGCCGCCAGTTGGT
>Ga0209591_10008533_pt1 | contig 11164 bp, 13 predicted proteins | sample MAT01_FD_187207 | JGI IMG/M metagenome (GOLD analysis project Ga0209591, IMG submission 187207) | Freshwater microbial communities from Lake Fryxell liftoff mats and glacier meltwater in Antarctica - MAT-01 (SPAdes) (version 2) | ecosystem: Environmental > Aquatic > Freshwater > Ice > Liftoff...
TCAGCCACCATCCAGCGCGGTGGAAAGATGACGAAGTCGACGTTTGCGGTCCCGGCCAGTTCAGACGGCGAGGTCAGCACCGTAAAAATCGACGGATCACAGTGGTCGAACGAAACGCTGTTGACCGCGTTGAAGTTGGCGAGGTCATACATGTATGGCGCATAGTTGCCGTGCCAAGCCACCACGTTCAGCGGCGATCCTTTGGTCGTGTACGTCCACAGATTGCCGGCGAATTTCGCGATCACCTCGGTCTCGCCGGCGGTGTCTTCATACCACGCCACCGGGGTGAGGAAGTCGCGCGTGTTGGCGAGCCCGTTCGCACCGATCGGCCCCAACTCGGGCAGACGCAACGGCGGCCCGTAGTTTTCACAGACATAGCCGCGGATCGCCTCGGCGCACTCGACGCGAAACTTCACGCCGCGCGGAATCACGGCGATATGGCCGGGCGACACCTCAAGAACGCCAAACTCCGTCTTGAGGGTAAGCTTGCCCAGTTGCGGCACGACCAGCAACTCGCCGTCGGCGTTATAAAAACACCGCGTCATGTTGGTGTTGGCTGCATAAAGATGTACGGCAACACCGTGCTGCGCGCGGGCACTGCCGTTGGTGGCGATGGTCATCAAGCCGTCGACAAAATCGACCGGTGTGGTTGGCATGGTCAGTGGATTCCAGCGCAGGCGGTCGGGGGGCGCGACAAGCTCGCCGCACGGCGCTGTGCGAATCAGCCCGTTTTCAATCCGGCGGTAGGGCGAATGCTCGGCTGAAGGTCGCAGCCGGTACTGCCACGAGCGCAGGCTCTGTGCGCGCGGCGCGGTAAACGCGGTGCCGGATAGCTGCTCGGCGTAGAGACCAAAAGCGGCCTGCTGCGGCGAGTTGCGGGCGTGCGGCAGCGCGCCCGCCAGCGCCTCCGTAGCGAAGTCATTGCCGAATCCGGATTGATACTTGGGCGCAGACATCACAGAACTCCGCGTGCAATTTGATCCGCCTCGATAGCCTCAAACAGCGCTTTAAAGTTTCCTTCACCAAAGCCCTCGTTGCCTTTTCGCTGAATGATCTCGAAGAATATCGGACCGATTGCGGTCTCCGTGAAGATCTGCAGCAACTTGTCCTCCTGTGATTCCTTGTCGAGACCTTCACCGTCGATCAGAATGCGATTGTTGCGCAAGCGCTGCAGATCCTCGCCGTGGTTCTTTACACGCTTGTCCACCAGCGAGTAGTAGGCGTCGGGTGTGTCCAGAAACTTAGCGCCGTGCGCGCGCAGCGTCTCAACTGTTGTGTAGATGTCCTTGCACGCGAGCGCAATGTGTTGAATGCCCTCGCCGTTGTATGCGTCGAGATACTCCTGAATCTGCGACTTGGTGTCCGACGGCTCGTTGATCGGAATGCGAATCTTGCCGCACGGGCTGGTGAGCGCGCGCGAGGTAAGGCCGGTTTTCTTGCCTTTGATATCAAAGTAGCGAATCTCTCGGAAGTTAAATAACTTCTCGTAGAACTTCGCCCACGTGTCCATTCGACCGATATAGACGTTATGCGTGAGATGGTCAACGTACTCGAGACCGACGCCGACCGGGTGTTGATCGACACCCGGCAGCGGCTGGAAATCGACGTCATAGATGGTGCGCGGTCCGTACCGGTCGATCAGATACAGCAGTGAGCCGCCGATGCCCTGCAGCGCCGGAATGTTGAGCTCCATCGGCCCGACCGGACCGTCATACGGTTTGGCACCGAGTTCGACTGCACGTTTGAACGCAAAAGCGGCGTCCTTGACGCGGATCCCGAACGCGCATGCCGACGGGCCGTGCACCCGTGCGAACGACTGCGCAAAACTGTCCGGCTCGGCGTTGACGAGGAACTGGATGTCGCCCTGTTTGTACAACAGGACGTTTTTCGAGCGGTGTTTCGCGACTGCAACGAAGCCCATCTGCTCAAACAATCGGCCGAGTGCTTTGGTATCAGGGGCGGTGTATTCGACGAATTCGAAGCCGTCGGTGCCCATCGGGTTGTCAAACAAATCCATGATCGGTCCTTGATTGTGCTGAAGTCAATTGCCGTCACCGGCACGGTGCTGAACTGCATTCACCCAATGGTGTCAGAATCAGTACGCGCAGGGCGTTGGAATTTATTACAGACTGACGCGACACCATAAGTCCACCGCGCGATACTAGCGCGGTGAAAGCTAGCCGGTGTGCGAGCCGCGGCGTTTGACGGTCACCCATAGTGGCGACCTGAAACGCGAGCGGATATTGGAGTTTTCGAGCTGGAGGTGTGACATGAAACGTAGTTTACTCGGAATTGTTTTTTTGGTCGCTGGACTGTTGACCCTGTCCGGCTGTGCGAGTTTGGATGGCCCGGAACGCGAGCCGATGACGCTGGAAAAGTTGGTCGCGATGGCAAAAGAGGGCAAGGACGCCCAGGCGCTCATTCTTGAAATCCAGACATCTCGCACCGTATTTGACGTGACCGCTTCGCAGTACGCCAAGCTATCGCGCGACGGCGTGCAGGACGCGGTGATCGACTTCATGCAAAGCGGCCAACTCAAGATGGCCGAGCGTCAGGGCCGTCGGGACGCCATGCAGGACGCATGGTTCTATGGTCGCGGCTACTGGGGGTGGGGTTACAGCACTTGGGCGCCGCGTCCATACGGGGTTTGGGTCGGCGGCCGCTACCACAAGCGCAGCTATTAAACTCGTTTAACGACGGGCGGTTTGAGGCAAAAGCGCCTCAAAATGTCCGCCAATAGGCGGGTTTGTTCCAGTCACTTTATCTTGAACTCGCTAAAGTTCGGCCCACCCATGCCGGCTTTTGCGGGCAACTCGGACATCCCAGCCTCGACCATGCCGCTGTTGCCTACCAGCAGCGATAGATTGGTCGCCGAGTCGGCGTTGTTCAGCCCCTCCTGCACGGTAATCTTGCCGGCCTGAATCAGACGGAACAAGTCCTGCTCAAACGTTTGCGATCCCGGCGTCATGGATTTTTCCATCGCCTCCTTGATTTCCGGCACCCGACCGTCGCTGATCAGATCAACGATGTTGCCGTTGTTCATCAAAATCTCAACCGCCGGTGAGCGAGTGCCTGCCACGGTCTTGACCAAACGCTGCGAAATGATGCAGCGTAGAGACACGCTCAAATCCGACAGCAACACGGCGCGCTGTTCGAGCGGGAAAAAATTGATGATGCGGTTCAGCGCGTGATAGCTATTGTTGGCATGCAATGTCGCCAAACACAAGTGCCCTGACAGCGCATACATCATCGCAGATTTCATGGTCTCGACGTCGCGAATCTCACCGACCAGAATCAGATCCGGTGCCTGACGCATGGCGTTACGCATGGCTTCGTGGAACGAGTGTGAGTCGCTGCCGATCTCGCGCTGGTTGACAATGCATTTTTTCGACTGGAAGATGAATTCAACCGGGTCTTCGAAGGTCAAGATGTGACCAGGCTTCATCATGTTACGAAAATCCATCATCGCCGCCAGTGTGGTGGACTTACCCGAACCGGTCGCACCGACCACCAGAATCAGGCCGCGCTTTTCCATGATGACCTGCTTCAACACGTTCGGCACCCCGAGCGAATCAAAGGCCGGTACATTGGTCGAAATGTAGCGTATCACCGACGCCACGGTCGACTTCTGGTACATCATGTTGACGCGAAAGTTTCCAACGCCTTCAATCGGGAATGACAGGTTGAGTTCTAGTTCCTTTTCGAACTTTTCGATTTGGTGGGGCTTGAGGATTTCGTAACAAATCTTCTTGGCTTCCTCGCCGGTCAAGATCTGCGGGTTGACAGGCATGGCGATGCCGTCCACCTTTATCGTAATGGGCGCACCAGCCGATACAAAAATGTCCGACGCATTTTTCTCAGCCATCAATCGAAACAGCTTTTCCAGAATCGCCATGCTGATACCCCCGTTTTTTTCGTTGTCGCTCGTGGCGTCGTTGGTGAAACAATGTTGATCGTCAAGTGCGCAAGAGTTCGTTGATCCCTGTTTTGGCGCGCGTTTTCTCGTCGACCGTCTTTACGATCACGGCGCAGTACAGACTGTACTTGCCGTCGGCTGATGGCAGGCTGCCGGACACGACCACCGAATAGGGCGGCACCTTTCCATAAAGCACTTCGCCCGTATCGCGATTGTAAATCTTGGTGGACTGGCCGATATAGACGCCCATCGATAGCACCGCGCCTTGACCGACGATAACGCCCTCCACCACTTCCGAGCGCGCGCCGATGAAGCAGTTGTCTTCAATGATGGTCGGATTCGCTTGTATCGGTTCCAACACGCCGCCAATGCCGACGCCCCCGCTCAGGTGCACGTTCTTGCCGATCTGTGCGCAAGATCCGACCGTCGCCCAAGTGTCGACCATGCTGCCCTCGTCAACGTAGGCGCCGATGTTGACGTAGGAAGGCATCAGTACCACGTTCTTGCCGATGAACGCGCCACGTCGCGCCACTGCGGGTGGGACGACGCGCACGCCGGTGGCGCGCATGGCGGCTTCATCCAGACGCGCAAACTTGGTTTCGACTTTGTCGAAAAAACCGAGGTCACCAGCATGAATTGGCGCGTTGTCCTTTAAGCGGAATGACAACAGTACCGCCTTTTTAATCCACTGGTGGGTAATCCAGTCGCCGCCGATCTTCTCGGCCACGCGCACACGGCCCGCGTCCAGGTCGGCGATGACTTGTTCGACTGCCTCGCGCACTTCCGCCGGGTGACTAGACGGGCTGAAGCTCGCGCGTGCTTCCCATGCGCTGTCGATCAATGATTGGAGTGCGGACGCGGCGACGGTGGACATATGAGGCAAAACCTTTGCGCTGGAATACGTGTGGTTGAATGAAGGTAGCGACCAAGCCGACGCAGGGTTGGTTGATTGATGAAGCCGGCCTGTAAAATTGGCGACAGCTAACAATGAAGCAAACAAGCACAAACGAAGCAGACATTGCCGGGCCGAAGCCAACTCAGCGCTTGGAGGTATTTCCCGAATGCGGTTTCCGGCCGCAAAGCGGCTTTCGTATGATTATAGAGTTTGCCCGCTTTCCCGAAAGGATGTCGTCTTGTCTTATCCCCCAGCAGTCCCTTCGGTGAGTGGCTTGCCTCCGGGCAACGCTCAAGCCGGCCCGACCGATCCGGTTGCTAGATCGCTGGTGCCGGTCACGGGATTATTGGTTGCCGCCACGTCTTGGGGGGTGATTTGGTATCCCTATCGCTTCATGGAGGCGGCGGGTTTGCCCGCGCCCGTTGCAACGGTCTTCTCCTACTTGGTCGCCGTCATGTTCGCGGGGGTCGTGTTTCGCCCCGCATGGCGCGAATTTCTGCACTTTCCGGTATCGCTCGCTCTGATCGGGCTCACTGCGGGGCTCGCCAACGTGGCCTACCTAGTGGCGATCATGGAGGCCGAGGTCGTCCGTGTGGTGTTGCTGTTCTACCTCGCGCCGTTGTGGACTGTGCCGATGGCGCTGGTATTGCTTGGGGAGCGCATTACGCCGCGAGGCACGGCTACCGTTGTGGTGGCGATGGCAGGCGCGATCATCATGCTGTGGCGGCCAGAGCTCGGCGCTCCGCTGCCGAAGAACGGGCATGAATGGCTCGGCATGCTGGGAGGGTTTAGCTTTGCCCTATGCAATGTTCTGGTCAGGCGTGAGCATCGCGCCACCTCCGAGGCAAAGGCCATCGCCGGCGCGCTTGGTGTGGTGCTGGTTGCGCTTCCGGCCGCGCTGTTGCTGGTTGCGCAACCATTGAGCGCCTGGGTCGGCATGATGCTGCCGCATGGCTGGCTGCTCGCCATCGTCGGGGTGGCGCTGTTTGCCAGCAGTGTCGGGATGCAGTTTGGTTTGAGCAAGCTCGCCGCCAACCGCGCGGCGGTGATTTTGCTGTTCGAATTGATCGTTGCCGCCATCGCGGCACACTACCTTGCCGGCGAAGTGTCGCGTCCACAGGAGTGGATCGGCGGCGTCATGCTCGCTGCCGCCGGGCTGTTGGCGGCGTTTGGCAGCGCGCCAGTGGCCGACGCAAAAGCGCAGGCCGCGCCAGTTCGAGGTTGATACCGGCCTGCTGGGCGACATTAACCTGCGCCGCTTCGGGCGACTACACTCTCTGACCAGCTTTTTAACCGCCTGCTACGCCTAGCGCTTCTCGTCGCGCGCTTTATCGGCGTCGCGCTTGTGGCTCCGGCCGGCCGGTGGGCTGGAGTTCGATTGGAGCCCGCCTCCGGGGGGGGCGGGCGTCGTCCGGGTGGCCTACGGCGCTTCGAGCGACGTCGCTACTTGACGAATTTTTTAACCGCCTGCTGGGCCTCGCGCTTTTCGTCGCGCGCTTTATCGGCGTCGCGCTTGTCATGCTGCTTTTTGCCCTTGGCGAGACCGATTTCGAGCTTGATGCGGGCGCCTTTGTAATGCAGGTTCAACGGCACCAGCGTGTAGCCGCGCTGTTCGACCTTGCTGATCAGCTTGCTGATTTCGTCGTTGTTCAGCAGCAGCTTGCGCGAACGCACTGGATCTGGATTCACGTGCGTGGAAGCCTCGGGTAGCGCAGAAATGTGCGAGCCGATCAGGTAGAAGGCACCGCGCTGCAGTACAACATAGCCCTCCTTGAGTTGGGCGCGTCCAGCGCGAATCGCCTTAACCTCCCAGCCTTCCAGCACCAGGCCAGCTTCGTAGCGTTCCTCGATGAAGTAATCAAAGAACGCCTTTTTGTTTTCGGCAATAGTCATTTGCTGATTTTATCGTGCCTGACGGTGCAGGTCCCTGGCAGTTTGTTGAAAATCGCGACGCCGAATCCGAGTGCGCTAATTGCGTCACCTAAACTTGCGCTCAAGCGAATACGGTGATTTTCAACAAACTGCTAAAGCCCAAGTAAAATTTGTCGATGGCTCATGTTACGAAATCCGTGCTGGTCTTGCATTCGGCCGAGTTGATGTTCGATCTGGTTGATGGTGCCGAGCGCTATCCTGAGTTTTTGCCTTGGTGCGGCGGTGCACGTCTACATTCGCGTGATGAAGACCACACCGAGGCGAGCATCGACATTCGTTACATGGGGGTCTCGCAGACGTTTTCGACGCGCAACATGAAGCGTCGGCCGTTCGAAATGTCGATTGCGCTTGTCGAAGGCCCGTTTCGAACATTCAGCGGCTCATGGCGCTTTACGCCGCTCACAGAGAGCGCTTGCAAGGTCGAATTTGCACTCGACTATTCCTTTGGTAATCTCGTTGTGGAAGGGGTGATCGGCCCCGTCATGTCAATGATCGCGGAAACCTTTGTGGACCGGTTCGTGCAGCGCGCCGATCAACTGTACGGCGACATCGTGCCATGAGTAAATCCAGTCAGCCGACAGGACAGGCGTTGATCACCATCGCGGTGGCTTGGAGCGCAGACGGCGTGGCCCAAGAGTTCAGCATCTGCATCGCGGCCGGAACCACCATCGGCACGCTGACAAGTTCTGTCGAGCTAGCGTCGCAGGTGCCGGCCAGTGTCCTCAATGCGACGGTGGGTATCGGCATCTGGGGCAAACTGCGGCCCCAGAACTACAAGCTGCGCCACGGCGACCGCTTGGAACTCTACCGGCCGCTTACATCAGATCCGAAAGAGCAGCGACGACAGCGTGCACGCTGATGCTGTTACTTACAAGACTCGTTCATGATGTTGCGGGCCTTGGCGACCTCGGCGGCGCGGGCGCTGTCATCGAGCATTTTGCGTTCACCCGAGTCGTCCGTTGTGCTGATCGGACGTCCCGTCTCTAGGTCGCGGAAGTAGCGTGTCGCGTCGCGACAGCGATCTTGATTGGCCTTGTCCAGCTTCGCTTGCTCGCCGGCCTTCTTCTCAGCGTCCAACGCATCGGCGCTACGTTTTTCCGATTCCTTGTTGAGGTCGGCGAGCGTCTTCGGCTTATCAGATGGTGCGTCTTTCGCACTGCCTTTTGTGGCGTTCTTGGCGGCGTCCGCTGCGGGCGCTTTTGCCGGCACGCTGACGGCACCGGCGGCAGGACGCGTATCGACCTTCTTCGGTTCGCTCTTGGCATCGGGTGGTGGCGGTATGTCCGAGTACTGCACCCTGCCTTCCTTGTCGACCCACTTGTAGACCTGCGCGGTTACTGTTGCGGCCGCGAGCAATACCGCGATGGCGATGAACAGCTGGATCGAAAATTTCATGGCTGCAACCTCACGGAGAAAATACGATAGAACACGGCGGGCGGTTACCAAACAACCGGCGCCGACAACGCCTGCGCCTGACTCTTTTCACAAAGCGCGACCGTTTCAAGCGCAGCGCGCAGCGTGGCAGAACTATCCAGCTTGACTGCCGCCTGTTCGGCTTCCGCGAGCTTGGCGAGTGCGGATCGCCACAGCGTGCGCGCGATGCGTGCCTCGGCAACGCGCTGCCGCGCGCTTTGCAATGCTGCAAACGCCTGGCTATTGAGTACCTGCGGCAGCGTGTCGCGTGGCAGCACTGACGCGGGCACCTGCGGTGCGCGCACCGGCACCTCCCACAACGCGCAGCCGCCCATGAGGGCCGACACGGTGAGGGCACAAATCGCTAGCGCGCGGCCGCAGCGACGAATCCGATCAGGCATGGAGCAAGGTTGTGGCGTCAAGTGTGTGGTCGGAGAAAATAGTCAATTGCGTCAACAGTTTAGCATCGATATCTCGGGCTTTTGTCTAAATTACTGCCAATTCTTGACCGCGTCAACTGTTTCGCATTGACTTCCGCATTGCCTTAATCATGCAACGGCAGCTGGCGGGCCTGGTTTGCTGCAAACGGGGCGGCCGCAGCGATCGACCCGAAACGAGCCGCGTATAATGCTGGTTTTGTCGGAGCTCGTTTCGTGAAACTCATCTCAAAAGCGCTCACATTCGACGACGTTCTACTCGTCCCCGCGCACTCTCGGGTCCATCCGCGCGACGTCCACCTCGCCACCTGCCTAACGTCAACAATTGCGCTGAATTTGCCGCTGATTTCGGCCGCGATGGATACCGTCACCGAGTCACGTTTGGCCATTGCCATGGCGCAAGAGGGTGGCATTGGCATCGTCCACAAGAATTTGTCGATTCGCGGGCAAGCCGCAGAGGTAGCCAAGGTCAAGCGCTTTGAGTCCGGTGTGGTGAAGGATCCGCTGGCGATTTCGCCAGAGATGCTGGTGCGTGAAGTCATCCAATTGCAAAGGCAACACGGATTCTCCGGTCTGCCGGTGGTCGAAAACAAAAAGGTGGTGGGGATCGTGACGAGTCGCGATCTGCGTTTTGAGACCAACCTTGATCAAGCCGTAAAACACATCATGACGCCGCGCGAGCGCCTTGTCACCGTCAGGGAAGGCGCAGGTCTCGATCAGGCGCAGGCGTTGATCCATAAACACCGGCTCGAACGCGTACTGGTCGTCAACGACGCGTTCGAATTGGTCGGATTGATCACAGTGAAGGATATTCAGAAAGCCAAGGATCACCCGCTCGCCTGCAAGGATACGCAAGGCAGGCTTCGTGTCGGTGCTGGTGTGGGCGTTGGTGGTGACAACCTTGAGCGCGCTGCCGCGCTGGTCGAAGCCGGTGTCGATTGTCTAGTGGTAGATTCTTCGCATGGGCACGCACAAGGGGTACTCGATATGGTGCGAGCGGTGAAGGTGAAATTTCCCGATGTTGCCGTCATCGGCGGCAACGTTGCCACTGGCGAAGGCGCACGCGCACTCGCCGATCATGGCGCGGATTGCGTCAAGGTGGGCGTCGGTCCGGGCTCAATCTGTACTACCCGCATCGTCACCGGCGTTGGCATGCCGCAGATTACCGCCGTGGCCGAGGCCGCCAAGGCACTCGAAAAGCTCGGCATCCCGTGTATCGCCGACGGTGGTATTCGTTTCTCCGGCGACGTTGCCAAAGCGCTTGCGGCCGGCGCGTCAGCCGTCATGATGGGCTCGATGTTTGCCGGCACCGATGAAGCGCCGGGCGAAATCGAATTGTTTCAGGGGCGGTCCTACAAGAGCTATCGCGGCATGGGCTCGCTCGGTGCTATGCAAAAGGGCTCTTCCGATCGCTACTTTCAGGAAACCATTTCCAATGCCGACAAGCTGGTGCCGGAGGGCGTCGAAGGACGCGTGCCGTACAAGGGCTCGGTGACCGCGATCATCACGCAATTGATGGGTGGTGTGCGTGCCTCGATGGGGTTGGTCGGATGTTCCACCATCGTCGAGCTTCACACCAAGGCAACGTTTGTCGAAATTACGTCAGCGGGGATGCGCGAGAGCCACGTTCATGACGTGCAGATCACCAAGGAAGCCCCTAACTACAGGGTCGACTAAGCGGTGATGTTGTCGATCGAGGTGGCGACTTGAAACGCTACGGCTGTAAGCGGTGCGATTCCGCTGCCGTGGAAGCGATGCTGCAACTCGCTGATGTCGACTACCAGTTCATCGCCGCGATCCAATGCAGTCCATCCCAGCGCCACGCTGATCCGGAGACACTAAATCCGCTCGGACAAGTGCCGGTGCTGGTGCAGGACGACGGCCGCGCTTTGATCAAGAGCGGACCAAGAGCGCCGCGATGATGCGCTTTCTGGGCGAGCGCGTTTCGGACCTGATTCCAGTCGATGCGCAATCACGGGCGGCATTCTACCGGTGGATGTTTTTTATTGCGGCCAATCTTTACGCAGTATTTGCGTTTCGTGATTTCCCGGCACGCTGGGTTGGGGGCGAGGATCATCAGGCCACTTTCCGTGACAAAGCAACCCTTCAATTGCAGAAGGTTTGGTCGATCTTCGAAGACGCTTTGCAGCCTTCACCATACCTGCTCGGTGGCACCGTGACCGCGCTCAATATCTATGTTGCGATCATGGGTAGGTGGTGGTCCGGTCGGCAATGGCTACGTGAGCATTGTCCGAAGTTAATTGGGGCAACCGATCCGACCGAACAGCATCCGGTGGTCAAGTCAGTGTGGGAGAACAATTTTGCAAGTTGAGGCGGCAGCACCGATCGACCAGCATGTCTCCGAGGCTGCAAAAAAGCGCGGTTTTCGGTTTGTACTGGCGGTCGTCTTTCTTGACATGTTGGGGATCGGGATTGCGGTTCCAGTCATGCCGCTGCTGGTGGGCGAATTCGTCAGCACGCCAGATGAGCAGGCGCATTGGTTCGGCATCATGGCGGCCGTATATGGCTTGATGCAGTTCCTTTGCATGCCGCTGCTGGGTGCGCTTTCGG
>Ga0209591_10008534_pt1 | contig 11164 bp, 8 predicted proteins | sample MAT01_FD_187207 | JGI IMG/M metagenome (GOLD analysis project Ga0209591, IMG submission 187207) | Freshwater microbial communities from Lake Fryxell liftoff mats and glacier meltwater in Antarctica - MAT-01 (SPAdes) (version 2) | ecosystem: Environmental > Aquatic > Freshwater > Ice > Liftoff...
TACGCCATCAGCGCTCGATCGCATTCTTGGTGCAGCGTTTGGCGTAGCGGCGGTGGATTTGGTCGCGCAGGGCAAATACGATCGCATGGTGGCTTGGTCAAATCGCGAAGTAATCGATGTACCGATTGCCGATGCGATCGCCCAATATAGCGCTGTTGATATTCATGGCACATTGATTCGGACTGCGATCGGCTTAGGTACCTTACTACGTGGGAGAAATCGAGCAAATAGCCTTAACAAGGGGCTTAAGCCCCTTGCCTGTTCAAGTTGTTGGCGGTGCTTGTGCTGAGAATTTCAAAGCATTGTGAAGCAATGCTTTGAAAAAGTTTTTAATTTCGACTAGAGCGCAAAGCGCTATAGTTGAAATTTGTCTAGTCCCGTAAAGCTTCAGCCTATGTCTAGTCGCCTCAAAGCCCTGTTTTATTACATTACGGCGCGATTGTTACTTGCGCCGATTATGTTGTGGGCGATCGCAACCGTCGTATTTTTGTTGATGCGAGCGACCCCCGGCGATCCAATCGATGCAATTTTGGGCCCTCGCGCTCCTGAATCGGTCAAAATAGCCTTGCGCGAGCAGGTGGGACTGACGGGTTCTTTATTCTCGCAATATTGGGAATTTATGCAAGATTTATCCCGTTTTAATCTGGGTAAATCGATTAGTACCCGCGAGCAAACTGTTTGGCAAATTATTAAAAACTTTTTTCCAGCGACTGCGGAACTTGCCATGTATGCCTTGATCATTGCCTTAGTAATTGGCTTGACCGTTGGCATCGTTGCGGCGCTACATCCAAATACAAAATGGGATGTGGGCGGTAGATTATTTGGGATTATTACCTATTCATTGCCACTTTTTTGGGTGGGGATGATTTTGCAATTAGTATTTTCGGTGCAGTTGGGATGGTTGCCGATTGGGACGCGCTTTCCTCCTAGTATCGATCCACCAACAAAGGTACTTGGGCTATATACGATTGATGCATTGATTAAGGGCGATTGGAAAAGTCTGTGGACAAGTATTCAATATTTAATCTTGCCTGCTGCGAGCTTAGGAATCGTGATTAGTGGCATTTTTGAGCGGATTGTACGTGTGAATTTGCGACAAACGTTGCAGTCTGACTATGTGGAAGCTGCCAAGGCGAGAGGTATCAAGCCGATCGCAATTTTGTTTAACCATGCGCTAAAAAATGCCATGATCCCAGTGATTACGATTTTGGGTTTGACACTGGCTTCGATGCTCGGTGGTGCAGTATTAACTGAGGTGACTTTCTCTTGGCCGGGACTTGCCAATCGACTGTTTGAGGCGATTTCGGGGCGCGATTATCCAGTCGTACAGGGCATCATTGTATTTTTTGCGATCATCGTCACGATCGCGAGTATTCTCGTAGATATTGTTAATGCTTGGATTGATCCCCGTATTCGTTACTAGCTAGCTTTATGAAAATCAAACCTGTTTTTGTTGGGATTGCGGTAGTTGGAATTTTGTTGCTGGTACTGAGCTTGAGTACTGTGGCTAAGGTTTTGGCTGCGAATCCGCGTGAGGTGTTGGCGGGTGTAAAAACTCAGCCGATCGCAGTCAAGTTTTTGCCGATGCGATCGCCTTTATTCCTGTCATTTTTGGTGAATCCAGAGAAGTTAGGCTTATTCGCACAGTTGGCGGCGAAACCTAGCGATCGCAATAATGTGCGTCATGAACTTGCTAACCTCAAACAGCAATTGCAACAAAACTGGTTATTAGATTACGATCGCGATATTCAGCCTTGGCTCGATCAAGAAATTACTTTGGCAGTAACTGATGTTGATCTAGATCAGCAAGCTAACAATGGTTTACAAACGGGCTATTTATTAGCTTTTGCGGCGAAAGATATTGATCTGGCTAAAGCAAGTATTGATGCTTTTTGGCAACGACTTGCTGTAAAAGGCTCTGATTTGGGATTTGAGCAATATCAAGGTGTCTCGATTTTAAGCACTAGTTTTGCTGAAAATAAACCTGCGATCGCAGGGACTGTTTTAGATAAGTTTGTTTTATTTGCTAATGATGCGCGGGTGTTACGCAAGGCGATCGCAACTTTGCAAAAGCCTGACTCATCTATTGCGAGTCTCGCAACCTATCGCGATCGCTTAGCTCAACTTGATACTGGAAAAAACAAAGGGAAAGTTAGTGTCGCTTATGTGAATCTTGCCGAACTGGGTGAAGATTTACCTAAAGAGAGCTTATTAATGAGTCTCAGCTTTGACAAGTCTGGCATCAGAGCGAAAACGACGTTGACTTTGGCAAGTAATAAGAACGGATCGGCTGCTGTTCCTGAAGTAATTTCCCAATCAATTAGGACTAAATCTTCCCGAAAATCTTCTGGGAATATTGCCAACGCGATCCCTTCAGGAAGTTCTGTAATCATTGGGAATAATCTTGGTCAAACATTAGAAGCATCGAAAAATTTTCTGATTCCCGAATGGAAACAATCACTTGAGGATGCGATTATGTCAATTCCTTTTGAGAGTAGTGCTTTGTCATGGGCGCAAAATGATTTTGCGATCGCATTACTCCCAAAGACAAATAATAATTCAAATAGCAATCCAAGTAGCAATCCTGATTGGTTAATCGTTGCGAAAGTAGAAGATGCGAATATTACGAAATCGGCGATCGCAGATCTTGATAATATAGTCAGAACTAAGCTCACAGTTGGAGAAATATCGCTGAATGATCAACCTGTGACAATCTGGACAAATCTCTCTGCTAGCGATAGTTCGGGAGTATCAGGAAATGTCATGGCAGCGCATACCCAAACCAAAGATTATCTGTATTTATCAAATTCGCTTAAGGTTTTAAACTCAGCTTTAACCATCAAGAAAAATCTTGCGATCGCAACATCTAAAAGCTTTAAAACTATTTTGGCAAAGTTGCCAAGCGATCGCTTAACCTACGGATATATTGACAAGAATCTCGATTTCGCTTGGTTACTGACAAATATCTTTAATTTCAGTGTCGCAAATGAAATTCCCCCAAATATTAGTAATTCTCTTCTTTCACAAGTGCTTAATCATCTAGAAGTAGTTGGTTTTGCGAGTACAAATAGCGACACAAATATGCAAAATGGTGAACTCTCATTAATTCTTAACTAATTCAGGGTAATCTAGACAAAGGATTTTTAATTAATTTCAATGAGCAGTAAGCGATCGCCATTCCCTAAAATCTCACTTAGCTTGGTGCTAGTCGTTCCGTTTGTGTTGCTAATTATGGGGATAGCTGGATTTGTCGGCTATCTGTCTTATCAGATCCCTGAGTCTGATTTTAGGGCAGAAATTCAAGTCATTCGAGTCTGGGCATTTCTGTTGTGTGGAGTGACTTTACTTGTCGCTATAGCGATTAGCGTGATTACAACTCGTTGGATTACAGATCCAATTTTGCGATTGAGTCGGGCGATCGCAAATGGAGATTGGCAGGAGCCTTTGCCAGAGAATCATGCGATCGATGAGATAAATGTACTCGCTACATCTTTTAATCAGATGACTCAGCAGTTGCGACATGTTCTAGATACAAATGCAACAGATCTGCAAGATAAGACCTATTGGTTCAACACTCTAGTTGAGGCTATTCCTGACCCGATCTTCATGAAGGATAGTCACGGTCGATTTTTGATCGTCAATCAGCAAGGTTTGCAATTATTTAATATGTCTGATAGCGATTATTTAGGCAAAACGGATCAAGAAATGGCTGAGTTGAATGATTTTTATCATGATGCTTTACTTTATTGTGCGGCTACTGACCAAATTGCTTGGAACAAAAAAATAATTAGTCGAGCCGAAGAACGACTCCCTCTAATTGATGGAAGAGAACGAATTTTTGATGTTGTTCGAGTGCCTCTGTTTAAAGAAAATGGCGATCGCAAAGGTTTAGTCATTGTCGGTCGAGATATTAGCGATCGCAAACAAGCTGAAATTGCCTTAATTGAAAGTGAAGCTAAATTTAGAGCAATTGCCGAATCTTCTTCAGGAGGGATATATATTCTGATCACCCATGCGGATGATTCGATAGAGTTTGAATATATGAATGAGGCCTTTGAGGAAATCCATGAAATCAGGGCTGAATTAATACTTAATGATGCATCGCTTTACCGCGCTCAGATTCATCCCGAAGATCTTGCTGGTTACTACAAAGCTTACGCACGTAGTAAAAACTCTTTACAACCATTTCACCATGAATGGCGAATTATCACCTCATCTGGCAAGCTGAAATGGCTGCTGGCAAACTCACGCCCAATCCAACGTGATAATGGAGATATTGCTTGGCACGGCGTAATTTTGGATGTGACTGCACAGAAACAAGCTGAAGAACGATTACAAAAAAGTGAATGGGCTTTAATCGAGGCTCAGGCGATCGCCCATATTGGCAATTGGGCATTTGATATCCAAACCCAAAAAATCACTTGGTCAAAAGAACTTTTCCATATATTTGGGCTAGATCCAAATCAACCAGAACCGATTTTTGCCGACTATATGCAAATGATTCATCCTGATGATCGAGCATTATTACAACAGAGCATAGAACAGGCGAGAATTAATGGAAAAGGTTACACGATCGACTACCGTATTATCCAACCTGATGGCTCTATTCGTTACAGCGAAGGACGAGCAGAAATTGAATGGAATGATCAAGGGCAGGTCGTTCGACTGTTTGGTACAAATTTAGACATTACCGATCGCAAACAAGTAGAAATAGAGTTAGTCAAAGCCAAAGAAGTCGCCGAAGTTGCGACTAAAGCCAAGAGTGCATTTTTGGCAAACATGAGTCACGAAATTCGCACGCCGATGAATGGAATGATGGGGATGACGCAACTTCTCGAAACTACCGAGCTTACAGAAGAACAAGCAGATTTTGTCAAGACAATTAAAGAGAGTGGTGATGCTCTTTTGACGGTGATTAATGACATTCTTGACTTTTCTAAAATCGAGTCAGGAATGTTGCAGCTTACAGAAGACGACTTCTATTTGGGAGATGTTGTAAGTTCAGTTTGCAGATTGCTAGAAGGTCAAGCTAATAGCAAAAACATCGCCCTTGAATGTGCGATCGCACCAGATATTCCTGACATAATCATTGGTGATTACACGCGCCTACGCCAGATTTTGATCAATCTTGTGGGTAATGCGGTTAAATTTACGCAGCAGGGTCGGGTTGCTGTTGCCATCAATGGTCAAGTTTTACCTGAGTCTGGTCAGTCAGAATTTTATAAATATCAGCTCCAATTTGCGATCGCTGATACAGGGATTGGCATTAAAGGCGAGCACCTTAACAAATTATTTCAATCATTCACTCAAGCAGATGCTTCTACTAGCCGAAAGTATGGTGGTACTGGTCTAGGGTTAGCAATCAGCAAACGCCTTATCGAATTGATGGATGGCACAATTTGGATAGAGAGCTTTGGTCAAATTGGTGGCAATCCTCCCCCAGACTGGAAACCATTGCAAAATACTCAAGGTTCAACATTTCACTTTGCGATCGTTGTTTCAACAAGGAAAAAGATTGAGCAACCTCTAGAATATCCTGTCAAAAAAATTACAATCAATAAAAACTTTGCGGAAAAATTTCCTTTAAAAATCCTCTTAGTAGAAGACAATAAGGTTAATCAAATGGTTGCTTGCTCACTACTAAAAAAACTTGGCTATCAAGTTGATCATATCGCTAATAATGGATTAGAAGCCTTGCAAGCTCTACGAAATCATAACTACGATCTGATTTTGATGGATTTGCAAATGCCAGAAATGGATGGTTTAACTGCCACAAAAATTATTCGTACCGAATTAATGAGTCAAGTGCGAATTGTCGCTATGACTGCTGATGTAATGCCTGAATGATTTTGATGGATTTGCAAATGCCAGAAATGGATGGTTTAACTGCCACAAAAATTATTCGTACCGAATTAATGAGTCAAGTGCGAATTGTCGCTATGACTGCTGATGTAATGCCTGAAATTCGCCAAGCTTGTATAGATGTAGGTATGAATGATTACATCAGCAAACCAATTAATATCCAAGAAATCATCCGCATAGTTTCATCTACAGCTATTGCCACAGGCGTTGAGATATAGAGAAATGGCAATCCTAAATGAGTCGTGGAGGGCTTCGACTTCGCTCAGCCAACGATATACGCTGGCTGAGCGAAGTTGAAGCCTAATTTTCTACAAATGATTTAGGATTGCTAAGTAGATGGACAGAATTAAATACAAAACCCAAAAAGCTGTGGCGCACGCGCAGCGTGCGCCACAGCTTTTTGGGTTTGAGTTATTTATTACGTCCATCTACTTATATGTCGCTAGTTAAGATAAAGCGCCAATCGCTCCTGTCCATGCCATGACTAACCAAACTAGCCGACGCATGGGGAAAAATGCCTTTTGCCTGAAGTGCGATCGCAAGATCGTCTCCACTTGGCACACAAAACATATGCGTATAGCCAGCTAAAGGAGTTGAAATATCTAATTGAATATTGGCTCCCCACTGCACATGGAGCAATGGCAGCATTTTTCCGCTACTTTGGAGTTTTAAATCTTTAATCCCTTGCAGAGATAGATAAGAAATCTTACCGCGATATTTAATCAGAGTGGGTTCAAGCGATCGCATGGTCACATCGTCTACGCTGTAGATCCCTAAAATCGACGAGCATCGAAATCGCACAAGATTAAACTTCTCATAAATACGCACCAAACGATTGGGTTTACCATCACCTGAGTTCATCGAAATCGTATAGCCGCGATCGCATTTGCTCATACAGGACTGTAAAGCATAGTGCAAAAGTCTAATCGAAAGATGTTGGCGCTGATAGTCTGGATGTACTTTTAAATCGCACAGATACCATGTTAAACGCGCTGATTCTCCTTGGCGGTAAGGCAGTTGCCGAAGTAAGCCTGCCCCAACTGCCGCAACTCGTTCGCCATCCAAGGCGGCAAAGTAATGGACATCGCCAAGGCGATCAAAAAAGGCAAAGTAGTTATCGCCATGATCGAGTTGAAAAGAGTCATTGCCCAATGGATAGAAGGCAGTCTGCTCGATCGCCTCGATGCCAACTTGAAATAAAGAACGCTCAGCCAATTCAATACGATGGAACTTCATGACCGAAACCCTACTACGACTTCACGATAAAAAAATGAGCGATCGCATTCCAGCAATTCCTGACTAAGTTGGCGATCGACGGCTATATGCTCAGCCATGATCGTCCCTAAATCATGATCGCCATTGAGTCGCCGCCCAATAATTGCTCCACCTGAATTCAAGCAATCGACAGCATCCGTCAGCATTTGATGTAGAGCATTCAGAGGCATCCAGTCTGAGATATTAGAAAACTGAATCAGATCGAATTTTTCTAATCCTGCAAGTTGCTGAATGCGATCGGCAAACGCGCCCTGATGTAGTTGCAAGCGATCGGTTCCTAATTCACGAATGTCATTCTGGGCAGCGGCTTGCAGATAAAGAGGAACTCCTTTTCCTGTAAGATCTGAGGTGTAGCGATCGTCCCAGACTTGGGTTACAAAATAATTTTCAGTTGGGTTGAAGCGCTGCAAAGCCTTGGCAAATACATCGGCAAAATGCTCGCCAAAGCTGCGATCCATCGAATAGTTAACGGCAGCCTCGCCAAAGGTCTGCACGAGTTTATCTCTTTCAAATACTTGCTCAAACAGATCTCGCCATTGGGGATGTTGAATTGCTGTTAAGGGTGCTTTTAGCGGGTCAACCCCAATCTGAGCGAATTTTGCGGCAAGTTCGCGAAATAGTTGTTCAAAGCGTCCAACTCGATTTACCCCAAAGGCAATTTGATCTTGTCTGGCATCCCAAAATGATTGTGTATTAGTAGGTAAATCAGGGCGTAATTTGGCATAAATGTTGAGGCGATCGCTAACGGATTCATCTGCACCAATCAATTGCAATTGTTCATTCAGAGATAAATGCAATAAAGCTTGGCGGCGCAGTTCCACGAGCTGTAGTTGGGCGGGATTGAGATCTACGGCTTCGATTTTTGCGATCGCAGGATTAGTCAGTAAACTCAACGCCGTACAACCACCTGAAGCCACTAAAAGAACTCTTAAAGGTTTCTGTTGTTTAGCTAACTCTTGGATGACGCGCAATTCAATGCGAGGATCTTCGCGTACTTGCGAGAAAGCTATTTCCGAAATAATTTTTGAAGTATTGTTACAAATCACGATACAAACTCCAGAAGTAGTGAGCGCCAAGTACCAAGCCTTGGACAACTTGCTCGCGAGAACGTGGATTTATCCAACCAGTTTCAGCTAAACAGAACAAGTCTCTAGCATGTTCTGTATCGAGTTTCTCATGCACAGCATAATGAGACTGACTGCCCGCAGCCGTCCAACCGCGTTGGTGTAAAGTTCTGGCGATCGCAGTACTGATGCCGACATAGAGATGTTCGATCATGCCTAGCATCGCTGCACCCGATTCACCAGACTGCATCAGGCAATAGGTCAAAATCGATTGGTTAAAAGCTAATACGGGCATAGTGCATGGAGACTGTAGTTCACAATCAGTTGCACCCAAGGCTCGAAGGTACTGCTGAAAAGTATATTTATGCGATCGCCAGCGATCGCCATGCCCATGCTCTTCGGTGATATTAGCGAGCAGAGGCAATCGAGTTTCTAAAGTTGCTGTTCTGGCTAATACTGCCGCTAATGGCTGAGAGAAGGACTCAACCGCATACCGAAAAGGAAGTTGACTGCGCCGAAAAGTATTGCGATCGGTCATAGGATCTTCCATCCAGAGAATGTAGGGATGGAAATTAAAGTCATAAACCTCTGCTACCCGTAACACTGCTGACTGTAGAGACGGCAAGTTACACAAGTCTTCTACAACCACTTCAGGATATTGCTGAATTCGAGGATTAGCCATCGGCTTTTTGATTAAAGTTTGCATTGTTTTTTCTTCTCTCAATTAAGTTAGGTGGACATAATTAAACCCAAAAAGCTGTGGCGCGAGCGCCACAGCTTTTTGGGTTTAATTATGTAATCACAACAGAACCAACAGGTTGACGCTGTAAACTAGCGGCGATAAAGTCCTTCACAAAAGAAAAATAAGAAGGAATGTAAGGCGCACCCTGTTGAATCAGATTTGACTTTAACTCTTGATGCAAGCGTGGCAAATGATACCAAGGCACGGCTGGATAGAGATGATGCTCTAAATGATAATTCTCATTACACATAAAGAATCGCACCAAGGGAATTGTCAGAATTGTGCGGGTTCCGCGAATGAGATCGGCTTCATGTTCGAGAAGTGTATGTTGACTCATGCCACGAATATTTACCATTGTGTTAATCCAAAGCATTGGAATTAACCAGCCATGAATTAGAAATGTGAGCGGTATGGGCGACATTAGTACAGCCGTAACTAATAAGCCCAACAAAACTACTTCGATCGCAATCCATACGCGATCGGCATTATTTCCTTGCCAAAATCCGAGAATCGGAATCGCAATAATGTAAACAGGATAACCAACGATCAATCTTCCCCAATGCATCAAAAAGGAGAGCCAGTTCCATTTTGTATAGTTTTTGTAATGATCAGGATCGCCTTCTACGCCCAAGTGTTTATGATGCTTGAGATGTAAAACTTTGTAAGCTGAGAAATTTTGTCCGACGGGTAAAGCGCAAAAAATACTCAACCATCGATTCCATTGCAAATTGCGACTTAGTACTCCATGTACGCCTTCATGGGTGAACAGGCTAATGCCATGTAAAGAAGCTGCTGTTAATAAATACAAGGGTAAGCAGATAATGTATGCCCAAGGTGAGGCGATCGCCTGTACTAACTCATAAGCCGTAAACGCTGCGATCGCATACAAAGCGATGAAAATTGGTAAGCGTCGAGGATGGCGATCGAGAGAATGTAATTGTTTGAGCAGTTCGGGATCTAGTTTGGGCTTTTCTGGATGCTCGCAATTTGAGTATTGCTCAAGTCGAAAATTGTCCTTGTCTGAGAGTTGTGGTGTTTTCATAGACTTAGGGATTCCCAAAGGATAGGTCAGATATAATTGCGATCGCAAAACTTTTTCTTTAACTCATAAAGATGCCAGAGTTAATTTAAGTTGCAGGATCACTTTTAGGATCACTAGCAGGATCAGTTGTCTTAATTGTGCTTGCTCCAAGCTTTAACCATAGTGATACTCATCACAGGAGATCGCTGATATTACAGCGCTTTTCGATTAAACCAGAACCAGTAAAAATTTTGAAAGGTTTGCGAAGCAAACCTTTCAAAATTTTTACTGTGGTTCGTTTGATCGAAAATTGTTGTGAAAGCGTGAGGCGGTGCTTTACGCCGCCTCACGCTTTTTGGGCAAGACTGGCGACAGCTATAATTTGAATTTTATTCTATCCCCAAGCGATCCCAAGCGATATAAATACTTATTTCACTTAATTAGGAGCTTTCTAGCAAAGAATTTACCCCACCCTAACCCTCCCCTTGCAAAGGGGAGGGAACAAGATTTCTGGTTTTCCCCCTTTGCAAGGGGGAATTAAAGGGGGTAAATCCGACTTATGTGTTTTACAGGGTATTTTCTTTCTTGGAAATGTCCTTATCTTAAATTTATTAAATTAATTTATTAATCTATGACAGTACTTACCCATCCTAATGATGTCTATATCCTTGCTCAATGGCTAGCAGGTGATCATAGTAACTGGGAACAGGCGATCGAAAATCCACCATTTTTTGCCCATATTCGCGTCGGTATTCGTGCCTTACCCAATCCGATCACCGATCATGGCGTATGGCTATTTCTCGAACAAGCCTACGACTACGAGCTAAATCATCCCTATCGCACCGCCGTATTACACATAATCTTTCAAAACGATCGCATTGAAATGATCAACTATCGGCTCAACAATGCAGAAACATTTTTTGGGGCTAGTCGCGATCGCGATCGGCTGAAGGCTCTGGATGCTAATGCGATCGCCCAACTAGATGGCTGTACCCAATGGGTGTATCGCGCCGATCAACATACTTTTAAAGGTGCAGTTGAGACTGGCAAAAAATGTTGCCTCAATCGTAAAGGTGTTGATACCTATCTGGAAATCGAGTTTGAAGTTACCGAAAATACCTATAGCAGCCTCGATCGCGGCTATGACATCGTGACCGATGAACGGGTGTGGGGTTCGATCGCAGGAGCCTTTCAATTTAC
>Ga0209591_10008535_pt1 | contig 11164 bp, 7 predicted proteins | sample MAT01_FD_187207 | JGI IMG/M metagenome (GOLD analysis project Ga0209591, IMG submission 187207) | Freshwater microbial communities from Lake Fryxell liftoff mats and glacier meltwater in Antarctica - MAT-01 (SPAdes) (version 2) | ecosystem: Environmental > Aquatic > Freshwater > Ice > Liftoff...
GCCAAGGGACAACCGATGACTCATAACGCGGCAGGTCAGGTGACTCGACTAGTTGGTATTGCCATGGATATCAGCGATCGCAAATTAACTGAGAACAAGCTTCAGCAAACTGCCACTCAATTAGAAGTAGTCAACAAAGAGCTAGAGGCGTTTTCCTACTCGGTATCCCATGATTTGCGTGCCCCCTTGCGTCACATTAATGGCTTTGTCAATGCCCTACAGCAGAAGTTAGCAACCCATCATGCACTCACCGATTCACAGGTCGTTCACTATTTGCAAGTCATTGAAACCAGCAGTCAGAAAATGGCGTTGTTAATTGATGGCTTGTTGACGTTCTCTCGCTTGGGGCGCAATCCCATCGCCTATAGCCCGGTATCTCTGCGGGAACTGGTGGATGAAGCGATCGTCCTCGCTCAGAATAATCCCGATACAACGAGTCACGTAGACTTTGTGACTGGTGAATTACCAACCATCCAAGGCGATGCCACCCTACTGCAACAGGTATTGAGTAATCTGATTGGCAACGCCGTCAAGTTTAGTCGCCACCAGCCTGCTCCTCGTGTTGAAATTGGCACCCTACCTGATGGCACTATCTTTGTGCGAGACAATGGCGTTGGCTTTGACATGAAATATGTTGACAAGCTCTTTGGTACCTTTCAGCGATTACATGCTCAGACTGAATTTGAGGGAACCGGGATTGGACTGGCGATCGTCCAACGCATTGTTCATCGCCATGGCGGCACGATTTGGGCAGAAAGCCAGCCCAACCAGGGAGCCACCTTCTACTTCACCATAAGCCGTTCTTCCTACTCCCTTCCCGGTTAAAGATTTGGTAGACGGACGACATCCCTAATCATCCGCCGGGAAAGGAGTAAGTAATTTCACGTAAAAATTGCACCAGCGAATTGTAAGAAGTAAGGGATCTGCATCGAAATAAAGTCCCAGTGGGATGCGCTAGCTTGCTAGCCCCCTAAATCCCCCAATTTTGGGGGACTTCCGAGCCTTTCAAAGTCCCCCAAAATTGGGGGATTTAGGGGGCGGATCGGGACGTTATTTCATTGCTACTCCCTAACATTTTCCGAAGGAATCTTCTTATAAAGTTAGACGAACTAAATTGGGATGGTCATTGAGGTTGCTAAAATCCTGTATGAGGGGAAATTAGGAAAAATATCGTGAACTCAGAGCCAACCCGAATTTTATTGGTCGAAGATGATCCGAACGACGTAGAACTGATTAAGCTAGCTCTGGAGAGTTACAACTTTGTCAATCAGATCGATGTGGTGATGGATGGGGAAGAGGCTTTGACCTACTTACAGGGGCGAGCAGGTGAATCGTTTGCCACCCCTTTACCTCGCCTGGTTTTACTAGACCTCAAACTTCCTAAGGTCGATGGCATTGACGTTTTACGAGCCATCCGCAACCATCCACGCACACGAGAGTTGGTCGTCGTCGTCATGACCTCTTCCGCCGAAAGCCAGGATCTCAACGCCTGCTATGATTTGAGTGTAAATAGCTACATCGTGAAGCCGCTTGACTTTCAGCAATTCATCGAAGTAACCCGTCAAGTGGGCTTTTATTGGATGATGCTCAATCAACTCCCCACTCCGGACTAATGCAACTCAATCAGCCCCCCCCACGGTGACATTTTTATCTTTTAAGGCGATTTCCGGCAAAGATTTTACCCTTCGACTCTGCTCAGGGTGCAAGCTGGCTGAGCGAAGTCGAAGACAGCGGGTAATTTGTTGGATAGAAATCTCCTAAGTGATTATCCCGATGCCCATTCCAGGCTTTAGAATGTAGAAATGTCTAGACAGGTGCATCAGCTTCTATAAACTCTAGTGATTAAATAAAGTGGAGTTTTCACTCGGTCAGAATGAAGTTACTCAGGTTGACATCTCGCCCTCTGCTTTGAAACTGCTAATTATCGAAGATGTTCAGGAAGATGTCGAACTAATTACGCTGACGCTGGCGTCAGCAGGTTTTGATTGGGCTTACGACACTACGTCCACTGCTGATGGTTGTCGGAATTTACTGGGCAAGCACTTCTACGACATTGTTTTATCAGATTATCGCCTCCCCAATCTCAATGGGTTGCAGGTGTTTGAGATGCTCAAAGAATCTGGACAAGATATTCCATTCATTTTGATTACGGGCAGCCTGGGTGAAGAAGCCGCCGTTGAATGCATCAAGGCAGGCATGACAGATTATGTCTTGAAAGATCGTTTGTTTCGGTTGCCCACTGTCTTAGAGCGTGCGCTTCAAGAGTTTGCCTTGCGTCGTCAGCAAAAGGTTTCGGTCGTCCAAATCCAACAGCAAGCTTGGCGCGAAACCATTGTCAACCGCATTGTGCAAGCCATGCGCGAGACGCTGGTGCTAGATGCGGTGTTGCAAACGACGGTCGATCAACTCCATGAAGCCCTGCAAGTTAGCCGTTGCAGCATTTTTCGACCCAGTGCTGATCCAGATTCGCCCTCGAAAATTGCCTACCTCAGTGAAGCGACCGCAGATCGTGAAGCGCTGTTCGGTATTCAGTGTGATTTCTATACGGAATACCAAAATGTTTTAGCCCATGATCAGTCCGTCGTCATTCATGATGTGTGTCACCATGGTCTGTCTGACTCCATGCAGGCGATCGCGGCATCCCATAGCGTTTGTTCAGAGATTCTCATGCCCCTGACCTATCAGCAAGTTTATCTGGGCGGCATTTGTTTGCAGCAGTGCGATCGCCAGCGCACCTGGACTGAGGACGAAGTGGCTTTGATCAAAATAATTGGTGACCAGTGTGCGATCGCCATTCATCAGGCGCAATTGTATCAACAAGCCCAAGCGGAACTGGCGGAACGACAAAGAATTGAAGCTCAACTTCGCTACGATGCCTTCCATGATGCTTTGACCGGATTGCCTAATCGGGCGTTATTGATCAACCGCATTGAACACGCGCTGCAAGTGTCACAACGGCGATCGCACCAGCATGCTTTAAGCGCTCCTTTTCAATTTGCGGTGCTTTTTCTCGATTTGGATTGCTTTAAGCTGGTGAATGATAGCCTCGGTCATGCGGCTGGCGATCAACTTCTTCAGATCGTGGCTCAACAGTTACAGTCTTCTCTCCGGTTGGGCGATACCGTTGCCCGGTTAGGGGGGGATGAATTTGTGATCTTGCTGGAAGACATTCATTCTTCTACAGATGCGATCGAAGCGGCTCATCGCGTTCATCAGAGGCTCAAACCACCGATCCTTCTAGACGGTCATGAAATCTTCATCACAGCCAGTATTGGCATTGCCTTCAACGCCAGCCACTACACCGAACCGGCTCAACTATTGCGCGATGTTGATATTGCTATGTATCGGGCAAAAAAGCGTGGTCGTGGCGGCTATGAGATCTTTGATGCCTCTATGCATACCCAGGCGCTGAGGCAGCTTCAATTGGAGAGTGACCTGCAACGGGCAATCAAACGCCAAGAATTAAGCGTTTATTACCAGCCCATTATCACCTTGGACACACAATGCATCGAAGGGTTTGAAGCTTTGGTACGCTGGCACCATCCAGAGCGAGGGCTAATTTGCCCTAGTGAATTTATCCCGATCGCCGAAGAGACGGGCTTGGTTACGCTGATTGACTTCGGAGTGTTGCAAGAGGCTTGCCGCCAGCTATATTGCTGGCACCAAGAATTTCCTGGGCTTCCGTCTTTGAACATGAGTGTGAACTTGTCTGGGAAGCAATTTTCTCAGACTGGCTTAATTGCCCAGATTGATCAGGTTCTGGATGCCTCTGGTATCCATGGCTCTCAGTTGAAGGTAGAAGTGACTGAAAGTGTGTTGATCGAAAATGCAGAGGCAGCGGCGGTTATTTTGAAGCAACTGCGGGCAAGGCAGATTCAGATTTGCCTGGATGATTTTGGCACGGGGTATTCCTCCCTGAGCTATCTGCAACGCTTCCCCATCGATATTCTGAAGATTGACCGATCATTCATTATGTCCCTCGAAACAGATTTAGAAAAATCGGAAATTGTAAAGGCGATCGTCAACCTGGCGCAGAATCTAGGGTTAAAGGTGGTTGCCGAAGGCTTAGAAACACCTCAACAGCTCTCCTACCTGCAATCCATCAAATGTCAGGCAGGGCAGGGATATCACTTTGCGCCCCCTTTAGATTCTACTGCCGCTTCAAATTTTCTACGAATGCAATAAACTTTTCTGGCAAAGCTCACGTGCTAAGGCGATTTCCAATAATGGAAATACCAGCAGCCAGGAGGTGGGATGGCTGCGACGCGAGGGCTTTGAGTGAGACTCAGCCGAACTAACGCTGAGGTGGTGGGGTAGATATGGGTCATTCGTTAATGGTCATTCGTTAATGGTCATTCGTCATCGGCGAGAGCTTACGGGTATAGTTATTAACCCCTGAGCAATCGCAATCCACTCAACGTCACCACGACCGTAGAGCCTTCATGACCCAAAACCCCGAACGGCAGCGTGATATTGCCAGCGAAGTTTAGAACCAACAGCACCAACACAAAACTGAGGGCAAACACAATATTTTGCTTGACAATCCTCTGAGAGCGACGACCTAAGCGAATAGCATGTTCTAATTTCTCCAGGCGATCGGTCATCAACACAATGTCTGCGGTTTCTAGGGCGACATCACTGCCTGCTCCCATCGCAATTCCCACCGATGCTTGAGCTAAGGCAGGTGCATCATTAATACCATCGCCGACCATTGCCACCGTTTGATACTGCTTCTGGAGTTGTCGAATGACATCGACTTTATCCTCTGGCAGAAGGTCTGCGTAAACCTGATCTATCCCTAATTGTTGAGCAATACTGTGGGCAGTGCGTGAGTTATCACCCGTCAGCATGACAATTTGCTGAATCCCTAGGCGTTTCAACCGGGCGATCGCCTGCGCTGCCGCAGGTCGCACAGTATCGGCAACCGCAATCATGCCCAAGATCTCTCCGCCCCAGGCAACCCAGACCACCGTTTTTCCCTCTGCCTCCCACTGCTGACTTTGCTCAGTCAGGGCTTTTGAAACGGGCTTCGCTTGTGCCTGGACAAAAGCAGCCTTTCCAACCACAGCCGTTTGGTGAGCGATAATTCCGGTGATGCCTTGTCCCGCTTGAGCTTGACCCTTGATGGCTGCTGTCCAAGTTAAATTTTGCTGACGGGCAGCCTGCACGATCGCCTCTCCAATGGGATGCTCGGACAAGCTCTCTAACGCTGCGGCGACCTCAAGCAACTGGTTTGCAGACTTTTGGGTTGGCAGCACATGAACAACTTGAAGTTTCCCAGTCGTCAGTGTTCCAGTTTTATCAAAGGCGATCGCCTTAACTTGCCCAATCCGTTCTAACTGCGCTCCGTTCTTGAACAAAATTCCATGCCGTGCTCCGTTCGCAATTCCAGACAATAGAGCAGGCATAATCGAAGCCATCAAAGCACAGGGTGAAGCGACAACCAAAAAAATTAATGCTCGATAAATAGTATCTTCCCAGTTCCAACCCAACAGAAAGGGTGGCAGAGTGCTCAGCAAAATACCTGCGATCACAATGACTTTTGCATAACCGCGTTCAAATCGTTCAATAAACTGCTGAGAAGGCGGGGTTTCATTTTGGGCTTGCTGAACGAGACGAATCACTCGTTGAATTAAACTGCTCTCTGGCGGTTGATGAATCTTCAGCCGCAGCGCACCGCTGCCATTGAGCGTACCTGCAAAGACTTCATCACCGATCGCTTTCTCAACAGGAATGGATTCCCCTGTAATCGATGCTTGGTCTAGTGTGCTGAACCCTTCTGTGACTAAGCCATCAGTCGGCACCAACTCTCCTGGCTTGACTAGGACTTGATCGCCAACTTTTAACGCTGCGATCGCCACAGTTCGTTCCTGTCCATTGAGCAACACTCGTGCCGTATCAGTAGTCAGACTCATTAGCCCCTGGATGCTGCGCTCCGTTCGCCGCATAGCGTATCCTTCCAGTGCGCCACTAATCGCAAAGATCAAGATTAAAATGGCACCATCCACAATTAGGTAATACTCCCGCCGCCATAGCCCCAGACTGGCTGCTCCCAAGGCTGCCACAATCATTAACAGGTCTACATCTAGCTCTCTTTCTGCAAATAGGGTCGTTAAGCCTTCACGGGCGCTAGCAAATCCACCCACCACGTAAGCAGCGGTCAGAATAAATAGGGCAACGCCAATCCAACCTAAGTTGAGAGTTTGCCAACCCAGGAAAACCAAGATAGCGCAAGCCAGAGCCGCGATCGCATCGGGGTGCGTCTTAAGAATATTCGGGAAGCGGGGAGTTGAGGCAGCAGAAACCATTTTTGAAACAGTTGTAGTTGATACCCTGTTAGCTTAAACATTGACATTAGTGTCAATGTCAATGTTTTGGTTAAACTAAAACTATGAAGACTGCACACCTGACCATTAAAGAACTCACAGAAGCCGTCAGTGGTGGCGTTACACCCCGGATGGTGCGGCACTACCATACCTTGGGATTACTGCCCCAAGCGCAGCGATCGGAGGGCAACTACAGACTTTACACCCAGCAAGATGTCCAGCAATTACAACGGGTGGTGGCGTTGAAGCAGCAAGGATTTCAGTTGTCCCACATTCGCCAATTACTAGAGAGCCATTCAAAGGCAGCGACTGATCCAACCTTGCTGGCTCAATTGCAGCATCAATATCAAAGGGTGATGCTGCAAATTACGCAACTTCGGCAGACAGCATCGGCGCTAGAAGGGCTACTAGGGAGCGATCGCAATTGCCAAACAGCGCAAGCGCAAGCCCTGGCACAACTCAAACAATTGGAAGTGGAAGCTCAGGAGGGTTTGGGCAAACTAGACCAGATCTGGACAAACTTAGATATAGAAACAGAGACTCACCCGGAATCCTTTCAAGAATCCTTACAGCGTCTACTTCCCGATTTATCTCATTACTCTGAGATCACCGTACATCTGCTGCATCAACTCGTGCTGGCGTGTGGAGATGTTAGCTTAGTCAATTTTGTGCGCTTTAGTCCTGATGCGATCGCCACTGCTCGAAAAGCACTTAGCGCGGGCTGTCCCGTTGTCACAGATTTACCAGCGATCGCCGCCACGCTGGATCAAACGCGGTTAGCACATTTAGTCTGTCCCATTGAGACGTTAATCAATGACCCTCATGTGACCGGAGCAACCGAGGCAGAGCAGGTATTTTGGGATAACGCTCTCTGGCAAAAACGGTTGCAACAAATTCCAGAAGGATGTGTATTAGTAATTGGGTATGCTCCTTCGGTACTGCTCACTGCCTGTAAGCTGATTGAGCAGCAGCAAATTCAGCCCGCTCTGGTGATTGGAATGCCGATCGGGTTTAGCCATGCTCCAGCGGCAAAGCGACGGCTAATGAAAACGCAAACTCCTTACATCACCATTCAAGGAAGTTTAGGCGGCGGACTTTTAGCAGCAGTTACTCTAAATGCACTGGTTGAAACGTTGATTGAAAAACCAGATTGCCACTGTTATCTCTCTCGTCCGTAGTCCTGATCAATTGGCAGAATTGGAGATAAACGTAGACTAACCAGGCTGCCTTGCCCTTGTTTACTTTGCACTTGCAAACTGCCTTGATGCGCTTTAGCAATTGCTGAAGCAATAGTTAGTCCTAAACCTGATCCACCTGTGTGTCGGGAGCGATCAGAACTGACTCGATAGAAGCGATCGAACAGGTATTGCTGATGTTCCAGACGAATGCCGATCCCAGTATCTTGCACTTGAATGACCGCAGCAGATTCCTCTTGCAATAAACGGAGGATGACTTTACCCCCCGCAGGCGTGTACTGAATCGCATTCATCACCAGATTAGCAACTAACCGATAAAGTTGTTCTTCATCGCCCAAAACTATGAGGGGATGTGGGGCTTGAATGTCAGGAATCAGCAACAGGTCAGCCGCGATCGCCAGGGCTGAAAATCCTTCTAGTAAATCTTCTATCAAATCATTGAGACAACAAGGCTGTTGATTGAGCGGCAATCCTTTAAGATCCATGCGGGAGAGCAGCAGCAAATCCTGGACTAACCTCGCCAGTCGGTGGCTTTGTCGTTCCAATACCTGAAGCGTACTGTGGGCTTCTGAAGGAGTTAATTCCTCCTGAAGGCTCGATTCTACAGTTGCCTGGATGGCAGAGAGCGGTGTCCGTAACTCATGGGCTGCATCGGCGGTGAACTGTTGAATTTGACGATAAGACTGATAAATCGGCTGCATGGCTAAACCCGCCAACCACCAACTTGCAGCACAAACAACGAGCATCACAGCAGGCAATCCCACTAGCAATAACAGTTGGACAGAGACCAAATGCGCGTCTAGCTCTTGTAGCGATCGCCCCATTTGAATATAGCCCCAAGGGGTGCGATCGCCTGTTTGCAGCAGCATCGAGATTTGGCGATAGCGGTTGCCGCCTGTGGCTTGGAAGGTTCGCCAACCTTCATGAACGAACGGAAACCCAGCGGGTAATTCTCCAACACTTGCCAACAGGAGCCCAGAGCGATCGAGAAATCGGACGTAATAGCCTTTTTGCTTAGCGATCCCGGCAATATGCCGTTGCTCTATCTGGGGAGGGCAAACTGTTTGAGTTAAGCATAGCCCCGGAAGCAATTGTTGGGCGATCGGCTCTACTTGTCCGGGAGTTTGAAAAGACGGCTCTAGCCCATCATGCAGCGTTCCCACTAAAGACTCTAACTTCTGATCGATCGTTTGCCAATGATCTTCGACCATCATCCGATAAGCCGCCACACTGTATACAGCCAAAATCACGCCCATGACTCCGGCATACAGCACTGCCAGCCGCCAACGCGTTACCCGAAAAACCTGATTACGATTCATGGTGTTTTGAGTCGATAGCCCAAGCCATAGAGTGTTTCAATTAACTCCTCACAGCCATACTCTGCTAGCTTACGTCGCAGCAACCGAATTTGGGCAGGAACCACATTGCTAATCGGGTCTGACTGCATCTGCCAAACCTGACTCATGAGCTGATCGCGGGTAAAAAGTTGGTTGGGGTGCTGCATAAAATGCTCTAGAATCTGAAACTCTTTTGCTGTTAGCGGAATGACTTGGGGAACACCAGAACCCTGCTCGATCGCAATCGTTGAGGTGCCATAGTCCAGGATAAAGTGACCGACTTGAAGTTGCTGCGGTTGAAGCTGGGGCGATCGCCGTTGCAGTGCCCGGAGCCGCGCCAGCAATTCTGCTATTCCAAAGGGCTTAACCAAGTAGTCATCCGCGCCAGCATCTAACCCAGTAACTTTATCCTCCATCCGGTCTTTTGCTGTCAGCATCAGGACAGGTAACGGGTTCTGCCTTTTTCGTAGCCGTTGGCAAAGTTCTAAACCTGATATTCCAGGCAGCATCCAATCAATCACGGCAACCGCGTAGTGAGTTCCGGGTGTGTCCAGATAGTTCCAAGCTTCTGCTCCGTCTAGCACCCAATCCACCACATACTTTTCTCGACTCAGACTTTTCTGAATCGCAGCGCCTAAATCGGGTTCATCTTCAACCAGCAGAATTCGCATATTTAGTCTACAAAAGGCTAAAATCTGACCTTATTTATTACTTCACAATTTACCTAAAAATCAGCTATTGCGATTTCGCCATTTTGGTTACATTGCTTTCAAGATCTATTATGGTTTCTAGATTAAGTTTAGCTTCAGAAAATAAAAAAGAAGTGAAATGAGCTAATGCACAAAATTCCCCTTCTTCTTAAGTTAGGAGATTTCTAGCAAACAAATTACCCGCTGTCTGCGACTCCGTTCAGCCAGCTTGCACCCTGAGCGGAGTCGAAGGGTAAAATCTTTGCCGGAAATCGCCCTCGTTATTTGTGGAATAAAACCACCCATGAAATTCAGTTTTATCTCAGTAGTTTGCCGCCCGAGAGTCCCAGAATTGCTGCTGCTATTCGTCAACATTGGGGCATTGAAAATTCTTTGCATTGGACTCTGGATGTGACCTTCTCTGAGGATGCTTGTCGGGTTCGCTCTTCCCATTCTCCCCACGACTTAGCCCTCTTGCGACGCTTTGCCGTCAATAGCCTCAATCGAAAAGCTACGGGTAAGCAGAGTCTCCGGCAGAAGTCCAAGCGAGCCGCAATGGATGATCGCTATATGCTCACCGTCTTAGCAGCAGCCCTCCCTGATTCTTCTGAAGCCCTAGACCCTAGCTGTCAATAGCCTTTGAGATGCGCTTACCCTGCGAAGCCATGACCTTTGAGCCAAAAGCAACAGGCACAATGGAGCGATCGCCCATGCGCCCCAATCAACCCCTTCTCACGGGTAAATTGTTATGGCGCATCCTGATTATTTCCATCTTCAATTTAATCGCTGTGCTGGGCACGTTTGAGTGGATATTGCAGACGACAGGTAATATCAATCTGGCTCGTACAATGGCAGTCCATACCCTCGTTGCGGCTGAAACCTTTTACTTATTAAGCATTAGTCAATGCATTCCATCTCTGTTTGCTTATGTACGCGATCGCACTCGCACAGTTGCCTATATTCCTGCGATCGGAGTGGTGTGCGTTTTTATCTTGCAAATTTTCTTTAGTCAGTTGGCTATCATCAACCCATTATTTAACACCCAGCCACTGAGTATGGTACAAGCCTTGATTTGCATCAGTGCAGGCATTCCGGTCATTGTACCGACTTTATTGCTAAATCGATTCTCTCCTCTAGCTTAAATCTATCAAGTATCCGGTAGAAGCAGCTATTCAAGTTTGTTAGTGAGGTAGAAGTACAACGTTGCTAATCCTAAAGGGGGATGTCAGTTTGGATAACCCCGCAATAGAATAGCCTATTCCGGCAAACAACAGAAATTAAAAATCATGCTTCATAAAGATACTATTCGAGAAAAGCAATTTTTAAAACTGGCAGCCCAGCGTGGAGTTTGCGTCTCGGTCTTTCTACCGACAGCTCCCTTGACCCAGGATGCTCAGGCTGACCGCATCGTTTTGAAAAACTTGATTAAAGAGGCGATGGAGCAAGCAGAGGCGATCGCCGACAAGCGACAAACACAGGCGATGACAGGTTATCTGGAAGAACTACAAGAAGATGACGAATTTTGGGAACTCCAAGCTAATGGGTTGGGGATATTAGTTACACCTGAATCAATTAAAACCTATCGTCTTGCCTACGCTGTAGAAGAAGCGGCAGAA
>Ga0209591_10008536_pt1 | contig 11163 bp, 15 predicted proteins | sample MAT01_FD_187207 | JGI IMG/M metagenome (GOLD analysis project Ga0209591, IMG submission 187207) | Freshwater microbial communities from Lake Fryxell liftoff mats and glacier meltwater in Antarctica - MAT-01 (SPAdes) (version 2) | ecosystem: Environmental > Aquatic > Freshwater > Ice > Liftoff...
TCGCACCGCAGATGCAGCACACGCCGTACAGCTTGCCGTACTCCTGAGCTTGGTCCTTGGTGAGCAGCGTGTCACCGTTGAGGTTGCGAGTCAGTCCTGGTGCGTACTCCCACTTGCCCTTGGAGGCACCACCGACGACCGACACCGCGAGGTGCTTGGCGTAGGGCCTACCGGAACCGTGAACCGCGATCTGCACTTTGTAGATCTCACCGTCGAGCAGGTGGAACCCTTCGGGAGCATCAGACTTGGCGGTTGATCGTTTCGATACCACACGGGCGGGACATTCGACATGCAGCACAGACCAACGGCCGTTGATTCGTTCACCGAGCAGGCCCTGGCCCGCGCCGATCCACACGCCGCACTTGGCGCACTTGCCGCCGTACTTGTTCGACTTGCCGCCTTGTGCAGCAGGAGCCTTGGCGGGAACGGTGCGCCGTTGGAGTCCTTGCGGAGTGTCGAACGTCGTGGTGACGAACTCCTTGCCTGGATCGTCTGACCAGGCGTCGAAGTCATCGAACTCCGGGTCGGGTGACATCCCCGAGTTCTCGGTGGCGTTCGCAGCGGAGCCGAAACGCTTGCCCTTGGTGTCCTTGACGGGCTTGCTTATCCCGCTCACTCCGCTTCCCACCATTCACGCTCGAACAGGATGCGCTGCTTCCAGATCTCGGTGAGTTCTTCGTAGGACGAGTAGTCATCCACGTCGAGACCCATGTCTGCCGAGTACAGCGATGGCATCATCGACGTTCCGAGTTCGAAGACGCCTTGGTGGTACACGTCGCACTGCTCGGAGAACCTCGTGGAGTACCCGTTGTCGAACTTCTGTCCGATGATGCACGTTCCGACGCTTGACATCTTGAGAGTGTCGAGGTTGATGTCATCGAACCAGTTCGGGCCGAAGTACTCCACGAGGCGCAGTACGCCTGTATCCACTTTGGCGCAGGCTTCTTCCAACTGCCCTTCGTGGCGCAGCATCCCTCCGGCGAGAACGCCTTCGAGATCGTTGAGCATGTCGTAGGTCTTGGTCGTGATTGTCGTGGTCATGGCTTGGCCCTCCTTGGCCTTGGTGTCACTCGGATTTATGTTCGTTCTCCCACGAGTATCCCCTCGCCAGGAAGTAGTACCGGCGAGTGTCGTCGTGGATCGTGCTCTTACCACGATCGAAGGTGATGCCCGAACCGTCGAGGTACTTGAAGCCGCGATAGGCGTTGGCTCTGTGCAGCAACGCTTCGACCATGAAGCACACAGTTCTGCGTTCCGTGGTCTCCTCGTCCGCGGTGTGCTTGAGCGCATTGTTGGCGACTTCGAGCACCTCACTGAGCTTGACCGTGGTGCGTGTTCGCATTTGGCCTCCTCTTTGGCCTTGGTGTCACCCGACCAGTTGGCCGAGTGTCCTTGCGAGCTGCTGGATCGGTCGTCGCAGTTCGTCGGGCCGACGATTGGCGAACACTCCAGCGTCGATGGCCCGTGCGATGTTGCCCGTGACGGGGATCTTGGCGAGGACGGGCTTGCCTGCCACGTCAGCCACCTCGGAGGCTCCGAGCGCCCGGCTCGGTTCGACCAGGAGCACGATGCCCTTGGAGAGCTTGAGTGACTCGATGGCGTTGCCGTCCTTCATCAGACGACGTAGCGCCAGGTAGTCACCTCGGATCACCACGATCGCCGTGTCGGCACCTTGGACGACCACCGGATGCGGCATTACACCGGCATCCATGACGAGATTCGTGGTGCCATTCCACGGGGCTTTCGGTCCGTACAGATCGACAAGACCAGCGGCTTTGATCGGCGTCACCGCGTCGTCAGCCGGATCGGTTGCCAATCCGAGGATCGCAGCGAGATCGTTCTGCTTGGCGCAGTCCGCGATGTCCACGCCGATTTCCAGCGCGTATGCCACGGCAACGGTTGAGGTTCCTGAGCCGCCTTTCGGCGACCAGAACAGAGTGGTTTCGGACATTGGCCCTCCTTGGCCGAGTTTGACGGAACCGAGTAACGGCCCGGTACTGCACTAAAGAACGTCGTTGGTCTTGAGTGCAGTACCCGGCTGTCGCCGGGCGACTGTGATCGTCATCGCAGTTCGCAGGCTCGGCTGGGTTTTGTCAGGGAGCGAACGTCTTCTCCCGCAGCTTTCACCTGTTTGTTCCATACGCCGATTTGTAACGCGCACACCGGACAAAGCGCGGCCCGAACCCTAACGGGCGTTAGATCACATTTTTGGACGCCGTGACCTAGCGTTGCCGCACTTGTATACCGCCCGGCTTGGCGGTCTCCTATCTCGCTAGGAGACTTGAGAGGTGCGCTCTCTTGTTCCGATCTGCCAATGAATCAGCAGAGCGCCTTACCTGATCGTGGACCTCTCTCGGCCTTGATTACCAGGCGGGAGCCACCGAGATGACTTCGCCGTTGTTCGGGTACATCGCCCAGGCTCGACCAGTCTCGGGCTTGCCTGCCGTACAGACCGTCGCGCCGTTGGCGAACGTGACGATGTAGAGCTTGGTGGCCCTCATGAGAGCCTCGATTCCACCGCGTCGTACCAGTCTTGGCAGTCGCAGATGTCGAGACCGACGAGGCAGACCTCGCAGTGCTCCACGGTCGGAGCTACGGGCTTGATGCCCGCAGCCTTCATGCGCAGCAGGGATTCCTGCCACCGCGATTCGACTTTGCGCTCCATTTGGCCCTCCTTAGGGCTTACGCGATCGGCCCGTGAGAAGGTTTTCTCATAGGCGCGCTACGGCGTAGCGCCGTAGCTACGGGGTTTGGTTTAGATCCCCTAAGGCCGCCTCAAGGGAGCGAGCGAGCGAGCAAGCGAACCTTGAGACGGCCTTGGGAGAGCTAACTCCATCCTCCGCCGTTGATATCGGCCCGACGAGAGAGGATGTTGAGGGCCGTGGCACCGCGTTCCATCGCGGCCTTGAAGTTACCTTGCCGGTACTGACTTGCAGCACCGAGAAGCAACTCCTCGATGTCGTCTGGCTGATGGTCGCCATCTTGGTCTACCGCAGTTGGCGCGGTAGCCTTGGTGGCATCCCAGAGCCCGTTCGTATCGGCCATGAGGCCCCTTTCGTTGAGGCTTTGGTGGCTTTCGACCACTAACACGGTCCTCCGGGGTGAGCACTCAGCCGAAGCTGAGTTCGCCGACGATGCTGCCGACCTGCTCGAAGGGCTTGGCTTCCCGCTTGACGATCGGGATTGCCTGCACCACGACGACGATCACGCGTCGCTCCGGGAGAGCCTTGGTGGCCTTCCGGTTGACGATCGTCGCGACGACCTTGACCATGAAGTCGTGGTCGTCGATGGTGCGGGCCGCGGCGTATGTCACGGTCCAGTTCCCGCCCGTACCGGGGATGTCGTCTCCGAGCTTGACCTTGCCGCTGATGACGGCCTTGGCCTTGGCGGAGAACTTCCGCGGTTGCGACTGGTGGATTCCAGTCGAGGACGCCTTGAGAGGCTCGCCGTCGAACTCGACGGGGAAGCTCAACAGAGCGTCGGGCGAGGCGTCCGTGTCATTCAACGGCACTTCGAACTTGCCGTTGAACCACGCGTTGCCCTTGACGGAGATCGCCTGAGGAGCGACGAGAGTCGCGCCGTTGACGATCACCTGGAGTGCCTGCCGAAGCAAGCTTGAGACGGTGCTGGTCATGTAGACCCCTTTCGCACCGCCCCGGACCATCCGGGGCGGATCAAGACCAGCGAACGGAGCGAGGATACGCTCACTGGTCTTGAGCCGCCCCGGAGGGCCGTGTTAGTGGCCGAAGCCACTTTGGTTTGATCGCCTAGTTGCTGCGACCAGGGAGATGCTCCGCGTTTTTAGCCTTGAAAGGCCCGGAGCATCTCGCAGGTCAAAGCACGAGATAGACCGCCTTTGAGGTAGAACGGCGAACCTTTTCCACACGGCTTTTTGAAAGGCCCCGCGTAGCTGAGCGGCCTTGGGTGTTATTTTGCCGGGCACCACCACCTTTCCGGCCTTGGAGGCCTTGACGGCCTTGACGGCCCTTGAGACGGATTCGTCTCTGAGGCTGCAACAACCTCCGCTGTTGCAGCCTCCGCGATGAATCCGTTACGCCGGGAGAGGAAGATCCCTCTCGTCGGCTTTCGTGGTCTGCGTGGCAGACCACTTCGGCTCGACTCCGTGCGACCGCCGATCGTCAGCCATGAGAGACTGACGGCGTGTGAGGTTCACACCATCGGCGGTTTCGTCACCGAATCCGGCCCGTGAAATCTCCCGACCAACCGCGCCGTGAGCGAGCAACCGGAGACCAGTTGCTTGCCTCGGCGTGGCAGCCTGAGAGGCCACGCGGTGACCCCAAGCCCGCACCTGGAGAGAGGTACGCTCGAAGCGTTCCTCTCGCTGGCACTGGCAGAGGCCGCGGTGTACCGGCGTGTCGCACTTCGGGCACCATGCGCCTGAGAGGTACAACTCCATCCGGTGAGCTACCGGGTCTAGCTTCAGTGACGGCTTGTCCGGCCTGAACTTTTTGGCTCGCGTGATACGCGGACCATTGACGCAGGTCGAACAGGTCGCAGGGTCGAGCCAGTCGTTGTGGATGCACATGACTGACTCCCCTCTCACCCGAGGGATTCTCGGGTGATCTTTTCTCTCTCACCTAAGTAAGCGTGAGAGAGCGATTCTCACAAACCCGATCCGACTACCTCGCCGGGCCGCTAAGTAGCGGCCGACGAGGGACGAGGGAGAGTCGTCTGAGCTAGTAGTCCCAGCCGTCCGCGGCCACCGCGAAGTTCCAGATCCCTTGCGTGATCTCGCCAGTAGCCATGTTGTAGTGGCACTGACGGGATTGCCACGCAGCGAATCTCGCGTCGGCTTTCGCTTCTTCGGCTTCCGCAGCGTCGCGGGCTTCCGCCCTGACGGCGTGGCCCACGAGACGATCTTCCATCGGATTGCTTGGCATAGCTACCTCCATTATCGGCGAGGTAGCCGGACCGGATTGCGTGAATCCGAGTAGCTGCAATGCCTGGCTTTCTTGGCAGTGCAGCTACTCGGCCCCGCGCGATCGCCCCTTGAGAGGGTTTTTGCATGGGAAAGTTGCCAGAGCTGCCGGGTAGCTAATGTGGCTGGCACTTTTCGCCCGCGCGATCGCCCCTTGAGAGGGTTTCGCTATGGGGAAAGTTTCATCCGCCACGGGTAGCTAATGTGGCTGGCACTTCCGACCAGGCCGAAGGCCTGGTCGGACCAGGCCGAAGGCCTGGTCGGGTCACTCACTCGTGAGTGAGTCGTGAGTGAGTCGTGAGTGAGTGACACTCACTCACTCACTCACTCACTCACTCACTCATCACTCACTCTCAACCTAGTAAGGCCGCTAGTTGGATTCTCACGGCCGAGGCCTCCCGCTCCCGCCTCCGCCTCCGCCGCCTCACCTATAGGCCGACCAGGCCGAGGCCTCCCGCTCACGGCCTCTTCGCCTCGGCCTCCCGCTAACGGCCTCTCGGCGGCCGCTCTCGGCGCGCCACCTATACCGGAGGCCTCCCGCCGAGGCCTTAGGCGGCCGCTCACGGCCTCCGCCTCGGCCTGGTCGGCCTGGTCGGCCTGGTCGGCGGCCGCAAGCTTGCGCGGATACCGGAGGCCTCGGCCTAGCCTCCGCCTCACTTTCGGCCTCGGCGGCCTCCGGTACGGTCGCAAGCTTGCGGCCGAGCGTGAGAGAGGGAGGCCGCTCGCACGGCCTCCCTCTCGCTCTCGCTCACGGTCGGCGGCCGCTAGGCGTCGGCGGCCTCCCTCTCCGCGAGGTAGGCCGCCGATACGGCCTCGCTCTCGCTCACGGCCTCCCGGTAGTCGCGCTCGGCCTCGGCCGCCTCGCGCCAGGCCGCATCGGCCGCACGCTCCGCCGCCGCCGCCGAGGCCTCGGCCGTAGAGGCCGCACGCTCGGCGGCCGATGCTCCCGCCGACCAGGCCGCCACGCTCACGGCCTCCCGGTAGTCGCGCTCGGCCTCGGCCGCCGCCTCCGCCTCGGCCTCGCTCACTTGCTCGGCCTCCCTCGCGAGGTAGGCCGTCGCCACGGCGCGTGACCGTGCGGCCTCCCGCCGCATCTCGGCCGCCGCCGCCTCACGCAAGGCCGAGGCCTCCGCCTCGCTCATCTCCCGCACGCTCACTTGCTCGCTCATTGCTCCCTCTCTCTCGCTCGGCGGCCGATGGTCGGCCGCTCGCACGGTCGCCGCGCTCTCGCGTCGGCGGCCGTGCGAGCGGGAGAGGCCTGGTCGGCCTCTCACGCTCACGCTCACGGCCTCGCGGCCGTACCGCCGCCGCTAGGCCTCACGCTCCGCGAGAGCGGCCGCCACGGCCTCACGCCGTGCCGCGAGCATGGCGCGCAAGGCCTCGGCCTCGGCCTCACGCTTTACGGCCGCGACGTAGGCCGCATCGGCCGCACGCTCACGCTCCGCCGCCGCTCGCACGGCCGCCGCCGCGCTCCGGTAGTCGCGGCACGCGATCGCCACGGCCTCCGCGAGCGCGTCGCGCTCCGCCTCCGCCGCGAGCATTACGGCCGAGGCCTCACGCTCGGCGGCCGTAACGGCCTCCGGTACGCGCTCCGCCTCACGCTCGGCCTCACGCTCGGCCGATCCGCGCTCGCACGCTCCGCGCCAGGCCGTTACGGCCTCCGCGACGCGCTCCCGCATCGGCTCCGCCTCCGCCTCACGGCCTCCCTCGGCTCCGATCATTACGCGCAAGGCCTCGGCGGCCGTAACCTCCGCCGCCTCACGGCCTCGCTCGGCCGCCGCGAGCATGTCGGCCGCCTCGGCCGCGGACCGTACCGGATACCGCCGAGCGTGCGAGGCCGCCGACCAGGCCTCACGCTCCGCCGCCGCCTCGGCCTCACGGTCGACCAGGCCGACGCGCCAGGCCTCCGCCGACCGTGCGGCCTCGGCGGCCTTGCTCACGGTCGCCGCGCTCTCGGCCGTGAGCGTGCGAGCGTGCCAGTAGCCGCGCACGCTCTCGGCGGCCTCCGCCGCCGACCATGCCACGCGGTCGGCCGCCTCGGCCTCACGCAAGGCCTCGCACGCGTCGCGCCAGGCCGCATCGGCCGAGGCCTCACGCTCCGCCTCACGCTCGGCGGCCGCCTCGGCCGTACCCTCGCACCACGCGGCACGCTTGCCGCGTGGAATCTCGGGGCGAGTGAGCGAGAGCGCGGCGGCCTCTCCCGCTCGCGCCGTGCGACGCGTCTCGCGACCGATGAGGCCGACCACGCGTCGCACGGCCTCACGCTCTCCCGCCGAGGCCTCGCGACCGTGCGCGACCGTGAACACGCGCCGAGCAAGTGCGCTTATGTTGAGACCGCGAGCGGCCGCGAGGTAGGCCTCTCTCGGCGCGCCGTTCACGCTCCGCCGTACGCGCACAATCGGCGGGAGATAGTCGCGGAGCATGACATCGGCGGCCGTTACCTCACGGCCGCTATCTGCCGCGAGCGCGTCGGCCGTGCGAGTCAATGCCGCGAGCGCGTCGGCCGTGCGGCCTTTCACGTTCACGCGGTCGGCGGCCTGGTCGGCGGCCTCACGCGTTACGGCCTCTCTCACGGTCGCGACGTAGGCCGCGTGCGCGGAGGCCGAGGCCGTTAGCGTCGCATCGCTCACGCCGTTACCGCTCTCCCTCCGCCTCATTACGGCCTCGCGCCACGCGGGCAAGGCCGCAATGCCAGCGGCGATGATTACCGCCGAGGCCTTATCGCTCACGCTCGGCGCGACGTAGGCCGCATCGGCCGCGATCGCGTCGGCCGCCGCCGACCAGGCCTCCCGCCACGCGCCACGCTCGGCCGCCTCACGGCCTCGCGACCACGCGAGGTATGCGGCCTCACTCACGGCGCGTGCTCCCTCGCTCACGGCCTCGCTCCGCCGCACGCTTGCACGCGGCGCGATCGCGACCACGCGGCCGCGCTCATCTCGCGTGGCGCGATCGGCCTCCGCCTCACGCGTCAGGCCTACCGCCACGGCCTCGCTCCCGCCGATGTTGCCGCGGGAGAATCGCTCCGCGACGCGCACGCGCTCCGCGAGGCCGAGGGTATCGACCAGGCCGAGCGCATCGGCCGCGCTCATCGCGCCACGGTCCGACCGCGTGCCAGGCCGAGCAATCAGGCCGTGAACTTTCTTAGCGGCCGCTCGCTCCGCTTGCATTACGGCCGTGAACACGCGCCAGACTTCCGCTACCGTGAGGTAATCGCGCTCCGCCTCCGCGGCCGCCTCGCACGCCGCGACGTAGGCCGCTCCCGCCGACGCGATCGCGTCGGCCTCGCTCACTTTCCACGCGGCCGCTACCTGACGTGTCAGGCCGAGAATCGTCGCGGCGAGCGCGTCAGGATCGCTCACGCTCACGCGCACGCTCTCCCGCTCCGCCTCCCGCTCCGCCGACCGCGAGCGGCCTCGCGACCGTGCGGCCTCTCGCTCGGCCGTGGCGGCCTTAGCGGCCGCTATCACGCGTGCGAGCATCGCGGTCGCGGTTTCGGCCGTACCCTCGGCGGCCTCGGCCTGGTATGCCGCGTGTTCCGCGCTCATCTCACGCTCGCGGACTACGGCCGAGCATCGGCCGCAATCTACGGCCGCGCCATCTCGCACGGTCGCGCTCCCGCTCGCTCGGCCGCATAGCGTGCGCGGTCGCAATCCCTCGGCGGCCTCGGCCGCGTGCACGCGGCCGTTACCGGAGGCCGAGGCCGTAACCGCGACCAGGCCGAGCGCGGCCAAAGCTTCGCGGTAGGCCGCTCCCGCCTCTCCCTCTCTCACTTGCTCGCTCATCGCTCGCTCTCCCTCGCTCGCTCCCTCGGCGGTAGCAATCGCTCCCGCCGCCTCGCTCACGCTCACGGCCTCGGCCTGGTCGGCCTCCGCCTCTCCCTCTCTCACTTGCTCGCTCATCGCTCGCTCGCTCTCTCTCTCGCTCGGCGGCCGCCGGATAGCGGCCGCTCCCTCGGCCTCGCGAGTCTCGCGAGGCCGAGGGAGCGGGAGGCCTGTAGGCCTCCGCGCTCTCGCACCTAACCGCGGTTCACGCTCTCGGCCGTGGCGCGCCGTTCCGCGATGAGCGCGGCCTCGGCCTTGTCGCACGCTTGCCACGCGTGGAACGCGTGGCGGGAGGCCGCGAGGCCGTAGCGGCCTCGCGTCGGCGCGTAGGCCGCCTCCGCCTCGGCGGTAGCGGCCTCGGCCTCGGCGCGTGCGAGGTAGGCCGCAAGCGCGAGGCCTCCCTCTCGCTCGCTCCGCCGCCGCGAGGCCTCCGCGATGCTCCGCGTCAGGCCGCCACGGCCTACCTCGCTCACTTGCTCGCTCACTTGCTCACTCACTTGCTCGCTCATCTCACGCTCTCTCTCTCGCTCGGCGGCCGTACCGTTACGGCCGCTCCCTCGCTCCCTCCGCCGACCAGGCCGAGGGAGCGAGGGAGCGCGAGGCCTCTCGGCCTCCCGCTCACGCTCACCTAGCGGCCTCGCGCTCCGCGCCAGGCCGAGAGGTAGTCACGCTCGGCCTGGTCGGCCGCCTCACGCGCTCGCTCGGCCTCTCCCGCCGCCTCGCTCGCTCGCTCCGCCGCCTCGCTCGCTCGGCGGGAGGCCGTGGCGTAGGCCGCCTCGGCCTGGTCGGCGCGCTCCGCCGATGCGGCCTCTCTCATCTCTCGCTCCCGGTAATAGGCCGCCACGCTCCGCCGCACGCTCAAGGCCTCGGCGCGCAAGGCCTCGGCCTGGTCGCACGCGGCGTACAACCGCGCCACGCTTGCGGGAGCATCTCCCGCTACCTCTCGGCCGAGCATGTTCGCGACGCGCTCCGCCTCCGCCGCCGACGCTACGGCCGCTCGCACCGTAACGGCCTCGCTCGCTCGCTCGCTCGCACGGTAGGCCACGCGTGCGGCCTCTCTCATCTCGGCCTCGCTCGCGCCGAGGGAGGCCGCATCTCGCACGGCCGACCAGGCCGCCGCCACGCTCTCGGCCTCGCTCTCACGCTCGGCCTCTCCCGACCAGGCCTCACGCTCCCGCCACGCTCGCACGCTCTCGGCCTCGCTCATCTCGGCCGCCTCGCTCATCTCTCGCACGGTTCCGCTCATCTCGCTCGCTCCCTCTCGCTCGCTCTCGGCCTGGTCGATTGACCAGGCCGCCACGCTCGCTCATCTCGCCTCGGCCTAGTTGTAGTGGTCGTGCCAGTCGGCCCCGAACGATGAGGCCGACCGTGCGGCCTCCGCCGCGTGGAACGCGACGTGAGCGGCCTCCGCCTCGGCCTCATCGCTCGCACGCGTCGCCTCACGCTCCGCCGCACGGTCGGCCGAGGCCTCTCGCTCCGCCTCTCGCTCATCGGCCGAGAGGGAGAGGTAGGCCGCCGCCGCTACCTCGGCCGAGTGATCGGCCGCCGCTCCCGCTACCTCATTGGCGCGCCAGGCCGACGAGGCCGCACGGTCCGCCGCACGGTCCGCCTCCCGCCACGCCGAGGCCGCGACGATCATCGGCCGCAAGTCGGCGGCCGTACCGGAACGGTCAAGCGGTCGACCGTTCGCCCGCTCCACCGATCGGATTGCCGAGAGGTAGGCATCGTATGCGGCCTCCGCCGCCGCCTCGGCCTGGTCGGCGGAGTCTTCCGCCTCCGCCGCCAGGATCAAGGCCTCAATCGCCTCGGCCTCCGCCTCGCTCACGCTCACGGCCTCGCTCATCTCCCGCTCGCTCGCACGCTCGCTCATCGCTCGCTCTCCCTCTCTCGGCGGCCGTCCGTTACGGCCGCTACGCGGCAGATTCTAGGCGAAACTCTCACAATCCGCCCCCACCCCGAGGGGTTTCCTAGCAGTTACAACGGGTTTCCAGACCTACGCCTGGTGGGTTCTCGCGGGGCGAGGAGGTCTTTTTAGTTGGGTGCCACGTCCGAGAGTGAACGGGCGTTATTTTGCCGCTCCACAGGCCCTGTGTGGACTCTTGGGACGTGTGTGGGGGTGTTCTGGCGGGGGATGCCGTTGTGGCGGTTCTGGTGGCTCTGGCGGGATTCTGATCGGTCTGATTGAATCGTGTGTTCGTATCGAATCTGAGGAGTTGTGATGGCGGTTGGTGTGACGATGGCTGTGCGTGTCGCGGGTTCGGAGCCGAGGGTGCGGGCGTTCTGTGAGGCGGTGCAGGCTTTGGCTGAGAAGCTGGATGCCCGGTCAGAGGTTTTTGTTGATGGGATCGACATTCCTGGCTGGGATCGGAAGAGTTACGACATCGAAGTCTGGGAGGGGGCAGA
>Ga0209591_10008537_pt1 | contig 11163 bp, 8 predicted proteins | sample MAT01_FD_187207 | JGI IMG/M metagenome (GOLD analysis project Ga0209591, IMG submission 187207) | Freshwater microbial communities from Lake Fryxell liftoff mats and glacier meltwater in Antarctica - MAT-01 (SPAdes) (version 2) | ecosystem: Environmental > Aquatic > Freshwater > Ice > Liftoff...
CCACCAGCGGCAACAGGTCGCGCTGCACACCCTGGCGGCTGACCTCGGCGCCGCCGTGTTCCTGGCGGTTGGCCACCTTGTCGATCTCGTCGATGAAGACGATGCCGTTTCCCTCGGCGTTCGCCAGCGCGGCAGTGCGCAGTTCTTCCTCGTTCACGCGCTTGCCGGCTTCTTCGTCGATGAGCAAGTGCCGCGCCTCGCCGATCTTCAGCTTGCGCAGCTTTCGCTTGGCCACCCCGGCTTGCGAAAACAGACCTTTCAGCTGCTCGGCCATTTCTTCCATGCCCTGCATGCCCTGCGCGCCCAGGATCTCAAGCGTCGGCTTGGCCTCGGCGAGATCGATCTCGATGTCCTTGTCGTCCAGCGTGCCCTCGCGCAGGCGCTTGCGCATCACCTGGCGTGCCGTGTTCTCTGCAGCTGGGGGCGCAGCCGTTGGGCTGTCGAAGCCCATGCGGGCGGCCTCGCGCGGCGGCGGCACCAGGGCGTCGAGCAAGCGATCCTCGGCCGCGTCTTCTGCGGCCGCGCGCTGGCGCTGCATCTGGCTTTCACGCTCTTGCTTGATGGCCACCTCGACGAGGTCGCGCACGATGCTGTCGACGTCCTTGCCGACATAGCCCACCTCGGTGAACTTGGTGGCCTCTACCTTGATGAAAGGCGCATCGGCCAGACGCGCCAACCGGCGGGCGATCTCCGTCTTGCCGACGCCAGTGGGGCCGATCATGAGGATGTTCTTGGGCGTGATCTCCGACCTCAAGGCCCCCTCGACCTGCTGGCGTCGCCAGCGGTTGCGCAGCGCAATCGCGACGGCGCGTTTGGCGGCGTTCTGGCCGACGATGTGCTTGTCGAGTTCGCTGACGATCTGTTGCGGCGTCATGCTCATTCCAGGGTCTCGACGGTGTGGCTTTGGTTCGTGTAGATGCAGATGTCGCCCGCAATCTCCAGCGAGCGCTTGACGATTTCGGCTGGCGTCATCTCGGTGTGCGCCACCAGCGCCCGCGCTGCGGCCTGCGCAAAAGCGCCACCCGAGCCGATGGCCACGACGCCGTACTCGGGTTCGAGCACGTCGCCGTTGCCGGTGATGATGAGCGAACTGGTGCGGTCGGCCACTGCCAACATGGCCTCCAGGCGCCGCAGCACGCGGTCGGTACGCCAGTCCTTGGTCAGCTCGATGGCGGCGCGCTGCAGGTGGCCCTGGTGTTTCTCGAGCTTGGCCTCGAAGCGTTCGAAAAGCGTGAAGGCATCGGCCGTTGCGCCGGCAAAACCCGCCAGCACCTGCTCGCGGTGAAGTTTGCGCACCTTGCGCGCGCTGCTCTTGATGACGATGTTGCCCAGCGTGACCTGGCCGTCGCCACCAATGGCGACCAGCGGCCCGCGGCGCACGCTGACGATGGTGGTGCCGTGATAAGTTTCCATGAGGGGATCAATTGAGGACGAAGCGGCCCCGATCAAGGACACGAGCGCAGAACCAGCTCCGCCGGGCTGCCTGACAAGCAACCTCGGGGGGTAGCGAAGACAGGCGACAAGCCTGGGGTCCCGTCACACTTTCCGAACTTGCACCTTGGCGTGCTCGTTGATGCCCATGGCACCGAAAAACAGCGCCACCAGCCGGTGCGTGTCGACAAACTGTACCGCACGCCCTTCCGCGCGCTTGGCCAGCACCCAGTTCAGCAGGTCGCCCGCAGCGATGAAGTCGACGCGGATCAGGCGCGAGCAACTCACGCTGATGACGGGGGCCATCGTCAGTTCGGTCTGCAGCTTGGTCAGCGTGGCGCCGATGTCGCCGATGAGCTGACCCGACAACTCCACGTACGCCACCTCCACTTGCCCTGGCACGGGGCCGCTCTCGTCGAGCATGCCCGACTCCATGAAGCCGGTGGACACATCGCTCACCACCGAAAGCTCGGGCTGGCGCGTGCTCTGCCCGCCGCTGCTGATGTGGACCTTGCAGCGCGTGGGCTCCCAGCTCGGTGGGCTGACCTCGTAGGTGACGCAGTAATCGATGGCCGCTTCGTCGAACTGGTCGGGGCGGTTGGCCAGTCGCAGCGCGTCCAGGCGCGTCAGCCAGAAGGCGGGGTCGGCGTCGCGCACGCCCGTCGGCGCGGCTTCTGACAACACCTGGAAGAGGCGCTCTCCGCCTAACCAGCGCAGCTCTATGGACTGGCCACTCCACAGCCGGAACAGCACCGACAGCTGCATCGCCGCTTCGGCGTCGATGAGCTTCAGCTGGTGCCAGTCGAAGACCCAGGGCAGCGGCATCTGCAGCGCTTGCGAGCGCAGCCGCGCCACGGCCTCGATGTCCAGGTGTTCGGGCGCCAGCCAGCCCACGGTAAGGCTGCCGCGTGTGGGAGTGGCCTCGTTGAGGGTGGGCGCATCGGCCTGCGCATCAGCCACCAGCTTGGGCAGTGAATACCACTGCGGTGCGCTCCAGCCGAACTGCTGGGCGTATTCCACGGCGAGGCTCTCGAAGCGCTGCTGTTGCCCGGTGGCGCGGTACAGGTCGAACAGCACCAACCAGGTTTCGGCATGCTGGCCGCGCGGGCCGTCGTCGGCGGTCAGGCGCTGCAGGGCGTCTTCGCACTGAGCGAAATCGGCATTAGCGAAAGAGATGACGGCTTCGTCCAGTTCGGGGTCGTGCACGACCTCGCTCACATCCACCGCGAAGGGGCTGCCGAAATCGTTGAGTGTGCCCAGCTGTGAGGGTGTCCCCGCGGAGCGCTCAGCGGCGCTGTCGTAGCCCGGCGCTATCGCAGGCGCGGTGCCGGGGGTGTCGAAAGACACCGCTGTCATGGGCGCCAGCGGCGGCAGGCTGTTGCCCATCTGCACCGGTGCCGGTGCGGCAGCGGGTGGCAGCACCAACGGGGGCGGCGCAGGGGATGGTGGGGCCGGGCGATAGCCCTGCGCAGCGGGGTTCTGTGGCAGCCGGCCCGCGTAGGCGGCGCGCAGCCCGCTGCTGTCGCCGCCGTCGACAGATTCGCGCGGCTCACGAGCTTCGCTCCATTCACGAGTTTCGCGATTTTCGCGAGCTTCCCGAGATTCGCGCACGTCACGCGATTCGCGCACCTCACGCGATTCACGCACCTCACGCGCCGGCGGCGGCAGCACGCTGCTCAGGCCAGCAGCCTTGTTGCGCGTGCTGTTGAAGCCGGCGTCACCGACCATCTGCTGTTCGATTTCGTCGATCTTCGCCTTCACGCCGTCGGGACGCTTGGCCGCGTTGTCGGGCAGCCGCGCCTCGGAATCGTCCAGCCGCGACGAGGTGCCCAGCGACGCCAGCTGTTCAGGCGACAAGCCTTCACGACGCACCCGGCGCAGCATGTCAAATTCGCGCTTGCGGACGAAGTCGTTGCGCCTTTTGCGCTCGATCATTGCCTTCAACTCGGACTTTTCGAGCTCGAGCTCGCGCGTGTCCTCCTGGCGGGAGCTGATGTCGGTCCAGTCCGTGGTCGGGTTCGCGACAAAGCGCGCCACCTTGCGGAAGAAACTCTCGTTCTCGGACATGACCAGGATGGTACGCCAGGGTCGCGCCAGGCCTTGACTGCTCTCAGCCTCTCAGTCCCCAAACATCTTCTGTTTGAGCTCGCGGCGCTGCTGGGCCTCCAGCGACAGAGTGGCCGTGGGCCGCGCCAGCAAACGCTGCAAGCCGATGGGCTCGCCCGTCTCGTCGCAGAACCCGTACTCGCCGGTGTCAAGGCGCGTCAAAGACTGTGCGACCTTCTTCAGCAGCTTGCGCTCGCGGTCGCGCGTACGCAACTCAAGCGCGTGCTCTTCCTCGATGGTGGCGCGGTCGGCGGGGTCGGGAACGATCGACGTGTCTTCGCGCAGGTGCTCGGTGGTTTCTCCGGCATTGCTCAGCAGGTCGTCCCTCTGCTTTTGCAGCTGGGCGCGGAAGAAGTCGATCTGCTTGTCGTTCATGTACTCGCTGTCGGGCATGGCCAGCAGCTCTTCGACCGTGAGTTCACGACCAGGCTTGCTCTTCCAGGCGTTGGCGAGTTTGGGGTCGCGCAGTCGCGCGTTCTTGGGCAGGTCGGCCGTTTCTGTCATCGGTCGGTAGGTAGGGGCGGCGGGCGCGAAGCGGTCGGTGAAGCGGTTCACCCCCTGCGCCGGCGCCGGGCTGGGCAGTTGGTTCTGCGGCGCCGCCTTCTGGGCGGCCTTCTGAGCAGCACTCTTGGGCGCTGGGGCCTTCACATGCAAGCCCGGAGGCGGTGCCGGTGCTGGCGTTGGCGTTGGCGCTGGCGGCGCCACAGCCGCAGGGGCGGCTTTGGGCGCGTCTGTTGATGCCACTTTCGGGGTTGCTTTCGCGGTTGCTTTTGGGATTACCTTCGCGGCTACTTTCGCGGCTACTTTGGTGGCGACCTTGGGGGCCGCCTTGGCTGCGGGCTTGGCGATTTCGGGGCTCGCGGGTGCGACCTTCGTCTTGCTGGCGGCCGCGGTCTTGGCCGGTGGCTTGCTCACGGGAACCTCCTCACCTGTCGAATGCGCCTGGTCGGGCATCGGTGTTTGGGGCCCTGATCAATCAGGGCGCTTATCTCGCGCATCCCGCCGAAGCGGGCTCCTGCCCAGCCCCGGGGGGCCTGCAAGGCGCGCGATTGTAGCCACGGCCAGCGCCGGTGGTTGTTCAGACCAGGCACTGCTCCAAACCCTGAAGCAGCACTTCCTTCGGAAGGTCGATGCCGATGAACACCATCTTGCTGTTTTTCTCTTCGCCCGGCGCCCACTTCGGCCCGAGGTCGCTGCCCATCAGCTGGTGGACGCCCTGGAAGATGACCTTGCGGTCGCTGCCCTTCATGAACAGCACACCCTTGTAGCGCAGCAGCTTGGGGCCATAGACCTGCACGATGGCGCCCAGAAAGTCCTCCAGCTTGGCCGGATTGAAGGCCTTGTGGCTGCGAAAGACAAAGCTCTTCACGTCGTCGTCGTGGGCATGGTGGGCCGGGTGGTCGCAGTGCTCGTCGTGCTCGTGGTCGTGATCGTGGTGGTCGTGACCTTGGGCGTGAGCGTGGCTGTCGGCGTTGAGGAATTCGGGGTCGATCTCGAGCTTGGCGTTGAGGTTGAAGCCCTTGAGGTCAAAGACACTGGCAATGGGAACTTCGCCGAAATGCACCTTGTGCTGCGGCGCGCGCGGGTTCATGTGCTTGATGCGGTGCAGCAGTGCTGCGGTGTCCGCTTCGCTGCAGAGGTCGCTCTTGCTCAGAAAAATCTGGTCGGCGAAACCGATTTGGCGGCGCGCTTCCTGGCGGTCGTTGAGCTGCTGCTGGCCGTGCTTGGCGTCCACCAGGGTCAGGATGCTGTCGAGCAGGTAGCTCTCGGCAATCTCGTCGTCCATGAAAAACGTCTGCGCCACCGGGCCGGGGTCGGCCAGGCCGGTGGTCTCGATGACGACGCGGTCGAAGTGCAGCTCACCCTTGCGGCGCTTCTCGGCCAGGTCGGCCAGCGTGGTGCGCAGGTCTTCGCGGATGGTGCAGCAGACGCAGCCGTTGTTCATCTGGATGATCTGCTCTTGCGTGTCGGCCACGAGAATCTCGTTGTCGATGTTTTCTTCGCCGAACTCGTTTTCGATGACCGCAATCTTCTGGCCATGGTTTTCCGACAGCACGCGCTTGAGCAGCGTCGTCTTGCCCGAGCCCAGAAAGCCGGTGAGGATGGTGGCGGGAATGAGTTTGCTGGTCGACATGGCGGTTCTCTTGAAGCGAAGGGCACGAAAGATGAGGGCGGCAGGCGCTTTGACAAGCCTGGCGCGCGGGGCTTACGAAGCCGCCGACGGTGGCGGTGCGGCGGCGGCCCAGCGGTCCAGATACGGCAGCAGCGCGCGGTAGGGCGCCAGCAGCAGCACGGCCATGGCGACCTTTACGGCGAGGTCGCCACTGGTGAGTTGCAGCCAGTTCATGTCGCTGCCCGCGAAGGCGAGGAAGAAGAACACGCCGGTGTCCACCACGCTGGCAACCAGCGAACCCCACAGCGGTGCTTTCCACCAGGTGGCGCGGCGCCAGCGGTTGAAGACCAGAATGTCCATTGTTTGCGCCACGATGAAGGCTGCGCCCGAAGCCAGTGCAATGCGCCAGGGTGCCAACGCCAGAGACACCACCACGGCCACTGCAAAGCCTGCCCACGCCACACGGCGTGCGGCAGCAGGGCCGAGGGCGCGGTTGGTGAGGTCGGTGACCAGGAAGACCAGCGGGTAGCTGAAGGCGCCCCAGGTCAGCCAGTCGTTGATGGTGTGCTGTACCAGCACGTTGGACAGCACGATCACAGCCGCCATCGCGGCGACAGGCCATGCCAGGGTTTTCAGGGTCGGGTTCATGGGCGCTGCGGCTCTGACGCGGCTGCAGATTGTCGCCGTTGCAGCGCCCATGCGCGGGCGCCTCGGTTATTCTCATTGTCCCTTTCCACTGCCGGCACCCCCCTCAGTGTCTGACCCTGCCCCTTACCGGTCCGCACGCGCTGCCCCCGCCGCGCGTGCGGACCGCAGACCGTTCTTCCAGCGCCTGGTCGAGTTCATCTCGCCCGGGCCGGATACCAAGGAAGAACTCATACGAACCCTGGCCGAGGCCGAAGACCGAGAGCTGATCGAGCCCGAGTCGCGGTTGATGCTGGAAGGCGTGCTGCGCATGGCCGACATGACGGCCGGCGACGTGATGGTGCCAACGCCGCGCATGGACCTGCTGGACATCGCGGCCGACTACGACAAGTTGCTCGGCGTGGTGATCACCACCGCGCATTCGCGCTTTCCGGTTTACGACGGTGCGCGCGAGAACATCATCGGCATTCTCATGGCCAAGGACCTGCTGAAGCTGCAGCGCGCGCCGGGGCTGAACCTGCGCACGCTGCTGCGGCCGGCGGTTTTCGTGCCCGAGAGCAAGCGGCTGAACGAACTGCTGCGCGACTTCCGCAGCAACCGCAACCACCTGGCCATCGTCATCGATGAATTCGGCAACACCGCGGGCCTGATCACGATCGAAGACGTGCTGGAAGAAATCGTCGGCGAGATCGAAGACGAATTCGATGAGCAGGAGCAGGAAAACGGCATCTACACCCTGGCTGACGGCACGCACCGGGTCGCGGGCGATGTCGGCATTGCTGCCGTGAACGAGGCCTTTGGAACGCGCTTGCCCGAAGATGAATTCGACACCATAGGCGGCCTCGTGGCGCAAGAGTTCGGCCGTGTGCCGCGCCGTACCGAGATGGTGGAAGTGGGCGGGCTGCGCTTCACGGTGATGCTGACGCGCGGTGGCGCGGTGCGCTGGTTTCGCGTGGCGCGTGCGCCGCAGCCCGAGGCCCCGGCCGACGACGGCCACCTCGATTGAAGCCCGACGCGCCGTGGCTGCGGCGGCTGGAGCCGCCAGCTGTTGCGGCCCTGGGCGCATTGCAGACCCTGGCTTTCGTGCACACCGTGCTGTGGCCACTGCCGCTGGCTACGATGGCGCTGCTGGTGTGGCGGCTGAATGCAGCGCTGCCAGGCCGCGCTGCCGTGCTGGGCTGGTGTTACGGCACGGCCTGGTTGTGCGCCGGCACCTGGTGGCTCTTCATCAGCCTGCACCGCTACGGTGGCCTGCCGGCGCCACTGGCGGGTGCGGCGGTGTTTGCCTTGTCGGCAGCACTGTCGCTGTACCTGGCCGCGGCCAGTGCAGCGTATGCCGCCTGGCGTCGCGGCGGCGGCGGCGATGTGGCGCTTTTCGCCGCGCTGTGGCTGCTGGTGGAACTGGCCCGCGGCCTGCTCTTCACGGGCTTCCCCTGGGTGGCATCGGGTTACGCGATGGTGGACGCACCGCTGGCCGCGCTGGCGCCCTGGCTCGGCGTCTACGGCATCGGCGCCTTGATGGCTGCGCTGGCAGCTGGCCTCGTGGTGGCGGCGCAGGCAGCACAGCGCGGTGCCGGCGTGCGTGGCGCCGCACTCGCGCTCGCCGCGCCATTGGCCGTGCTGCTGGCGGCCGTGGCGGTGCCGGCCGACTTCACCCGGCCCGCTGGCACGCTGCAAGTCGCGCTGCTGCAAACCAACGTCGCGCAGGACGAGAAGTTCGCCGCCGACCACATGCCCGAGGCGCTGGCCTGGGTGGCGCGTGAACTGCTCGCGGCCAAGGCCGACCTCGTCGTGGCGCCTGAGACCGCCGTGCCGCTGCTGCCCGATCAGCTGACCGAGTTCGCCCCCGGCTACTGGCAGCTGCTGCAAGAGCGCTTCCGCGAGCGTGGCGCGGCGCTGGTGGGCGTGCCGCTGGGTGACTACGAGCGCGGCTACACCAACAGCGTGGCGGGCCTATCGGCGGGGCCGGAGTACCGCTACGACAAACACCATCTCGTGCCTTTCGGCGAGTTCATCCCCACCGGCTTTCGATGGTTCACGCAACTGATGAACATCCCGTTGGGCGACTTCAACCGCGGCGGCCTGACCCAGCCCTCGTTCGACGTCGCCGGGCAGAGGGTCGCGCCCAACATCTGCTACGAAGACCTCTTCGGCGAAGAACTCGCGCAGCGCTTTGCCAGCGCCGCTGGCGCGCCCACGGTGCTGGCCAACATCAGCAACATCGGCTGGTTCGGCAACAGCATTGCGATACCGCAGCACCTGAACATCTCGCGGCTGCGCACGCTGGAGCTTCAGCGGCCGATGCTGCGCGCTACCAACACCGGTGCCACGGCCGTCATCGACCACCGCGGCGTGGTCACGGCCGCGCTGGCGCCGCACACGCGCGGCGTCTTGCAGGCCACGGTGCAGGGGCGCGAGGGCCGCACACCGTTTGCCGTGTGGGCGGCAGCGGCGGGGCTGTGGCCGCTGGTGGGCGCGGCGCTGGCCATCGTCGGCTGGGCTGCGCTGCGCGCCCGCCGCCAAGCTCGCGCCCGGGAATCGCGCCGGTGATCGCGCCTATGTTGCTGCCAAGCCCAGCCCGTAAACTCAACCGTCCCTCTTCGGCGCGCCCACGACCCCATGCTGACCTTCCAGCAGATCATCCTCAAACTGCAGAGCTACTGGGACGCACAAGGCTGTGCCTTGCTGCAGCCCTACGACATGGAAGTCGGCGCCGGCACCAGCCACACCGCCACCTTTCTGCGCGCCCTCGGGCCTGAGCCCTGGAAAGCCGCGTACGTGCAGCCCAGCCGTCGCCCGAAAGACGGGCGCTACGGCCACAACCCCAACCGCCTGCAGCATTACTACCAGTACCAAGTGGTGATGAAGCCGGCGCCGGCCAATATCCTGGAGCTTTACCTGGGCAGCCTGGAAGCCCTGGGCTTCGACCTCAAGAGCAACGACGTGCGTTTCGTCGAGGACGACTGGGAGAACCCCACGCTCGGCGCCTGGGGCCTGGGCTGGGAGGTCTGGCTGAACGGCATGGAAGTCACGCAGTTCACGTACTTCCAGCAGGTGGGCGGCATCGACTGCAAGCCCATCACCGGCGAGATCACCTACGGCCTGGAGCGCCTGGCGATGTACCTGCAAGGCGTGGACAGCGTGTACGACCTGCAGTGGACCGAGACCTTGAAGTACCGGGACGTCTACCACCAGAACGAGGTGGAGCAGAGCGCCTACAACTTCGAGCACAGCGATGTCGACTTCCTGCTGCTGGCTTTCAACGCGCATGAGAAGCAGGCCCAGTACCTGATGACGCAGAGCCTGGCCCTGCCCGCCTATGAACAGGTGTTGAAGGCCGCGCACAGCTTCAACCTGCTGGACGCACGCGGCGCCATCAGCGTGACGGAGCGCGCGGCTTATATCGGCCGCATCCGCAACCTGGCGCGCAGCGTCGCGCACAGCTATCTTGACAGCCGCGCCCGCCTGGGCTTCCCGATGGCGCCCAAAGCCTGGGCCGACGAGGTGCTCGTGAAGATGGCCGAACAAGCGGCAAAGCAAACCGCAAAGCAGGCCGCCTGACCATGCACCCAGAAGAAAAGAACCTGCTTGTCGAGCTCTTCGTAGAGGAGCTGCCGCCCAAGGCCTTGAAGAAACTCGGCGAGGCTTTTGCGCAGTTGCTGTCCGACGGCCTGAAGGCCCAGGGTCTGGCGCCGGCCACTGCACTGGTGGCCTCGTTTGCCTCACCGCGCCGCCTGGCCGTGCATGTGAGCCATGTGGTACCTAAGGCCGCCGACAAGGCGCAGCAGACCAAGCTGATGCCGGTGGCAGTGGCTCTGGCTGCCGACGGCCAGCCCACGCCCGCGCTGCTGAAGAAGCTGGCCGGCCTGGGCCTGGATGCACAGGTGCTGCCGCAGCTGAAGCGCGCGTCCGACGGCAAGGCCGAGGCGCTGTTTCTCGACAGCGTGGTACCCGGCGCCACGCTGGCCGAGGGCCTGCAGAAGGCGTTGGGCGAAGCGCTGGCGAAGCTGCCGATTCCGAAGGTCATGCAGTACCAGCTGGAGCACGGTCTGGGTGGCGAAGGCAGCGAAGGTTTCCAGCCCGGCTGGACCAGCGTGAACTTCGTGCGTCCGGCCCACGGCCTGGTGGCGCTGCATGGCGCGGAGGTGGTGCCGGTTTCGGCGCTGGGCCTGCAGGCCAGCCGCAGCACGCGCGGCCACCGCTTCGAGGCGCCGCAGCCCACCGTGGTGCTGCGCGACGCCGACAGCTACGCCAGCCAGCTGCTGGACGAGGGCGCCGTCATCGCCAGCTTCGCGGCACGGCGCGCCGAGATCGTGCGCCAGCTCTCGGCAGCCGCAGCGCGAGAAGGCCTGCGTCCGATCGAAGACGAGGCCTTGCTCGACGAGGTGACGGGCCTCGTCGAGCGGCCGAACGTGCTGCTGTGCCGCTTCGAGCCCGAGTTCCTGGCGGTGCCGCAGGAATGCCTGATCCTGACGATGAAGGCCAACCAGAAGTACTTCCCGCTGCTGGGGGCCGATGGCCGCCTGACGGAACGCTTTCTGGTGGTCAGCAACATCAGCCCGGCCGACCCGTCGCAGGTGATCGGTGGCAACGAACGCGTCGTGCGCCCGCGCCTGGCCGACGCCAAGTTCTTCTTCGACCAGGACCGCAAACGCACGCTGGAAAGCCGCGTGCCGCAACTCGCCCAGGTGGTCTACCACGGCAAGCTCGGAAGCCAGGGTGAGCGTGCAGAACGTGTGCGCGCCATCGCGCACGCCGTCGTCAACCAGCTGCGTCTGGCCACGCTGCCCTACACGGTGGAAGCCAAGGACAGCTTCGACGTGCTGGACAGCAAGGTGCAGCAAGCGGCCTTGCTGGCCAAGACAGAT
>Ga0209591_10008540_pt1 | contig 11161 bp, 8 predicted proteins | sample MAT01_FD_187207 | JGI IMG/M metagenome (GOLD analysis project Ga0209591, IMG submission 187207) | Freshwater microbial communities from Lake Fryxell liftoff mats and glacier meltwater in Antarctica - MAT-01 (SPAdes) (version 2) | ecosystem: Environmental > Aquatic > Freshwater > Ice > Liftoff...
ACGCCGAGCACCTCGACGGGAGCCAATGTACGGAGTGGAACGCCGCTGCGCAGGTCAGGTCGTCGGACCGGCGTGATCGTCGCCGGCGGTGTGCTCGCGGTCGCCGCCGTGGTCGGGTTAGGGAGCGATGTCGGGCTCTTTGCCATGTCGGCACGCGGAGGCGTCGTGCGGGCGGTGACCGACACGACCAAGCCGGAGTGGGCGCGATTCCCGCTCCTGTTGCCGGACGGGAAGACCGTGCTCGTGGCCACCGGGACCCGAGACCTCATGCGTCTGGTGGCGGTGTCACTCAAAGATGGACGCATCGCGGAAACCGGCGTGCGCACCGCGCAGGCGCTTGGCATCGTGGAGGGCCAACTGCTCGTGCAGTCGGATGGAGGTGACCTCTCCGCAATTCCTTTTGATGTGAACTCCGGCAAGTCCACCGGCGAACCACTGCCCATTGCCCGCGCCGTCGAGGGTGTGGGCCTTTCCGCGTCGGGGACGCTCGCGTATCGCCCTGGGTATTCCGCCTTTCACCTCGCGCTCGCGGGAGGCGGCGCCGACAAGGTACTGCGTTCCGACTAAGCGACGTACCGGAACCCGCGCTTCTCGCCGAACGGACAGCGCATCGCCGTGTCGATCCGGAACGGCGATCGCGAGGACATCTGGATTCTCGATCGCGCGGCCGGCACGTTCACGCGACTCACCACCGAAGGCCTGAACGGCGCGCCGGAATGGACCGCAGACGGGAGGCGAGTGCTGTATAAGACGGTGCGCACGGGTGGTGTCGACGATGGGCCCACCGGCACCATTCGCATCATGTGGCAACGGATCGATGGCAGTGCGCCCGCCGAAGTACTGTTCGAAACCGAGCCGGCACTCAATGAAGCCGTGCTGTCGGCCGATGAACGTTGGCTGGTGGTGCGCACCGCACCTGGCGGCAAGACACCACGCGATATCTTCGCGGTGGACCTCAAAGGTGACCGCGCGCTCCGCCCCCTGGCCACCGGACCGACCTCGGAAATCATGCCGCGCCTCTCGCCCGATGGGCGATGGCTCGCCTATCAGTCGGACCAAGGCGGTCGCGCCGAGATTTACGTGCGCCCCTTCCCGGGTGACGGCGCGCGCGTGCAGGTCAGCAACGAGGGCGGCAGCGAACCACTCTGGGACGCGAGCGGGCGCACGCTGTATTACCGCGCACCAGGGGCATCACGGCGGTTGCACTGTCACCCGGTGCTTCGCTCGGCACCGAGATCGCGCTGGGCGCGCGCCGACTCGTGCTCCCCAGCAGCGAGGCCGCCGATCCCACGCATCCGTCGTACGACGTGTCGCCCGACGGCAAACAGTTTCTCGTGCTGCGCCCCGCGGGCGGTGAGGCCAAGGCCATCGTGATTCACAACTGGCGTCGCGAACTGCGCGAGTTGGTGCAGCGGGGGCGGCCCAAGTGACCGCGCGCGGTATCTTATCCCGCACACTCCTCTTGCTGCCGACATGAACGATTTCGCCGCGACGCTCGCCTCCGTACTCGGTACCGCCTATCGCCTCGAGCGAGAACTGGGCGGTGGCGGGATGAGTCGTGTGTTCCTGGCCGAGGAAACCGCGCTCGGGCGGCGGGTGGTGATCAAGGTGCTCCCGCCCGATACAGTGGCGAGCGTGAACGCCGACCGGTTCCGTCGCGAGATTCAGCTGGCGGCGCAACTACAGCATCCGGCTATTGTGCCATTGCTCACCGCCGGCACAGGCAACGGGCTGCTGTGGTTCGCGATGCCCTTCGTGGAGGGGTCGTCGCTGCGTGCCAAACTCGCGCGGACCGCACAGCTGCCCATCGACGAGGCCGTGCGGGCCTGGCGCGACCTGCTCGAAGCGCTGGAGTACGCGCACGAGCACAACGTGGTGCACCGCGACATCAAGCCCGAAAACATCATGCTGAGCGGGCGCCACGCGGTGGTGCTCGACTTCGGCGTCGCCAAGGCGGTGTCGGCCTCCACCGGCGTGAACGCGATGGGCATGACCGGCCTCGGCATGGCCATCGGCACACCGGCCTACATGGCGCCGGAGCAGATCGCCGGTGAAACGAATTCCGACGGCCGGCTCGATCTGTACGCCGCCGGGCTCGTGATGTACGAGATGCTCACGGGACGCGGCCCCTTCGAGGCCACGACCGCCAGCGAGATCATGGCGGCCCACATTGCCAAAGCGCCGGCGCCACTCGGCACGCTCCGCTCTGGTGTGCCCGCGTTGCTCGAGCAGCTGGTGATGCAGTGCCTTGAAAAGAGCCCGTCGGAGCGGCCACGCTCGGCGGCCGATGTGCTGCAGGCGCTCGACGCCATGAGCGCCGAGCTGTCGGGGGCCCGCACACCGTCGGAGACCACGAGTCCGGGGCGCGGCACCGGTTCCGCCGTTGGCTCCGCCCCCACCCGCAGCGCGCGCTCGCGCCGCGCTTTCATCGCGGTGAGTGCCGTGCTCGTGCTGGGCGCTGCGGCGATTGGGGGAAACACGTATCGCGTGAAACGCAACGATGCCATCGCCCGTCTGGGGCTCACCCTGGCCGATTCGTCGCGTCTCGCCGCGCTGTTCATGCCCACCGTGCACGACCCAGCCGACAGCGTGCTCGCCCGCAATCTCGCCGGCGCGTTGCTCAACGCCGCACAAAGCGACAAGCGCATTCTGCCACTCGGCGAAGTACGCGCCAGTTCCATCGCCGTCTCCTTGGGGCTTGAGCCCGGAACCATCAGCAAGGATACTCTCGTCGCACTGGCGCGGGATATGGGACTGCACACCACCGTGCAGGCCAGCGTCGCGCGGGTAGGCAACGGTTTCCTGCTTAGCAGTGAAGCGCACGCCACGGTCAACGACAGTGCCCTCTTTCGGGCCGCAGTGACCGCGGCCGATGTGGCGGCGGTCGCTTGCAGCAGAACGCCGGCGTTATGGCGCGCGACGCGCTGCACGCCGCCGTCGTGATGCACGAAGGGTTCGACGCGATCTGCAGCTACGATCGTGACTTCGATGCGATCACCACGATCACGCGTGTCGAGCCGTGACCGGTGGGCGAGCCACCGCCGTGAGCGCTATCTTTCCCCTATGACGACACCCACCTCGGCTCAACAGCGCGCCTGGATGGCGCAGTGGCGCTCTGCTGCCAAGGAGCTCGCGCGCGTTGGGCAGGCAGAATTGGAGCACGTGGACCGCGGACGGGTCGCGGCCGACCTCGAAGACGCGTGCGTGGCATCTGCGCTTGCAGCCCGGTTGTTGCCGCAGACGTCGGGCTTGATCGATCAGCAGCGATGGCTGCATCATCGGATGCGCTCGTGAATACGTTGTTCCAAGCGGGAGCACGCGTCCAGCAACGTTTCGAACGCCACGGCTGGAAGTTCTGCTTCATTGGCGGCGTGGCCAATTTTCGCTGGGGCACACCGCGTCTCACGAACGACCTCGACCTGACATTGCTCACGGGGTTTGGCGGTGAGGCGGAGTATACGGCGGCACTGCTCGCCGAGTTCGACAGCCGCATCAGCGATGCCGCCGCGTTCGCAGTACGAAATAGAGTGCTGTTGCTGCGCACGCCCGACGGTTTCGGGGTCGACGTCGCGCTTGGTGCGATGCCGTTCGAATCCAGCGCCATCGAACGCTCATCAAACGTCGAACTGGTACCGGGCGCCACGCTGCGTACCTGCTCCGCGGAAGACCTCATCGTTCACAAAGCGTTCGCGGCACGTCCGCAGGATTGGGTCGATATCGAGGGCGTACTCCTCAAACAGCGCGGACAGTTGCAGTGGCCACAAATTTGGTCCGATCTTGGCGAGCTTGCTGAGCTCAAGGGAGCACCAGAACTGTTGACGGAGCTTACTCGGATCGCCACGCGAGCGGAGGCCGTTGTCGGTCCGTTTCCCCACGCCCGACCGTAGATGGTGCTCACCAGACCTCGTGCCACTCTCGTGCGTCAGCGATGACCGACCTCCGCACCCAACTCCAAGCCACCCTCGGCGACGGCTACACCCTCGAGCGCGAGCTCGGCGGCGGTGGCATGTCGCGTGTGTTCGTCGCGCATGAGAACGCGCTCGGCCGCACGGTGGTCGTAAAGGTGATCGCGCCCGAACTGGCAGAAGGCGTGAGCGCCGAGCGTTTTGCGCGAGAAGTGAAGCTGGCGGCGCGGCTGCAGCAGGCCAACATCGTGCCCGTACTCAGTACCGGAAGCAGTACCGGGGGCTCGGGCACGCTGCCGTACTACACCATGCCCTTCGTGACGGGAGAATCGTTGCGCGCGCGATTGGCCAGCAGCCCCGCACTCACGGTATCGCAGTCGCTCAGCATTTTGCGCAACGTGGCCCGCGCGTTGGCGTATGCGCATACGCAGGGCGTAGTGCATCGCGACATCAAGCCGGAGAACATCCTGCTGTCCGGCGGGACAGCGGTCGTCACCGACTTCGGGATCGCGAAAGCGCTGAGTGCGTCGCGCACGCACGACGGCCAGGCCAGTGCCGGCACCAGCGCGTCGCTCACGCAGGCCGGCGGATCCATCGGCACACCAGCCTACATGGCCCCCGAGCAAGCGGTCGGCGGCGACGTCGATCAGCGCGCGGATATCTACGCGTGGGGTGTGTTGGCCTACGAACTGCTCACTGGCGCGCATCCGTTTGCGGGCAAGACCAACGCCGGTCAGATGATCGCGGCGCATCTCTCGGAAACGCCGGTGTCGCTCACGCAACGCAACGCTGCCATACCCGCGTCGCTCGATGCACTCGTGCTGCGCTGTCTGGCCAAGGATGCCGCGCATCGGCCGGCGAACGCCGAGGAAGTGTTGCAGTCGCTCGACGCGGTGGCGACGCCGAGCACCTCGACGGGAGCCAATGTACGGAGTGGAACGCCGCTGCGCAGGTCAGGTCGTCGGACCGGCGTGATCGTCGCCGGCGGTGTGCTCGCGGTCGCCGCCGTGGTCGGGTTTCTGATGAAGCGCACGACCGACACCGCGTCGCCGTCTCCAGTGAGCGCGGCAACGAATACAAGCACAACCACCACCGCATCCAATCGCTCGATCGCCGTCTTACCGCTCGCCAACCTGAGCGGCGACAAGGCCGATGATTTCTTCGGCATTGGCTTGGCCGAAGAGATGACGCGTGCACTATCCAAGACCGGCCTGCGCGTGATCGGGCGTTCGAGTGCGGGCGCGTTGCAGGCCCGCGGTCTCGATGAATCCGCCATCGCACGCGAACTGGGCGTGGGGTCACTGCTCACCGGCAGCGTGCAGCGCGCGGCGGGACAGGTGCGCGTGAATGTGTCGCTGGTCTCGGCGGTCGACGGTGCGGTCACCTGGACCGAAAAGTACGATCGGCCGCTCACCAACGTTTTTGCGCTGCAGGACGAAATCGCGCGTGCTGTCGCGACCAAGCTGCTGGGTGCGCTCGGTGGTGCGCGTACCACAGCGACACGCGTTGAAACCGCCGATCCCGAGGCCTACGCCTGGTATCTGCAGGGGCAGGTGCTGTTCGGCCGTCGGACCGCGCAGGCGGTCCGTCAGTCCATCGCGCTGTTCGAGCGGGCCGTGGCGCGCGATCCATCGTTCGCACGAGCGCAGGGCGCGCTGGCGTTGGCCATCTCGGCGATCCCTTTCTACGAACAGGGAACGGCGCGCACTACCGCACCGCTCGCAATCGCCGCGGCGCGCCGGGCAATCGTCCTCGACTCAACGGTGGCGGAAGCATGGGGGGCGATTGCGTCCGCGAAGTCGAGCCTGTGGGAGAATCGCGAGGCCGACGCGAACTACCGTCGAGCGCAGATGCTCGACTCCAGCATCGCCACGCTCTGGGGTTGGCACGCGCTGACTCTCATTCATGTAGGCCGCTTCGAGGAAGCCCGTGATCGGATCGCGCGTGCGCGAGCGGCGGAGCCGGCGTCGTTGATCGCACGCACATGGGCTGCGCAGCTGCTCATGACCGAACGTCGCTATCGCGAGGCCGACTCCGCCACCCGCGTGATTCTGTCCATGGACTCCACGTACGCGTTGGCGCGGGACGCTCGCGGCGAGGTGCTGAGTTATCTCGGCAAGCACGACGATGCGATTGCTGTGCTCACGCGAAACCTGGAACAGCTGCCCACGGATCGCCCGAATCAGACCGAGGGCATTCTCGCCTACGTGCTGGCGCGTGCCGGTAAGCCAGCCGAAGCGCGCCGGGCGATGGAGCATCTGCGCCGCGTGAACGGCGGCGAGCTGCCGGCCATGGCCGTGCTGGCCGCGACGCTGGAGCTGCTCGGCGACCATGCGGGCGCGCTGGTCATGATTGAACGCGCCGTGAAGCAACCGGACAACTGGTTGCAGATGTACAATCGCGCCGAGCGGTACGATGCGTTGCGTCGCGATCCGCGGGCGGATGCGATCATGAAGAGCATCGAACAGTGACTGACCTCCGCGCCCAACTCCAAGCCACCCTCGGCAGCGGCTATACCCTCGAGCGCGAACTCGGTGGCGGTGGCATGTCGCGCGTGTTCGTAGCACGCGAGAACGCACTCGGGCGCGAGGTCGTGGTGAAGGTACTTTCGCCCGAACTCGCGGCCGGCGTGAGCGCTGACCGCTTCGCGCGCGAGATCAAACTGGCGGCGGCGCTGCAGGAACCGCACATCGTGCCGGTGCTCGCGGCCGGCGCGACACGTGAAGGATTGCCGTATTACACCATGCCATATGTGCGCGGCGATTCGCTGCGCGCCCGACTGCTGAACGGCCCCGTTTTGCTTGGCGATGCACTCGGCATTCTGCGCAACATCGCGCAGGCGCTGGCCTATGCGCACGACCGCGGCATCGTGCATCGCGACATCAAACCCGAGAACGTGCTGTTGTCGAGCGGCACCGCGGTCGTCACCGACTTCGGCATCGCGAAGGCACTCTCGGCGTCAAGCACGCTTACGGCAGGCAATACGCCGGGCAACACGCTCACATCCGTGGGGATGTCCATCGGCACGCCGGCGTACATGGCGCCCGAGCAGGCGGTGGGCGACGAGAACACCGACGCGCGCGCCGATCTGTACGCGTGGGGCGTGGTCGCGTACGAACTGCTCGCGGGTGCGCACCCGTTTGCGCACTGCACTTCGGCGCAGGCACTGGTGACCGCGCATATTGCGGAGACACCGCGCGCGCTGTCCGACGTGCAGCCAACGATCCCGCGCGATGTGTCGGCGCTGGTAATGCAGTGCTTGGCCAAGGACCCGCTGCAACGCCCGCTCAACGCGCACGCCGTGCTCGAACGGCTCAGCACCATTGCCACCCCCCACGCCAATCAGATCCACCGCAGTTCGACGCGACCGCTGCAGCTCAGATTCGTTGTGCCCGTTCTCGCGGCGCTGATCGCCGTCGTTGGGTGGTGGGCCACGCGCGATCGCGCACCGGCATCGTCGGGCGCCACGAGTCGCGTGAGTTCCATCGCCGTGCTGCCGTTCGCCGATTTGAGCGCCGATCGCAGCAGCGGATACCTGGGCGACGGCGTGGCCGAAACGCTGATCAACGCACTCTCGAAAGTGCCCGGCCTCACGGTGTCGGCCCGCACGTCGGCATTCTCCTTGCGCGATCAGCAGAACGATCTGCGGGCGATCGGGAAGCAGTTGGGCGTGTCCGCGGTGCTCACCGGCAGCATTCAGCGTGCTGGCGATCAGTTGCGCATTACCGCGCGCGCGGTGCGTATTGCGAACGATTCGATTCTCTGGTCGCAGAATTTCGATCGTCCGGCGTCCGACATCTTTGCGGTGCAGGACGAGGTCGCGCGTGCCGTCGTCACGGCGCTTCGTCTGACGCTGGACGCCGTGCCCGATTCGACCCGCAACGTCGGCGCCACCGCTAACCTTGCGGCGTACGAAGCGTATGCCTTGGGACGCTATCACTGGAATCTGCGCACCACCGCGGGCATGATTCAGGCGACAGCCGCCTTCAAGAAATCCATCGCCGCCGACTCCAATTACGCGCGCGCGTGGTCAGGGCTGGCCGACGCGTATGCGCTATCATTACCGGGTGAATACAGCGTGCCGGGCGTGACCGCCGATTCCATTCTCCCCCTGGCAGAAGCCGCCGCGCGACGCGCGATCGCGCTGGCCCCGACGCTCGGTGAGGCCTACGCGTCCCTGGGCCAAGTGCTCAATAAGGTCCACCGTGACGCGGAAAGCCTTGCCGTGGCCGAGCGCGGCATCGCGCTCAGCCCGGCATACGCCACGGGGCACCAGTGGTACAGCTACGGACTCATGTCCAATGGTCGATGGGACGAGGGCATTCGCGAGATGGAAGCCGCGCACAAACTCGATCCGCTGGCTCACGTCATCACCTTGTCGTTAGCGATCGCCTACGACGGCGCAGAGCGGTTTGCCGACGCATCGCCGCTGTATGCGCAGGGACTCGCGCAGCAACCGCAGGCATGGTACGCGTGGAGGTTCCGTTTCTGGCACGAGCTCGCGCTGAAGCGGTACGACGAGGCGGCTGCCGCACTGCTCATGGCGCTCAAGAATCCGGCCACGGACAGGTACGAGGAGCTGGCTCGACTCGCGCCGCGTTGGATCAACCCCGGCACGCGCGCGGCCGCCACCGACTCGCTGATTGCCACCGGCCCAGTCTTCGCAGCCCTCGCGCTCGCGCTCGCGATGCGCAGCGATAGCGTCGCGGTGGCCGTGATGGAGCGCGCGGTGCGCGACCCCCGACAGGTGGAAGCGCGATCCGCTTGGGGGATGTACGCGCTTCTCGGCCCGCGCTTGCGTGTCGATCCCCGCCTGAAGCAAGCGTTTCGCGCGCTCGGCTTCCCCGACGTCATCGCAAGTAAGTGACGTGAGCGATCTCCGTACTCGGGCGCGCGCACGCAGGGAGTGATGAACTACGTCCTCCACTTGAGCACTTGTCTTTAATACTGTATATTTTCTTCATATACTCATAAATTGAGGGTGTCGTGGCGGTCAACATCAAGAACGAACGGGTCGAGCGGCTCCTCGATGAGGTCGCGGCTATGACTGGTGAGACCAAGACGGAGGCCGTTCGCCGTGCCCTCGAGGAGCGCCGCGATCGCCTCGCGCGCAGCGCCACGGAGCTCAATCCGGTCGACCGTTTGCGTCGCGTGTTGGAACGCGAGATCTGGCCGAGCATTCCGGCCTCGGTTCGCGGCACGCGGTTAACGAAGGCGGAAGAAGAGCGCATCCTGGGCTACGGTCCGGACGGCGCATGATTCTCGACAGTTCGGCGCTGGTGGCCATCGTGCTACAGGAGCCAGACGCAGAACGATTGCTGGAACGCATGAGCGGCGCGACGCATCTCGCCATTGGCGCGGCAACGCTGCTTGAAACCGGCATCGTGTTGTCGGCACGACTCAACGAGGACGCGCGCGGACTGCTGGCCCGTCTCCTCCAGGAGAGTCGCATCACCGTGCTGCACGTGACGGAGGCGCATTTCGGGGTCGCGATGGACGCGTGGCTGCGCTACGGTCGGGGGCGCCATCGTGCTGCTCTCAACTTCGGCGATTGCCTGTCGTACGCGATGTCGGTGGTGGCCGGGGAACCGTTGTTGTGCGTTGGTGACGACTTCCCGCAAACGGACTGTGTGCTCGCATGATCGCATCGGCATGAGCACCCTCACGGAGTACCGGCAGCAGTACCGGAGTCTCGGTCACGCTGGCCGTACTACACAACTCCGTTTGTGACCGGGGAATCGCTGCGCGTGCGAAAGCGCGGTCGCTGACCCGGCGAGGGCCGGCGGAATCACGGTGCATCACCTCCCACCCCGGTGATGCCGCGCGATCTCCGCCTCGCTCAGACGCAGGAACCGCGCGGCGTTGTTGTAGAAAATGTCGCGCTTCTGCTGCGCGGTGAGAAACGACGCGCTCTCGATCGCCTCTATGGCGCGCTCAATACCGGCGGGCCACTGCATCTGGTCGGAACCGAACATCACCCGCTTGTGAAACCCGGTGCGCACAATGCGCTCGAGCCACCCGTGGAACTCGGCGCGTGGCAGCACCATCGCAATCACCCCCACGTCGACGTGAAGCTGCGGGTGCGCATAAAACATGGCCAGCAGCTCATCCAGCATCGGCCAGCCAGCGTGCATGAGGTACACGCGCAGCTTGGGATGTTTCACGAGCACTTCTTCCATGGTGAGCGGCGAGTGCATGCGTGCCCGGTAGCCGGCGGCGCCCATGTACATCACGCCCGGTGGGCCGGTGCCCACGTGGATGCCCACGGGGATGTCGAGCTGCTCTGCGAGCTCCCAGTACGGCGCCAGGCGCTCATCGGTAGGCAAGATCCCGGCGTACTGTGTGCCCACTTCGCCCATGGCCTTGTATGGCCCGTTCGCGAAGGCGTCGCGCGCCTTCTCGAGGCTGGGCACGATGGTGCCCTTGGCGCCGCCATTCACTGACAGCGATGCCGTGAAGCGGTGCGGCGCGGCGGCCAGCCACGTGGGCATGTTCTTCTGAGCGCCGCTAATCAGGGCGAAGATGTTGCGGCGTTCGACCACCTCGAGGGTTTGCGCCAGGAGCGCGGAATCGGTAAGCGGCGACCACACGGGGTTTGCGCACTGCGGATTCTTGAGCACCCGCATGAAGGCCATCGGATACGGCTCACGCTGATCCCACGTGGGCCACTCGACGAACGGCATGCACAGTGCGATCGGTGGCGGCCCCTGGTCATCGGCGGAGGTCGCGTGGAGGTGCACGTCGATGATCGGCGGTGGTGGCGATTGCGCGACCGCGCGGTTGGTGGCGATGGCGCCGACGACAAACAGGGCAGCGCGCACAGTGAGCTGAAACTCGCGACGGAAAAACATGGCGGAACCTCGGTGGGGCGGGATATGGTTCGAGTGTGGGCGGCGGCACCTCTGTCTCCTACACGCCGTGTCCGGACTATTTGGCTCATTCGCGTCGTCGCCCCGTTTCCCCACGTATGTCCACTGACCCCCTCCCCACGATTGACGCCTTGCTGCCTGTCGTGTACGACGAGCTGCGGCAGCTGGCTCGTCGCCAGCGCTCGGGTTGGCAAGGGGACTTCACACTCGACACCACAGCGCTCGTGCACGAGGCGTGGCTCAAGTTGGGGCGTGGAACCGATTGGACCTTTGAAAGTCGGGCGCATTTTTTGGGCGTCGCCGCGCAGGCCATGCGACATCTTCTGTGTGACTACGCGCGCGATCGGCGTCGTCTCAAGCGCGGCGGCGACGCCACGCGCCTGCCGC
>Ga0209591_10008548_pt1 | contig 11153 bp, 11 predicted proteins | sample MAT01_FD_187207 | JGI IMG/M metagenome (GOLD analysis project Ga0209591, IMG submission 187207) | Freshwater microbial communities from Lake Fryxell liftoff mats and glacier meltwater in Antarctica - MAT-01 (SPAdes) (version 2) | ecosystem: Environmental > Aquatic > Freshwater > Ice > Liftoff...
GGCGGTGTTGGCCAGACTCATCACGATCCGCCGGAGGGTTCCCAAGATGCGCGCGGGCCTGGGAGTGCGGACCCGGCTGCGGTCCTCGCCCAGGGTGATGTCCAGGCAAGGGTGCAGGCGGCTTTCAATGACCCGGTAGCCGCGCTTGAGCTTCAACATGCCTTGGGCTTGCAACTCCTCCAGAGTCAGACTGCTGAGCAGATAAACCACTTCCCGACACCATTTACGCCGACGCCGGACCCGGTCCGCCAGGCGGTCCGCCAGGCGCGCTCCGGGGAAGCCCACCTGGCTGGGGGTGACTTCCAGGCACTCCAGCGAGCGGATCTCCAAGCGGGCGCAGTTGCGCTCCCGTTTCATCACCCGGGTCTGCGCCGTGGGTCGAGGGGGAAAAGGCCTGTTTTACAAACAGGCCTGCCAACGTCTGGTGCACGGTCTTCTGATTCCCTTGGACCGTGAGGAGATAGTCACCGCCTTGCTGGTGGAGGATTTGTCGGGCGGTTTCATCCTGCGTGTGGAGCGCATCGGCCAGCACGATCTTACCGACCAGGTCCAGAGGGCGCAGCAGTTGGCGCCCGGCCGGGATTTCGTTGCTCTTGGACTGGGTGAGGACACTCCCCAGAAAGCGCCCTGTGGAGTTGACCGCATTGACGATCTCCACTCCGCCAGGGCGGACCTTTTTGCCGTCGATGATCACGACCCGATCCTGCGCTGGCCCCAGAATCTGATCCTGCCACCGCAACAGCAACCCCTCCAGGGCGTCCTCATCCACGGCCCGCAAGACGCGGCCAAAGGTCGTTTTTCGGGGATGCCGGTACTCGCCTCCGTGGACCTCCTGTCGAAATCCCAGGGCGCGGAGTTGTTCCTGACTCAAGGAGTCGGCGTAGTCGGCCAGATCCTCGGGGCCTCGCATCACCCCTTGCGCCGAGGCCATGACCATCAGGCAGAGCATCCCCTCCACCGGATAGGCCAGGGACTGCGCTCGACGAAACTCCGGAATCTCAGCGCGCACCATCTCCTTCAGGCTGAGGATCTGATCCTTTCGGGCCGTACACCGCGGCTTCACCCCCGCTTCGACCGGAGCCCAGGCCGCTGGCAACTCAGCGGCTCGCAGGTGGACGCGGGCTTTGGGAACCAGTTCCCGAATCCAGATCTGCTTAGGCGCATCGTGTTTCTGGTAAAAATCGTCCGCATCCCGTTTCCAGCCCGCGGTGCGGCCCAAGTGCACCCAGCCACTCACTTTGTAGGCGGTCCCCTGATAGAAGCGGGGATCGACGAAGGTCTCGACCAAGGCGATGGGGTGTCCCCAGCGCTTTTCCCAGTCCGGGGAGAGTTGCTGGAGCATGAACTTCATGAAGCGGCTGATGAGATTGGGCGAGTGGTGATCGGGCAGCACCAGCAGGCCGGAATTGTTGGCCAGCAACCCCAGCCGCCGTCGGCACTGTTCGGGGCTCCAGCCAATGAAGGCATCCCGATCCTTGAGGTGGAAGGCCGCCGAACTCCAGGTGGCCACCGCCAGCCACTCACCCCTACAAATCAGGGCATAGCGCAGATGCTCCCCCATCAGCGTGACGTTGTGGAGATAGTGATGATCACGGATCGCCTGGTCGCAACGGAGGATCTCCTCCGGCTCACTCAACAGCCGCAGGTAACAATGATCCAGGATCTGTTGTTCGTCCTTGGAAAGCTCACGCCGCTGGTTCTTGCCCATCACCGCAGTGTTAAAAAATGCGCTGCGGATATTCCGAAGAATCCACTAAATCCCTCCACCCCAGCCTCCCCTCCAGGAGGACGGACGCGTCCTGCCCCAGCGGGAGCTCGGCCACCATCTGTCGGGTGGCAGCATTCCAAAGTCGCAATGTCAGTTGAGGCAGCCCGGAGGGGGAAACAGTGGAACTCACCAAGGCCAGGATCGAGCCCGAGGGAGAGAAGGCGGCGCGGGCGAACGATTCATTTTCCGCCAGCCGCACCAGCTCTTTTCGGGTCCGTAAATCCCATATCGTCACACCCCGGCGGTGACGGACTCCCACGGCCAGCAAGTTGCCGTCGGGGGAAACCGCCAGTGTATTGATCTCGCTGGAGTCTTGGCAAAGGGTGGACAGGGCGTCGGAGCGGGTCTGCTGCCAGAGGTAACGCCACTCCCATCCGCGCAGATCTTTCTGGCCGGATTGCGGTCGCTGCCGGTTGAGCAGATCCAGCGCGCGGCCCAGATTGTTCCCGTCGAGCTGTTGCTTGGCGACGTTCATGTCCGACGCGTAGGCGCGCTGACGGGCGACCAGTTCGGCGGCTTCGGCTTGACGGCGTGCCGCATCTGCCTGCTGACGAAGTTTCGCCTCGCTGGCCTGCGCCTCGACGGCTTGCGTTTTCGCCGCCAGAGCTTCCCGCTTCGCCCGTGTGGCCCGCACCGATTGCAATGTGCTAACAACGATGCCGAGCAACAAGGCGGCGGCCACCGCTGCCCCGGCTGCAAATACGAGCTTGTTCCGGCGAAAGGCCTTTTGGAATCTGTAAGCCGTGCTTGCCGGGCGGGCGAGGACGGGTTCATTATTGAGATGCCGCTTGAGGTCAGCGGCCAATCCATTGGCGGTGTCGTAACGCCGCGAGCGATCCTTCTCCAGACACTTCATCACGATCCAATCGAGATCACCGCGCAGCAGGTTCGCCAGTTTGGAAGTCTCGACCGAACGGCGCTTCGCGGTCGTCGTGAGTTCGTCACCCTGCAATGTCGCCAGCTTCGTGCTCAGACGTTGCGGCTCCTTCTCGCGAATCGTCTTGCGCATCGCGTCGATGCCCGAGGCCATCAGTTCCTTCGCATCGAACGGCGTGCTGCCGGCCAGCAGTTCGTAGAGCAATACGCCCAGGCTGTAGATGTCGCTGCGCGTGTCGAAGTCCAGCCCGCTCATCTCCGCCTGCTCCGGACTCATGTAGGCCGGCGTGCCGATGAACTGGTGCAACTGCGTATAGACCGTGCTGTCGGTCAACCGCCCTTCCGTCGCCTTGGCGATGCCGAAGTCGATCACCTTGGGCACCGGCACGCCGTCATGCAGCGTGACGAGGATGTTCGACGGCTTGATGTCGCGATGGATGATCCCCATTCTGGTGCGCGTGCTGGATGGCCTGGCAAACCTTGATGAAAAGCTCCAGTCGTGACTGGGTGGAGAGCTGCGCCTGATCGCAATAATCGGTGATGCGGATGCCGCTCACCAGTTCCATCACGAAGTAGGGCCGACCCACGTCGGTGGTGCCCGCATCGAGCACCTTGGCGATGTTCGGATGATCCATCATCGCCAACGCCTGCCGCTCCGCCTCGAACCGCGCCACGACCTGCTTGGTGTCCATGCCCAGCTTGATGACTTTCAGCGCCACGCGCCGCCGCACCGGCTCCCTTTGCTCCGCGACATACACCACGCCGCAACCGCCTTCGCCGACACGTTCCAGCAACTTGTAGCGACCCAACGTCTGGCCGACCGCTTCATCAAGTTCCTCCTTGATGGGCTAGACCTTTACGGTGGACTCGGCGTCCCCGGCCAGCTCCGAGGCTGGGCTTTCATGCGCCACGAGCAGCGCTTCGAGACGCTGGCGCAACGCCGCATCGCTTCCGCATTCGCGGTCGAGAAAGGCGGCGCGTTCGGCGACGGGTTTTGCCAGCGCCAAGGTAAAAAGTGCTTCTTCGTGAGATGGGTTCATGGTTCGAGAGTTTTGCATTGCTCGCCAGCTTATTTGCCGTCAATATGCTGGCGATGTTTGCACGGCAATATCCTGTTCCCGATCATTCGTTCTTCCTGTTGGGCCCGCGCGGCACGGGCAAAAGCACCTGGTTGCGGCAGGTGTTGCCGGACGCGCTGTGGTTCGACTTGCTCCGCACGCAAACGCTGCTCGGGCTGACCCGGCAGCCGGAGTCGTTTCGCCAGCAGGTCGAGGCGCGTCCGCGCGGAAGCTGGGTGGTGGTGGACGAGGTGCAGCGCCTGCCCAGTCTCCTGAACGAGGTTCACGCCTTGATCGCGGAGACCGGGCGCAAATACCGCTTCGCGTTGAGCGGCTCCAGTGCGCGCAAGCTCAAGCGGCTCGATGTCAATCTGCTCGCCGGTCGCGCCATCAACCGCCAGTTCTTCCCACTCACCGCCGCCGAACTGGATTACGATTTCGACCTCGACCGCGTGCTGCGCTTCGGCCTGCTGCCGCAGATCCACGCCGAGCCGACCCACGCGCTCGACGTGTTGGAGGCTTACGTGTCGAACTACATCCGCGAAGAAATCCAGCAGGAGGCGCTGGTGCGCAGCCTGGATTCGTTTGCCCGCTTTCTCGAAGTCGCCACGCTCATGAACGGCCAGATCGTCAACGTGGCCGGACTCGCCCGCGACGCCGCCGTCGCGCGGCCCACTGTGCAGGGCTACTTCGAGGTGCTGGTGGACACGCTCATCGGTTTCTGGCTACCGGCCTGGCAACGCCGCGCCAAGGTCAAGGAAGTTGCCAGCCCGAAGTTTTACCTCTTCGATCCCGGCGTGGCACGGGCACTCTCCGGACGCGCGCGGGAACCGTTGGAAGGAAGCGAGCGCGGCTTCCTGCTGGAGACCTGGGTGCTGCACGAGTTGCGCGCCGCGATGGCGTTTCACAACACTGGCGGGCAACTCCACTACTGGCGCACCCCGCACGGCAGCGAAGTGGATTTCATCTGGACGCGGGCCAAACGCGCCGTGGGCATCGAGATCAAGGCGTCGGAACGCTGGCGCTCGGAGTTCGGCGCTCCGCTGAAAGGGCTGTTGGAGGAAGGCATCGTTCAGAAAGGCTTCGGCGTTTACACCGGCACGGTGGAACTGAAGGACGGCCCGCTGCGCGTGCTGCCACTGCGCCGGTTCCTCAAGGCACTGGCCCAGGGTGTACTGTTTTCGTGAAGCAACGGAACACCGGACGAACCGGTTTAGCGCCAGTGCCAGCGCAAACATGGCTTCTTCGCGAGTGGGCTTCATGGCTGCTTCGTCTCCGTCGCTTTCGCGGCCTGCTGGAACGTGGCCAGTTTCTGTTTCCACTCGGCGGCTTGGGCGGGTTTGCCCGAGCGCTTCACGTTTGGCTCAACAACCTCACTGCGCTCCGATGCTCCCCGGATTCCGCGAGCCTCAGAGCGGACCGGCGTTCGCTGTTCACCAGGCTGGCGTCCGCCCTGTGTTTCTGCCGGGATCACGATGGTAAGGCCGCGCTCAGATGCCCACGTACCAAGCCCACCCATTCTTCGGGTTCCCCTTCTCACCGCCGTCGTCGAGTTCTTCCGTGACGACGATGCGCTGGAGATATTTCATGCTCTTGTATCCCAGTTGGCGCTCCACCCGCAGTCGCACTGGCGCCCCATGCGGGACGGGTAGGTCCCGTCCGTTCATGCCGTACGCCAGCAGGGTCTGAGGGTGCAGGGCGTCGAGCAGATCAATGCTGTCGGCCCAGTCATCGTACGAGTAGAAGCTGACGAACCGCGCGGTCGGGAGTAGGCCCGCCGCGTCCAGCACCCGGCTCAACGGCACGCCGGTCCATTCGCCGATGGCGGTCCAGCCTTCTTCGCAGACATGCTTCGTGATCTGCGTCCGTGAGGCAAACCGCTTGAGGTCCGCGAGCGAATAACTTCCCGGCCGGGCCACGAGGCCCTCGACCGACAGTCGCCAGTCCGCAAAACCGCCGTCCTGCAAACGCCGGTAAGTCTCGCTGCATTTGGGTTTGCCAGCCTCGCCCGGGTCGGTCGTGCCGGTGGCGGGAAAAGAGGAGATGTCGTGGTGACTGTATTCCCGCGCCAACGCTTGCTCCGGCAAGAGGGCGCGATGGGCGGCATACGTGAGATTGTCGCCCCAGCGCAAGAGATTGCCGTAGGTCGGAGGTAGTTTTTTGGAGCAGCCGGGGAGGAGCAGTCCGCCGACGGAAGCCAGTCCGGCGATGAGCGCTTTACGTCGAGTGATCAGTTGGTTGGTTTTCATGTCGTTCTCCGAAAGTCATGGCGCGCATTTGGCGTTTGAATCCTGACTTGATGACCATCAGAATATGCACGAGCAGAAAGAGCACGAGCACAACGGAGGCAAAGAAGTGGACGGTGCGGGCGGACTGGTGTCCGCCGAACATCCCCGACAGAAACGGATACGCCGCCGTGATCGCAGGTGACATGGCCAGGCCCGTCACCACGGCCAAGGGCAGCGCGAGGAAGACGACGGCGCAGTAGGCGCATCTTTGGAGCAGGCCGTATTGCGGGCCGCCAGTCGCGGGACGGATCTGCAAACGCAGATGATTTTTGAGGTCTTGCCAGAACAGGCGCGGCGAAAACTCGACAGCCCGGGGCACAAGAAGCCGCCAGAAGTGGCCGGTGAAAATCCCGGCCAGAAGATAAACCGCGCCGGGCAAGACGAGGAACCAAGCCGCCAAGAAGTGCAGACTCCGTCCTCAGCCGTTCTGGTTGAAAATCTCGTAGGTGCGGCTCGCGCTGACGGGAGAAGGCGCGTCCTGGAAAAATGGCAGGCTGTTCGTCCAGCCGACGTGCTGGTGGTTGCGGCTGATGGGCAGTTCGAGCAGCGCCGGCGTCAAATCGTTGCCCACCTCGCCCCAGTACAACCGCGGGTGGCACATCAGGATGATGAAACCGCTGAAGGCCAGCGTCAGGAAACTCACCGTCACGATCCAGTGAATGCCTTTCACTCAGCGCGTATGCCGGATGGCGACTGGAGTTGCAGTGGGTTTAGACTTTGATGGTGGCGGAATCCTACCTGAGCGGAGGAGCCGTTCAAGGCGGATTTTGGGAGCGTCGGGTCCCTGCAAGCGTTTCGGTGGTTCGCTCACTACACTCAGTTTCAGACCAACCCGCCGGGAGACGCCGGCGCTCCCAGGGTGATGCCCGCATCGAGCACCTTGGCGATGTTCGGATGATCCATCATCGCCAGCGCCTGCCGCTCCGCCTCGAAGCGGGCGACGACCTGCTTGGTGTCCATGCCCAGCTTGATGACTTTCAGCAACACGCGCCGCCGCATCGGCTCCGTTTGCTCCGCGACATACACCACGCCGCAACCGCCTTCGCCGACGCGTTCAAGCAACTTGTAGCGCCCGAGTGTCTGGCCCACGGCTTCGTCGGGCGCATCGGCGAGATCGATTTTGATAGTGGGACGGGCAGTGGCGGCTTGTGTGGCCAACAGCGTGTCCGGTTGCTCGTGGGCGGAGAGCAGGGCTTCAAGGCGGGTGCGCAGAACGGGATCTCCGTGACAGGCACCGTCAAGGAACGCAGACCGATCGGCCGGAGGCTTGGCCAGCGCGGCGGCGAACAAAGCCTCCTCGAGTTGTTGGGCGGGTGTCATGTTGGGTCCAGAGTTGATCATCTGACCCTTCATGCGCAATCGGCGGGGAAAAAGTGTGTCACTATTTCCAAATTTCTTTCGCGTCCGTTCGACCGAGATGGTCAATCGGCCGATCATTCGTTCAAACCGGCCTTGTCCCGCGCATCTCCACCACCAGAGAGGCGCGGGCGTCAGCCCGCCGTCGCTTGGTCGAGGGCTTCGCGATGCCAAGCGCGGCGACGCGCCCCCATCTCCACGGCTCACTACGGCGTCGGTGGGGCGTACCACAGTTTGGCCGTGGCGCCAGCACCGGCGATGCCGGTGGCAATGCGCTGGCCATCCGGGCTGAACGCCACGCTCCACACCATCTCGGTGTGCTTCGGGAGAGTGAAGGTCTCCAGGCCCGTCTTGACGTTCCATAGCTTCGCGGTCCAGTCATCGCTGCCGGTGATGATGCGTTGGCCGTCGGGGCTGAAGGCCACGCTGCGCACCATGCCGGTGTGCCCCTTGAGGGTGAGAAGTTGCTGGCCCGTCGCGGCGTCCCACACCTTCGCCGTCTTGTCCTGGCTGCCGGTGGCGATGCGTTTTCCGTCAGTGCTGAACGCCACGCAGCGCAGCGATGTGCCCCTGGAGGGCGAAGACTTCCTGGCCCGTCGCGGCGTCCGAAACCGTCGCGGTCCGGTCCCCGTCGCCGGTGACGATGCGTTGACCGTCGGGGCTGAAGGCCACGGTCCACACGACGCGGGTGTGCGGGAGGGAAAGGAGTTCCCGGCCCGTGGCGGCGTCCCACACCTTCGTATCGCCCGGCCTGCTGTCCGGCCTGTCCCACTCGCCATCGCCGGTGACGATGCGTCGGCCGTCGGGACTGAAGGCCACGCTCGACACGATGCGGGTGTGCTGGAGGAGGAGGAGTTGCTGGCCCGTCACGGCGTTCCAAACCCTGGCTGTCTGGTCATAGCTGCCCGTGACGATGCGTTTTCCGTCGGGGCTGAACGCCACGCCCGACACACCCGCAACGTTCCACACAATACTTTCAATTCCGAGCGTCAGGATTTCCCGTCCCGATGCCGTGTCCCACACCTTCGCTGTCCCGTCCCCGCTGCCGGTGACGATCCGTTTGCTGTCCGGGCTGAAGGCGATGCCGCCCACAAAGTCCGAGTGACCTTTGAGGGTTGGGACTTCCTGGCCCGTCGCGGCATCCCACACCTTTGCCGTAAGGTCGCCACTGCCGCTCACGATGCGTTGACCGTCGGGGCTGAACCTCACGGAACGCACGTCGCCCGCGTGCCCTTTGAGGGTGAAGACTTCCCGGCCCGTCGCGGCATCCCACACCTTTATTGTCTGGTCCATGCTGCCAGTGACGATGCGTTGGCCGTCGGAGCTGAAGGCCACGCTGAGCACCCCGCCCTTGTGCCCTCTGAGGACGAATTCTTCCTGGCCCGTTGCGGCGCTCCACACCGTCGCCTGATCCGTGCTGCCGGTGATGATGCGCTGGCCGTTCGGGCTAAACGCCACGCTGGATACCAAGCCAGCGAGCCCCCGGAGGACGAGGACTTCCTGGCCCGTGGCTGCGTCCCACACCGTTGCTCTTCCCGCGCTGCCGGTGATGAAATTCCGGTTGTTTGGGCTAAAGGCGACGCTGCGCACTCCTTTCGCCTGCTCCGGGATGGTGAGGATTTCCCGACCGGTCATGGCGTCCCACACGATCGCCTCGCCCGGTCCGTTACCCCAATCACCCGCTCCGGTGACGATGCGCTGGCCGTCGGGGCTGAACGCCACGCTCCACACACAATAGGAGTGCCCCGCCAGGTCCAGGAGTAACTCGCCTGTTTTGGAGTCCCACACTCTCGCTTCGCCGGACTTTTTACCCACCCCCCACTCCCCGCCGCCGGTGACGATGCGTTGGCCGTCGGAGCTGAAGGCCACGCTCATGACAAAGCCTTTATGACCCTTGAGGGTCATGAGTTCCCGGCCCGTCGCCACGTCCCAAACCTTAGCGGTCTTGTCCCGACTGCCGGTGAGGATGCGTCGGCCATCGGGGCTGAAGGCCACGCTCGAGACGACGTAGGTGTGCCCCTCTAGTGTTTGTTTGGCTTTGATGCGGGTCGAGAGGTAGCGATGCTCCCAGCCGCGCAGGTTCGGCTGGCACTCGTCGAGGTAATGTTGCGCCAGCCCGCCGTTGCCCGTCTCAAAGTCGCTCTGGGCCAGCGTCAGCTTGCTCGCGTAAACCAGCCACTCGGCCCGGGTCAATTGCTCTTCCGCCCGTTGCTTCTCCGCTTCGGCTTTCTTCTGCTGCGCCGTCGCCTCGGCTTGGGCGTCTTGCGCGGCCATCCGCTGTTTGACTTCCGCCTGCCCGGCCCGGGTCGCGCGGATTGCCTGCCAGGTGCTCACGACCGTCGCCGCCACCAGCAGCAGCAACATGGCGGTGGCCACTCCGAAGGCGGCCCGGTGGCGCCGGGCGAACTTGCGGAAGACATACACCGCGCTGGGCGCCACGGCCTGCACCGGTTCGTCGGAGAGATAGCGTCCAATGTCGGCGGCCAATCCGTTGGCGGTCTCGTATCGGCGCGAACGGTCCTTCTCCAGACACTTCATCACGATCCAGTCGAGGTCACCCTTGACGTGGTGGATCGCCTCCTTCACTCGTAGCAGCCGACGTGAGGAGGCTCTGACTTCTTCTTCCGTCGCAGGCTGGTCCGAGGAGGGAGATTTGAGCCTCCTCACGTCGGCTGCTACGAGGGTCTGGCTGAGCTTCGTGCTGGGACGTTGCGGCTCTTTCTCGCGAATCGTCTTCCACATCGCGTCGATGCCCGACGCCATCAGTTCCTTCGCGTCGAACGGCGTGCGGCCGGCCAGCAGTTCGTAGAGCAGCACGCCGAGGCTGTAGATGTCGCTGCGCGTATCGATGTCCAGCCCGCTCATCGCCGCCTGCTCCGGGCTCATGTAAGCAGGGGTGCCCAGGAATTGTTCAAACCGGGTGAAGAGCGTCTGGTCCGTCAGTTTGCCCTGGGTGGCCTTGGCGATGCCGAAGTCGATCACCTTGGGCACGGGCTTGTCCCCGTGCAGCGTCACCATCACGTTGGAGGGCTTGAGGTCGCGGTGGATGATTCCCTTCTGGTGCGCGTGGTTGACGGCCGAACAAACTTCCTGGAACAGCTCCAGTCGCCGCCGCACTCCGTAATTCTGATCATCGCAGAACGTGGTGATGGGGATGCCCTTCACCAGTTCCATGGCAAAGTAAGGCCGGCCTTGGGCGGTCGCGCCGGCATCGAGCACCTTGGCAATGTTGGGATGATCCGTCATGGCCAGCGCCTGGCGCTCGGCCGCGAAGCGGGCCAGGACCTCCCGGGTGTCCATGCCCGCCTTGATGACCTTGAGGGCCACCATGCGCCTGATCGGTTCAGTCTGCTCCGCCATCCACACTGTCCCGAAGCCCCCCTCGCCGATTTGTTGCCGCAGGATGTAAGGCCCCACCCGGTCGCCTTCCTTTTCCCCGAAGCCCCCATCACCCGGTTTGAGGTCCAGCCTTATGGTGGCGACGATGGCGTCTGATGGCCCGGCCATAAACGCTTCGGCTTCGTCGGATACGGCCAGCATCTGCTCCACGCGCGCCCACAACCCGGCGTCACCCTCGCACGCCTTGGTGAGGTAGGCGGGACGATCCTCCGGGGGGAGTTCTCTGGCCGTGAAGTAGATTAAGTCGAGATCCGGCATGACACGTTCACATTCTTACAAGCGTCGTCGGCTGGATAACGACGATTAAAAATACCCACTGACGACAATTGGAATTCCCCAGCCGACGGCTTGGGACCTGAGTGCGTCCTGCGTAGCCGGACGGCGGGCGTGTGCCCACCGGACCCATGG
>Ga0209591_10008554_pt1 | contig 11144 bp, 8 predicted proteins | sample MAT01_FD_187207 | JGI IMG/M metagenome (GOLD analysis project Ga0209591, IMG submission 187207) | Freshwater microbial communities from Lake Fryxell liftoff mats and glacier meltwater in Antarctica - MAT-01 (SPAdes) (version 2) | ecosystem: Environmental > Aquatic > Freshwater > Ice > Liftoff...
GAAAATCCTCAAGTTGTGGCTGCCAATCTTGCCAAAAAATCTGGAAGGGATAGGTAGAAAAGCCCGACATTCCATGATTTGCCCCATTCATAATAAACTTTACGCCCCTAGCGATCGCACAAAATTTACCAATGATTAACTTATCTCCCACAAAGGGAAAGTGGTACAAAACATTGCGCTCAAAATTTTCTGAATCTTCGGGATCATCATAATAGGTATAGTCACCGATGATGATGTTAGGGTTATTAACTGTATTTTGAATAAAACAAACTTGGGGAAAGCCCGGCATCGGTTGGGGATTAGTGCGATCGGGATAGGACATGGTAACTATTTTTATCTTTTAAGTTAAGCCAGTTTTTTGACAAATTCTTGATGATCTGTAGTTGCCAAACCTTTTTGTAATACAGCCAATACTTGAGCTAAATCACCTGCTAATAAAGCTGTTTTATCTAACCACAATCCGGGAAAGATTTGGGAACAAATTACTCCTTCTAGATTTGGTTCCAGTTGGATATATTCTCCATTAGTTAACTTAAACCAATCAAATTGTTGATCATAAATTCGCCAGACTAAATATTCTTGCACTTGATTACGACGATAAACATTTAATTTCTGGTGTAAATCAATAGAAACTGTACTGCCAGCAACTTCTGCTATTAACTCCGGCGCACCTTCTACATAACCATCCTCACTAATAGTTGACTGTCCCCCCGCAGCAATTCTCAGCAGGGCATCAGGTTGGGGTTCATTGTCTAGATCAAGCCTGATAGTACAATTGTCTCCCAGTTGGATTTTTGGGGTGAAGGCTTTATAGAAACTTAGCCAACCGATAATATCTGCATGGGGTGCGCCATGTTGGGTAATTCTCAGGGGAGATGCCATATAGTAAACTATTCCTTCGATTAATTCAGCTTTTTTTAGGTCGGGCATTCTGTGATAGCGTCGCTCAAATTCGGCACGGGTCAGTTTGTCGCCGTTTTCTAAGGTGGGGATTGTTAAGTTTGGAGAAATTGCAGGAGGTGATATCATAGATTTTCTTTTATTTGAGTATAGGAAATTTTACAATGGACAAAATAACAAGTTATCGCCAAATAATCAAAAAAATATTGACAGGATATTATGAGACGGCAGTTCAGGGATTGATCGACTTAAATAAAATCGAATTAGATAAACTAGAAGATAATGAACGTCTTGCTTTCGATGAAGAACAATATTAATCATCTCTTTTCTATTCACATAAATGCATTTTCTATATAATCTTGGAGCCAGAAATTATATTTTGGTTCTCTAGTAGCTCTATCTACAGAATAACTAACTAGAGCAATATCAAAGCGACAATTTAATTCATTTAATTCTGGATTTTCTAGCAGAAATAAAGTTGCGGTTTTAATGAGTTTTTTCTGTTTAGATTGACTCACTGCTAACACTCCTCCCGCATCCCAGCTCGTTGGCACAGCCTTCGCCTCGCAAAATCGTCCCCTAGTTTTTACCTCCACAAATGCCAAGGTTTGCTCCCGTTGAGCCACCAGATCAAGTTCACCCCAACGACAAGACCAGTTTTGTTGATGAATTTGCCAACCCTGCTGGAGGAGCCATTGTTTCACAAAGTTTTCTCCCCCCTGTCCGATCGCCCTTTTTTCCCCAACCATAACCTGTATGAACTGTTCACTGTTCACTGATAACTGTTCACTGTTTACTCACCTTCCACACAGGTAGCCCTAAGATCGGATTCAAAGTCAGGTTCTTAATTCCCTTTTGGGCAAAGGCAAATTCCTTTTTCTGCCAGAGAGGAACTAGGGGAACATCTCTAGCAATAATTTCTTGGATGCGGGCGATCGATTGATTCCGTTTTGTGGGGTCTTTTTCTTGACGTTGCGCCTTGATCAGGTTGAGTACTTCTGTATTGTAGTAAAAGAAACCTTGGGTTTTGCTGTCTCCCTCTTCGCAACCCGTAGCTTCCGAACCCTTGTTACAGTTAAAAAATGGACTGAGATAATTGTCAGCATCTCCAAAGTCTGGATACCAAGAAATTAGATAGCTAGGATAAATGCCCTTTTCAATATTACCAAAGAGGGTCGTTGGTTCCACTGGTTCGGGCTTGATGGTCATGATCCCTTCTAGCTTTTGGTCTACGTATTCCTTCAGGAGGGCGACGATCGACTCCCGTTCCTGAGATGTTGCCGAATACCACATGGGCAACTCAAAGGGCTTCTCCTTAGAAAAACCCGCCTTCGTTAACAACTCCTTAGTTTTAGCCACATTCCCATCACCGTAGGGAGCCTGAAATGCTGGCACACTGGCGGCGAAAGTGGTCGGCACAATGCTATAGGAAGGGGAGGCTAGCCCCTTAAGAACTCGATCGATAATTAGAGGACGATCGATCACTGAGGCGATCGCTTGGCGGACTTCCACTTGATCCAAAGGTGCGAGCTGAGTATTCAAGACCAGATAATTTAAGCCGCTACTAGGCTTCTCAATAGTTTGAAATCCCTTGGCAGTAGCTTCTTCCTTCAAGCTCAAGATTTGCGATGCATCCAAATCCCGGAAGGCAAGGTCTACTTCCCCAGTGGTAAAGGAGTTGTAGAGATTTGCGGCACTCCCCAACAGAGTAAAATCAATTCCCTTCAAGGGTGGTTTCTCACCCCAGTATTGCTCAAAAGCATCAACCTTCACCAGATTAGGCGCAAAAGAACTGAGCTTATAGGGGCCTGTACCCACAAATTCATTGGGCTTAAATTTCCCCTCGCCAATTTCGTAAGCCTTGGGGGAAACTGCACACAAGCCCGGAAACGCTAGTAGGGAAGGGAAGGGCGCAAAGGGAGCCTTGAGCTTGATGGTAATTTCATAATCTCCCGTAGCTGTAACTGTATCCATGATGGTCGACAGGAGGGTGCTAGGTTTCCCGCCATTTTTGACAAATCTTTCGAGGGAAAAAGCCATCGCTTTGGCATTGAAAGGTTCGCCATCGTGGAAGACAACTCCTTCCCGGAGGGGAATTGTGTAGGTTAAGCGATCTTCGCTAATGGTGGGCAGAGCCGTGGCAAGCTGGGGCAGAATTTCATCGGTTTCGTCTTTGTAGGTGTAGAGTCGATCGCCCAAACTAGTAATAATATCGCTAATAGCCACTTCATAACCATCGGCGGGGTCTAGGGTACGAGGTTTTTCCACAGAGGCCACCACGAGGCGATCGACTGCCGTGCGAGAATTACCAGCAGGAGTTCCGGGACTAGAACCACCACTACTAGTTGGAGCGCCCCCACAACTGACAATCAAAAAACAACATAAACAGGACAACGCCAAAAATTTACTGATCGTCCCAATTCTTTTCTTTACAGAGCCTAACCACATAGAGCTAAATCCTAGTTATTGAATAATTCCATAGTTAACTAATCCTAAACCTAGATGCCTAAGCTGATTAAGGATTTAAGAATTATTATTAGAGAATTTTATTGATCTCGAAAAAATTAAGGGACAAATTCCGTAAATTCTGGAGTGCCGTAGATCATGGTTCGATCGAACGCCCCTAGGGTTTGTCCATTACTGGCAGCAGAGTCCAGACATTGACAAACTAAAGCCGCCACATCTGGCCGATGAATGGATCCCGCTACAGAAGGATCCGTAGTTAACACTGCTGTTCCCGTGGCTGGCTCCGACTTCAAACCACCGGGACGAATAATCGTATAACTTAAGCCACTGTTAGCCAGATGATTTTCTGCCTGCTCCTTTTCTAGGAGGACGGGTTTCAGGGCTTCGTAGGCACTAGGAGGAATAGCGGCTGCACTATTACCTGTGCCAAGGGAAGTAATCAGGATAAATTTCTTCACCCCAGCCTGCACCGCCCCATCAATCAGGTTTTTATTGCCTAAATAATCGGCTCGCACCCCATCCTTGGGCAGTCCGCCGATCGTGCTAATTACCGCTTCTAAGGGTTGGGCTGTCATGGCTGAAGTTACTACCTCGGCATCGAGAGCATCCCCAAGGATCAATTTAACTCCCAAGGATTCTAGTTCTGGGTTGGGCGATCGAACCAAGGCAACCAGAGATTTTTGTTGATTAATCAAGATTTGGGCAATTTCTCGCCCAACACCCCGACTAGCTCCAGCCAGAAAAATAGTCATGTTAGTTTTACCTGATAAGCCAAATTAACTAATGGGGGAAGCAACTCTAGCAGCAGAGCGCTTTCTTCTGCCTGTATCCTTCGGGGTTGGTGGCTCTGGGTTTTGGAGTAGGAATACTAGTTGAGGACTATTTTGGAGTTCCCGGCGGAGCATTCTTTGCAGGGCGGTTTCGATTTGCGCCTTCAAGCCGACCCAATCCGCAAGGGATTCATCCTCAAGGGATTTGATAAATTCGGGAGTGTGATCGCCCAAAGTCCGCTCAATGGTGCGCAATACCAACTGCTGGAGGAGATTTCGTTCCACACTGGAAACTACCCCCCGGAGGTGAATTTCTGGGTTTGCTAGGAGTTTTCCTTCCCAATCCACTGCCGCTGCAATGGTTAGTACCCCATCTTCTGCGAGTTGTTGCCGTTCCTTCATGACGTGGTGATGGACAATCCCGTTACGATCGACCAGTTCAATCCCGGAGGGAACCTTACCCCCAACCCGGATGCGATCGGCAGATAGTTCCACCACATCCCCGTTGTCAATAATCACCATATTCTCCTTAGGAATCCCCATGCTGTGCGCCATTTCGGCGTGTTTCAACAACATCCGGTGTTCGCCGTGGACAGGGATAAAAAACTTCGGTCTAGTCAGGGCTAGCATCAGCTTGTGGTCTTCTTGAGCACCGTGTCCAGAAACGTGAATGCCCTTGTCTTTACCGTAGACGACCTTCGCACCAAGGATCATGAGTCGATCGATACAATTGACCACAGGAATAGCATTGCCGGGAATTGGGTTCGCTGAAAATACGATCGTATCTCCTTGTTTGACCTTAATCTCCCGGTGATCACCACGAGAAATCCGGGTCATCGCCGACATAGTTTCGCCTTGGGAGCCAGTGGTTAGGATTAAGACCTTATTATCTGGCAACTGCCGCAGGGAATGGAGGGGTACAAAAAGACTATCAGGGCATTTGATATAACCTAGAGTCCGGGCATGGGCAATCACATTGAGCATCGACCTGCCCACGACTCCCACGACTCGCCCGCGCTTTTGAGCCAACTGCAAAATAATATTCACCCGATGGACAGAAGAAGCAAAGGTTGTCACCATGATCCGCCCCTCAGCTTCTGCGAAAATTCGATCAAGATTGGGGCGCACCGAAGCCTCCGAAGGAGTATGTCCCGGCACTTCCGCATTGGTAGAATCGCTGATCAAACACAGCACACCCTTTTCCCCATGTTCTGCCAGTTTTTGCAAATCAAAATATTCCCCATCCACTGGTGTATGGTCGATCTTGAAATCTCCAGTGTGGATAATTACGCCCAAAGGAGTATGGATGGCGACGGTGAAGCTATCGGCGATCGAGTGGTGATTCCGAATATATTCCACCAAAAAATGGGAACCCATGCGTACCATTTCCCGTGGGGCAACATTATGGAGGGTCGTCCGGTTCGCAACTCCCGCTTCGTCTAGCTTCCCTGCCAGCAAAGCCATAGCCAAACGAGGTCCATAGATATTGGGAATATCAAACTGCTTCAGATGGTAGGGAATACCGCCAATGTGGTCTTCATGACCGTGGGTAACGATCATCCCCTTGATTTTGTGGCGATTTTCCCGGAGATAGGTCATGTCCGGTAGCACGACATTAATGCCCGGCATCCCATCCGCCGGAAACCCAATTCCCGCATCTAGCAAGACAATTTCATCTTGGTACTCAAACACACAGGTATTCTTCCCGATCTCATGCAAGCCGCCGAGGGGGATAATTTTTAGACCTTGGAAATTAGGACTAGCAGAACTAGCCGCTTTGCCGTTTTGAATGATGACTTTACCATTTTGGTTATTCAACTTTACTCCTTGATTGAGAATTGGCATATTGTTAGTTGGGGTTACAGAATTTTGATTGTTTAGCATAACTTGGTTGGTTTTGATTAATGGTTAATAGTTTTGGTTGATTGATAGTTAATTTGTGTTTGATTTGTGTTTGATTTGGGGGTAGTTGAGTTTGATTGACTAACTTTGATTAGTTAACTTCCATTGATGAAAGACTTGGCTATTAATTCCTACGAGATGAATAACCGAAGCTAGGGTTAATATCTAGGGAATAGCTGATTTGGAAAGGCAAAACTTCGGACTAAATAATCCCTTGAGAACGAGAACACTGCTGAGAGGGAAATTTAGAAAGAGAAAAAACAATAAAATTGGATTGCTCTAAGTTTGATCTGGCTTTGGTAAGAATTTTGATCACAAACTTGCTAAAAAAATGGAATCGAGAAAACATCTGAGGAGATTTCTTAGAGAAATGTTTAATCATGAAAGACTTGTAGTTAAATTCTTGTAGTCCAAACAATAGTTTAGATAGCTCAAATTAGTTGTAGCTCCTTTAATAACTTTTCTAGGCTCGGCTGCCATTCCTCTGGGTAAGGACTGAGGGGCGATCGACATTCTCCGACCTGCCATCCCTGCATTTCCAAAGCTGCCTTGAGGGGTATGGGGTTGGTAGTGGCAAATAAAGCCTTAAGCAGGGGAAATAATTGACAGTGAATCGACCTTGCTAGTTGATGATTCCCCGCCTCAAATCCTTGGATCATTTCTTGTAATCTCTCTCCTACCAAATGACTTGCCACACTAATCACTCCGTAGCCCCCCACCGCCAGCATAGGCAGTGTCAGAGAATCATCTCCAGAATAAATGCGAAACTCTGGGGGAGTCAGGCATCGGACTTGGCTGACTTGATCAAGACTACCACTTGCCTCTTTAATTGCCACAATATTCGGAATCTCTGCCAGTTGGGCAACGGTCTCTGGCAATAGGTTTTGTCCAGTTCTACCGGGAATGTTGTAGAGAATCAAGGGAAAGTCTGGACAGGCTTTGGCGATCGCTGCAAAGTGCTGATATAAGCCTGCTTGAGGTGGTTTATTGTAGTAAGGCACTACTTGGAGAGAACCATCTAATCCTAGTTTAGCAGCTTTTGTCGTGGCAGTGATCGCTTCTTGGGTGGAATTAGACCCAGTTCCGGCAATAACCTTCCCCTTACCCGCCACTGCTTTTTGTACCACCTGAAACAACTCAAACTCCTCTTCCCAAGTCAGGGTAGGAGATTCTCCTGTAGTTCCACAAACCACGATCGCATCTGTACCGTGGGCTACCAAGTGGGCGGCTAATTCCTCTGCAACTTGATAGTTAACACTCTTGTCCTCATGAAACGGCGTAATCATTGCCGTAATAACCCGACCTAGTTCTACCACATTCCTCTTGCCTATATTGATTCTTAGACTATGTTCTTAGACTATGCCCTTAGTCTGTATTATTCTTAGCCTGTATTTATTAGACTACTTCAAAATTACTAAACGAGACTATATTTAATGACTGTTTAGTGACTAAGTTGAATAACTAAACGGCTAGGGCAGTTGCGGGCGCAGAATGGAGCCAGCCTTTACTTACCAACAGTTCAGCGATTTGCACAGCATTGAGCGCAGCACCTTTACGAATCTGATCGCCACTCAGCCATAATTCTAACCCACAAGGATGGGAAATATCCTGACGGATTCTACCCACTAGCACTTCATCTTTGCCACTTGCTTCTATGGGCATGGGAAAATAATTCTTTGCCCAATCTTCTACTAGCTTCACTCCCGGAGCTTTAGCGATTAAATCCCTTGCCTGCTCTACAGAAAAAGGACTGGCAAATTCGAGATTTACTGCCTCGGAATGCGCTCGTAAGACTGGAACTCGAATACAGGTAGCCGTAATCCGCAGATCGGGGACTCCAAAAATTTTCTGGGTTTCCTTGACCATCTTTACTTCTTCTTCACAGTAACCTTCAGAATTCAGGGGTGAATTGTGGGGAAATAAATTAAACGCTAGGGGATAAGGAAAGATTTCCGGTTGGGCAGGCTTGCCGTTCAGGATATCTTGGGCTTGGGTTTGCACTTCTGCCATGGCTCTCGCTCCGGCTCCACTGGCGGACTGGTAGGTGGCTACCACAATTCTCTGGACTGGTTGGACTTGGTGCAGAGGATACACCGCCATGTTCATCAAAATTGTGGAACAGTTGGGATTGGCAATAATACCCTGATGACTTTGGGCGGCTTGGGGATTGATTTCGGGGATCACGAGGGGAACTAGGGGATCCATACGAAAGGCACTGGAGTTGTCGATCGCCACCGCTCCGGCTGCCACTGCCTTGGGGAGCCAAGTTTTGGAAATAGACCCGCCAGCAGAGGCTAGAACTATATCAATGTCTTGGAAACAATCTTCGGTGACGGGTTCAATGGTTAATTTTTCTCCCTGAAACTCCACTACCTGTCCCTGCGATCGAGACGAAGCCAACAGCCGCAAATCAGCCAAAGGAAAGTTGCGTTCAGCTAATAAAGCAATCAATTCAGTTCCCACTGCCCCAGTTGCCCCAAGAATAGCAACCCGTACTGGTTTAGACAAAATACGCCTCCTTAAATAAAGCCTAAATTGATGATCTAAAAAGCCCTTCGAGCCTAACTTTTGGAGCAACCCCAGCAAAAACTTGGAGATAGATCAAAAAGTTTGATACACTTAACCTTGATATACCTCAGCTTGTTTAAAACCCTAGCACAGCTAAGTCCGAAAAGGTATCAAAAATATTATTACCAGTTATTAGATAGTTAGTCAATGAAAGTTACCCAGGAAAAATTACCCCAAAGTCAAGTCCAGCTACAAATTGAGGTTCCGGCAGCAAAATCTCAACAGGTCTATGAACAAGTAGTCAGAAGCCTGACCCAAAATGTGAAGCTTCCTGGGTTTCGTCAAGGCAAGGTTCCGCAAAAAGTTCTCATCCAGCGCCTAGGAGAGTCCCGCATCAAAGCCAATACCCTAGAGCAACTCCTCCAAGATAGTCTCCGGGAAGCCCTGACCCAAGAAAAAATATATCCCATCAGTGAGTACGAGCTTGCCACGGAGATGGATGATATCCTGAAAACCTTTATTCCCGGTCAGCCTTTAACTTTTACTGTGAAATTTGATGTTCCTCCCGTGGTCAACCTCGGCGAGTACAAGGGTCTGAAGATCACGGTGGAAGAGCTTAAGGTTACGGAAGAAGAAGTTGATGAATTTCTTGAAGAAAAGCGCCGGGAAAATGCTCCCCTTGTGCCTGTGGAAGGCAGAGGTGCTCAACTAGGGGACGTGGTCATCATTGATTACCTAGGTAAGCTAGAGGGAGAAGAGACAGCCCTACCGGGAGGAGAAGCTCAGGATTTCCAACTGGAGTTAGAAAAAGGACGTTTCATTGAAGAGTTTATCGATGGCATTGTCGGGATGGAGACAGAGACAACCAAGCAATTGCCTGTGAATTTCCCAGAAGACTATCCCCGAGAAGACCTAGCGGGCAAGCCTGCGGAATTTACCATTACTCTCAAAGAAATCAAAGAAAAGGAATTACCAGCCCTTGATGATGACTTTGCTCTAGAATTTAGCGAGTTTGAGACCATAGAGGAGTTGAGAGCCACGATTCAAAAAAACTTTGAGGATCGGAATACCCAAGAAACGCAGACGGCTAAGGAGAAAGCGATCGCCAAAGAACTAGTCAAAATTGTCGAGGTGGACTTACCAGAGTCGATGATTGTCAATGAATCCAACTTCATGCTCCGGCAGGCTATATCTCAGCTAGAAAAAATGGGGATGGATGTTAATGGCATCATGAACGATACCTTTATTACAGAAATGCGCAATCGCTCTCGTCCAGAAGCTGTGGCTAGCCTCCAACAAACTTTGGCGCTCTTAGAAGTTGCTAAACGAGAATCCCTAATTCCTTCAGAAGTAGAGGTAAAGGAGGCGGTGAGCGGCTATATTTCTCAGATCCAAGAGAAAAATAACGTTGATAAGGGAAGATTGCAAGAGTTTTTCCAAGAGGATATGACTAAGGCAAATGCTCTAAAATGGTTAGTGGAGCAGGCAGAGGTAGAATTAGTCCCCGAAGGAACCCTTGTGGATGAAGATGAGGAGGATTTGGATGAGGATTTGGATGAGGATTTGGATGAGGATTTGGATCAAGAACAAGTTATTGAAGAGATAGAGGGAGCGATCGAGGTATCAGCTTCTGAAATCCCAGATGAGATCTCAGATGAAATTCCAGACTCCCAAACTCCAGACCCCAAAAACCCATAGTTTGCCTAAACGAGGTAATTTCGTAAAAATATCAGAAAAATAGAGAAGTAAAGAAGTAGTATTTCTGGTAGCTGTGGTGGAAGAATAGTTAATCCTAAGCCATAATGAAGGGGAAAAGGTAGGCGACCTTGGGGGCTATCTTCATCTCCTTAAAATTAGCCAGACTTTCCAAGTTCCCAGAACTACTAAAATAATTACTAAAATAATTACTGAAATCACCCCGAGAATTAATCTGAAATCACTAAAATCAATATGATTCGATCGACCTCACCCTACCAAAACTTTACCAGTCTCAACCCTTGGGACTGCACGTCCATTAAAGCTCCAACAATGACCACCACCTCTATCATGGGTACAGCATCAGGGACAGCCAGTAACACCGTAATCCCCATGGTCGTAGAGCAGTCAGGCATGGGAGAAAGAGCCTTTGATATCTACTCTCGGCTGTTGCGGGAGCGGATTGTCTTTCTCGGCACTCCTGTAGATGACACCGTAGCCGACTCTCTAGTTGCCCAACTCCTATTTCTAGAGGCGGAAGACTCCGAAAAAGATATCCAGATTTATATCAACTCTCCCGGCGGCTCTGTCACCGCAGGCATGGCAATCTACGATACAATGCAGCAAATTCGCCCCGATGTAGTCACCATTTGTTATGGATTGGCAGCTAGTATGGGAGCCTTCCTCCTATCTGGCGGTACTCCGGGGAAACGTATGGCTCTACCCAGCGCCCGGATTATGATCCACCAACCCCTAGGCGGAGCGCAGGGACAAGCTGTAGATATTGAGATCCAAGCTAAGGAAATCCTCTATCATAAGCGTATCCTCAATGAACTCTTGGCTCAACACACTAGACAATCCCTAGAAAAAATTGAGGCAGATACCGAGCGTGATTTCTTTATG
>Ga0209591_10008563_pt1 | contig 11135 bp, 7 predicted proteins | sample MAT01_FD_187207 | JGI IMG/M metagenome (GOLD analysis project Ga0209591, IMG submission 187207) | Freshwater microbial communities from Lake Fryxell liftoff mats and glacier meltwater in Antarctica - MAT-01 (SPAdes) (version 2) | ecosystem: Environmental > Aquatic > Freshwater > Ice > Liftoff...
CTCTGGCTCTGGCTCTGGCTCTGGCGCGATCGAGTTGCCGTTTGGAGAGGTAATGGTGGCGGTTCCCAAGCTGGCTTGAGTGGCTGGCTCTAATTCTGAAGGTGCAGTCATCGGCGATGGGACTAAGGGGTTACTAACTCTATTTTACAGAAGAGTTTGGAGCATAATCTTGAAAGCAGTGTCTTGTCCTCATCAAAAGGCTTCTAAGGGATTTCGTAGTTTATTAATTATTGAACCGATCGGTGTCAACTAAACCTTGGTTCTCTTCAAATCAAACCAAAGAAGTACTGCAATACCCACAACTGCTCCAAATACTGCCCCAAAGATATGACCTAGAGAGCCTCTCACAAATGCCCAAACAATAGCCCAAACTACTGCTCCGCTAGGCATTCCGATCGCCATACCCATCAAAATCGTCTGCGCCTTATCTCGGTAGCGGGTACCGTCGAGCCATGCTAGCGCACTTAAAAACCCACTTACAAGTCCTCCAATCGCACCAGGAACCATAGGTACAAGAGCTCGTTCTGTAAAGCCAGGAACGATAACTGTGTCTAAGCGGGCATACTCTAGGTATACGCTACTACCCCAGTCTACGACAAGCCAGACTACTACTGTTGACAGCACAAAAAATGACAGCACAAAAAACGACGGTTTTGTGGGAATTGGGTTGACTAGAAAAGGTAAGGGCTTTGGAGGAGGGCTAATATGGGTAGGATTTTTTTGCCCACCAGGAAAAATAGGTGGTGGAGATGGTGAAGGTTTTGGGCGGGGGAGTGAACTAAGGATTTGCTCCAATCGGTCGAGTTCTTCTAAAACTTGTTGAAGCCGAAATTGCACTTGCTCAAGTTCTTCTTGAGACACCTTAAGTGTACGTTTCAGCTTAAAACGACGACTGGGATCGACTTCAATGTATAAATCTTCTTGCAGCTCTGAACATTTACTGAACAATAAGTCATGGTGACGCTCTAGGCTGCCCTTGCTTTCTAACAATCTATGTTTTTGATGGGCATAGCTATAGTTGGATGACATCTGCGCCTTGAGGAAGAGACACTATGGCTTTAGTTTATAGCTTATTTTCTAGTGCTTCAAGCTGCTGAGTTAACTGACTCAGCTCAGTCTGTGCTTGGGCAATTTGTTTCTCCAACCTAAACCCGATCGCTGGATCTGTTTCAAGCGTTCGAGCGTTTCGGAGGCGGCTGAGTTTTTCGCTCAGTAACTCGTACATTTGGCTAAGATGGTTGAACTCTTGCAGCGATCGGTGTCGTTGCCACTCGGTTAAGAGGTTGGGCTGAGGAGTTGGGTTTGGAGGAAAGATTGGAGCGGTCACATTTTTTTTCAACACTGGGCTTAAGTCTTCTGGAATTCCCTCTGTTGCCAGGGCGACACAGCCAAATTTATATGCATCTTCGTACGAACGTGAAGCCCCTAATGCTTCGTAAAAGCCAGCCGTAAATAAAATGGCAGCGCGATCGCCGACCGCATGGCTCATGCCCATAACGTAGGGAACACATTGACTAAGAGCCGCTGCCTGGACTTCCGAGTAGCAGGCATTGAGCAGTACGCATTCAATTTTAGGTTCAAAGAACTGAAAGAGTTTGACCCAGGCTTCTGTCGATACAAACTGGGATTTTCTGGTTTCATTTTCTACTATCAATCCATCCGTACCTGCTCCATGCCCAGAGAAGTGAACAATTTGCGGTTCAAAATCCAATAAAGCCTGACGGATATCTTCAACTCGGACTGCCCAGTTTTGCTTGACATTAAATTGATCACGAGCCTTACTGAGTCGCAGCCGGGTATCAATTTCTCTTATTTCTCTATCGAGTTGTAGTGTGTCTGTATCTCTAGGATTGGCTGCTAGAACTAGAACTTTTATCAAAGAAATTTGATTGTTCATATTTTTTGGGAGGGGTTAATATCCTCACTCTTGATAAAAAAATAATCTGATTTTTGAGTAATTTTTTTTGCGTACCTATCTTACATGTCCCGGTATTTTTGCGATATCTCTCTTAAATCTTGATTTACATTACTCCCTAGGGTAAAGCTCTGATTCTTTAAACTTTACTAAATTATTCAAGTCTTTGCAAAGTTTCCAGGTACTATAGTGTTTCAGGATAAGAAACGACAGTCCTCCTAACTAGAAGTCAAAGTTAAGTCTTAACCATAAATTCAGGGTCTATCGTTGGTTGGAATCCAGCTAATTCCTCATATGCTTGTTCGTAGAAACTATCTCAAATTTTAAGGTTACTTATAGCTATTTAGGGCGATCGCAACCGAAGGAGCTTGATAAGAATGTTGAAACGATTTCTTACATTTTTTGCGTTACCTTTTTTTATTCCAGCTCAAATGGCTTTTGCAGAGCAATCTCAGCCAACTTTGAACCAACAGTTGACCATGTACGCTAAGCCAGCCGTGGTTCGGGTTGTTTTAAGATGTACGGCTGTATACGATGACAAACGAAACATCAAACAACCTCAGTCCTTCTCTTATGTGTATGGCTGGAACGAGTCTGATAAGCCTGACGCAGGAACGGCGAAAACCTACTATAAGGTGGGGACTGGGTTCATTATCGGCTCTGATGGTTACATTGTGACCAATGCCCACATGGTTGACCACGCAACAAAAGGAAGGGAAGACTGTAGAAAACAAATGAGGCGCAATTTAGGAGAGGATTTGCAAATTGCTAAGGCAGCAGATGTCTCGGCTTTGATAGATGGCGATCAGATGATTACAGAAAGCCTCTATTACGATCAGGATGTGTATCTGCCTAATGTCAGTAAAGATTCTAAAGCCGATTTTTTCCCTTTTGAGGTGAAGCAGTCGGGTACGGTTGATGAGAACGGCAATGGCAAGGACGTGGCAATTATTAAGATAGAAGTTAAGAATGCCCCCATCCTTCGTTTAGCGAACTCGGCTGCACCAAAACTCCAAGCTCCGATCATTGTGATTGGGTATCCGGGCGTGGCGGATGTTGCGCCAGCCCAAGATGCAGCTTCTTTCATGGAGGCAACTGTTACAGAGGGTATTGTCTCTAATCCCAACAAAATTTTACCCGATCGCTCTCCCATTATTCAGGTTGATGTGCGTGTGGCACCGGGTAGTTCAGGAAGTCCAGTATTGAATGGGGAAGGAGAAGTGATTGGAGTCATTGCGTTCCAGCAACAGGATGATCAAGAGAATAAAATTCCTTTTGCTGTACCTGTCGTTACCATTCAGCAGTTTGTTGGACCATCAGGTGCAGTCAACAAAGCAGGCGATACTGATTCTCGGTATCGTGAAGGACTAGCGCTGTACTGGAGGTCGGAGTTTGAACCAGCCAAGAAAAATTTTGAATCTGTAACTTCTTTGTTTCCACAGCATTCAGAAGCCAATCGGTTGATTCAAGAATCTAATGAAGAGATTGCAAAAAATGTCAGCAGTCAAGATTATGTTCCTTGGCTAGCAGGTGTGGCGATCACCATGTTAGGTCTCATCGGAGCAGCCTATTTCGTGATTCGTCGCAAATCTACGCCATCATTTGCTGGTGTTGCAGGCGGTGAACCTGATCTTGGCGATCGCTCTGTAGAAGCAACGGAGCGGCAACAAAGCCATTCACCTCCGGTAGGAACGCCCCAAACCAGAACCGTCATGAGTTCAGTGCCACGAGGTAAAGATACCGTTCTTTCCATGCCACGAGCTGTTTTAGAGTTGAAGAACTATGAGGGGCAAATCCAACAGTTTGAACTCAAAGGCAACCAACATCGGTTAGGGCGCGATCGCCAGTGGGCAGATTTCAAAGTGCCTGAAACAGGCTGGGATGTCCTCTCTAAACGTCATGCAATTCTGAAACAAGAAAATAATAGTTACCGCATTTACGATGGCGATGGTGTTGCCCTTAGTACTAACGGCGTTTTAGTTAATGGAACGCGGGTTTCAGCGGGAGGGCATCTGCTCAACAGCGGGGATCAAATTCAAATTGGCGAGGATTACAACCAAGTGACAGGCAATTTCCAGTCTGAAGACAGCAAAAGAACAAGCCCTCAACCCGGAAGCAATTCTAGTTATTAAGACGGTCACAGTTAAACTACCCACGCTCAGCGATCGCCCGCACTGCTCCTATGAAAGCACTCCTACGAGGTAAATTACTAGATCGCCGCTATCGAGTCCTTCGCACCCTCGCTAAAGGTGGGTTTGGCGAGACCTATATTGCCGAAGATACTCGCCTGCCAGGGAATCCGGGGTGCGTGGTGAAGCACTTGAAGCCTAGTGACAGTAATCCCAAACTGTTAGAGAACGCCAAGCGTCTTTTTCTAATCGAAGCAGAAACCTTGCAAAGGCTGGGAAAGCATGACCAAATTCCTCAGCTCATGGCTTATTTTGAGGAAAATCGAGAATTTTATCTGGTTCAAGAACTCATTCAAGGACAAACGCTGACTCAAGAATTACAGTCCGGCGATCGCTGGTCTGAAAGCCAAGTGTGCCAGATGCTCGAAGGTATTTTAGGCATTCTGTCATTCGTTCACCAACATGGTGTTATTCATCGAGATATCAAACCCGACAACATCATCCGGCGGGAACCTGACAAAGCATTAGTGCTGGTAGATTTTGGCACTGTTAAACAGGTTGTTGTAGCTCAAACTCAGGTCAGCACCACAATTATTGCAGGTACACCGGGTTACATGCCCACTGAGCAGGGGCGAGGCAAACCTCGTCCTAGCAGCGATATCTATGCGTTGGGAATGATTGGGATTCAAGCAGTAACGGGCTTGAGTCTTTCTCAGATTCAAGAAGATGCAAACACTGGGGAACTGGTTTGGCAACCGTGGGCAGCCTGTAGTGATGAACTAGCTGCGATTTTGGCGCGAATGGTTCGCTACCACTTTAAAGATCGCTATCCATCCGCTGAAGAAGTGCTGCAAGCCTTAGCTCCGTTACTTAGTCAGATAAACGGTTCAGTTGACGCTCATATAAAAGAGCTGGAGGTAAAAGAGCTGGAGGTGGAGGATAAATCTTCTTCCACTGCCACAGAACTCCAATCACCCGATGCTTGGATGCCTGCCGAGGAGCAAGCCTCTCCCGATGCCAGCCCTGAACCAGAACAGTTTCCATCTACCGTTGAGTCGAAGGGAACCATTATTTCGCGCGCGCCATCGGCAGGTCAGAGCCAAGAGGCTGAGGTTGTTGCAGAGCAGCGGGAATGGAGGCTGCCTAGAGTCAGCGCATGGGGAGTAGCAATCGCCACTATTCTAGGAATTGCCGGAGTCGCTGGAGTCCTCTACGTGCAACAGCAACAACGCCTACTGCAACAACAGCAACGCCTACTCACAGAAACTCAAGCGTTGCAAAAGAAAGGGAATTATCGGGAATGCCTGAAACAGGCGCAGCTTATTTCCTCAAGTAACATCCTCATAGCTCAGGCTGGACAAACCGTTCTGGGAGACTGTGAATTTGCCTTAGCACAACAACTGGCAAAACAAGGAAAATATCAAGAAGCTATTACGACAGCTAACACAATTCTTGCAACCCATCCAACCTATCAGAAACGCCAGCCTCTAATCAACCAATGGTCAGCTCAGATTCTAAAACTAGCGACGGAAACCTATCAGGCTGGAAAATTCGATCAGGCGATCGCCCTACTAAAGGGAATTCCACAAGGTAGCTCAGCTTATTCTACAGCTCAGACAGCGTTACAAAAATGGAACGTAGAATGGACTACAAATGATAAGCATCTAAAAGCGGCTAATAAAGCAATCAAAGAAAAGAAATGGAATGTTGCGATCGATGAAGCTAAGCAATTAACTACACACTACTGGAAACAGAAATCAACTGCCATCATTCAAAAAGCAAATGATGCGATCGCTGCTGCTCAGCCTATATCCTTACCTCCCGAAAACAACACCCCGGCTCAAGCTCCATACTATGAGCCATCCCCTGAACCTCAGTATCAACCGCCATCCCCAGAATACGTACCGCCGCCGCCAAACCTTGAGCAACCCCGCCGATCCACTGAACAGCCGCCACCTGTGATTCCTGATCCAGGGAGTTGTTCTACTCCGCCCTGTGTCTAGATGCATTTATATCTGATTTAGATTATCCAATTTAAATTTTCATGATTCATTGCTCGTCTTTCACTACCCCCAAAGAGTTATGCAGGAAAAATTATCAAAATACCTAACTAGTTTAGTGTTGAGTTCTGCCACAGTGATTGCGCCCTTACCTATTTTCTCACAACTCGCTTGGGCACAGAGCCGCGAAGGATTTTATTGCGATGTGAGCCGTGATTTTCCTACCATGGTTTACGCTGCAAGTGGATCACCGATTGTCTTGATAACATTTCAGTATGAATGGGCACCTCCACCCTATACAAATAAAGTTCGCTGCCAAGAGGTGTCTAAAAGATTCCAGGAAGCCTACCGGAAAGGGGGTAGTGAAGCTTTTAATAGTCTTACGTTTGGCTACCTTAACAACCAGCCTGTAATGTGTCTTGCCACAGGGCAACAGGGACAACAAAGGGGAACTTGCAATCCAACAAAGCTGTTGATAACCTTTCCAAATGAACGAAAAGCCTGTTTATTTTTGCCTTCGTTATTAGAGGGCATGGCTCGGCAAAGTGTACAGCAGGAGGAGAACAACCTTAATCTGTCACAATTCGAGCAGGTCTGTGACCAGCAGTATCCCAACACTGCACAACGACCAAGCACTCAGGGAGAACGTGATGCCTTTATCGCGTTTATGAACCCAGATTCAAGTTCTCCAGAGCCATCTGTTAGCTCTGTTGCACTCAACAATGTTGTTTTACAGGAAGAGGGAGTTTTAGGTAGCAATACCCCTGTTTTAAATGATGGCAGCCATTATCAAATCCACGAGTTTCAGGGGCAAGCAGGTCAAACCGTAGCAATTTCCGTAGAAAGCAGCGCTTTCGATCCCTATGTGCTTCTGTGGAACAGTAGAAATCAACGGATTGGAGAAAACGATGATGCTTCTTCTGAGGATCTAAACTCTCTGCTGACTATAAGGCTGCCCTATACAGGCACTTACCAGGTTGTGGCGAATGCCTTGGACTCATCTGGACAAGGGCGTTATCAACTAACTATTCGCACTGACCAGGCAATAGCACCGAGAGGCGCAGTACCACAAACAGAAAATCCTCAGGCTACAAACGGCTTCATTCTGTGGAAAGAAGAGACCCTAGACCAAAACTCTCCTGTCTTGGAGAGTGATGGCAGCGCTTACCAGACCTACGACTTTCAAGGGCGAGCAGGTCAATCTATATCAATTGATCTAACCAGCGGTGCGTTTGATACTTACCTCATCTTGCTCAATTCGTCGGGGGAAAAGATTGATGAAAATGATGACATTAGTGATCAGTCTAGCAATTCCTCGTTAACGCTTACCCTTCCTTATACGGGAGCTTATCGTGTAGTTGTGAACGCCCAAGATCGCTCTGGGAAAGGAAGCTACTTGCTGACCGTCCGCTAGCATAATGCTATTGGTTATATAGCGCTAAAGTATATTAATGTAGAATTTCCATCCGGTTAGCGATCGCCCATGTCTATGCAAGCTTCATTCTTAGGGCAGTTATTAGATCATCGCTATCGGGTCATTAGCCCCTTAGCGGCAGGTGGTTTTGGGCAAACTTATATTGCCGAAGATACTCGCCGTCCGGGCAATCCAAAATGTGTTGTCAAACATCTCAAACCTGCCAGCAGTGACTTAAAGTTTCTAGACCATGCTAGAAGACTTTTTGCGACCGAAGCCGAAACCTTGGAGGAGCTTGGAAATCATGTGCAAATTCCTCGGCTACTGGCATATTTTGAAGATAATGAAGAGTTTTTTCTCGTTCAAGAACTGATTAATGGACATCCTTTAGCAAACGAATTGCAACCTGGAAAGCAATGGTCTGAGAACCAAGTTTATCCATTGTTGTGGGAAGTCTTAAATATTTTAGTTTTTGTGCATAGAAATAATGTTATCCACCGAGATATTAAGCCCGAAAACTTGCTCCGGCGACATCAAGATCGCCAATTTGTCCTGGTAGACTTTGGCACCGTTAAGCAGATCCGCACCCAAATGATGTTCCAGGGACAGCCAACTGCAACCATTTCGATTGGAACTCCGGGTTACATGCCCACAGAGCAGAGCCACGGCAGACCTCGTCCGAGCAGCGATATTTATGCTTTAGGGATGATTGGCATTCAGGCAGTAACCGGGCTGATACCTATGCAGTTACCTGAGGATGTAGAAACCGGAGAACTGCTTTGGCAAGATCGTTCAGCCATAAGCCCTGAGCTTTCAAACATCTTGGCTCGAATGACGCGGTATCACTTTAAAGACCGTTATCAATCTGCTACAGAGGTTTTGCAAGACCTAGAGAGTTTAATCAACCGTTGTGGAATAGTGCCTGTAAATGAGAGGGAATCGGTTACACTTCTTCGACCTACCGTTATTTCTCTAGATAACACTCCGCCTTACCACAAAACGATCGTTGCTCTACCGCCCACTGTCATTTCTCAAAAGACTGTGGATAACATTGTTGAGGAAGCGAGGGCTGAACCTAATATTGATCCTATTGCTAAATCTAAGTTAACTGTGTCAGAGGATATTTCTAACCCTGAAGTAGAAAGAATTTCTGAACTTATCATTGAACAGATTCCTGAATCAAACATTAAGACTGAAATTATTGACTTACAAACTATTGATGAAATTGAGTTAGAATCCACCATTGCACCAATAGTTCAACCCATTAGGGAACCACTTGTTGAACTTGCTCAGACAAAGTCAGAACCAACTGTTGAGCATGAGACAGCGATCGCCCCTGTAATCGAACCTGATTTTGAAATAGAGGCTGTCAAAACTGTTCGACCCGTCTGGCTAATTGGTGGGAGTGCGCTGATTATTGGCATAGGGATAATGGTAGGAGGGAGTTACTTTGCTCAAAGACAAGCCTACCTAAAAGCACAAGAGACTTTGGGGTCAGTTAACTCTTTGCAAGCAGTAGGGCAATATGAGAAATGTGCTCAGCAAGCAAGCATTATATCTGAGCAATATTCAGATTTGTATACTCAAGCTCAAGAATCAATGGGTGACTGTTGGTTGGCACAAGCCAAAGCTCTGGCAAAACAACGGAAGTTTAAAGATGCGATCGCCCAAACTGGCAAAATCTCTGCCAGCATGGAAGCCTACCCTCAAGCCCAAAGCCTAACGGATCAATGGTCTGAAGCCATTCTCAAAACGGCGACAGAGCAGTATCGTCAAGGCAAATTACCAGAGGCAAAAACGATCGCCCAAGCCATTCCGCCCACTGCTGCCGTAGCCCCACAAACTAAACAAACGATTCAACAATGGCAAGCTGAATGGCAGAAAAATGAGGAAATTCTCAAAGCGGCTCAAAGATTTTTGAGCAGTAGCCAATGGCAAAAAGCGCTAGATCAGATTAGCAAAATTAGGATTTTAGGACAGCCTGTTTCTCCCAATAGTGTTTATTGGAAAACACGAGTCAAAGAGATCGCAACCCAAGCAAACCGAGAACTTGAGGCGATCGCTCAAAAAGAGGCTGCTGCTCAAGCCGATCGACAATCCCCTCCCCCTAGGAGTAATTACTCTAGTGATTCTGGTTCTGAAGGCTACTCTGGCGGTGGTATTTCGTCAGGTAGCTCTGACCCTCCGGCTGCCGCTCCTCCCCTTAGGCTACCTTCTGGCGGTGGATCGAACGGCGGGTGGATCGAGCGGCGGCTGTGACAGGCGATCGCTACTCTTTGGAGATAAAGATCTTGATGCTGCCATCGCCGCTGCCCAAGGCAAATGCTTTACCATCAGGACGATAGGCGATCGCCAGGATTCGCCGATTATCCTTTAAATACTCTTGGATCGCTGTACCTGGAACTATTGCCCCCGTTGACACGTTCCAGACCTTTACCGTTTTATCTAAACTGCCGCTAAGGAGGGTTTGCCCACTGGGACTCAAGGCAACATCATCAATGTAATCAGTATGACCAGTAAAAGTTTTACCAATCTGCCGTCCTTGCAAATTCCACAACCGTAAGGTATTTTTATCCGTTGCAGGCAGGTTTTTACAATAATCTGAGTCTGGGCTACAAGCATCTGGACTGAAGACCAAAGATCGCCCATCGGGACTGAAGGCGATCGCATAAATCACGCTTTTATAACGCCCTAACGAACGAACCAAGTTACCCGTTGTCCAATCCCATAAATCAACGCTCATGCCCACTCCAGCACTAGCAAGCATGTTATCTGTAGGGCTAAATGCAAGGGTTTGAATAAACTGCTGTGTAGCAATCGTTTGATCTAACGATCCATCGCCAACCTTCCAAAGATAAATCATTTTATCTCCGCTGCCGCTGGCTAATGTTTGCCCATTAGGACTAAAAGCAACCGATGTGACAATGCTAGAATGTCCTGATAAAGTATGCAGAAGTTTTCCAGTTTTCCAGTTCCATAGCCGCACAGTGCCGTCGATACTGCCGCTTGCCAACGTTTGACCATCCGAACTCAACGCTACGGTAACAACCTCTTGGGCTGGACTAGGGCGGAGCGTTTGAACGAGCGATCGCGTTTCAACATTCCAAATTTTGATCGTTTTATCAACTCCACCACTCACCAAAAATTGACTATCTGGGGTAAAAGCAAGCGATCGTATGGGGCTAGAGTCTCCACCAACATTTGCTGGAATTTCCAAATAGTCCACCGTACCAGATTGCCAGGTCGGATCTGTTGCAGGCTCGGCAGCAGCCCTTACCATAGATGCAGTAAAGGCAGGTGTTGAGCTTTGAGAAATAATAGAGGCTGAATAGTAAGATAACGACGATAAAAAGGTAATTAAAGCAATTCGATAGAGAGCCATAACAATGCAGACCGTAAAAGAGAACATCTACCTAGAATTATGCTGTCTAGATTAACGGAATTTATTTAAATCTAAATTTTCAAATCTGTTGAGTCAGTTGTGATTCTGTCCGACCCCTTATCAATAGAATACTTCTCAAAAAAACGGGATGAGGTAACTCATCCCGCTATTCACAACTCAGGAAATAAACACTTACTGCACGGTAGGCTGACCTTTAACGCAATTCAGCATTCGCAGGGTTGCAGCGGCAGCGTAGTTGCGTTGAGCAGCGCTATCCGGTGCAAAGTCGCTGCCC
>Ga0209591_10008575_pt1 | contig 11123 bp, 9 predicted proteins | sample MAT01_FD_187207 | JGI IMG/M metagenome (GOLD analysis project Ga0209591, IMG submission 187207) | Freshwater microbial communities from Lake Fryxell liftoff mats and glacier meltwater in Antarctica - MAT-01 (SPAdes) (version 2) | ecosystem: Environmental > Aquatic > Freshwater > Ice > Liftoff...
TTATTCTTGGTAGAGCAAATGTATTTAACTCCTCTTGCGAATTGTAAGTAATCGGAGTAAGGTTTTCTGTCTTAATTTCAACACGGTTAACCGCACTTGGCGATGTTGGTGTTTCTGATTGAGAGAACACCATTGATGTTGAAATAGCAACTAACATAGTAAAAATTGTTTTTTTCATAATTTCGTATTTTTTGTAAAGATAATAAATTATCAATCCCGTTCTAAACGAACTTAATCTCAAATAAAGTTATTGATTTTATTGGTGTTGCAGTTCAATTCCTATTGTTTTTAAAAAAGAACCCCCTGATAAATTTCTTGTTCTGGTGGCTCAATTTCTTCGAATGGTTTGTTAAGCCAAAGTTCAAGGCTTATTTTGACAAATAAATTGAGTCTTAAAAATGCAACCAGATTTGATAAATGCCAATTGAACTTGGCCATCGCTTTCATTGCCTTTAAAATGAGTATTGTTATTAATGCTGTCCATTACTCCTTGAATCATAACGGCATTGTGACTTGTACCAATGAATGATTTAATGTGAAGGAGTTGCTTAATTTCTCGGAAAAATATTTCAATTTGCCATCGACTTTTGTAAAGTTCTCCAATGGTGTTTGCAGTCCAGGTTATTTGATTTGTAATTATTTCAATTACTTGTTCATTTATGTCATCCCCCATACTACAACCCTTCGCAATCTCTTTGGATACTTACTATATGTTTGTTTTCCTGTGAGCTCAATAATTTCATCTTCAGGCTCTTGAACAAAAGACCCAAAACCAAAATCAATATCAGACGAAGAAGAGGTTTTATCAGAAGCAACATTCAAAATTAAAAGATTCTTCAATTCAGTCTGGCAATCCTCATCATCAGGATTAAACTCAAGAACTGTATTAAAAGCCTTTTGAGCAGCCTCTTTATTTCCATTTGCTGCAGACAGCTTACCCAACAGTTTTTGAACATCCAAATCCTCTGGCGAAGCAGCGGAAACCTTCTGAAGTGCCTTAAGGCATTCTTCGTTTAGTCCTTTTGCATTGCAGGCCATTGCCAATGCTCTTTGACCGGCAATATAAGAGGGATATTTTGCCGTACCCTGACGAGCCACATGAAGGGCATCATCAATCAACTGGACCTTTAAATATACTTCTGATAATCGTGCGAACAGATACGATTCAGGATTATTTTCCAATCGTTGTTCATATTTCTTGATTTCAGCCCAGATTAATTCGCTGTCTTGATGCATACCTTCACACCTCCAGTCCGCTTAAGGTGAACAATTGATCAGTTGATATTTTTTCAACACTAAAATTACCGATCCCGCAATTACAAATAAAACTTATAATACCACTACGGCTCTTTTTATCGGTTTCTAAAACATTTTTCAGTAAATCAATTTCAACTTCAGGTGGTGAAAGTTGAAGTCGAAAACCATTTAACAGGCTAGTAATCCGAGACACATCGTCAGCACTACAATGACCGTATGACAAACTAATTTGAGCAGCCAGAAACATCCCAATTGCGACCGCTTCACCATGAACTAAAACGCCATAACCAGCTGATGTTTCAAGGGCATGCCCTAAAGTGTGGCCGTAATTCAAAACAGCACGTAAGCCAGACTCCTTCTCATCTTGTTCCACTATCTGAGCTTTTAACTGACAGCAACGCTGAATCACATGAACAAGAGAATCGGCATTCATCGCCAGAATATTGTTACAATTACTCTCCAGAAAATCAAAAAATACTGAATCAAGAATTATTCCGTACTTTACAACTTCAGCCAAACCAGCACGGAACTCCCTGACCGGCAAAGTTTTCAAAGTATCAACTTCAATCAAAACCAGTCTGGGTTGATAAAAAGCACCAATCAGATTTTTGCCACGTGGATGATCTATGGCTGTCTTGCCACCAACACTGCTATCGACTTGCGCAAGCAATGTTGTTGGAACCTGAACAAATGGAATTCCGCGAAGATAGGTTGCAGCTGCGAATCCAGCCATATCACCTACAACACCACCACCTAAAGCGACAATAAAACAATTCCTATCAAGTCCGGCTTCAATAAGTTGATCGTAAATATAATTCAGGGTTACAGTATTCTTAAATTCTTCGCCATCTTGAACTTCAATCAAAACTGACTGGATACCTGCAGCTAACAGAGATTTCCTAACAATATCACCATATAAAGCTTCTACAGTAGCGTTTGTTACAATAGCCGCCTTACCTGAAAGGCCACGTTCTTTGCAAAGCGTTCCAAGTGTATCCAGACAATCATTACCGATTAGAATATCATAACTATCTTTTCCAAGATTAACGGTAATCAAATTCAAGACTGCAACTCCCTTAAAACCTTCAATATCTCTAAAACCACATCTTCCACGGATTTATTGTCCGTGTCAATTCTAATATCTGCATCAGCATAAAATTGTTTACGTTCCTCCATCAGCTTCTGGACGCGGTTTACAGCATCTTGACCCGTATATAGAGGACGATCTATTGCACCAGCAAGACGTTTTAAAACAGAAGCAAGTGACGCAGACAGATTAATCACATAACCTCTATCACGCATCAGACGCCGATTTGACTCGGCAACAACGACTCCACCACCGCCAGCAACCACAGATACTCCGTTTTTCAAAACTTTTTGCAGACATTCACTTTCAAGCTTTCTAAAAGCCCCTTCGCCGTTTTCAGCAAAAATTTTGTTTATAGTCTTACCGGCTTCCTTAACAATGACTGAATCAAGATCAATAAAGACACAGCCCAATGAATTAGCCAACAACTTACCGATAGAACTTTTACCACTACCCATAAAACCGGTCAAAATAACAGGACGATCAGGCATTACGAATCTGCTCAAGATATCCGTTATAATTACGCTTGATCTCGCAAAGAGAATCTCCGCCGAACTTATCCATAAAAGCATTGGCTATTTCAATTGCAACTACAGCCTCGGCAACAACAAGAGCAGCTGGAACAGCACAGGCATCAGAACGCTCTATGGCCGCCTCAAATGGCTCATGTGTCTGCATATCAACAGATCTCAACGGTTTATATAAAGTCGGAATCGGCTTCATGGCCGCACGAAGAACAATCGGCTCACCATTTGACATACCGCCCTCAATACCACCTGCATTGTTTGTCAGGCGATAATATGGGCTGACTGCGTTTTGAGCTGAACGCTCCGCATCTCTGAAAATTTCATCATGTACCTTAGAGCCAGGTAGACGGGCGGTTTCAAAACCAATACCAACCTCAACTCCTTTTATCGCCTGAATACTCATCAAAGCCATTGCCAGACGTGCATCCAGCTTTCGATCCCACTGCACATAACTTCCCAGCCCCGGAGGAACTCCAATCACATGAACTTCGACTACACCACCAAGTGTATCTCCGTCTTGTTTTGCCTCATCAATCAACTGCTTCATCTTCCTCTCAGCTTCAGTATCACAGCAGAACAGCTCTGAAGCCTCTGCACATTTCCACAAGTCTTCAAAAGTCTTGTCCGCTCTTGTCGCAACAATACCACCCAACTCACTAACCACTCCGCCAACCATTATGTCAAACTCTTTCAACAGAGCTTTTGCAACGGCTCCCACCGCAACACGTACTGCAGTTTCCCTGGCACTTGATCGCTCCAAAATATTTCTCATATCTTTGTGATCATATTTCAAGGCACCACTCAAATCAGAATGACCTGGACGCGGCCTGGTAACGGCCTCTGATTCATCACGAAACTGTGGTAGCGGTGACATTTTTTTATCCCAGTTTTCCCAGTCGCGATTTTTGACAACCAACGTAAGAGGTGACGCCAGGGTCACACCCCAGCGCACTCCCGAAAGAATTTCAACAGTATCCTTTTCAATTTTCATACGACCACCACGCCCATAACCTTGCTGACGGCGATAAAGCTCGTGGTTTATATCTTCAATCAGAAGCGTTACACCGGCCGGCATCCCTTCAACAATAGCAGTCAATTGAGGACCGTGGGATTCACCAGCTGTAAAATAACGAAGCATATATAAAAAAACCTCCATTCTGTTAAGAATCGAGGCTAAACTAGCATTTTGGTTCAATATCGGCAAGGCAAAACAGCCAACTGTTAAATTATTCAAAAGCTTATCAAAGCATTTCAAATCAAGCCTAATCTTACTTAGAGCTACTACCGACTTTTTTCTTTCCTTTTTTATGCTTAAGTGACTCTTTGAGCCTTTTGATTGATCTGGCAATCAACACGCCATGACTACCAACTACACTAACCTGCTCGCCAGGCATACGCTGGATATAACTACCATCAGGCTGCATATCCCAGGCAGACCGAAGATCAGCCATTTGCGTATCAAAGATAACCCGAAGCTCTTTGGTAAGTTGAGGAGGCTCTACAGGACAGAGGACTTCAACTCTTGCCTCAAGATTACGCTTCATTGCATCTGCTGAAGCAAGAAAGTACTCTTCATCTCCACCATTACGGAAATAGTATATGCGGGCGTGCTCAAGGAATCGGCCAACGATGCTAACAATACGAATATTATCCGAAAGTCCGGCAATACCAGGCCTTAACCGACATGTATCACGTATAATCAAATCAATTTTGACTCCTGCCATAGAAGCCTGGTATAGCGCTTTGACAATATCTCCATCCTCAAGGGCATTCATCTTGAACTGAATATGTCCACCACCCTGCCCTTTATGAATGGCAATTTCCCTTTCAATTTTTGCTTTCAGGTTTTTTTTCAAAAAACGAGGGGCTAGAAAAAGTTTACTGTATTTTCGTTTTGCCATAAAGCCGGTGGTCAGATAATTAAAGAGTTCTGTAACATCCTGACCGATTGTTTCATCACAGGTAAGCATACCTACATCACTGTAAATACGGGCTGTTTCAGCATGATAATTACCAGTCCCGATATGTACATAACGTCGCAATCCGGAATAATCCTGACGAACGACCATTATCACCTTACAATGTGTCTTTAGCCCGACAACACCATAGGTAACATGTATGCCAGCCTCCTCCATACGCTCCGCCAACCTTATATTAGTAGCCTCATCAAACCTGGCTTTCAACTCAACTACAACCGTAACCTGTTTACCATTTTGAGCGGCCTGAATCAGCGATTCAACAATACGACCACGACTGGATGTACGGTAAAGAGTTATTTTTATGCCTCTAACTTTTGGATCAACAGAAGCCTCTCTTAAAAAACGCTCCACTGAAGTAGCAAAAGACTCATAAGGGTGCTGAAGCAGTATGGCTCCTGCCTCGCGAATTATATGAAAGATATTATGCTGATTCTGCAACTGCGGATGATCAATAGGGTGATGTGAAGGATCATGCAGCTTTGGAATATCCAATCTCGCCAGCTCCAGCAAATCTCGCATAGCAAGAATCCCGCTCACATCAAAGACATCACTCCCCTCATCTAGTTCCAACTCGGAAGCAAGTCGTCCTCTATGCAGAGGAGACATTTCACCAACAATCTCCAACCTGACAATTGGTGCAAATTTGCGTTCCTTAAGTTCGGACTCAATCATTGCCATCAAGTCGTCTGCTTTTTCCTCATCCTTTTCAGTATTTGCATTACGTGTTACACGAAAAAGTTCACAGGAGACAATTTCCATTCCTGGAAAAAGCATATCGAGATTATTCAACATCACATCTTCTATTAAAACGAAACGGTCTCCTTTACCTGCTGCAAGAAAACGAGGTGTATCCTGCCCAACCGGAACCTTAATGCGTGCCAGTGTAGTCTGATTTGACTTTGGAAAACGGAGTGTGACCAAAAGGTTTAATGACAGATTTGAAATAAACGGAAAAGGATGTGCAGGATCAATTGACTGCGGTGTCAGCAAAGGAAATATATTCGTGTAATAATGTTTCCTTAGTTGCTTCTTTTCATTCAAAGTCAGCTCTTGATAGCTCTCAATACTTATATTTTTTTCTTCCATCAACGAGCGCACATGACTAAAAAGAGCTTCTTTGCTGAATTCCAGCTCCCTGATAACAGAATAACACTCTGCAACCTGCTGGCGGGGTGTACGTCCATCCAGGGTTAACTCTCTCATGGAAGCACCGATCTGCTGTTTAAGACCGCCAATACGTTTCATGAAAAACTCATCCAGATTTGAACTGACTATTGCAATAAATTTTAGTCGTTCCAAAAGAGGAGTTCGCGTATCCTCTGCCTCATGCAGGACACGCCTATTAAATGATAACCAGGTCAGCTCACGATTCAGATACCACTCACTATCCGTAAGATTAAACTTCTTCTCAATACACTCATCAACCAACTGTATTTCTTCATCAACAGGTTCAACTGTCTTTATTGATGTGCCCTTAACAGGTTCAGGAAACGCTTTTTTCTTTAGTGCAATCTTGTCTTTCATTTTTTTTGCTGGCGTTATTTTAGGTGATGCCGACTTTGAAGTCATAAACCAAACCCCGATTAATTGTTAAATAATTCTCCAAAAACAAGCATCCAATGAAACAATCATCATTGCAATACAAAACATGATTAATAAGAAAAACATGCATATCATTTAACACAATTGTAACATTACATGCCCACTTTCGCAATTTCAGACAACAATTTAACTCTTTTAGTTGTTGAACCGACATGGATTGTATATAAAGATGATATTCATTTAGAGAAGCAACTGGACAGACAAAGCAGGATACGGAGAAGAAATGGAATTCAAACTGCTTAAAAAAGATAAAAACAGTGCGGCAAGACTTGGTATTGTCTCAACCGTCAGGGGAGATATTCAAACTCCGATCTTTATGCCGGTAGCCACCCACGGCGCCATGAAACCACTCACACCAGCACAGATAAAAGAAACAGGTGCACAAATAATCCTGAGTAACACCTACCACCTGCACCTACAGCCTGGTGAGGGATTAGTCAAAAAAGCAGGCGGACTCCACAAGTTTATGGCCTGGGACAGACCGATTTTGACAGACTCCGGTGGATTCCAGGTTTTTTCACTGCCAAACAAACGCATCACCGAAGACGGTGTATTTTTCAAACATGAAATCACCGGTGACGAGATTTACCTGGATCCTGCCAGTGCGACCCGCATCCAGCAGGACCTGGGTGCTGACATTATCATGGCCTTTGATGAGTGTATCCCCTACCCTTGTGATAGAATTTATGCAGAGCAATCCACTAAAAAGACCATCCGCTGGCTGAAAGAGTGCCAGAATACCATGATAGGTAACGATCAGGCACTGTTTGGAATTGTTCAGGGAAGCGTCTACGAAGACCTGCGAGCAATGTGTGCAAAAGAGATGCGTAAACTGGACCTGCCTGGTTATGCCATTGGCGGTGTGAGCGTTGGCGAAGGACTGGAACTACTAAAAAAAGTTGTCAGCTGGACCGCCCCACACCTGCCGGAAGATAAACCACGCTATCTGATGGGCGTTGGACTTCCTGAAGATATTCTGGAAAGCGTTGAGCGCGGCATTGACATGTTTGACTGCGTCATCCCGACACGTTATGCCCGTAGCGCAACTCTATTTACACGTCGCGGCAAGATCCGCCTAACAAACAAAAACTACAAGCGGGACTTTTTTCCCATTGACCCGTCTTGTTCCTGCTACACCTGTCAGAACTTTACCAGAGCCTACCTTCATCATCTATTTACGGCAAATGAGGTGATTTCAGCCGTACTATCGGCCATACACAATGTCCATTTTTACTTGAACATGATGGCCGAGATCAGAGAAGCAATCGGTAACAATCGTTTCATGGAATACAAACAGAAATTCTTAGGTGAGTATCTGCCTGGCGACAAGAAAAAACACTGATTCAATCAACATAATTTCACCAAAACAAATGATAAATGCACCCGCAAAGGTAACGCGGGTGCATTTATCATTTATGCCTCCAATTAATTACACTTGTAACAACTACTTCATTTAAAAAAACAGTTATATTGACACTTATGATTATAAGAGTTATCTTTAATCTTTATTTCAATTACTTAGAATTGTTTTTTTGAAAATAAACCTATAAAAAGTACCTACGGGAATATGCCGGAACATAACGGTAAAAAGCAGGATCAGAACACCCTTACATACTTAAGCATACTGGGATTAAACCTGTTTGATTCAGTAATCAAAAGAGTTTCCAACCCCCTTACTGCCCTCCGCAACAGACTTATTCTGCTCATAACCACTGCAATCCTTCTTACATTCATAATTTTACCAGGACGTCACCTTAGAATAGAATTCAAACCTGGAGACATAGCCACCTCAGATATTCGTGCCTCACGAGACTATCTGGTTGAAGATCAGGCTATGACAGACCTGCGTCGCAAGGAGACAGGAAATCTCGCCCCAATTATTTACAATTTTAGCGATCGTGTTCCAACATACATTTTGGAGAAAATTGAGCAAGTTCTAGCTACAGTTCACAATGAAAATGCGAAAAATGTAAAACCGGAAACAGAGGATTGGGGAAAATTACTTTCACCATTACTGGAAACAGAACTTTCAGCAGATGACATCAAGGTTTTGACAAATATCAAGTCAGAAAAGGTTTTTATTTCTGACCTGACAAAACAGCTGAATAACCTTTACAGCAATAAAATTGTTCTTGACGGAACTGTCTTTCAGACTGACATCAGGCGTGGTATCGAGATTATAGATAGCAAAGGAAGCATGCTCGGCATGGGTAATGCGACCACTAGTTACATTGAGATTAGTGAGGCAAGAAAAGCCGTTGCCAACTGGGTTTTTTCAGGCATTAATCAGGATGACTCCCGTAAAATTTCTGCTATTTTAACTCGCATCCTTCTACCCAATTTCTACTACAATCAGGAAGCTTCCATTGCACGCAGTAAAGCTGCCATGGAAACAGTACGACCCGTTTTATTCAAAGTACAAAAAGGAGAGATGATTGTCAGAATAGGAGAACGCATATCCCCTGAGCAGGCTCAGAAGCTGGCAGCAATTTTTCAGGAAAAAGAAAACAATAATATTGCATTTACAGCTTGCGGCATTTTCACAATGATTTTAGTTCTGTTTTATCTGCCTTATCGTTTTGCAATCAAGAATATCAGAAAATTCAACCCATCCAACAAAGACATTCTGATAATCTTCATGCTAATAACCAGCAGCTTGTTCGTATCAAAAACAGCTTTACTGATTTCACAAAATATCGGTTCCGTTTTTCCACATATTGATCCGGACCACTATTACTATTTGCTTCCTTTTGCTGCAGGTGCCATGATCTTAAGGGTTTTCATCAACTCCGAAGTTGCCCTTGTATATTGTGCGATTTTGGCACCCCTATTCGGTATTTTGTTTGAAAACAACATGTTTGTTGTCATTTACGCACTTCTAGGCGGAATTGTCGGCGCTCATGGTATTCGTCAATGCACAGACAGAGGTACAATCTATACAGCCGGTATGAAGGTTGCAGTGGTTAATATCGCACTTGCACTTTCTTTTCAAACATTCAGCAATTCACTTTTCAGTACTCAGACTTTATTTATTATCTTTTTTGCCATGCTATCGGGCTTATTAAGCTCGATTCTAGCGTCCGGCTTTATTCCTGTTATTGAAATGCTGTTTCATTACACCACTGACATCAAGCTTCTGGAACTTGCCAATCTGAACTCACCTCTGCTTAAAGATCTTATGCTTAGGGCACCAGGCACCTATCATCACAGTGTTATGGTAGGAAACCTGGTTGAAGGTGCTGCAGAGGCTGTCAATGCAAATCCATTATTGGCTAGGGTGGCAGCCTATTACCATGACATCGGCAAAACTTCAAAGGCGCTTTATTTCATCGAAAATCAGGCTCACGACGATAATCGACATGACAAGTTGACACCAAGTATGAGTGCACTGATTTTAATATCACACATTAAAGAAGGCACTGAAATGGCCAAGGAAAAGCATCTCGGCCAGCCTATCATTGACATAATTCGACAGCACCACGGCACGGCGCTGATAAAATTTTTTTACAACCGGGCTAAAAATCAGGCAGAAGCAAACGGCCAGACAGTTGAGGAAAAGGATTTTCGCTACCCGGGCCCAAAACCACAGACCAGAGAAGCAGGAATTGTCATGTTGGCAGACTGTGTTGAAGCGGCCTCTCGTACACTTATAAATCCAACTCCTGATCGTATTCAGGGCATGGTACAAAAGATCATCAACAATATTTTCATCGATGGCCAGCTAGATGAGTGTGAGCTGACCCTCAAAAACCTTCACGAGATTGCCAAAAGCTTCAACATTACACTTAACGCAATTTTCCATCAGAGAATCGATTACCCGGAACCGGTTTATAAAGGGAAGAATAGCCAAAGAAACCCGAATCGAAATAAAAACATGGACCATCTCAAGACCAAATCCCTGAACGGAGAAGATAATTGTGAAGATATTGCTGAACAACCGCCAAAGACGACTCAAGATCAAATCCAGCCAGCTAAAAGCAGTGGCAGCGAAGATCTTAAAAGACTTGGGATGTCCTGAGGACACAGAGCTTTCAGTTTCAATAGTCAGTGACATGGCAATTCGCCGTATAAACCGCGATTATCTGTCTAAAGATCGTCCGACAAACGTAATTTCCTTCTCATTACAGGAAGGAGACTATGCTGGTATATATCCTCAAGCTCTTGGCGACGTAATTATCTCGGCAGACACGGCCCTCAGTGAAGCAAACGATGCGGATATGGATCATTTTGAACGGCTTAGTTTCCTGCTGATGCATGGAATATTACATCTCTGCGGTTACGATCATGAACGTAGCGGTGAAGACGAAGCAATTAAAATGGAAAAAAAGGAGAAGGAATTATTCCGAATTCTGAAGAAGGAAGGGTTGTTAAGCCTGACCGTTTCATAGACTCTGTAAACTGCGCCATTAACGGTGTTATTTATGCAGCACAGACAGAAAAGCATATGCGTAACCACTTTATTTGTGCAATTGTGGTTTTGCTGTGTGCTCTATTTCTGCGCATCTCGCCGCTGGAGTTTGCATTACTGTCACTTTCCATCCTTTTCGTTCTTTTTGCCGAATTAGTTAATACTGCAATTGAAGCGGTTGTAGATCTGATATCACCTGATTACCATCCACTGGCCAAAGTTGCCAAGGATACCGCCGCAGGTGCAGTAATGATGGCTGCAAT